>Ga0070735_10002740_pt1 | contig 15746 bp, 38 predicted proteins | sample Coa_R1_FD_66443 | JGI IMG/M metagenome (GOLD analysis project Ga0070735, IMG submission 66443) | Surface soil microbial communities from Centralia Pennsylvania, which are recovering from an underground coalmine fire - Coalmine... | ecosystem: Environmental > Terrestrial > Soil > Unclassified ... | reverse complement strand
TGGCTAAGGATGGTAATGACTTAGGTGAAGACGCGGACAATACTTGCCACGATGAAGACTGTAGTACATGCGATAATTGCGGTAATCACTCACATGACTGCGAGTGCTAAATGGAGATTTAATGAGCAAACGAAGGAAAAAGCGTATGCAACTAGCTTTTGAAGCTATGCGCAAGATGGATGCTGAGTTAGACAACAATAACAAAACATACGAACAACTAAAGGCGAAATATAAAGGAACGAATAATATGAGTACTTATTACACAAGTAGTAGCATTGGCACGCATCCGCATGATGCATCAGAAGTTGATACTTGCTTCGCAGTTAAAGCAGGCAAGCGGATAGTTACGTTTTTTGGTTCTAAGGAAATATACGCCTTAGATAATGTGGTTCCGTTTAGTGATAACGCGCTTATACTCAATTTTGCAACTAGTGGAGTCACTAGACCTTCTGGTACTATAATTCGGCGCAATGATCTTGCGCCAGTTTACGAGAAAGATAAAGAGACTAACAAAGATGTTTTAGTAAGTGAGGGTTACGACCTACAAATTTTTGGGATGGTAAAACGCTTCTCAGAGATTTGTATAGACACTAAGGATGGTGGCCCGCCGCCAGTGCATCCTGATTTCTGGTTAGAGATACGCAAAATTATCATCAAAGAGAATTTCAATAAGGTGATTTGTTGCTGTATGGGTGGGCATGGTAGAACAGGTACAGCACTAGCTTGTTTGTATCTATCGTTTTTTGATGACGATGCAACTAGGGCAATTGAAACGGTAGTACGCGGAGTTTATTGCCATAAGTGTGTAGAAAGTAATAGCCAGATATCCTATATTGAATACGTGGCAAATTACTTTGACAAGTTGTTTGCAGAAGCTAAAGCAGGTTCTCGTTTGTCGCCACTTAAGGTAACAAAGTTAAAGCGGGAACCAAAGTCAACTAGTAGTGGGGGTGTAACAGGCTCTAAGGAGTCACCAAAAAGCACTAGCAGCACCAGTAGCAACGAAGTACCAGACGGCAACCCGGCTTTGGTCTGCTATCACAAAAGTTGTAACAGACGTGATTCTACAGTGATAGATACCGAGATTGACGGAAAGACATTGCCAGAATGCGAAGAATGCTTCATGCGACGTGTTGAAGGCCCAAAAGAGAATATATGTGCTACGTGCAATAAGGAAGACCCTTCTGTGGCGGATAGTGTTGTTGACGGCGGCTCTGGAATGGTGACTATACCTGAGTGTAGTGAGTGTTGGAATAAGCGAAAGGAAGCAGACTCTAAACTTAAAATTAACGCGGGGAATGACTAACATGGTATATTTACACGTGTTCGGAACAGATGCGCTAGATGGTGAACATTTTGTCTCTCTCAAACTGGAAGATTGTATTGACGATGTAGATGCCGAAATCTTTCTAGACGAGAATGCTGATAACCTTGGCTTTGTAGAGATACTAGACTATGAAGTTGCGGATTATGGCAACGGTGAGTTGACCGTGCATAAGCCGTGGGCGTTTGATTACGTAAAAGACGCCTTTTACGAAAAGCTGGATAGCTTTGGTGGTACGCCGCCTAGTGAAGATGTTTACCATTGGGAGTAATTTCTTGCGTAATTTCTTATTTACCTTACTGCATCCTTACATTATAATAACGCATGGATGCAACAGCACAAATTTGCCCCACTTTTGATTGGATGCACGTTTAAGCGGGCTGAAGTAGGTAAGGATATTATGGACAAATGTATTTGGGAATGGCGCGGTATTAGATACCAAAGGTTATGGGTATGAAAAAATCATTGGGTGTAAGCACCAGAGAAGAACTAGAAACACAGCACGTTAGAAGCTACTATTGAGTATATTAGAAAGCATCATTGGTATAAGGATATAGACGATTGATTCACACAGACGTATTGATTGACGATGACGATTGGGTTGAAGATATAGTTCCGGCGCAACCTAGATGGCGGAACTATATCTTTCTTAGCAACACAGCACTTAAAGCGCACAAACATGTTTGGGCTGTAAGGTGGAGAAGGGAAGATGATTGATCTTCCGTTTGCCTTGCGCCTAGCTCGTATTGGCTTCTTGCGATCTACTGAGAAGATACGAGTAGGCGCGGCGTTAGTTGACAAAGGGTTACTAATTATTGGCTCTAATCAGCGTAAGAGTTCACCGGCGCTGATTAGATATAAGTACCGATTTATTGATTCGATGCACGCCGAAACAAGCTTGTTCGCGCGTTTGACAAAAGTTGGGAAAAATGCTATCGTAGGGGTATATCGCGAAACGGCTGCGGGAGAACTAGCGTTGGCGCGACCGTGCGAAGGGTGCATGAGGCTCTTGCGCGAGCACGGAGTTCGTGCTACAATTTTTACAACAGCAAACGGTTACACGATGGAGAAGATAAATGTCTAGAGCAACATATTATGGTATTATACGAACTATGCGTGACGAGCTAATGAATGACAGAATCATTGGGCGCAACGTTGTTGACGGTTGTTGGTCAAAGCGGCTAGCAATCGAAGAAGCTACTTCGCGTGCTAAAGCTAACCCAGAACACGCATATCATGTTATTAAAGTAATTGCGGTTGTGAAAAAGCCATTAAATGCAGAGTACGTTGAAAGGTGTTTAGATGAGAACAAATAAACTAAACCAAGACCGACACCCATGTTTAACTGAATGGCGCGCTATTGTAGATGCGGCAGAAAGGCGCGGAAGCTTTACACAGGAAGAAATAACAAAAGCTGGTGATTGGAATAGCTGCGCATTTGGAGAAGCCAATAAGAAATACCCTAATGCAGCTTTAAAAGAATTTGACGATTCCATAGATTCACCGCCTATTGATTATGAATTGGATACGTTGGGGTTTAAATTTTATAGTGATGGTGTTTCCGAAAACAATTTTAGTGCGGCGCGTGATTATATATCACAGATCGAAAATCGTTTGGAAGAACTAATGAGGGAACAAAATGCAAGCGCTTGCGCAAAGGTAGTTCCTTAACTATTGTTGGAAATACATACTACCCGCGCTAAGAGTATCGCAAAGAGTGTTCCTTATAAACAACACCGTTAATGTTAATACACTCCGCGATTAACGTACAGTATTGCTGCAAAAGATGTTCCTTAAAAATTAAATGGGTAATTTACATCTCGCGGCATAACACAAAGGAGTTAGAATGGCAACAGGGCTTGATTTAATTGGAAGCGTGCGTATTACGAATGTTACCTATCCCAAGATATTCTTTCATCCAAAGCTTGGGAATGGTATTGTTGACATGGTTACGAACAAGGCGCTAAAACCTAAGCGCCTAGTACGGCGGCAGGATGAACGCTTTTTTATGTTTGACGTTGCTTCAATGAAGCCATCGGTATATAGCGCCACCGACGCGCGTTTTGATGTAACGTTTGAAGTGGTGAAAACCGAAACTGGCAAAGAGATTGTGGTCAAAGGTGTGAATTACCATGCTAGACGCCGCGAAACGCAAGCAATGGATAAGATTGAAGAACGAGCTAGTATTCCTGAAGTCGGATCAAGTGACGACGAACGAGGAACAGATAAAGAAGATACTAGCGGAGATTAACGAGCTAGAGAAGGAGAATAAAGAATGAAAGGATTTTTAGCCGGAATAGGAATTGTATTGTTGGTTGCGCTTGGTTTGGGCGCGCTAGTAGCACTTGATTGGGGTGGTACTCAGTATAGCCTAACTAAGTACACGCATTTTGCGCCGCAGTTTGAAAATGCGCGCCGTCAAACGTTTGAGAACACGCATTCATACAATCAGGGTATGGTACAAGAGCTAGAGAACATGCAGGCTCAATACGTAACCACGGATAAAGAGCACAAGGCGCTGTTAGCCGATGTAATTCTAAAGCGCGTGGCAGAGTATCCGCACGAAGATCAACTGCCACCTGACCTACAGGCATTTATTAATCAACTACGCCGTGAGCGTGGATTAGCGGAGAGCCACTAATGAGAAAGACACTAGCCACTATTATTGGAGCAATGGCGCTGTTTTGTATCTGTTCGGCGGATGATTGTACTCCTACCCAAACAGCAGATCGCCAACAGACTGTGCAGCAAGAACAGATTCTTAAAGAAGGTAACGCGCAAGTGGGAATGCCCAATATTAAGAACTTCCGTGAGCGCAAGTTGCTTAAGCAGATTCTTGAGATGCGGGATCAAGACGGGTTGGTAACGTACACTTACACGATTGATCTGCAAGGGCATTTGCATTTCTTTTGTGATTCATTTGGGTATCCTATCCCGTATGCAACAGAATATACAAGCCCAATGCGACCGGCGCATAGTGACGAAACTTATGAGCAGGGTAATATATCTGTGCCACAAGCAGACCCTAATGGATTGTTTTCGCCAGTAAGCGCAGACGGTACATGGGTAGTTTGTAAAGACCCTAACTCAAATAAGTCTGGTGTGGTATATGTAGAGCCACGTGTTACGTGTTCGCCATTTCCACTACCTAATGTGAAATGATTGTGAGTAAAGTAACCTATTATTTACAAGGAGATAATGCTGAGAGTGCTTATTTAAATAATCTTAATTCCTTACAAGGTAAGTTTAATAATTCTACTGGCATTAGTTTAATTGGTTATAATCACGCTTGCTCGCCGCAAGGAATTGTGATAACGTTGTTTAAGCCGTGGAAAGAAGGCGACGATGGGTTAAAGCAAATAGATGAATACCAGAACCTAGTTGCTAATATTTGGACTTTAGCCCGTATATACAATCTAACTGTTTCCGTGCATTCGGAAACCAAAACAATAGGAGAGAAGACAATGAGTACACGTGGACAACAGATTCGAGAGATGATTTCAAAGTTAAATGCTACGTTTGGTGAAGGTACTGAGTCATTGGCTGCTGTTGATAGCGATGTGAAGGAAAGCGCGATTGACAGCCTAGAGTCACTTACTGCAATGCTAGAAGAGGCTACTGGTCGGCGTGTGGGGGATGATCATTCGGAATTCAGCGAAGATGATGAAGTTTCAAATGATGATGTTGATGATGCATTGCGCGAGCTATTCGCGGACGTGGAATCGCTTTCAGACGATTTCAACTACGCGGAATATGTTAGTGGGGATCAGGAAGGACTGATTGAGCATATTCGTCAGGTGCAAGATGCCGTGGTTGATCTTCGTACCGATCTTGATGCTTCATTGGTAGTAGATTAAGAACTAGCAGATTATAGCTCAAAGTTTTCTACTAGTTCTACCGTGCTAGAAGTTAAGGCGAGCCGATAAATGTACCTACGGGTCCGGTGCCTCGTATAAGCACGCCGCGTAAACGATTAAACTTCCTATCGTGGCAAAAGAATTTCCACCTTTAAAAGGAGAATATTAAATGCACGTTGTAGCTAATGAGGCAATACCAGCGCCACCGCCGATGATGACTTATGATATTATGCAGCTAACAGAGCAAGAAGCACAGGCGCTAATGTTTGTTTGTGGTAATATCATGGGAAATAGTAAGGCGCGAAACTTGACCGACAAGATTTATGTGGCACTTAAGCAAAAGGGTGTTCAGTGTGATGGTTTATTTAAAACTATTGGTGGTTGTCTTTATGTTGAGGACAAAAACTCGAAGTGAACATAATCTTTCATGTATTTGGTAATAACCGGCCAGCCCCATCTATACCATCGCTGGATTACCAAGTCAGCGCCCTAAAGATACGCGATAACCCGTATAATTACAAACATTTGCGCAAGCTTACTGGTTTGCATAAGCCAGTGCAAGAACAAGTACGCGAAGCTAAGAACTATTACCAGTATCTACAACAATGGCAAACGCATATACAAAGATTTATTGACACTGATTGCTCAGAAATTAACGTAGCTATATTTTGTCACGCCGGTCGCCATCGGTCGCCGGTAGTTGCGCAAGATTTAGCTACTTGCTTGGAGTTGCCGGTTGTGTTAAGGTTTTATAACCCCGCCGCTCGCGCGATGCAGGCGTTAATCCGTTTGCATGGTTATGATGCGGCTTGTGATATGTTCAAAATGACAGAATTCTTTACTAGGAGTTAAAATGCGCGTTTTAAAGACTAATGGTGGTGATATTGCTTGCGTTTTTTCTGCAATTGATTCGCTATACAATTGAGAATAGCCCAAATGGATAACATAGATACCGAATATAGCGACGGATGCCCGCGATGTGGAGAGAAAGCGCCGGTAGTACCCAAAGGCTGCCTTTGCGCACAACCAATGAATCTGTTTATCCCTAATGGGATGCACATTCATTTGCAATGCCCTGTGCATGGCGACGTGAAAATGTCTGGGCCACCGATTAGATGGCCAAAGAAAGAGGAAGAGTAATGGATGCCAATACATTAAAAGCTATAGAAGATATTTGTGGCGCAGCCGTTTTGTGTGTTATGTTCTATATGCTATTTAGGAGTTACTAAAAATATGACACCTGATGCAGTATTCGTTTACTTCAGCTTTGTATTTATTGGCGCTATGATAATGATGGATAGGTATTGCTAATGAAACAAGGTACAACGTGGGTCTGTTCTTGCGGCGAACAAATGAAAAACGCCAAGGACTGGATGGGTGTTAACTATGGGGCCAAGGTAGGAGCACCTAACCGCAGCAATAAGACTAAGTGTGGTAAGTGTAAGAAGAAACTAGCCGTTCGCGGTAAGGCGGTAAGAGGCTTGAGTCAATGACGCTTGACACCGCAGCCGGTTTCTGCTTTAATCAACCCCAAGGAGAAAATAAATGCCTAAAGGAAAACAGCCCGCGCCGAAAGGTGAGACGCCCACACAGAAATTCAAGCGGCTTGCGGACAAGCGGCTTGCTAAGTTACTACATGATTTTAAGCTGCTGGCTAATTTAGCTGGTAATAATTACAAAGGCTCGCGCGAAGACAAGCATTTTGTGGTTAGTAAAGCGCGCATTGCTTGGGAAGCATTAGAGGCTCTTTACGTTGGCGATAAATCCGAGTTGTTGAATGCGTTTCAACTGACTCCGAAAGCGGCAGAGAGTGATGAAGAATAATGAATAAACTAATACCATTTGTATTGGCTCTAGCACTAACAGCTTGTGCGCCAACAGAACGCCAAAAGCGTTGTGAGCTAATAGGTGCCGTAACCGGCGCGGTTATTGCTGGTGGTTCTGTAGTTGGTATTGCGTTGTCTAGCAATGATTGTCTTGGTAGTAATTGCCTTGGCCAAACGCCGCACGAAGAACATCAATCATACGCCGCGCGCCGTGATACCGTATTGACTTATGGTGTCCCACCGGCTATGCTTGTTGGTGCTGGTATTGGCGCAATTGTGGGCTACAATGTGTGTAGGGATAGAGAGTGAGAACACTAGTCGAAATACTAGAAGATGCATGTAGTGCATTAACTACTGGTGATCATGTTGAATGCCACAAGTTAATTCACGAAGCAAGAGAACGCGCGCAGGATACCCCTTGTCGTCATTGTCCTGTAACGGAGTTGCATGAAAAAGAAAGAGCTAAGAAAGCAACTATTTAGTATTGCTGATGACATAATGAATTATCGCGTGGCTGAACACGGAACAAAAGCTACATACACCTAAAGAGTTAGATGACTTCCTGTTCCGGCTATGTTTGGAGAAAATAAATGTCTAATTCCGTGTTCATAGTTAGTGATTGGCATCTAAATCACGATAATGTTTGGGCTAAGTTCAAGCGGCGTGACCAAATAACTCCACTCCGGCCATTTACCAGTCGTGAAGAAGCGTTGCAAGTATTAATCACTAAACACAATGCTAAGGTCGGTAAAGATGACAAAGTTTATATTTTAGGTGACGTGGTAATTAATAAAAAATGGCTGCCATTAGTTGCGGAGTTCAACGGCCACAAAACGCTTATTGCTGGCAATCACGATATTTTCAATACCAAGGAATACGTTAAATACTTTGATAATATCCGTGCAGTGCGGGTATTCGCAGATATGATTCTGTCGCATATCCCATTGAAGCAAGAGTGTGTGACCGCGCGGTTTGGTACTAATGTGCATGGCCATATGCATGGTAATTATATTGACCATGTATCTTATCTGTGTGTATGTGTGGAGCATACTGGATACGAACCGCTTAGTCTTGAGGAATGCCGCGAGCGAATTAAGCTGAATAAAGAGAGTTTTGCTAACACTGGCCATGTGATAGATTGGAGTGAACGATGTTTGAAACAATCTTAATTGTATATGTTATTGGTTTTGTATTAACACTTTCTTGGCGCTTGTCTCGTTGGCTGGTTGCGGCGTCGTATGAAGACCCTGAGTGGGGGCCAATTTTTGGTTGACACAGCTTCGCCGGTTTGCTAAATTTCTGGGACGTGGCAAGGAGCACACGAAAAAATGACTAGAAAAGATTACATTAAAATCGCGGAAGTGCTAGAAAAATACGATGGCCAATTACCGCTTGCGGCATTTGATCATTTGGTATGCAATTTCTGCGAAATGCTCAAGCGCGACAATCCAAACTTCAAAGCAGAAGTATTCAAGCGAGCCGTATATGGGAGCTAATCGCGTAGTAGTAGCTACTACGCAAACCAAAGTGGATATTATCACGCTAGGTGACATATTGAAGATTCTTACTGGTATGCATGAGCGAGATAAGGGTGATGTTGCGCTAGACCACGATCTGACAATGGCTATTGAACAGATAGAAGCCGTTAAACGGTATAAGGAGAGTTTGTAATTGGGTAAGACAATTGAAAAAGGCTTTGTGATTTATTACAGGAAAAAGGGCGACTTATTTTTTGATAATTTTGTAACGAGCTATAGCGTTGCCGATAGAGCAGATGCTATTGGACGTGCCAAAAGTGAAGCAATAAAGCATCCAGATCGTGAATATGTGGTAATGACACCAATTGCCGCATTTGTCAAAGGTTCTGGTGATTGCGCACATACGGGTGAACAAACTATCAATATTGAGGAAGTCTAATGTCAAACGCAGTGCATGATCGAGTTACCGATTGGGATACGCGAATTGCCAAAGCAGTGAAAACTGGTAAGTTTACTGGTGATGACAAGGTGCGTGTTAGTTGCTGGCCTACTTGTGGTATTGGTGAGAAACTTCAAATGCGCGGGCTAATTACGCTTCCTAGTGAGATTAAAACCAAGGTATTTGAAGTGTATGAAGATGATGCTGGCCATTATGAAGACGAAACAGGGCTTGAATTTAACGATTCCATTGATGACGTAATCTGTGATTTACAAGGTATGCTGTCTCGTGCCAATGTTCGTACTAGTTGGGAATACACTGATTTAGAGTTCTCAAATAAATTGAGCGGCGAGGCGGTTAGTCTAGGCCGTGCCTTTATGGATGAAGTTAACGGTGATGGCGTTAAAGCGGCTAAAGCAACTTACGCGAAAATCAAAGCATTGCGAGTTCTATTGGATACAGACAATGAGCGCGAATAATAATCCAGCACTGCGTTATCTTAACGAGTTTACAAAGCTGAAATGCGCGCCGGATTTGTTGGCTTGGGGGCTATTCCCTAATGCCAAAGAGATTACAGAGTCTCTAGGCGCGTATAATGCGATTCGTAAACACATTAGATGGGACTTGGGCGATCCTACCAACAATTGTGTTGTAGTTGGTGATGGTAATACTCCGCGTACTGCTGCTGTAATAGCGTGCCGCAGTAATTGGAACGTGGTGAGTATTGACCCGCGAATGAAGAAGAAGCATTGGCCTATTCGTAAGCTAACAACTGTTATTGGTACTATTGAGGAATACTACGCCAAGACTGACGCGGCTACAATCATTGTTGCGGTGCATTCACACGCAGATTTGAGTCATGCGTTAGCTAATATAACATCACCAAAGCGTGCGGCTATTGCTATACCTTGTTGTAAGAAACAAGAAGTATATGTTAAGAGCCGTTGGCCGGATATTGGTATGGGCACTGAATGGCGCAGACCGGCTGACATGGAATACTTTGATTTTGGTATTGCGTCACCGCAGAACAAGGTTAAGATTTGGTTTAATGTATGATGATTCTGCTGTTCTGTAACAAGTGTCAACGTGCGCGATTTCACCGAGCACTATTGTCTATTAAACCACGTATTAAACGCTATTGGCAGTGTGATTGCTGCAAAGGGAGAACCTAATGAGCAAAATGAACGACGACGCAATGTACGTTAAAACGCGCTTATACAATAGTCTAGGTTATTCCTTTATGGAATACGCAGAAGAGTTTGGAATGCCGAGCGCGTTGCTGGTTATTCGTGGCATTATGCGCGACAAGGAAGAAGCGTTGTTGTGTGTTAGTGCTGATATGAAAAGTACGGATTTAGCCGAACAATTGGCTAAGGTGACTACTGCTACAGCAAATGAGGCGCAAAAATATCATTTAGCGGCGGCATGTATTGAAGCTGCTGCGCATTTGATTGGACTATGAAACAGCAACATAGCGTGCATCCTATAGTTGACAGATCGCGGGCTGATAAGGTGGTGCTATGTTGTCCGTATGATCATATTATTGCCGTCTTTAGTAAAAAGAACTGGACTTCTGAACTAGAGATGAAATCTTTAGACCCTGATTGGCATGTAACCTGTTTCAGTATGACGGCAGTTACAATTTAAGCTGTTTAGTAACGGCTAGCGGGTTCCCGTATTGCCGGTAACTCCAAACAGATGGCGCAAGGGAAAAAAACTTCCTTGCGCCGTTTTTTCTTGCTTGACACGGCATCCGGTCGCGTGATAGCTTGTTGGCATGTTTAGCGCCCATATAGTCGAAGCGAGCAACTTAGATTGCAGTTTCGCGGCGGTTAATAGCCGTTGTCCCGATCAAACGGGAAGAGTGTTTAAGATCATACTAACGGATACGGAAACCTACCAATTACTTGACTTTGTTTGCCCATACCATTTGTTGACTTGGGCGTGTAATGAGGATCACCCACAATGAATATCTTGAATGTTGAAGATGCAAGACGGGTATTGCAACGTATCAAATATAAAGACGCAACATTGCGCGCGTCTGATTATGACAAAAGGCTATTTACTGTTGTTATTGAAATGTTGTGTGTAAAGACGCTGTGCCAAATGTGGCATTAATGAAGATCAATTAGTGCATCGAGTATTCAAACTATGTATGGACGCAGAGATGCACGAATGTTGTGAGTTCTTTCAATACAACGGCAAACAGATATTCAACCCGCATACGGCGGTTAGCAAGTTGGAGAGTATAGCATAATGGCGCTAACTAAGAAACAACAAGTCGAATTACTTTACGCGGTGTTGACTGGTAAGAAATGCCCGTATTGCAAATGTGATGCAATGAAGTATTGTGATGGTTGTGACGAAGTGCTATGCGCCGGATGCTATGATTGCCATAATGGTGATTGTAGTTGTGCAGAACGAATAGAGCTATCACCATGCTGTAATGCGCCATTAAAAGAAGACGAAACGGGAATATTGTTTTGTTCCTGTGGGTTGGGCTATGATGAAGATAGCGGCGAATTTGATATATCGGATGACGCATTAGCTAACTGTCATATGGAGAATTGCGATGCCGATTAAGATTAGAAAGCTAAACGATGGTGAGTTCATACTAGCCACACAAAAGGGCGTAGTTCTTAGTGAGCCGCTTAAAACCAAGAAGCAAGCGTTAGCAATGCGCAAACAGATTCGAGGGAAGAAATAAATGATTAACGTACAAACAGAAAACCGAACCTGCAAACTATTCTGGACTGGCAAGAAGTGGATTGATACTGCTGGCCATTTGTGGGTGTTTGATGACAATCTGTTGACATTTCGCTCACCTAATCATGCGGGTGTCATTAGCCGCGATTGGAAATCGGTAGGTGGCTTGACTAGTGATTCCAATTTTGATATGTATAGGCTGGAACAAGCGAAGATTAAAGCGCAGAAGAAACATGCTGCGCAATGAGCTATCAATCGAATTGCCGGTTGATATAGCAATACGCCGCGAGCATTCAATAGTTAACAGGGTACAAGCTGACTTGTACCCAAATGAGGAAGACGATGAAAATCGACAAGGTATATGTATTACGCAAATACCGGCCAACAAGAATGGTGCTGAGAAAGGGCGTAGGATCAATTATTGATGGCCTAGTTGATATATTCACATTGGGCCATTATTCTGGTTACTATTCTACGGATGCTAGCATGGAAATATTGCGCCATGCGAGTAATTTGCGTAAACGAGAAGTGGCAAGCAAATGACAATTCGCTATGTGCCGTTCAAATTAGATGCATTCCAACAGGTAATGGATGGTATAGGCTTTAAGCAGGTTGAAATTGAAGGCACAAAGGAATATGTATTTGAGAGACAGGTTGAATCCAAATTCAAAGAGCCGCGTAATGGCGTCACCATTACGCTATATCCTTTCTACGTGCGTATTTACTCTACTGTTGACAAGCGCACGAATGAAACGCGCGAGAAGGATTCCGACGCAATACGAGTGCAATTGTGCTCTATTAAAACCGGCAGACTTATTGCCGGAACGAATCGGAAGGTATTGCGAACAAAAAGCGCGTTTGAAAATACTGTGCTCAACGCACGTGAGCTATTCAAATATTGCGCTAATAACATCTGCACAAGTTGCAACGCTGGCGTAATGGTTAAGCGCAAAGGAGCTAATGGGCCATTCATGGGTTGCAGTTGCTTTGTTGATGGCACTTGTAAACATACACAGGAGATAAAGGAATGCTAAAAGTTACATGGAGTGCTATTGAAAGTGATCAACCAATTCGTGTAATGGATGAATACGAAGATAAGGCTTATTGGCTATCAATACGAGAAGCAGTTAAGCTGAAAAAGGAATTGCAAGCTGCAATTGATGCAGTAATAGGTGAATCAGAATGAATGACGAAGAACGGCGGCTATGGGTGTTGAATGATGAAGGGTTGTATAGTTGGTGGCGTACTAGCCACAAATCTATGCGCCCATTCATTCGCGAGAATAGAGAAGAGATTGATAAGGCTATTAATAGCGTGCTCAATAGAGAGCCAGCTAGTAAGAAGTGGTATGATTACAAATGATTAGTGATAAGAATAGTGTTGGCTATAAGTTAGCTGTTGAAGTGGCTAATGTGTATAAGGAGAAAGGGCTTACAGAGGCTAAAGCCTATTATCTAACTCATATACCAGCTAATATGAAGATATGGGAAGCGGCTGCTGTATTAGACACCTATCAGGAGCTAATTAAACTATGAAAATAGTTGGAAAGAGTCTCCGTGATACGCGAATGGAAATTTATGTTGACCCAAACCTTGTGTTAGTGCAACGTACATGTTATGATCTTGTTAGAGATACGCATTGGTGGACAATATTCATATATGATAATGCGTATAAGGTGGATGAAGCGCAAGCACAATTGATCATTAAAGCACAAACACGCTAATTAAATCTTAACCTTAAGCATAGCAAACCGGCACGCGAAGTTTTTTCCGCTTGCTTCGCGTGCCGCTGACGTGGTAGGCTTGCCGCATGTTGAAAAATCCTAGCAAGTATCAAATGGGCGCAGGTAATTGGGTTATTCAGAGCACTGGCAATGCGACTATGGAAGCAGTAGCAGGGTCAGGTAAGACAAGCACTATTGTATGGCTATTAAACTTACTTCCCCCACAGGCTAATGTTGTATTTCTAGCGTTTAACAAGTCCATTGCAGAGGAATTGCGGACTCGCGATGAAGTGCGTACTAATCCTAATGTGAACGTATTGACGTTTCATTCGCTTGGATGGCGCGCATGGGCCAAATACGTTGGCCAAAAGAAACTATATATGCCCACTGGCACTTCTAAAATGTGGCGCATTATGTTCAAGATGAAAGATGACGGCATGATTGAACCTGAAGAAGTGCGTATGTATGGCGCATTTGTTAATCGTGTTGCATCGCTAATGAAGAATGCGGGCGCTAAGTCAGATGACTTGGAAGAGATGCAACGGCTAATAGACCACCATAGCGTGATATTAGAATCTCGCGATGGTGATCCTGAACGTGCTAAGGCGCTCACTAGGCGCGCAATGATCATTAGCTGTGAGATTGCAGACCACGAAATTGATTTTGATGACATGCTCTATATGCCGTATATTAAGAATGCGGCATTCCCTAAGTACGATTGGGTATTCGTGGATGAATTGCAGGACACTAATACAGTGCAGCAATACATCATTCCCCGTCTAATGGCACCTAAGAGCCGATTCATGGGAGTGGGCGACAGGCATCAAGCAATATACGGCTTTCGTGGCGCAGATGCTAAAGCAATGGACAATATCTCGGATACGTTCAATGCAACGCATTTGCCATTGACTATTAGTTATCGTTGCCCTAAAGCTGTAGTAGCTCACGCTAAGAATTACGTACAGCATATTGAGCCTTGGGATAAAGCGCAGAAAGGCGAAGTGATATTAGAATCACCGCGCGATTACGATGGCTCAATGTTCACTAAGAGTGACGCCGTGCTGTGCCGATTCAATGCGCCGTTAGTCAAGATGTTTTATTGGCTACTCAAACAGGGTATTGGTTCTAAAATCATTGGCCGCGATGTTGGTGCTAATCTCATTAGCCTAGTGAAGAAAATGGACGCGCATTCACTAGCTGAGTTGAAAGATAATCTAGTTGATTACTTTGAGGAAGAGGAAGCTAGATTGCGCAAGAAAGGCCAGCATGAGGCAGTAGCTAATCTCAAAGACAAACATGATTGCCTTGGTTATATCATCGACAGTATGAAAACCAGTGCAAGTCCGAATGATGTAATCAGCGCAATTGAAGGAATGTTCGCAGACCGCGCAAATGGCTTGCTAACTCTTAGTTCTATTCATCGCGCGAAGGGAAAAGAATGGGATACTGTCTATATTCTCAATGCGGAAATGATGCCGTGTAAGTGGGCAAAAACTGAGTGGGAGTTAGAGCAAGAAAATAATTTGCACTACGTAGCTATTACGCGAAGCAAGAATAAGCTAGTATATATCAGCGATTCATATCGCAAGGAGAATCAGTAATGGATAAATTGCAATTGCTCTGGCTATTGCGCAGATACGATTCAGAGACTTCTACCGAGTCTAATGAATCAACAGATACGATGGTACTGGATATATTAGACGAGTTAGGCGACGTGATTATGACCAGCATTCTCAAACTTGAACGACTTGTAGGAGACAAGTAAAATGAAAAAGATACTATCTATCACACTCAAACACATGCCCGATGATTATCCTGATACTTCATGGCTAGGTGAGTTTGGTAATCGTGCCAAGTCTGATTATGCAATCGAGCATAAGGGCGAGCGTAATGATTACCCATATTTCAATCCTAATTGGGAGAACTACAAAGGATTGCCAGAGGAAGAAATACGCAAATATTGCCAACAAGATTATGATCGCATGGTTAGCTTGTGCAATGGCAATTGGTATTTCATGGGCATTATTTGTGAGGCTACAGTCACATTAACTGATAGTGATTTAATTCAAACTATTAGTTCTGGCGGATTGTGGGGTATTGAATCGGATAGTGCGGGCGATTACATACCATCCGTAGAAAACTATCAAATGGAAGAGTTGCACAAAGAATTGGCAGCATTAGGTTTCAAGCATAAGGCCATTGTCAAAGCATTTAAGGATATGAAAAGAGAGCCAGACTAAATGGCTACTGGTAAGATGACAGAACGTGGTACTGTCATTAAGAATGCTAATTGGGAACGCAAGAATGTCGGGCATCAAGCAGGCTTAGTCTGTAATTGGTGCTATAAATGGAAAACCAATGTTAGACTAGTAGTTGTCGAATGTAATCATTGG
>Ga0070735_10002739_pt1 | contig 15747 bp, 17 predicted proteins | sample Coa_R1_FD_66443 | JGI IMG/M metagenome (GOLD analysis project Ga0070735, IMG submission 66443) | Surface soil microbial communities from Centralia Pennsylvania, which are recovering from an underground coalmine fire - Coalmine... | ecosystem: Environmental > Terrestrial > Soil > Unclassified ... | reverse complement strand
GAGCTGCTGCTCGGGCTGAACGAGCAGATCAGCTGCGGCAACTGCGGCGGCGCCGGCGTCGGGTTTGGCAGCTACGCCCTGTCCGGCCACGGCCGCTATGCGCTGACCCCCGACTGGACCGTGCTCGGCGGCGCCGACGTCGGCCAGTACGAGCAAAAGGGGGTGAACGTCAGTCTGAACGCCGGCGTCGCCGCCGCGCTGCAATTCGATCCCTCGTGGCTCGGCCGCTCGCGCCCCTATGCCGAGATCGCCGTCAGCGCCGCGCTGCAGGACGCCCACTATCAGCGCAGCTATGCGACCGGACAGGCGCCCGCCGCGGGCCTGGGATCGACCCGCGACTACGAGTTCGGCGTTCAGGTCACCGCGGGTTGGGTCGACCGGATCACGCCGCGCGACGAGGCGGCCGTCTCCGTAAGCTACGCGCGCACGTGGCAGCTCGTCGACGGCTACAACGAACAGACCGGACCCGGCAATCCGTTCGCCGCCGCCGTCCCGAAGGGCGCGGATGTCATGAACGTCGCCAGCGTCAACGCCCAGTACACCCACCTGTTCGGCCGTCGGATCGAGGCGGACGTGAACGGCGGGGTCGACTTCGCCTTCAGCCCGCAGAGCGGCCTTCGCCCGACCATCGCGGGCTTCGCCATCTCAACGGTGCAGCCGAATTTCGTCTACTACCAGGTGGGCGGCCGGCTGGGGTATCGGGTCAACCACAGGCTGACGGTGGATGCCTTCGTCGATGGAATCGTCGCGCCGCGCGAAGTTCAGTCGAGCGTTCACGGCGGCATCGACGCCCGCTGGACCTTCTAGCCCTCAGTCGAGCTGGGCGAGCATCGCGCGCGTGATCAGCCCGATCAGGGCCGCTTGCCGGTTGACGCCGGTCTTCTGAAAGATGTGCACCAGCTGGTTGCGCACGGTCTCGAAGCTGACGCCAAGCTCGCCGGCGGCTTCGCGCAGGCTCGAGCCTTCGAACAGCGCCAGAGCGACCCGCGATTCCGCCGCGGTCAGGCCGAACACGTCGCGCAGCCGGCGTGTCGTCAGCTTCGGCTGCGCGTCCGGGTCGCTGATGCAGACCAGCGCCATCGGCGCCCGGAAGGCCGCCAACGCCGGCTCGCCGCGCGCCGGCGCCACATCGACGGCAAACGCGCGTCGTCCGGACGGGCGAGACACGGCCATGGCGCCCCCGCTGCGCTGGTCGGCCTCGGGGGCCGCCGCGCGGGCGATGAGGCGCCGCAGCTGCGCGCGGGCCGGCAGCGGGGTGGCTTCCAGCACTCCTCCAGACGCGGAAAGCCCATCGTTCGCCGCCATGATCGGCTGCGCTGCGGCGTTGGCGTGCACGATGCGGCCGTCGGCGCCGACCAGCAGCACCGCGCCCGGCAGGCGGTCGATGAAGCCGGCCAGAGCTTCGTCGACGGCGCGCTGAGCGCCCAGACGCTGACCAAGCATCCAGGCGCGGTGGAGCGAGCGCTGTAGCCTCGCGGCGGTCTCCACGTCGCAACGCTCGAAGTCCGGCTGGCGGGCGCTTCGGAAGATGTTCAGGGTCGCCGGGTTGGGCTCACCCAGCCGCATCAAGACAATGCTGTGCATGTCCGCCGGACGCATGAAGCCGTCGTAGAACGCGGTGTGAACGAGGTCGGACTTGGGCAGCAGATCCCGGTCCGAATAAGCCGGACGCTGTGGCCCGGCCCGGGCGCCGTTGATGGCTTCCTGGATCGGATTGATGGCCTTGAACTCGGCGAAGTACGTGTCCGCCAGCGGCTCGTCGCTTTCCGACGCGAACATCGCGCTTTCCCCGCCGGTCGGACTGCTCAGGATCAAAGCCCGCGACGCTTCGAGGCTCGCCGCCGTGGCGGCGAGCGCGCCCGCCCACAGCCCCGGCTCCAGTGACGCCTGGTAGGCGAGGTCGATCGCAAGGAGCATGGAATCGTGGGGACGCATTGCGGTTCATGGCCGGGCAACGAGCGGGATCGCGAGCCTGCCGGAAAGACTTTACGCCGTCCAGGCTACGATCCGCCGCGCCCGCGGGCCGACGTGGTAGAAACCCCGAGACCGCGAACAGGGGAGGGCGGATGACGACGATCTCGGCGGTTCGCGCCTTCGACATCCGCTTTCCGACCTCGCGCTTCCTCGACGGGTCGGACGCGATGAATCCAGACCCGGACTATTCGGCCGCCTACTGCATTCTCGAAACGGCGGACGGCGGCGCCGAAGGGCACGGCTTCACCTTCACGCTCGGCCGCGGCACCGAGCTTTGCGTGCACGCCATCGAGGCGCTGGCGCCGAAGCTGGTCGGCCGTTCGCTGGACGCGATCGAAGCCGACCTCGCCGGCTTCTGGCGGAGCATGGTCGGCGACAGCCAGCTGCGCTGGCTGGGGCCGGAGAAGGGGACCGTGCACCTGGCCGCCGCGGCGCTGGTGAACGCGGTCTGGGACCTGCTCGCCAAGCGCGCCGGCCAGCCGCTCTGGCGCTATCTGGCGGCGATGACGCCGGACGAGATCGTCGCGGCCATCGACTTTCGCCACATCACCGACGCCCTGCCGCCGGAGCGGGCGCTCGACATCCTCCGCGCCCGCGCGCCGGCCAAGGCCGAGCGCATCGCCGCGCTCGAGCGCGACGGCCATGCCGCCTACACCACCTCCGCCGGCTGGCTGGGCTACGACGACGACAAGATCCGCGCCCTCGCCGGCGCCGCGGTCGCCGACGGCTGGACCGCGATCAAGATGAAGGTGGGCGGGGTGCTCGCCGACGACATCCGCCGCGCCGGCCTGCTGCGCGAGATCCTCGGGCCCGAACGCCTCTTGATGACCGACGCCAACCAGGTGTGGGAAGTCAGTGAGGCCATCGAATGGGTGCGGGCGCTCGCGCCGGCGGATCCTTACTGGATCGAGGAGCCCGTCAGCCCCGACGACATTCTCGGGCATGCGCGGGTGCGCGCCGGCGTCGCCCCCGTGCGGGTCGCGACCGGCGAGCACTGCCACAACCGGGTGATGTTCAAGCAGTTCCTGCAGGCCGACGCGATCGACGTGGTGCAGCTGGACGCCTGCCGCTTGGGCGGCGTCAACGAGGCGCTGGCGGTGCTGTTGCTGGCGGCGGCGTTCGACAAGCCGGTCTGCCCCCACGCCGGCGGCGTCGGCCTTTGCGAATACGTCCAGCACCTCAGCTTCTTCGACGCGGCGTGCGTGCGCGCCAGCGACGAGGGGCGGATGATCGAGCACGCCGGCCACCTGCACGAACACTTCGTCGATCCGATCCGAATCGAGCGCGGCCGCTATCGCGCCCCGACCCGCCCAGGGTTCAGCGGCGAGATGAACGCCGCCAGCCGGGCGGCGTACGCCTTCCCCGCCGGCGCGGCCTGGAGCAACGCGTGAGCAAGCGGCAGAAGGTTCTGGTGCTCTATCTCGCCAACTCGGCGCTCGACGCGCCGGTGATCGCCTGGGCCAACTACGACGGGACGGGCGAGGTGCTGCATATGGCGGGCGACCAGGATACGCCGCCCTACGCGACGGGCCTGGCGGCGCTCAAGGACGGCTGGCGGCTGTTCCAAGCGGCGCAGCTCCTGCCGCATGCGCGCGGCGAGGAGTTTGACCTCGCCTACCTGAAGTACGAGTTCTTCTTCGAACAGATCGTCGAGACCGACCCATGACCGACCTTCCGCTGCTGAGTTCGGCGCAGGTGGCCCGCTTCGTCGCGCGCGGGTTCCTGCGCTTCGACGCCGCCGTACCCGATGCGATCAACGCCCAGTTCATGGAGGAAGCCGGCCAGGTTCCCGAACTGGAGGAAGGCGGCAAGATCGGACAGGTCTACGGCGAGGTGCTGGCCAAGAGCGGCATTCCCGAGGTCCCGGCCGGAACGCCGCTTGCGGAAGCCTATGCGCGGAAGAGCGCTGTCGGCCGGCTGCTCCCCTGCCGCTGGTGCGCGGGACGCTGAAGAGCCTCCTGGGCGACGATCCGATCTTCGACCATCACTTCCTGCACGTGACCTTCCCGCCGCGCTTTCACGACGCCGCCAGCCACGAGAACGTCTCCCAGCACACCCACCAGGACTCGACCATCGACCCGCGCCTCTCGTTCGACGTGCAGATGATGTACTACCCGCACGCCGTCACCCGGCCGATGGGCGGGACGCGATTCATCCCCGGCACGCATCTTCGGAAGGTCAGCGAGGTCGCGCTCGGCCGCTACCAGAACATCAGGGGCCAGCAGCACATGGTCTGCGAGGCCGGCACGCTGCTCTTTCTGCATCACGGCGTCTGGCACGGCGGCGGGGTGAACCTCTCGGACGACACCCGCTACATGTTCAAGATCCGCATGCGCGCCTCGGGCTCTCAGGTGCGCCAGTGGGATGTAGACGACGTTGTCCCGCGTAACGCCCAGCGCGCCATCTTCTTCACCAAGTCGTCGCCGGAGCGGGACACGGTCGAGACCATCCTCACCACGCCCGAGCCCTGGTTCGAGCAGGACACCGGCCGGCTCGAGTACGTGAACCGCATCAAGCTCTGGCGCTATCTCACCGATGATCCGACCTATGACGCCGACTACTGGCTGACGCGGCTGGAGGAGGCCTGATCGGCGCAGGCCCTGTCTCTTCAAGGCCGGCGCCAGCATGCTCACGCAAGCGACGCCGCGCTGAGTTCGGGCCGCCAGCCCGGCGCTGAAAGGCGTGCGCCGGGCTGAACGGACCGTTCGCGACTAGCGGGTGTTGTTGTTGAGGTCGTCCAGCTCGCCGAGGAAGTAAGCTTCGTCGCTGGGGCTGAGGCGTCCGCTGTCGTCGCGTCGGCTCATCTCCTGCTGGCGGAGCGTTGCGAGCGGCTCCAGCGCCCGTTCGGCCTGGCGTCGCGACAGCGTCCCGTTGTCCATCTCGCCGCGGATGCGTTGGTCAAGCCAGGCTTCGTGACCGCGCACGCCCGGTCGGGCGTCGCCCCAATCGGAGCGGCGGCCTTGGTAGGCGGAATCGGCGCCTCTGTAGCCGGCCGCGGGTGCGGTCGCGATCCAACGGCCGCGGTCGTCATAGTAGCCCGTCGCCGGACCGGCGATCCAGCGCCCGCGCGCGTCGTAGTAGCCCGGCTGCGCGTCGGCCACCCAGGCGCCGTTGACGTCCCGGTGACCCGCGGGTCGGCCGGCGATCCAGCGCCCGTCTGCGTCATAGTGGCCGGTGACGGGGCCGGCGATCCATCGCCCGCGGGCGTCGTAGTAGCCGGCGGCTGTCGGGGCCACCCACTGTCCGTCATTGCTGTAGTAGCCCTGCGCCGACGCCGGCACCCAGCGTCCGTCGCTGTCGTCGTAACCGCTCGCCTGGGCGCTCGAGGCGCCGGCGATCCAGCGGCCGCTGGCGTCGTAGTAGCCGTTCGGAGCGCCATCGACCCAGGCGCCGTCACGGTCGTAGTAGCCCATCGCGTCCTCGCGGGCGACGCCGGTGGCGTGCCACATGCCGTTGCGATCGTAGTAGCCGTAGGCGTGCGCGCAGTCGGCGGTCGGGCGGCTGAGTTGGTTGCCGACGACGGCGCCGGTTAGGCCGCCGACGATGATGCCCGCGCCGGTGTCGTGGCGTCCGGCGACAGCGGCGCCCAAGAGCGCACCGATGCCGGCGCCAGCGACGGTGCCGGCGACGCGGTTTTCATGTTGCTGCTCGCAGGTCTGCTGGGCGAGCGCGAACGTGGGGATCAGAGCCGCGGCGGCGATGCCGGCGGCGAGGACATATCTACGCATGAGTTTGAGGCTCCTGGAGCCGGCCAATGCCGAATCCTTTTCAACCCAACGCGCCGCGGCCAGCTAACGTTCCAAATATTTGCGGCTATTTTATTTGAGATAAACCACGACTATTATTTCCGACGACGGTCTTAGAACATGAATAATTCTACGTACACGCCTGCCGTCGCGATTTAATCCTGAACAGAAGGAAAGAACGTCGACCGCTCGACCGCCGATCAAGCCACGCTCTGAGGTTCCGCGCGGGCGCTCGCCTCATCGTGAATGATCGACACCAGCGTGCCCGGATCTCTCGACGCCACCTGGACCCGCGCGCCCAGCTGGCGGGCGAGGGCCTCGACGATGCTGGAGCCGAGGCCGGACTTGGCGGGCTCGCGGCCGGTCGGCATGCCGACGCCGTCGTCCGCGACCGACAGCGTCCAGTCCGACGCCTCTGATTCATACCCGACGACGATGTGGCCGCCGCGCCCGGCGGGGAAGGCGTGCTTGAGCGCGTTGATCACCAGCTCGGTGACGATCAGCCCCAGGCTTACGGAGACGTCGGCCGTCGCGAGGGCCGCGTCGGCGGCCACGGTCAGGCTGAGCTGGCCCCGGTCCTGGATCATCGATGCGCCGATGCTGTCGCAGAGCTCGGTGAAATAGGCCGCCAACTCGACGTCGCCGGACCGCGATACCGCCAGCTGCTGCTGCAGCGTGGCGACGGACATCACGCGGCTGTGGGCGTCGACGAGGTAGCCGCGCGTCTGCGCCGACGACACCCGGCGCGCACTCTGCATCAGAACGCTGGCGATGATCTGCAGGCTGTTGGCGACGCGATGCTGCAGTTCCTGGAAAAGGATCGCCTTCTCGCGCAGCAAGTCGTCCTTGAGCCGCTCGGCGAGGCGGGCGTCGGTGACGTCTGACACCGCAAGCATCAGCCGCACCTCGTCGCCATCGGCGTACTCCAGACGGTGGGCGGTGATCACCAGGCGGCGAGGGGCTCGCTCGGCGCGCACGAGGTCCATTTCGTAGGCGTCGATGCCGGTCGCGCCGGCGAGCGTCGCCTTGAGCAGGGACCGCAGCTGCGGGACATCCCATTCGCCGTCGCCGAGGGCGTAGAGCGAACGCCCCGCCACGTTCGCCGGGTCGACCTGAAAGGCGCGCGAGAAGGATGCGCTGGCTGCGACCACGGCCAGGCCGTCGTCGAGAAGCAGGATGGGCGCGTCCGAGGAGTGGACGACCGCCAAGGCCAAGCTGTCGATGACGGTGGGGTGGATCGGCTTGTCGTCGGCCATTATTGGCACCAAACGGCCGCCGAAGACTCGCGGGACGCAAGCCATGCTCGACGGAAATGACTGGAGGTCACATCGAGGCCAAGGCTGGCCCCCTTCAGTGATCGCAACTCACGCTAGCACGGAACGGCGACGTAAGCGACGGCTTCCTTTTTGGCGGGGTTCAGATGGGCAGCGGCCGAGGGATCGCGCTCAACGCCAGCGGCGTGTCGGCGAGATCGGCGGCCACGCCGAGAAAGATGTCGCGCACGGCCATGGCCCGCCACTGCGCCGCCAGTTTCAGAAACTCCGACGCGACGACTTCCGTCCCCGCAAGCTCGGCGTTCGCCGCGCAATGCGCCGCTCGTGCGTTACAGTCTGCGGCGTTCATCTGCCATACCCGTTCATAGTCCGTAAGAAGGCGCTGTTCGCCTTTAAGGTTCCCTAATTCATGCACGCGCTCCGAGGGTCAGTCGATCCCGTCCATGCGCCGTCGTCGATCAACCGCTCTCAGGGAGAGTCGTACAAAAACTGAAATATGTCGCCCACTTTTTATTATCGGAACATTCCGAACTGGCGCGGCGTTATCCGTAAACAGCGACATTCCTGCTTAATTTGTCTTTCAACGAAAAGAAAAAAGTCATGAAAAATCTTATCATCGGCGTCTCCGCCGCGGCCTTGATGGTCGGTGCGGCCGGCGCCGCCGGCGCCGATCCCGCCTATCAGCACGCCGCCTACGGCGATCGCGGCTCGCAGCATGCCAACTGGGGCCAGGACCAAGGCGCCAACCACCACTGGAACCGCGGCGACAACATGGGTCGCAACGACTGGAGCAACGCTCAGCCGGTCGACTATCGCGCGCACCACCTGCGCCGTCCGCCGCACGGCTACGCCTGGCGGGAGTCGAACGGCCAGTTCATCCTCGCCGCCGTCGCCACCGGCGTGGTGGCTTCGATCATTCTGGACCACAACCGCTAGGCTTTAGAACGCCGCGTCCCGCCGCCGCGCGCCTTCGCGCTCGGCCGGGCGCGGCGGGCCTCCGAAGACGCCGGTGGCTTCGTTAAGCCAATGCGGCGTAGAGTCGGGCCAGATCGGAAACCCCCAATGAACCTTCTCGACTGGCTCGGACGCGCCTTGCGGCCGGCAGTGGCGCCTGACGCCATCCGCTCCGAGATCTTCTTCCTCGGCAACCGCCACCACGGCGAGGCGCTTGCCGGCGCAATCGAGGAGCTGAAGGCGCCCGGCCTCGCGGCCGGACGCCAGCGGTTGCTCCGCGCGGTCGTGGCGCGGCTGAAGCCCGCCAGCGCGACCTAGGCTCTGGCCGGGATCTGCGCGTCCAACGAGCGGATGGCGCGCAGGAAGCAGGAGCGGAGGCGCACCGGCTCGCCGACGACGTCGATGCGCGGATAGCGCTTCATGATCTCTTCCCAGACCACGCGCAGCTGCATCTCGGCCAGCCGCATGCCGACGCAGCGGTGGATGCCGAAGCCGAACGCGGCGTGGTGACGCGGCCGCTCGCGGTCGATGATGAAGGCGTTGGGGTTGGGGATCGCGGTCTCGTCGCGGTTGCCCGAGAGATACCACATGACCACCTTCTCGCCCTTCTTGATCAGCTTGCCCTGGAACTCGAAGTCTTCCTTGGCGGTGCGGCGCATATGCGCGACGGGCGACTGGTAGCGGATCATCTCCGGCACCATGGTCTCGATCAGCGCCGGGTTGGCGCGCAGCTTGTCGTACTGGTCGGGGTTGTCGTTCAGCGCCAGGAGGCCGCCGCTGAGGGTGTTGCGCGTGGTGTCGTTGCCGCCGACGATCAGAAGCAGGATGTTCCCGAGGAACTCGAACAGCGGCATGTCCTTGGTCGCTTCGCCGTGCGCGAGCATGGAGATCAGGTCGGTCTTCGGCGGCTCTTTGACGCGCTGGTCCCAGAGGTTCTTGAAGTAAAAGGCGCAACCGAGGAGTTCGGCCTTCGCCTCCTCCCACTGCATGTCCTCGCCGGGGTTAGCTTCGACGGCATGGTGGGATTGGTGGTGAGGTCCGACCAGTAGGTCAGCTTGGCGCGCTCCTCGAACGGGAAGTCGAACAGCGTGGCGAGCATCTGCGTGGTCAGCTCAACCGAGACCCGCTGCACCCAGTCGAACGGCTCGCCGACCGGCAGTTCGTCCAGGATCTTGCCGGCCCGCTCGCGGATCAGCGGCTCCATGTTGCGCAGGTTCTCGCTGGAGACGATGGGCGCGATCGTCTTGCGCTGCTCATCGTGCTTCGGCGGGTCCATGGCGATGAACATCGGCAGCTCGAACGGCTCGGCCTCCGGGTTCGGCTGCTCGCCGTTGGGGCCCTCGCCGTTGTCGCCGATGGAGATGTTCTTCTCGGAGGAGAAGACGTTGTGGTTGGTCTCGATGGCGATGATGTCTTCGAACTTGGTCACCGACCAGTAGCCGCCGAACTCCGGGCTGACCCCCCAGTGCACTGGCGCCTCGTTGCGCAGCCGCTCGAAGAACGGCCAGTGGGTGTCGGTGACGAAGCGGTCCTGGGCGCTGACGTCGATCTGGTCGAGCGGCGTTGCGTACGCCTCCTCACGCGCGGCATCGATCACACTGGCGGCGCCGTCGGCCATGGCTTTGTCTCCCTCGAACGTGATGCGGACCAGATACCGAGCCGCCGGCCCGAGCAAGTTACATTCATGACAGGCAATCCGTTGACGCAGCGGTAAGATTGACGGCCGGCCGACGGTGGCGGCTTGCTGCGGCGGGACCTGAAGGAGGGACGGGATCGATGCGTGATCTGGCTGGCAAGACGGCGTTCATCACCGGCGCGGCGTCGGGCATCGGCCTCGGCGTTGCGACCAAGCTGGCGCAGGCCGGGGTCAAGGTCATGCTCTGCGACATCGAGCGGGCGGCGCTGGACAAGGCGCTCGATGGCCTGAAGCGCACCAACGCCGACGTCGACGGGGTCGTCGCCGACGTCTCGCTCAAGGCCGAGCTCAAGGCGGCGGCCGACGCGACGCTGGCCCGCTACGGCGAGGTGCACATCGTTCACAACAACGCCGGGGTCAGCGGCGGTGGAACTTACGGCGACTGGACGGACGACGGCTGGAGCTGGACCATCGGCGTCAACCTGATGGCGGTCATCTGGGGCGTCGAGATCTTCGGTCCACTGATCGAACGCCACGGGCAGGGCGGCCACATCGTCAACACCGCCTCCATCGCCGGCCTCGTGTCCGGCAGCGGCAATGCCTACAACGTCACCAAGTACGGGGTCGTGGCGCTGTCGGAGGGCCTGCGGGTCGAGCTGGCGCCGCGCGGCATCGGCGTCTCGGTTCTGTGTCCGGGGTTCATTCGTACACAGATCGTCGACTCGTTCCGCAACCTGCCGCAGCGCTTCGGCGGCGTCGCGCCGGGCGGCGCGCCGCAGGATCCGCAGATCGTCAGCTGGCTCGAAACCGCGCGCGAGCGCGTCGCCAACGGCATCGACCCGCTCTACGTCGGCGAGCTGGTGCGCGAGGGGATCGAGGGCGACTGGCCCTACATCTTCACCGACACCGAGTTCGAACCGTTCGTCGAGGGCCGCTTCGCCGGCATCAAGGCCGGCTTCGACCGCATCCGCGGCCGCACGCCGCCGCGCTGACCCTATGGCGCTGCGGCCCTTCCACCTCGCCGTTCCGGTGCACGACCTGGCGGCCGCGCGGGCCTTCTACGGCGGGGTCCTCGGCTGCGCCGAAGGGCGGAGCGCCGCGACCTGGGTCGACTTCGATCTGATGGGCCACCAGCTCGTCGTCCATCGCATCGCCGCGCGCGGCCCGGCCGACGCCGGCTCGAACCCCGTCGACGGCGACGACGTGCCCGTGCCGCACTTCGGCGTCGTCCTGACCATGGAGGCGTGGGAGGCGCTGGCCGGCCGCGTCCGCGCCGCCGGCATACCCTTCGGCGTCGAGCCGCACGTCCGCTTCAAAGGCGAGCCCGGCGAACAGGCGACCATGTTCTTCCGCGACCCGTCCGGAAACGCGTTGGAGTTCAAGGCCTTCCGCGACCTCGACAAACTGTTCGCGAGCTAGGCCGGGCGGCTATGCGTCGGCGGCCTTGCGGACGCGCTCGGTGACCGCGTCGTAGAGATCACCGCCCCAGTCCGGGCGCACCTTCTTGCCCAGTGCGAACTCCGGCGGCACAGCCTCGGGGCCTTCGCCCGGCGGCAGCGGTGGCGAGAAGTAGCCCAGCGCGTAGCTCCCCATGGAATAGCCGAGCAGGGCCTGGAGCTTCGGATCCAGCGTGCGCGCCACCTCCGGCGGGCAGGAGAGGTACTGGTTCTCCTCCTGCCGCAGCCACCCCAGGCAATAGGTGAGGTTGATGCCGATCCGGTCTTCGTCGGTGCGGTTCTCGCCGCCGCCGTGGATCACAGAGCCCGAATAGATCAGCACCGAGCCGGCCTTCATCTCGGCGTAGGCGATCTCCTTCGGCTCGGCGCGGCGCTTGTCGGGCCAGGCCGGGCTGCCCGGAACGACCTGGGTCGCGCCGTTCGCTTCGGTGAAGTCGGTCATCGCCCAGATGGTGTTGAACTGCGGCTCGATGCTGGCCTGCAGGTAGCCGCCCCACGCCAGGCGGTCGCGGTGCAGCGGCTGGCGCGGCTGGCCGGGGCGGATGCGGATCACCTGGGTCAGGTGGAGCTGATAGCGGTCGCAGGCAGGCAATAGGAAGGCGTCGCAGGCCGCCAGCATGGTCGGATGCATGATGAGGTCGCGGCAGGCCGGCGAGCGGGCGACGAGCGCGCCGGTGCGCGTCGTCTGGTGGCCTGAGAAGCCATCGCGGCCGCCGGCCGTCGCTTCGACGTAGGGGTCGATCTCGGCCCGCACCGCGGCGATGCCGGCCGCGTCGAGCACGTCGTCCAGGATCAGCGCGCCGTCGCTGTGCAGGCGCTCGGCGATCGCCTCCGGCGCGGCGTCGGCTGGCAGGTGTTCTAGGGCGGGCATGCGTCCGGGCTCCTTGCCGCGATACGGCATGTCAGGACCGAGAGGCGGCGGCGTCAAGGGCGGCGGCGCCCGCTCCGCGTTTACCCAAACATTATACATGTTGTCTCATAAGCCCGCGCGAGGTGGGACATGTTCAGCCATCTGCGCACCAAGCTTACGGTTCTCTACACCGGTCTGTTCGCCGCCATCCTGGCCGTGATCGCCTTCGTCGCGCTGGCCGCGGTCGCCGACAACGCTCGGCGCATGGTCAAGGGCGAGCTCTCGGCCGGCGGCGTGGTGTTCGAACACAGCTGGGCCCAGCGGGCCGAGCAGCTCCGCAACGACGCGGTTCTGCTTTCCCGCGATTTCGGCTTCCGGACCGCTGTCGCCAGCAACGACGACCCAACGATCCGTTCGGCGCTCGAGAACCTGAAGGTGCGGCTCGGCGTCGACCAGGCCCTGATGGTGACGCCGGAGGGTCGTATGATCGCGGCGGACGGGCCGGCGCCGTCGCTCGACGCCGACACGCTCGCCGCGCTGGAAGGCGACGAAACGGCGTCCGGCGTGGTCGTCATGGCGGGCGCGCCGCATGAGGCGGTCTCCTCGCCGATCGAGCCGGGCGGCAACGCCGGATGGGTCGTCTTCATCTCGCGTCTGGACCGGCCGCAGATGGCGGCGCTGGAGGCGATGGCCTCGATCCCGTTCAGGGCGTCGGTCGCCTACCGGATCGGCGCCGGTCGCTGGCGCGACAATCTAGGCCCCAGCGCCGTCGATCCGGTTTACGCGCGCGTGCTCGATGCCGCGCTGACGCGGCCGACCAACGAGCCGCAGACGTTGGCCGGCCCGGGCGGGCAAGCGCTGGTGATGGCCTGGCCGCTGCATGCGCTCGCGCCCGACCAGCGCGTCGAACTGGTGCTGCAGTATCCGCAGGCGCTGGCCATGGCGCCGTACAGGTCTCTCTTGACGCTGCTCATCGGCGTCGGCGCAGTGGGCTTCCTCGCACTGCTCGCCGGCAGCTGGGCGGTGGCCCGCAACGTGACCCGGCCGATTTCGTCGCTGGAGGCGGCGGCGCGCCGCCTTCGGGCCGGCGAGCGGGCCGCGGTCAGCGTACAGACCCGCGACGAGATCGGGCGGCTCGCCGACAGCTTCAACAGCATGGCCAGCGAGATCCACCAGCGTGAGCGCGAGCTCGAGGGCGCGCGCGACCAGGCCGAGGCCGCCAACCGGGCCAAGAGTTCCTTCCTGACCAATATGAGCCACGAGGTGCGCACCCCGCTGAACGGGGTGATCGGCGTCGCCGAGGTGCTGGCCGCAACGCCGCTGGAACCGGACCAGCAGCAGATGCTGGGCATCATCCGCAATTCCGCCGGCGTGCTGCAGCGCGTGCTGGACGACGTGCTCGATCTGGCCAGCGTCGAGGCCGGCCGCCTGCAGATCATCAACGAGGACTTCGACCTCGGCCTGGCGATGGCGGCTCTGGGCGAGGCGACTGCCGTCCAGTGCCGCGCCAAGGGCCTGGCCTTCCACCTCGACGCGCCGGCCGGGCCGGGCCCGGTGTTGAACGGCGATCGCGTGCGGCTGGAGCAGATCCTGGGCAACCTGGTCAGCAACGCCGTGAAGTTCACCGAGCACGGCCGGGTCGCCATCCGGGTCGCTCCGGCCGGCCAGGGCGGATGGACGTTCGAGGTCAGCGACACCGGCGTCGGCTTCGATCCGGCGATCGCGCCGCTGTTGTTCAAGCCGTTCCAACAGGCCGACAACTCGCTCACCCGCAAGTTCGGCGGGAGCGGCCTGGGCCTCAGCCTCTCGCGCGACCTGGCCGAAGCCATGGGCGGCCGGCTCGACGCCGCCGCGGTCCCGGGCGAGGGGGCGACGTTCACGCTGACCCTGCCGCTGACGGCGGGCGCCGCGGTCGAGCCGCCGCCACCGACCGCCGCACAGCCTGCGCCCGCCGCCGCCGACCAGCCCGATGGCCTCAGGATCCTGGTCGCCGATGACCACGAGACCAATCGCAGGGTGGTGAAGCTCATTCTCGACTCGCTAGGGGTCGAGGTGGCCTGCGCCGAGGACGGCGCTCAGGCGGTCGCCGCCTTTACGGCCGACGGCGGTTTCGACCTGGTGCTGATGGACATGCAGATGCCGGTGATGGACGGGCTCACCGCCATCCGCGCCATCCGCGCGCACGAGGCGGCTGAGGCGAGGCCGCGCACGCCAATCCTGGTGTTGAGCGCCAACGCGATGCCCGAGCACGTCGCCGCGGCCCACGCCGCCGGCGCCGACGCCCACATCGCCAAGCCGATCACGCCGCCGCGCCTGATCGCGGCGCTCGACCAGGCGTTGTCGCCGCCGGAGGAGGCCGTCGCCGCAAGCGCCTGAGCGCGCGACTCACCTTATGGTGGCTTTTCCGATGCGGTGGCTCTTGGTTCTGCTGTTCTGGCTTTCGGGTCCGCTCGCCGCCGCGGCGGGCGACATCGTCGTCAGCGTGCGCACGCCGTCCGGCGCGCCCGTGGCGGACGCGGTGGTCAGCGTCGAGGCGCCGCACGCCGGGCCGATCCGGTTCGCCTGGCCGTACCGGATGACGCAGCACGACATCCAGTTCGATCCGTTCGTGCTCGTCGTGCCGGTCGGCGCCGACGTGGCCTTTCCCAACCTCGATACCGTCCGCCACCACGTCTATTCCTTCTCGGCGACCAAGACGTTCGAGCTCAAGCTCTACGGCCGGGACGAAACCCGCGTGGTTCACTTCGACAAGGCGGGCGTGGTCGACCTGCACTGCAACATCCACGACGACATGATCGCCTACATCGACGTCGTCGACACGCCGTTCGCGGCCAAGACCGACGCCCAGGGGCTGGCCACGCTGCACGGCGTTCCAGGCGGCGACCAGTCGGTCAAGGTCTGGCGGCCCTACATGCACACGCCGGGCAACATGCTCGTCAAGGTCGTGCCGACGCCCAGGGACGGCGTCACGAGGGTGAGCTTTGTCGCCGACGTGCGCATGCCGCCGATGAGCCACTCGATGTACTAGGCGGCACAACCTTTTGTTGACCATGCGGCCGGACAATGGCCGCCTGGGACGGAGGCTGTTTTGCCTGGGCGGCGCGGTGTTTTGTTGGCTCTGGTGGTGAGCGCTTGGCCCTGCGCAGCGGCCAAAGCCCAGTCGGACATCTTCTCGCCGCAGACGCTGCATGGCGAACTCGATCTGCGGGCCTCGGCCACCGATGGCGAGCCCTCGTTCAACGACCAAGGCTTCGGCAAGCTGCGCTACGGCGGCGATGGCGGGTCCAACGGCAAGAGTCTGCTGCAGGTCGCGACCGCGGCGGTCGAGTGGAACCCGCATGCCGGCTGGGCGTGGAGCGGCGTGATCGATCTGATCGCCCAGCCCGGCCAGGAGCACTCGGTCGACGTCGACCAGGCCTACGTCGTCTTCAAGCCCGCGCCGCGATCGGCGAGCCGCTTCGTCGTACGGGCCGGCTACTTCTACCCGCCGGTGTCGCTCGAGAACGACGGGCGACTCTGGAGCCTGACCAACACCATCACGCCATCGGCCATCGACACCTGGATCGGCGAGGAGGTGAAGGTCGTGGGCGTGGAGGCGACGGTGTCGCGGAGCTTGGGCGACCAGTCGCTGGCGGCGACCGCCGGCGTGTTCGGCGACGACGACACGGCGGGCACGCTGATCGCGTACCGCGGCTGGGCGCTGCACGACATTCAGTCTCAGGCCTTCGGCCGCTACAAGTTGCCGCCGCTCGCGCCGCTCATCGCCGGCCTGCAGGACAGCGAGAGCTACTCGACCCGGGAGATCGACAACCGCCTGGGCGCCTACGTCCGGCTGGAGTGGCGTCCGACGCCGTCG
>Ga0070735_10002738_pt1 | contig 15748 bp, 16 predicted proteins | sample Coa_R1_FD_66443 | JGI IMG/M metagenome (GOLD analysis project Ga0070735, IMG submission 66443) | Surface soil microbial communities from Centralia Pennsylvania, which are recovering from an underground coalmine fire - Coalmine... | ecosystem: Environmental > Terrestrial > Soil > Unclassified ... | reverse complement strand
GGGTCACCCCGGCGGCCGAGAAACGCGCCAGCGTGTCGGATGCCTCGGGCCGTAACTCGTCACTCAGGCTCACCAGACCGAGCGCGACCAGGCCGTCGGGAAGGGTAGGAGCGGCGGCATCGCCACCCGGGGATGTCCCAGGGGCACGGGCAAAGAGCAAGACCCGCATGCCGAGATTGCTCCAGGTTGCTGCCAGCACTTCCAGTTCATCAGTAAGCGGCACAGCGTCCTGTAGCATCTCTGGAGCGCCCAGTACGTAGCTTCCTCGTAGACGTCCCTGGGTGAACGAGAGCGCGCTCCACTTCCAGGCGGAGGAAAACGGTACCTCCTGATAGACCGGCTGGACTTCTCCCTGACATGCTTGCGCCAGCGCCTGGCTCGTCCGATTGCCGGACGCCGTACTGGCCGCGAAATCTCCCAGAGTCTGACGGAGCTCACGCTCGCTGATCCCCACGGGATGGAGGGCGTGGAGCTCGAGGCGATTGGCAGTCAGCGTGCCGGTCTTGTCGAGACAGAGAACGTCAACATTGCTCAACGACTCCACGGCATTCATCTGCTGGATCAGCGCTCCCTGGCGAGCCACACGCAGTGCTCCCAACGCGTAGGCGAGTGTGATAGACAGGAAGAGGCCGGCGGGCACCAGCTTTGCAATGACGACCGACATTTTCACGCCTTCCACCAGGGAGAGGTGAAAGATCGGCGCCTGGGCGAGCAGGATAGTCTCGAAGAGGATGGCCACGAGCAGGATTACGCGGATGATCACGTTCACCTCCCGCTGCAGCGGGGTCAGGACCCGGCGGAAGGCACGGGCTCTGGCCGTTAGGCCATTGGCCATGCTATCCATGCCGACCTTCTCGGCTGTGTACAGGCCGGAGCCCGCCACGCAGAAGCTTCCTGAGTAGAGGACGTTGCTCCGTTGCTTTCTTACTTGTTCCGATTCTCCCGTGAGCAAAGACTCGTCCAGCTCGAGGGCGCTCTCGCTGATGAGCGGTCCGTCGACCAGGATCTGGTCGCCTGGCTGCACGACCACCGTATCGCCCCTGACGATCTCTGCGGGGTCGATGAGCTGCTCGTGTCCGTCGCGGATGACCGTTGCCTGCGGCCGCGTGAGCAGGGCGATACGGTCGAGACTGCGCTTGGCTCGTACCTCCTGGACGACGCTGACCAGGATATTGCCGATAACGACTCCCACGGCAACAACCGCGTCGCTGATCTCTCCGAGCAGCACGAGTGCAATGCAGAGGAGAAAGAGCACGTTATTGATGAAGGTGAAGACGTTTTCACGCAGGATGGTGGCGTATGTCCGTCCCGTCGGCGGCGGAGACGTGTTCGCCTCGCCACGCGCCCGCCGCTCCGCGACTTCCGCGGAGGAGAGGCCCGGTACGTGCTGGACGAGAAGCGATGCGGGCGCGGGTGCACGTTCGGTGGAGGGCATGTCTCTCATGGTAGTCCCCGCTATTCAGGGACGTTTCCCCGTCCTCATCGAAGGGCCGCGGATCCGGAATGTCGTCAGGCTCTGTGCCGGCTTCCCCTGTCATCGGGTGCGGGCCCTTGAGGGGTGAACATTGTCGCTGGAACGATGACGACGAACCACACGATGCCGCCTATCAGGATTGGCAATATCTGCATGAAGTAGGGGGTGCCGGATAGGACGACCGCCAGGGCGAGGAGTGTGCCTGTCCAGACGATCGCGGAGCCGAGGAGGTAACGAGCCCTCAGTCTCTCCAGTATCTTGGTGTCGTTGAGCGCATCACGGGGTACCATTGTGTCTCTCCTTACGGGGGCTGTTGTCCATCGGAGTGTCGGTCGGCTCCAACGAGGTGCTCCGAAGGCGCGTACTGTGCGTGGAACGGCTAGCGTGTCGGAAGACGGAAGCCGACGGTACCCGCCGGTAGGCATGAGTGGCGGCATTACCTGTTCGCACTCGGCTTCGATCGCGATGAAGATCGGTATCCGCTCGTACTGGTCCAAGGTGCTGGAGCAGGTGGCGTCGATACGGTTTCTCGCTGGGCTCCCTGACTCGAGCGACGCCGCTATCCGTCGTTGACGGGGCGCCCCTTCCTTCTGCCTTCACTGTAGGCGGGCGCTTCTCCGCAGTCTATCGGGAATCACCCTGACTGCGGACGTACGGTCTGGACCCGATACCTCAGGCGCATTACCGGCCGAAATCAGGTCGTGACTCGATGTGCCGACTGCACTGACAGTCATACGCTGGGAGTAGGTCATAACCTATCCGGGGGCTGACCGAGCGAGGGGAGAACCCATGGGGATAATGCGCATCGATGAAGCTCAGGGAGACCGCGCTTCGGCCACACCAGTGACGGACGGGAAGCATCTCTCTGGCGTCCAGCACCTGGACTCGTCGCTTCTCGACTCGTTTACGCAGGCGCCGGCGCTGATTGCCCTCCTTGCCGGCCCGGACCACGTCTACCAGTTTGTCAACGAGCGCTATGTACAACTCCTGGGCGATCGGCACTTCATCGGACGCTCAGTACGCGACGCTGTGCCCGAGCTGGCCGAGCAGGGCATCGTCGAGATTCTCGATCGCGTCTACACCACTGGTGAGCCGTTCCACGCCACCGAGATGGCCCTGGGACTGGTCCGAGGATTGACCGGAGTCCGGGAAGAGGGCTACTACAACTTCGTGTACCACCCGTTGCGTGATTCCAGTGCGGCGGTCACGGGCATCATGCTCCACGCCGTTGAGGTGACCGAGCAGGTGCGCGCACGACGCCAGAGCGAGCAGCTGGCGGCAGAGCGAGCGGCAACGTTGAGTCAGATGGCCGACGGTGTCATCATCATCGACACCACCGGCCGCATCACCTTCCAGAACGAAGCGGCCCGGCGGTTGCTCGGCGTCGACGGGCTGGGACTCTCCCTGGAAGCCTGGCTGGATACGATTCAACTGTTGACCATGGATGGTGCGCCGGTTCCGTTCGAAGAGACGTGGTTGGCGCGGACCGTCCGGGGCGGAGAGCCGAGTCTGGGAGTCGAGCGTCTGATAAGGCGTTCCGACGGCACCGAGCTCGCCGTGCACGGGAGCGCCACCCCGGTGCTTGCCGAGGACGGCAGCCTGTACGGTTCCGTCTTCACCTTCCGGGACATCACCGACCGAAAGCGGTTGGAAGAGGAGCTTCGACGCAGGGCCCGGCAGCAAGAGGCGGTTGCCAGACTGGGACACGATGCGCTGGCGCGCCTGGACCAGTCTGGACTCCTCACCGAGTCGATGTCGGTGGTGGCGCAGCTACTGGACGTCGATCGCTGTCGGTTCCTTGAGTACCTGTCCCATGACGACGCGTTCGTCGTCCGCGCGGGTGTCGGATGGCCCGCCGATGTGATAGGACGGCCGCAGGGGTTGACTGGAACCGCCTCGCAAGCCCGATACACCTCCTCGTCGAGAGAACCTGTTCTTGTCGAGGATCTCAGGAGGGAGACGCGCTTCAGACCGCCGCTGGCGCTGCTGGATCTTGGCGTGATCAGCACCATGAGCGTCGTGGTGCAGGGCGGCGAACAGATCTTCGGAGTGCTGGAAGTGGATAGCAGCACACCGCGCGCCTTCACACAGGACGATGTCCACTTCCTCCGAACTGTAGCGAATGTGTTGGCTGCGGCCATCGAGCGCCATCGGCTGGACGAATCCCGATTTGCCCTCGCCGCCCTCGTCGAGTCGTCATCCGACGCCATCATCGGCGCCACTCTGGATGGCGTCATTACGACATGGGATCGAGGCGCGGAGCAGCTCTACGGCTACCCGGCGTCGGCTGCTCTCGGGCAATCAATCAGTCTGATCGTGCCACCCGATCGCGCCGATGAGACCGCCAGCGTTCTGGCCATAGTGAGAACCGGCCGAGCGGCGGAGCACATAGAGACGGTTTGGCGGCATAGGGATGGACACCTCAACGACATCTCGGTGAGCGTATCGCCCATCAGGGATGCGTCCGGCGCCGTTACCGGCGCCCTGTCTATCGCTCACGACATCGGGAAGCGAAAGCGGCTGGAGCGGGAACGGACCCTGCATCAGCGCGAGCTGACCAGCCGCGCCCTCCAGGCCCAGGAAGACGAGCGAAAGCGCATCGCCCGCGATCTCCACGACCAAACCGTTCAGGCGTTGACGACGCTCCTCATCAACCTCGACCTTGCCGAGCGCCGTCTTCCGGAGGGGGGTGGCGATGCGGCGAGTGCCCTGGCTCGGGTGCGATCCATCGCCAAACGAGCGCTCGATGAGACGCGCACGCTGGCGCACAGCCTGCGGCCTCCCATTCTCGACGACATCGGCCTGGTGGCGGCTCTCGAGGCGCTGGGCGAGGAGTACACGCAGACCTATGGCGTCCGCGTCGTGGTGGAGAGCGAGGGTGGTGTGGAGAGCGACACCCGGCTTCCTGCGCCCATCGAGACGGTCCTCTTCCGTGTCGCACAGGAGGCACTGACCAACGCGTGCAAGCATGCACGAGGCAGCGAGGTCAGGATCGGCTTCACCCTGGACGGTGGGTATCGAACCTTGACAGTGAGCGACAATGGCCAAGGCTTCGATGCGCAGCAGTTGGCCGTTTCGGGGCACCACGGCGGTCTTGGACTCGACGGAATGCGAGAGCGCGCCGCGCTCGTCGGCGCGAAGCTGCACATCGATTCAGCTCCCGAGAAGGGAACCCGCGTGACTCTCCGCGTGCCGGTGGGTGACATCGAGAGGCGATGTCAGGCGGATGACCCAGAAACCGGCCACCGCTCGGCCGAGACGTCCTCGACGCTGAACGTGCTCCTCGTCGATGACCACGCGATGGTCCGCGAGGGGCTGAAAATGATCCTCGAGACGCAGCTGGGCATCCGGATCACCGGGGAAGCGGAGGATGGTCGCCAGGCCCTTGACCTGGTAGAGCGGCTACGACCCGACGTGGTCGTGATGGACATTGCCATGCCCGACCTGAACGGGTTCGACGCCACGCGTCAGATCAAGCGGCGATTCCCCGAGGTCAAGGTGCTTATCCTGACGAGCCACGAGAATCGCCAGTATGTGACCCAGATCGCGAAGACGGGAGCAGATGGTTGTCTCCTGAAGCGGTCGGCGGGCACCGAGCTCGTCACTGCTCTGGAGACGCTGCAGGCAGGAAGACGCTACGTCTCCCCCTCCGTCGCCGGTACGCTGCTCGACGACTATCGGGTGCGAATAGATCAGGGAGGGGAGGACCTGCTCACCGAACGGGAGCGAGAGGTGGTGCAGCTGGTCGCGGAAGGGCACACCAATCAAGGTATCGCCCGGAAACTCGGCATCTCGATCAAGACGGTGGAGACGCACCGCACCAACATCATGGAGAAGCTGGGAGCAACCGACCGGACCGACCTGGTCAAGTATGCGATCCGAACCGGCATGATCTCGCCCGAGTAACACAGGGAGGCTGAATTTGCGTACAGTACCGGCATTCACGCGGGCCCACGGCTCGGCTTGTGGTCTTGCCCGCGCGGTCCCCGGTGCCCGCTCGACGAGACGACGCGTGCCGCATGCGAAGGCGCGGGGTATCATGCGGGCCGGCGGGCCCGGCCTTGAGCGGACGGTGCAGGTAGTCATGGTTCGGTGCGGCACCGTCCACGATCTCGTGGCGTGTGGAGCGGCGACGCCGCCCGAGCAGACGGCGGCGCTGCGCAGCCGACGCTGGGCAGCGATCACCCGGAGCTCGCCAGTCCTGCGCGCCATCGCGTGCATAGCCAATCGCGTGAGCGACCAGCAGCGGGTGCTCGACGCACGAGACCTTCGCCATGACGGGGAAGCGGAAGGATGATGACGATATCCCGCGAGGTCATGCGCTGGACTCTGATCGGACTGGAAGTCTTCACTTTCATCATGGCGGTCTACGGCAGCCTTTCCATGCTGCTTGACGCGACCGGCTTCGGCCTGAAGGAGGAGTGGCTGCATGGGTCGCCCTTTACCGACTATCGGATTCCCGCGCTCGGTCTGCTCGTGGGAGTCGGCGGGAGCAGCTTTCTCGCCGCTTCCGCCCTGGTTTGGGCACGGCGACCGTGGGGAGCCATTCTCTCGATTGTTGCAGGAGTGATTCTGGTCGTCTTCGAGATCGTCGAGACATACTCGATTGGCATGCGGAGCTTCCAGCAACCGTTGATGGGCGTCTTCGGACTCTTCATGGCCGGGATGGGTCTGGTCCTGTGGGACTGGAGAAACAAGGCCGGCCGCTTCCACGCTGAGCGGCAGCACCTGAAGCCCGGAGACGCCGTTCGGATGGGGTAGCTGGATTCGGCCAACCTTGAGCTGCCGGTACAGCTCATGCCGAACGCGGGCGTTGCCCTGCCGGTGGAAGCACGGCGACAGGCTGCCCGCCAGCCGGTAGCTCGTGCTCGATACCGAAAAGAATGAAGCGATCCGTCTCCTCGGGCCCGAGCGGTTCAGGAATGCGGTCTTCGCCGAACGCTCCATCGGCGGCAACGGTCCGCGAGAGACCAGCGCCTGAATGAGCGGCTACATGCGCACCAGGATGCGGTAGAGCATGAGGGATCGAGCCGAGCCGGCATGGAGGAGCCGTGCCGGATGGGGCCCGGCGCGTTCACGGCACGCGAACCTGGCCCCCAACTCGGCGCTTGATCTCCACCCCACTGTTGCAGGAGTTCTATACCAGCGCGGCGGGCGAGGCCGTGCTGGTTCACTCGTGCCGGCGATCCCCCGACTTTGGATAGGCAGCGAAGAAGATTGTCGGTTGGACGGCATCGCGCGGCCAGCGATAGGCACGACACTCGATGCCGGCCGGAAGGACCAGGACCTGGCCCGGCTGCATGGTCAGGTCAGGGAGTTTGGGGTCCACAAACTCGACGCGCAGTTGGCCCTGAAGCAGGAGGATCAGATCAACCATCTGCTGGGAGAACCACTCCGGATCGACAGCCTCATCCTGCTTCCGAACCCACACCGCCTCGATCCCCTCGTCGGAGTGGACCATGCCAACCACACCGTACGGCGTGTCTCGAGTGTCGCTTGCCTGTCCGTCCAGAATGTCAAATACCCTTGGATGGTGAACCGGTGGCGTCATGCCTTCCTCTCCCCTTTCGGCAGGATATCAAGCGGCGCTCGCACCGGCAGATGTGTGATCACGACGGTGCTCTTCCTGGTGGAGGCGCATGTTCGCTAGCGCTGGGCTGTCTGGAAGCTCGTCCCCTGCGCGGTGGTGATTGGCGGCGTGGAGCTGACGTACTTCAGCGCCAACCTCATCGGCTGCCCGTTCGCGCATCGTATGGCCGAAGGAAGACAGGAGGTTTGAACGAGGTGAACGCAGGGGCGGTTCTGGGGCTTCCGGGCCAATTCTCTGCGACGTTGAGGGCCGGTCCGAGCGCGGTTGCCTGGCGATTCAAGGATGCCGCGTTCGTCGCCGGCCAGCCGCCTGTGTCGAGACGACGCATCATCACCTGGAAGGCCACGATCCCCTCCGCCGACGTGATGTTTCCGTGGCCCGCGCGACGGACATAGAGCTGACGCAGGAGGGCATGCTTGCCGGCCGCAGAGACCACGCTCCCGTAGGCTTGCTCCGCCTCCACCGGCACGAGACCGTCGGCCGTCGTGTGCACAGTCAGAACGGGAATCGAAACGCGCCCATTGAAGACGATGTTGCGAGAGAGATACTGGACAGACTTCGGATCAGCCGAAAGGCGAGGTTTGCGTGCCAGCGTCTGCAAGTCCTTCGCGAGGTCGAGCCGGGCCGAGCGATACAGTGCCGCTACTTCCACTCGGTTCGCGGAGCGGGCGAGCTGTTTGGCGTAGTTCACGCCGGTGTTCCAGGATGGATTTCCCCCGGCTCGCTGCTCCAACTCGGCCCGAAAGCTGAACGCGAAGGGGAAGACAAAGTTTTGCAGCCACTGCTCCTGGGCTGAGAGCCGGGCTCGGAAGGAGCCGGATCCCGGCTCGGGCTTCGCGGCATCGTACCACCCGGGGACGTCGTAGAGCGCGGCGGCCAATGCGAGACGCGCCCGACCTATTGCAGTCTTCTCGGCCTTCGTGAGGAGGCCATAGGCAAGCTGGAGGTTCGTGGCCGGGTTGGCGATGTGGACGAGCTGCACCTGTGACTGCGGCGCGAGCAGCGTCTTGAATGCGAAGCCGAGGTCGAGGACCGCGTTCCACGCCGCGACCCCCCCCTCGAGAGGTCCGGCTATGGGGATAGCGCCTGCGATTCGGTTGGGGTAACGCTGGACAAGCCCGGCACTGATGATGCCGCCCTCAGACCCGCCCCAGGCGATGGTGCGACGCGGCTTGCCGAATCGCCGCGTGAAGTAATCCAGCAGCGCGATCTGGTCATGCAAACCTTGTTCGACCGCCCAACCAGTACGGCCGTAGGATGAGCCTGCCGCGGCATAACCATGGTCCAGCAACCAACTCCTGAGCGCCGGGAACGGCACGGCGGTTGCAGGATTCGGGCGGCCCGGAGGAACGTAGCCGTGCGCGTACAGGAACAGGGTTCCGTTCCAGGGATGGGGGATGGCGATTTCGTATCGCGCACCAGCGAGGCTGCCGGTAAGCACGGTTGGGCCCTGCGCACCAGCCCCGGTCGGCTGCACAGCGATGCCTGCCAGGATCAAGAGAGGGAGCAGCAGGAGACGGGTAATCGGTTGGTCTCCCTGGCTTTTCGCGGGGATCAAATACCGGCCAAACACATCACATCTCCAATCGGTCCGTCCAAGAACCGGATTCATTATTGACAGGTGTCGGCTGACCATGCATGTCCTGGTGCTGCTCTCCCGGGAACCCGACAGGTCACTTGCCCTCGCGCCGAGTTTGGCTTCCCATCCCTCCCGTTCGCTCGATGTCGGCCCTGTACTCAGGATTGCTTTGGTCCAGGCGGAGCAGTCACGTGTCGACGGCTTTCGAACAGCGCTTGCATGGCCGGTTGGCTGCAAAAGGAATCGCGAAGCTCTGGCGGTGTCTGCTCGGCAATGAAACGTACCACCTCTCGCGCCTGCTTCCGTAGCTCTTCGGCCCCGGCTTCGTCGTCCGCGAGTTGACTGAGCGACGCGAGAATCGGCCACAACCGGTGCCGAGCGCCGAGGGTTTCCGCTTCGCGGGCGGCTTCCCGCCAGGCTTCCCGGGCGAGATCGGGCCTCTGGCGGCCGAGCCAGGACCGTGCCTGGAAGTCGAGCGCGGACGGCCGAATGCTCGCGTTCCCGTCTCCCGGGCTGCGGTCAGCGCCGTCCCGGCGAGCTCGCTTGCCCGCTCGAACTGCCGCTGAGCCAGCGCCAGCTCTGCCTCGGCGAGGGGAATGAGCGATTGATAGGTGCCCAGCCCGTTCCGATGTGGATCGGGTCGCGCCTTTTCGACCAGCGACTCAGCCTCGGCGATATCGCCTCGCGCGAGACTGAGATGCACCAGCCCTACCAGGGCATAGACGCGAAGCGCTGGGAGTCTGGACTCGGCGACTTCGAGGACGAGACGATTGAGCTCCAACCCCTTCTCGACCGCGCCCAGCGAGCAGTAGAGCCGCGCCAGATCGCATCGAATGGTTATTGGTGGTGAGAGGAAGCCGACCTGCTCGCTCAGGCGAATGCCCTCCTCCATCTCGCGCAGGGCCCGCTCCACCTGACCGCGATCCGAAAGCGCGGCGTCGGTATGCACCCACGCCCGGTCACCACCCATGCCAGTGGCTAGCTCAGGCGCGCGATCGCCAGTCGAGGCTGCTCACCTCGCCGCCCCGGATGGTGATGCTCCCGGCGAGGGTGGTTTCGTCGGCCCAGACGTCGTACTCGCCCTCGCGGAGGTCGGGATAGACAGCGGCGCACACAGTGCGGCCATTGAACGTCCGCTCGTGAACCTGATTGTGGAAGCGCCCGCTCTGGCCCTTACGGCTCATCTCGATCTCACGACCGACGTCGGTGGGCTCCGTCAGGATGAGCAGCGCGCCGATGTCGCCGCCGATATCGAGGACGACCGGTTCGGTGCGGACGCGTTCGACAGCGTGGTGGTGATGGTGGTGCATTCCGTGGCCTCCTGGTTGCAGTTTGGGAACGGCGGGAGGGGCGAGGCAGGTCAAGCCTGCCTCGCCCGTGGAGCGCTACGACGCGGCGGGCATGACGTCCCAGCCGCTAATCGGATCGGCAAGGTACGGGAAGGTGGACTGGTAGCGGGAGGCATCGGGGGTGAGGGCGTCGGTGACGAGAGCAGCCGCACCATCCGGTTTGTATGAGCTGTTCACCAGGGGGTAGGTGGCGCCAGCAATGGCGCGCAGCTCGATCGTGAAGACGTCGTCCTGCACGCGGCGGCCGTTGGGGTAACCGGCCAGATCTCCGCCCAGAATCCCCAGGGCGCTTGGTTTGGCGGAAGGTGGCACGGCGACGTTCAGTCGCAGCATGTCGGACGGGACGGAGCCGGAGTAGTTCTGGAACCCGGGAACGATGCCCGACGGGATGCCGGTGAGCAGGATGGCGTCGAGGTCGGCGCGAGGTCCGGTGATCTGGGCCAGGTTGGGGAAGACGCCCGGGTAGAGGATGGGCAGCAGTTTGGCGATCTCCGGGTACTCGTAGTACGGCACGTACTTGCTGTCGTTCAACGGTTGCTGCGCGTTCCAGTCGTCCTTCAGGCTCATGGGGATGACCGCCTCGTTGATGAGGGGCTGACCCAGGCGTGACACCTGAACAAACGGCCCGATGTTCCTCGTTCCCGCCGCGTCCTGGTAGCGCAAGCTGATCACCTGGCGCTTGGCCGCGGTCCACATGCCGAGCACGGCTTTCGCGCTGGTGACGTCGGTGGGAGTCGAGCCATCGGCGGTCAGCATGTTGATCGGGACCTTGAGGGCGATGGTGTGGACGTTGACGCCCTTGAGAGAATCGACGCCCGGCGCGGCGGAGCTGGAGAGCGGATTGACGTGCAATTGCTGGAAGGGCCGGAGATCCGCCAGATCGAAGACCGCGCCCAGATCGACGTAGAACCCGTCGCGGCGCTGGCCGGCGAACACCGTTTCACCGGTGGGCAGCGTGTGAACCGCCGCCTGGGCGAGCGCGGAGTACTTGGGCGTGGAGTTGGGCCCGATGTTGCATGGCGGACAGGTGAGTCCGCCGGTGGTCGCGGGCGGCGCGCCGGCCGCGTTCAAACGGGTGACGGAGTAGGTCTGCGGTCGATTCCAGTTCGGGCTGTCGAGCGAGGTAATGGGGCCGGTGTTGTAGAGGAACGTATCAGGGTTGCGGACGGCCGTCTGGAAGCGAAACTGGTAGGTGATCTCAGGCAGGGCATCGCCGTCGTTGTCGATGTAGATCTCGTAGAGGACGTCTTCACCGAACTCGTAGAAGTTGGGTCCGCCGTCCGGACGCTCCAGCGGGATGTAGTTGGCGATCATCGTCACGGTGGTCGGGTCGTCCGGAGAGACGAACAGGTAGGTGTCGGTGCTGTCGGCAACCGGATCTTTGGAGATTTCGGGCGCTTCACGATGGGAGGACATGACTCACTTGCTCCATGCGCTCGTAGCGATTACTTGGCGGACGACCGAACCGCCCTGCGGAGGCGATTCACAAACTCACGGTCGCGGAAGACGATCTCTCGCGTTCCCGCCAGGATGGCCATTTCGCCGGTGGCGAAGTCGCGCACGTGCACGACCACCGGTCCGGCGAGCTCCTCTTTGGTGAGGCCGAAGCTGGACGGTGCGGGGAGTGCCGCGTCGCTCACTCCCGGCATGGCGAGCAGGGCGCCGAGGGTGGCGGTTGCGGCGGCGGTCTTGCCGAGGAAACTGCCTCGCGTCATCTTGGTCACGGTGTTCTCCCTTCAGGTCTGGTCGGGTCGAGTGAGGTCGAGGTATGGGCGATCGAAAGAGACGTGCACTATCTCTTCATCCCACCGGTTGAGGTGACGCATGCGGTAGACAAGCACGGAGACCAGCCAGCTCATCAGAAAGAGAGCGATGATGGCGTATCCCATGACGTCGTACGGCGCGTTGACGGCCAGGCTCCAGATCCCGCCCGAAGCCCCGGTTTCCGTCGCGACCATGCTGAGCAGCTCGATGCCGCCAACCATGACCGCGACCAGGACGGAAACGAGTGTGATGTTGAGGTTGTAGTAGAGCTTGCGGACCGGACGGATGTAGGCCCAGCCGTAGGCCCCCAGCATGGCCATCCCGTCGAGAGTGTCGACCAGCGCCATGCCGGCCACGAACAGGAGCGGGAGGATCAGGATGAACCAGGCGGGCATGGCGCTCGCTCCCGCCGTAGCGGAGATGCCGAGTATACCCACTTCGCTGGCGGTATCGAAGCCCAGCCCGAATAGGAGGCCGACGACGTACATCTGCCGGCTATCCGTCATCAGCGCCAGGAGCGGACGGAAGAGGCGGGCCAGCAGGCCGCGGTTCTGCAGGTAGTCCTCCAGCGCCGCTGCGTCGTACCCGGAGCCGCGCATCACGCCGCGCCACGCGCGGTAGATATCGCCGAGCACGACGAGGTTCATGGCGGCGATGAGGAGCAGGAAGAGGCCGGAGATGGACGTGCCGACCACGGCGCCCGTGGTCTGGAAGGAGGGGAGGTTGGCCCGAACGTAGGCCGCCGAGGTGGCGATCAGGATGGAGAGCGCCAGCACGATCGTCGAGTGGCCGAGGGAGAAGAAGAGCCCGACGGCCACGGGCCGCTTGCCGTCTCGCATGAGCTTGCGCGTCGTGTTGTCGATGGCGGCGATGTGATCGGGATCGACTGCGTGGCGCAGGCCGAAGCTGTATGCCAGTGGGGCGAGACCGGCGAGCAGCGCGTAGCGAGCGGAAAGCAGGAGGAGGATGCTCCACACGGCAGCATTGAAGCCGAGAAGCAGCGCGATCATGGCCAGGATGCGGCGCCGGAGCCCGGAGTCTGCCTCTTCCCACAGCCGCCGGACGCGTCCGACGTAGCCGGAGTCTCTCGGGGCTCCTGCGATCCTGCTCATCCGCACTCCCACTTCGCCGGCTGGCCGGCGATCCACGGCGCGCTAACCATCCTTGACTACGCAGCGGCGCCGCGGTTGGATCACAGCAGAGGGATCGTGGGGGCGTCAGTGCCGGTGGAGGGCGATGGTACGCCCCTGGAGTGGCGCAGCAACACGATGAGATTGGTCCCGCAACCAACGAAAGGAATAGACGTGCACGGAGGGATTCGAAGCCCCACACCCAGTCCCTCCGGCCGGTTGAGGACCGCCGTGCGGCGCCGCAACCGGCCACGACGCCGCTCATTCATGGATATGTACAGCTCAGTGCGCTAATATGTACGCATGAAACGACGAACCACGATTGAAATCGATGAGGACCTCCTGGAACGAGCACGACGTGCTCTGGGGGGCACAACGACGCGCGCGACGGTGGAGGAGGCGCTACGCCGGGCAGCGGAGCTCGCCGAGGATGAGCAGGTCGCGCGTGCCGCGGGACAGCGAGCGTACCTGGAACGCCTGGCATCGCGCGTCGACATCGCTGTGCTGGCGTCGGATGACATGTGGCGCTGAACGGTTGGATTCTCGATACAAGCGCTGCCGCGCGGTCGGCGGATTCACAGGTCGGCGAAGAGCTTGCGGCGCTGGCAGGGCTGCTGTTCGTGTGTCCAATCGGGGAGCTCGAACAGCTTTACTCGGCACGCTCGGCGCGTGACTACGACCAGCTCAAAGACGATCTGCACGCGAACTTCGAGCTCCTCTCTCCACCCGTGGATATCTTCGACAGAGCTCTACGTCTGCAACGAGACCTCGCGCATCACCACGGCATGTGGCACCGTACGCCGATCCCCGACCTCCTGATAGCGGAGACAGCGCTGCACCACGGCATGGGCGTGGTGCACGTAGACGGCGACTTTGATCGCGTCGCGGAGGTTCGCCCGCTTGTCGCTCGCCGCCTGCGTCCATCCGCCAGGTAGGATGGTGCGCGGGAAATCCGGTGGCGCACCTGGAGGGAATCGAACCCCCGACACCCAGTTCGCCATGTCCGTCACCGAACGTGCCCGATACCATGGTGTCCGTGCGTGCCCACGACCACCAGGTCGGCGTGCGATTGCACCGTCTCGTCGATGATGACCTGGCTGGACCGCTCGCCTTCGCTCTCCCTGAGCACGGTCTCCACGTCAACTCCGGCACGCTGTGTTCGCTCCCTCGCCTGACCGAGGGCCGAATATGCTGATGTGCGCCGTTGGACGTGCTTGGAGCACTCACCGGTTCGTGTCCCCCTCATCACTCCCCCCACCCACCATCTCATCATGTGCCCGCGTCCCGCCCAGGCTCGGAGGCAGCACCGGGGCCAGCCGGCGGACGATGAGCGGAGTCGCGAGGAGGGCTATTCCGGTGGCGAGGGCGACAAAGAGGGAGCTTCCCACGACATCGGCCACGTGGTGGATACCTGCACCAACTCGCGCCCAGTCGACCAGGACGCCAAGCACGGCGAATGGCGCGGCCCACAGGGGGGATACCAGGGCGACGAGCGCCACAATCGCGGCGGCCAGGAGGGCATGGTCTGAGGGGAAGCCGTTGTCGGCAGCGTGGGCGATGAGTGGGCGGACATGATCCTGCGTGAAGGGACGCGGATCGGTGTAGACACCTGCGCCGACCCTGGCGAAGGCGTAGCTGAGAACCAGAATCAGCAGGGCGATGACGGTGTAGCGGAAGAGGCGGGGCCGATCCCACCAGCGCACCGCGAGGAGGATCATAACGGCGGCGAGAACCGCATCGACGAAGACAAGGTATTTGGCGGCGAAGATTGTGAGGTCGCTGGGCACCGTATCAGGTCCTCCTTAAGCTGGAATCAGACGGTTAGTCGGGACGGTCACCTTCGACTCCTTCAAGGGAACCGGGTTGCCCACCGGCCGTCCGGTTCTGCCCTTGTCCGAGGCAACAGCAGCATGGTCATGGCGATGAGTGGGATCCACACGATGCCGATTGGGGACGTGCTGGGATGCAATCGGGAAATCGGGACGGCGGCAAGTGGATACTCGATGTACGCGGTCGGCGTGGGCTCCTGTCGGTTGCCTACGAGAGCGATCGCTCGCCGCCGGTGGGTAAGTAGCACGGCGACCCGGCATATCCCCCGGATCCCGGTCTCCGAGTGCCATGAATCAAGGCAGGCGTAAAGCGCAGGACACTACCGTGCGCTTCTCACAGAGGGTGAAACCTTCTTCGATGGAATCCTGAGCCTACCCGTTGCTGTCGAGGGCTCCGAGCACCTGCTGGACGAGCTGCGGCTCGCGCAATGCACCATCGATCTCGATCCGGTCGTTGATGACCGTTTTGGGCACGCCGAAGATGCGATAGCGCTGCGCCATCTCGGGAAACTCGGTGATCTCGACGACGTCAGCCGTGATCTGTGGGTGCTCGATTGCCAGTTGATGGGCCAACCTGGCCGCAAGAGGACAGTATGGTCAGGTTGGAGTGACGAACACCTGGATGTGGAGTGGCTGGTTGACATCTTTCAGCGCCGTCCGCGTCTTGTCGCTCAGAGTCGTCTGGCCACTGGAGACCTCAAAGAGATCCTCGATCAGCGTGGAGAATTCGTAGCCGGATGGAATGCCGAAGAAGCGGACTTGTCCCTTTCCCTTGCCCTGAAGCACGATGGCCGGGATACGGGTAACGCCCATTTCGGCCGCAAGCTCACCATCCCGGACGAAGTCCTTCACCTCGAGGTGGACGTGATCTGAAAGCTCAGTCACTTCTTCCAGCATCTGGCGCGTTTCTCGACATAGCTCGCATTCCTGTCCCGGGATGAAGAGCTTGGACTCACCCTGAGTGAAGTACGTGACGGTGACATCGTTCTTCATGCGCTGGGAAAAGAGGTCCTCCAGCGTCTTTCTGTCCTTC
>Ga0070735_10002737_pt1 | contig 15752 bp, 12 predicted proteins | sample Coa_R1_FD_66443 | JGI IMG/M metagenome (GOLD analysis project Ga0070735, IMG submission 66443) | Surface soil microbial communities from Centralia Pennsylvania, which are recovering from an underground coalmine fire - Coalmine... | ecosystem: Environmental > Terrestrial > Soil > Unclassified ... | reverse complement strand
AGCGACTTCGATCAACTTGTTCTCAAAGACGTTGTGGGGATAGAGTGTCCCGCTCTTCTGGTAGTAGTCACACATCCAGATGAAGATGTTGCGGGTGTACTTCTTGTCAGTCCCCTCATGCACCGAGTCGAAGTAGTCAGGTGTAATCCCCATCTCCATCACACGCGCAATCGCCTTCAGGCTGCGACTCATGTGCGCGAGCACGCGCAGTTCCAGGTTTAAGGCCCCCAGTTTAGCCATAGTGATCCTCCAAACGCAAAAACGGCCACCAAGGGGCTCGGGCAAGCCTGGTGGCCGTTTTTGCAGCACGGAGGCGATGGCTGTCGCCCTGCTCCACTCTTTGAATGGTGCGTGTGCCCAACAAAAATCTTATTTGTTCTTTGCCCGAACCTTTGTTTTGGAGAATCGCTGAAGGATGCGGTATAATAAAAGTAGATTTCCCAATCTAAGCCCACTACCACATTGAACCTTTTCGGGTTCCTCAGACGCCGCGGCCTACCAGGGTCGTGGCGTTTTTGCGTCCCCATGTTTTTGCCGCGCCCCAGGGAGCCACCCTGCCCGCGCCGCACTTCGTAAGCACTCTTATACAGTGTCATGCAGCATTGTTGGCCCCTTCACCTGCGAACTGGTGAAGTTTTTCTGGTTTTGAGAACCGCCCCATGAATTCCAGCATCTATACCGATCAAGGCGAGCATCTTGCGGAAAATAGACAGAAGGGGCTCTGCAATCCAGTGTCACACCACCCGTTTTCGTTTCACCTGCGCCTTGTTGACAACGATCTTTTCCAGGGGCGCGGCGGCGCGATGTGCCTCTCTTATGTGGTCGGGATCATGACGGGCGTAGATCATGGTTGTCTTAGCATCTTTAAGCCCCGCGATCGCCACTGCCGCCCAGAGATCCTGTTTTGCGAGTTCAGTGAGAGAATAGTGCCTGATGCCGTGCAAAGTGAATTTGTCGATACCCGCAAACTTGACGTACCGAGCGAACACCTTGCCGTAGCTCGCAACGTCAAGGTAGCCGCCTGTGTTGCTTATAAACAACAATTGCGATTCAACATCGGGCCTGATCGTAAGCCAGCGGTCAATAGCATCTACAAGGGCCGCTGAGATAGGCACGCTCCTGGGCTGCTTCCCCTTCGTTTTGGTAAAGATAAAGAGTTTCTCGCACCGTTTATAATCCTCGATCCTCATCGCAAGGATCTCCCCTATTCGCGCCGCGGTCTCAATCAGAGCCATCACTATCGCCGTCTCTCTCGCCGCGTAAAACCGTCTCTGAGAAGGAGATTGATAAAGGGCACCATGATTGCTCCTGACATCCCATCGACCCGTGATGGCCCCAAGGAGCTTCTTGAGATCGTCTATGGAGGGTTGAGCCACATGGGGCCGAGCAGCCTTGATGATCTTGTAACGATATAGGGGATCCTTATCTATGTAGTCCTCCCTCTCCAACCATGAGAAAAGGCGTTTGGCGCAAACTGCATCGTGATACCTCGTAGAGTCGGCGACCCCCTCGCCGCGTCTCCATATTAGATACCTGTCCAGATCGCTCTTTCTGAACTCGTGCAGGTCGATACGCTGCTGCTGCGCCCACCGTACCAGGCTGGTCAACTGTGTACGATAATAATGCAACGTCTTGGCGCTCAAGGCGGCTTCGACGGAGATTAGAAACGTGTCAAAGGCCCTCTTCCACCCGATTTGATCTCGCAGGTCAGCCAACTGTGCCTCCATTCAATTCAATACTATTGTAGATAGTATGCACTATTATTAACAGTATAGCAAGAGAACAAAAAACACGGGATGAGATCAACCTCATTCCGTGTTTCAGAATAAGCCGACGATCGGATTCGAACCGATGACCTGCTGTTTACGAAACAGCTGCTCTGCCACTGAGCCACGTCGGCAAAACGCTCGATAGTATGGCAGATTTCCCGGCCGTTCGTCAAGGGACTTATTGTGCATATCGCGACTTAACCTTCACTGTTCGCGTCTCGTTGACGGGCGCCGAGATCCGCGTCACCGCCAGCCTCTGCACGAATAATTTGCGTTAAATCTTATGCCGGACGTGGAGGATGTCGCCGTCCTTGACGACATACTCTTTGCCCTCGAGTCGCATCTTTCCGGCGGCGCGCGCCTCGTCCCAGCACCCGCCCGCGGCCTGGAAGTCGTCGAACGCAATCACTTCGGCGCGGATGAAGCCGCGCGCCAGATCGGTGTGGATGGCCCCGGCCGCGGTGACGGCGTTGGATCCCTGGCGGATTGTCCAGGCCCGCACCTCGTCCTCACCCACCGTGAAGAAGCAGATTTGGCCCAACGCGGCATAAGCGGCACGGATGAGCCGGTCGCGGGCCGCCTCCTGGATGCCGAGCGCCTCCAGGAACTCGCGCTCCTCCTCGGGCTCCATCTGCGCCACGTCCATCTCCACCTTCGCGCACAGCGCCACTAGCGGCGCCTGCTGCCCTTCGGCGTACTCCGCGAGGCCTTGCGCCGGATCGCTGCCGAGGTCGGACTCGCCCACGTTCGCGACCAGGATCAGCGGCTTCTGCGAGACGAAGGCGTAGCTGCGAATAGCGCGGGCCTCCTCCTCCGTAAACTCCATCGACCGGACAGGCTGCATCTCTTCCAGGTGCGTCTTCACGCGCTCCAGGACCTGCTGTTCTGCCGCTTCGGCGTTCGTCTGGCGCTTCTGCACGCGCGCTTTCTCGAGTTTTTCGAGCCGCGTCTCGATCACCGTCAGGTCGGCGAGCAGCAGCTCCTCCGCAATTCGCTCGGCTTCGCGCCGCGCATCGACCCCGTCCGGCGCGGGGACGGACACGTCCTCGAAGGCGCGCACGACGAGGATCAGCGCGTCCATGTTGCGGACGGCGGCGAAAAAGTCGGCTCCGTACTTATCGCCGCGGCCGTGGCCCTCGCTCCGCTCGATCCGCGCGCCGCCCTCCGTGAATTCAATTGAGGCGGGTGTCACCTTCTTGGGCGAGCACATCCGCACCGCGTAGTCGAAGCGGCCGTCGGGCACCGGAATGACCCCGACAGACACTTCGCTCCCGCCAAATCGGCTTAACTCTACCTGGCCGCGCGTCAGCGCATTATACAGACTGGTCTTGCCGGTCTGCGGCAGACCGATGATTCCGACCTTCATCGATGAATGGGGTTCCTTTGTGATCCGATTGACCGGCGCCTGGTGGCGAGGTGTCTGGTGTTCGGTGATTGGTGATTGGTGTTTCGTTTTCGAGTGGGGTCGGCGAAGCGCGATTGACGCTCCATTGGGCGCCACTCGACACCTAACACCTAACACCTGGCACCGACCACCGTACCACTGCTTCCCAGTTTACCACGGCCTGGCTGGAGTTAGGTCAAAGGTCTTCGTGGAGGAGCTTGAGGAAGGGCGAAAGGCCCATTTCGGACCAGAAAAGCAGCGCGGCGGGATTGGTTTCGGCTACGTAGAGCTCGACGGCCGCGGCCTTGCGCGCTACGAACCAGCGGCGCAGGTCTGCATAGAGGGCGCGGCCTACGCCCTTGCCGCGCCACTCCGCAGACACGTAGACATCCGAGACGAAGCCGTAGACGCCGTGCATTGCAAGCGGCGGCCGATTCTGGATTTCGCCCATAATGTAGGCGATCAATGCGCTGTCGGGACCCGTATCCGCGACCAGCACGCGGGCGTTGGCAGTCCGGATCATCTCCTGGGCGTGCCGGACGTACTTCGCCTCGGCGTCCGGCGCGATCGTGAATTGAGCGTCGAGAGCGCGGTGGTGGCGCATGAGATCGGTCCACATCGCGCCAATTGCCCCGCGGTCGCCGCCGCGCGCCTCCCTCACCCGGAATACATCCATATTAGCTCACCAGCCGTCGCCGCTCGAGACTATCCGCCCGGAGCTCCGGAACCGACGCCAATCGTTGTGGCTGAACTGGCAGCAACTCCTCTGCTCCACTCTATCCGCCCAGAGCTCCGGGACCCACGCGGCGTTTCATGGACCGCTGCGCGGCGCCAGTTCCCCACATTGGGAAGCGGAAACAGCACGGAAGATACCGCGGACGGCGGCCGCTCGCGCCAGGGGCGGCGGCGCGGGCCCTCAGGCCGCCGCGATACAGTGGATAGTTCCGCGAGCGGCAGCAGCGCTCCTTTACGGGAGCGACCTGTGAGGTTGGGTTCCGGGATCAGGGCATTCCGCAGAGCTCGTCTGCGTTCCGCGCTCGTGAAGGCCGCGGCGTTGTCTGGACCGTAAGAAATCTGGAACGCATCTGGGATGACGGCGTGACCGGCAGCAGGAGACAGCCCGTACGGTAATCTACCGAACGGGCCGAATGCAGCGCGCTTCCTATCAGGTTACGTCAGACACAGGACGGTGGCTGCTGCCGGAGGCCGGGCACGGGCTACCGATCGCTCGACGAGTGCGGCGCGCGCGGGATCGGCTACTTGGCGTCCCGCGCCAGTCGGAGCAGATCCTCGCAGGCCTTGACCTGCTCCAGGACTTCGGCCTTGATGGCGGACAGCGTCTCATCGTCGAAGTCGAGCCATTCCACTACCGCGGGGTCCAGCGGGTGCTGCGACGTGTGCTCGGACGCGATGAAGCCGGTCTCCCAGGCGAGCCAGTTGCCGGTGTGGACGAGCGCAACCATGTCAAAGTGCTCCGAATCGCGCGTTGGATCGTGATGGTTGCCCATCATCGCGACGAGGTGCGGCGGGAAGTTCCAATACTCCGCGATGCGACGGCCGACGACCACGTGATCCATTCCGAGAACCATATTCTCGGCATCGCGGGACGTCTTGTGCTCGCGCGCGGCGAACGCCATAGAGACCGCATACTGGACCGGGAAGTAGCTGTCGAGGAACAGCGCTCCGAGATCGTGCAGCAGACCCCCGACGAACGCCTCGTCCGGGGCATTGCGCACGCCCGGGAGCCTGTGGCGCGCCACGATCCCACCGGCGACGGCCGTAGCGATCGAGTGCTCCCAGAACTTGCTCCGGTTCAGGCCGTACGGCATGCTCTTCTGGCCGAGCAGCCCGAACGCCGATACGCCGAGCACGAGATTGCGAACAGTATTGAAGCCGAGAATCACGACCGCGTGCGTGATCGTGCTGATCCGTTTTGGGAATCCGTAGTAGGACGAGTTGACTATTCGCAGGACCTTGGACGCGAGGCCCTGGTCCATCGAGATGAGCTTGTTCAGGTCCTCCGCCGAGGTATCCGGATTATTCACCGTCTGCATAATCCGAGTGACGACCGCGGGAAGCGGCGGCAAGTCCGCGAGCTTCTTCTCGAGCGTTTGCTGAAACACGGCGCGGTCTATCCGAATCGATTTGACATCCGGCGGCATACGCCTTTCCTTTCTCCGCCCGGGCCAACGCGGACCTGATCACAAGACCGCGGTTCCGGGAACGTCTGCTGTATTTTCGGGGAGGCCTTGGGCAAACTTTAGGCGTGGCGGACGAAATGTTCCGCAATCCACCGGGCCGTTTTGCGAGATCGAATGCGGGCGCTGCCGCGGCGGCGCGAGGAGGAGATTCTGCCGTTAAGCGCGTACAATAAATACGAGCAAACAATTTGCGCCGCGATACCGTCGAATTCGGCGCGGATTGTGCATAAACAGCACCCTGGGCACGTGCAACGAGGCGCGCCACTCTGATCGGCCGGATTTTCACCGATACCGGGAGTGAGAATTCAAGTCTAAGAGTGAGCATGCCAAATCAAATCGACCGTCAAATTGTGATCCTGGGCGACCCCACCGCATTTTCGCGGACCATCGCCGCCCAGGTGCGCGACGCTGCTTACCGACCGGTTACGACGGAGGCGCTTATCGATACCGTCGCCATTGTGCGGCGGCATACACCGGACCTCGTGATCGTGGCGCTGCCGCTGGACGGGTCGGACGGCGCCGCCTGCGAGCAGATAAGGCTGCAGTCCAGCGTCCCGATTATCGCCATTTCGTTGTCGCCCAGCGACCGGGAGTGTCGCGAGACGCTGGAGTCCGGTGCGGACGACTATTTGGCCGGGCCGTGTAACCAGGGAGTGCTCGAGGCGCGAATCATGGCCGCCATCCGCCGCGCGACCGCGCCGCCGTATCGGGCGGACGACGCCGATCCGGCCGGCGCGTTGGAGCACGCGGTACTGCAGGTTGGATCGATCCGGCTGGACCTGACCACCTGCCGGGTGAGCGTGGACGGCGCCGTATCGACGCTCACGCCGAACGAATTCCGGCTCCTCGCGATTTTCATGCGCGCTCCGGGCGAGGTGTTTACGCGTGAGGACCTGCGCCGGCGGGTCTGGCCCGATAACCGGCACAGTCTGCACCTGGTCGAAGTCCACATCGCAAACCTTCGCGCCAAGATCGAGCGCGACCCCCACCACCCTGTCCACATCGTCACGGTCCGCTCGAAGGGCTATCGCCTCTCGATTCCGAATTAGTCGGCTACACAATTGTATCGTCATCGAAGGATTATCGGGAGGGGCGGCGGAACTCAGTCGGCGCGCCGGCAAACGGCGGAGCGGCCATCTCGCCGGCGCGCCCGGCGCTCGACCGGCCGGAACTCGACAATCAAAGGACGACACCAAATGGCCTCAGTGAAGGATTCTCCCGCATGGAGGGCGCTGGAAGAGCACTACCGGTCGGCCTCCGAGCTTTCGATGCGCGAGCTGTTTGCGCAGGATCCGGGCCGGTTCGATAGGTTCTCGGCCCGCTTCAACGGCATTCTGCTGGACTTCAGCAAGAACCGCATAACGGATGAGACGATGGCGCTGCTGCACCGGCTTGCCACCGCCGCGAACGTGCGCGACTGGACGGACCGGATGTTCAACGGCGACAAGATCAACATCACGGAGGACCGGGCCGTGCTGCACGTGGCGCTGCGAAACCGGTCGAACCGTCCGATCCTCGTCGATGGCGTGGACGTGATGCCGGAGGTGAACCGGGTCCTCGCTCACATGCGCGCGTTCACGGAGCAGGTGCGGTCCGGCGCATGGAAGGGCTATTCGGGCGAGGCGATCACGGACATCGTCAATATCGGCATCGGCGGCTCCGACCTCGGGCCGGTGATGGCCACCGAGGCGCTCAAGCCGTACGGCAAGCCGGGACTGCGCGTCCACTTCGTCTCCAATGTGGACGGGACGCACATCGCGGAGACGCTGAAGTCGGTCCGGCCGGAGAGCTCGCTGTTCATCGTCGCCTCGAAGACGTTCACGACGCAGGAGACGCTGACGAACGCCCATTCCGCCAAGAAGTGGCTGCTGGAGACGGCGAAGGACGAAGCGGCGATCGCGCGCCACTTCGTGGCCCTCTCGACGAACGAGAAGGAGGTCGCGAAGTTCGGCATCGATACGGCCAATATGTTCGAGTTCTGGGACTGGGTCGGCGGGCGGTATTCGCTCTGGTCCGCGATCGGGCTGTCGATCGCGCTGTTCATCGGCATGGACAACTTCGAGGAGCTGCTGCAGGGCGGATTCGAGATGGACGAGCACTTCCGGACCGCGCCGCCGGAACAGAACCTGCCGACGATCCTCGCGCTTATCGGCATCTGGTACAACAACTTCTTCGGCGCGCAGACGGAGGCGATCCTGCCGTACGACCAGTACATGCACCGCTTCCCCGCTTACTTCCAGCAGGGCGACATGGAGAGCAACGGCAAGAGCGTCAACCGCCAGAGCGAGCCCGTGGGGGTATCGACGGGGCCTATCATCTGGGGCGAGCCGGGCACGAACGGCCAGCACGCGTTCTACCAGTTGATCCACCAGGGCACGAAGCTGGTGCCGTGCGACTTTATCGCGCCGGTGGAGACTCACAACCCGATCGGCGAGCACCACGCGATCCTGCTTTCGAACTTCTTCGCGCAGACCGAGGCGCTGATGCGCGGCAAGACCGCCGACGAGGTGCGCTCGGAGCTGACGGCGCAGGGGATGCACGGCGAGGCGCTGGAGAGGCTCGTGCCGCACAAGGTGTTCAGCGGCAACCGGCCGACGAACTCGATCCTGGTCCAGAAGATCACGCCGCGGACGCTCGGCTCGCTGATTGCGATGTACGAGCACAAGATCTTCGTCCAGGGCATCATCTGGAACATCAACTCGTTCGACCAGTGGGGCGTGGAGCTGGGCAAGCAGCTTGCGAAGGCGATTCTGCCGGAGCTGAAGGACGACGCGGCCGTGACCTCGCACGATTCGTCCACGAACGGCCTGATGAACGATTTCAAGGCGAGGCGGCGCGGATAGTCGGCCGGCGTCTGGTCGCAGGTCTTCTTTCATTTCATCTTCCGAAGGGGGGTTTTGGGGGTTTCTGTATGAGAAGGGGCGACTGGGCGGCGGCGCTGCCGAGAACGGCTTCGCTCGGGGGCGCTTCGCCCCGAAGGCCGCCATGCGGCCCCGCGGCCTTCGGGGCAGAGTCTCCAGCGCAGGTTGGCTGGGATCCTAATTTGGGGGGCTGCTGAGGGGTCCCTGGGCGGCGGGCGGCAATCACGGGTTGACAGGGCTTGCCGGGCGGGCGATTCTCAAGAAAATGGTGTGCTCAAACCGGCCCGTTACGGCCCTATTCGACGCGTTTTGCGTCGATTAGGGCCATTTTTTGACACGCTTATTTGTCCGGGGACTGGCCCGGGCGGATTTGGCGGAGGTGTAGTATGAGGCCCTGTGAGCGGACGCTGGAATCGTGGCGGAATCGGTCAGCAGTCCCGTCCGAGCTGCGGCTCGGACGGGACTGTTACTCTTGCAGGTGGAAATATCCGGCACGATCGCGCCTACCGGCGGCGGAGGGAGAGCAGGTCCAGGATCAGCAGGAACAGGTTGACGAAGTCCAGGTAGAGCGCGATGGCGCCCACGACGGCGTCCTCCGGGCCGAGGCGGAGGATGATCTGCGACGTGTCGTAGAGGACGTAGCCGCTGAAGATCAGGATGCCGATGACGCAGTAGGCCATCGAGGCCCACGCGGCGTGGACGAACATCATCACGATGCCGGCGACGATGAGCGCGATCAGCGAGACGAAGAGCATTCCGCCGAGGAAGCTGAAGTCCTTCCGACTTGCGAAGACGTAGGCCGTCAAGCCGCCGAAGACGGCGATCGTGGTCCAGCCGGCCTCCGCGCCGATGCCGGGCGCCGCGTCGTTCGCCATGGCGAGGTACGGCCCGAAGATCGCGCCCTGGATCGCGCCGAATAGCAGCAGCAGCGCGACGTTCAGGACCGGTACGCGGCGCGCGAAGTTGAGCGCGATCACGCAGATGATGCCGACGATGAAGAGCGGCAGCGTGAAGGGCGCAATCGCCGGGCCGAGCGGCGCGGCCAGCGCGCCGACGCCGACGGTGACGGCCAGCGTGAGAAACAGCAGGCCGTAGACCTTGCGGATGAAGTCCGCGCGGACGTCCGCCGAGTAGTCCGCGACGAAGCCGCCGCGACTATATGCAGGTTGATAGTTCATGTTCATGTCCCCTCTCTCGTGAAAGAGGCCCCGATTCGTTCGGACGCTACGTGTTCCGGGTCCGAGATTCGACGCTCGTGGCATCTACCTATTACTACTTCCGGCGCACGCGGGCGGTTCCGCTGGTTTGGGCGGCGGGCGGGCGACCGCCGGGCGACCGCCGGGCGACCGCCGGGCTGAACCCCGCGGCTGTATGGCCTTCGGCCCAGCGCCCGCCTGCGCGGGCGCGCATGCGGCTTGCCATATTCGCGGTGCTGGCAGATCGCCCAGCCGCCGCGTACGCGGCCGGGCGCCGGGCGACCGCCGGGCTGAACCCCGCGGCTGTATGGCCTTCGGCCCAGCGCCCGCCTGCGCGAGCGCGCATGTGGGTCGCCATATTCGCGGTGCTGGCAGATCGCCCAGCCGCCGCGTACGCGGGCGGGCGACCGCCTGGCGACCGCCGGGCTGAACCCCGCGGCTGTATGGCCTTCGGCCCAGCGCCCGCCTCCGCGGGCGCGCATGTGGCTCGCCATATTCGCGGTGCTGGCAGATCGCCCAGCCGCCGCGTACGCGGCCGGGCGCCGGGCGACCGCCGGGCTGAACCCCGCGGCTGTATGGCCTTCGGCCCAGCGCCCGCCTCCGCGAGCGCGCATGTGGGTGCGGTTCCGCGCAGAGTACCGACCTTTCGAAGCGTGGAAGGAGACGGCGGGTCGCGTACCGGCATCCGGGCGCGGTTGGAGGCGGGGCAGCGGTTACGCGATTCTCGGTCACTCCGCTGGCGCGCCGTCCACCAGCAGTTCGGCTCCCTCGTAGGTTCCAACCAGCGCCATAGCGGTCGGCCGGATGGCGCGGATCAGCGGGATGCCGGGCGCGCCGAGGACGAGGAGGGCCGTGGAGAGCGCGTCGCTTTCGGTGGCGGATTCGGTGGCGACGGCGGCGACCACGGAGCCGGCCTGCGGAGAGCCGGTGCGCGGGTCGAGGACGTGGCCATAGCGCCTGCCGCCGTGCTCGAAGGATTTGTTGTGCGGCGCGGAGACGGAAAGCGCCCGGTCACGCAGGGGAATGGTAGTGATTGTGTCGTCTTCGCCGCCGTACGGGCGGCGGACCGCGACGGGCCAGGCCTCCTCGCCGGGCGGCGCGCCGAGGGCGTAGATCGTGCTGGTCCCGCCATGCAGCAGCGCCGAGTGGATTTCGAACTCCTCGCGCAGCAGCTCGACCGCGCGCTCGATGGCATAGCCCTTGCCGATTGCGCCGAACTCCAGCTCCACGCCCGGCCGATCGAAGCGGACCGCCTGCTCATCCGCGTTCAGATGGACGTGGCACATGCCGACGACCGCGCGTGCGGCCTCGATCTCGCGCCCTGAGGGCATGGCGCCGCTGCTGCCGACAAAGCCCCAGCAGCGCAGCAGCGGCCCGATCGTCGGATCGAATGCGCCGCCGGTCGCTTCGCAGAGGTCGTGCGCCCGCTGCAGCAGCGCGAACAGCCGGGGATCGACGCGGACGGGACCGAGCGCGGCGGTGGCGTTCAGCGCGCGCAGGTCGCTGGTCTCGCGGTAGAAGCTCAGCAGCTCCTCGATCCGCTCGACTTCGGCTTCGACGGCCTCGCCGACGGAGCGAAGCGCGGCCTCGGGCCGTTCGGCGGCAGTCCGGAGCTCCCAGAGGGTGCCCATGGCAAACCAGGCATAGATGTAGAGGTCGGGGTTCGGCATGCGGCTTGTGGCTTGTGGCTTGTGGCTTGTGGCTTGTGTCGTGGGACACTACCGGGCGAGAGACTTTTGGTCTCTCGCCCGGGGTTTGGTGGCAGGGTGGTGCGGCCGTGTTTAGCGCCGGGCGATGCCGGATGGCTTCACGGTGTGGATCGTGAGCTTGTGCACGGGCTTGTTTGCCAGCGGATCGGTCGGAGCGGGGCCGCCGGCCGCGCTCGCGGTGCGCGTCTTCGGGTCGAACAGGAACGTGCGGCTCTCCCGGTAGGAGCGCTCGGCCAGCGTCAGCATCACCTGCACGCGGACCGCGAGGTCGATGTTGCCGTTGGGCGCGGTGTTGGCGCGAATGCTCTCGAACCAGTTCTTATGGTGCCCGGGGATAGGCTCTCCCTCGCCGGGCGCCTGCTCCTCGGAGCCGTCCAGCTCGTCGGCATAGCTCCGCTCCGGCTTGACCTTGATCGTGCTGCCGGAGAAGAGGACGGTGCCCTTCTGGCAGCGTATCGACTGCGGCCAGCCCTCTTCGTTGATCGTCGAGGCCATCGCCATGAGCGAGCAGTCGTCGAAATCGACGTTGAGGTTGATGAAGTCCGGCACCTGGCGGTCCAGCACCTCTTTGCCGCTCACCGGGTCCTTGCGAGTCTTCTGGACGTAGAGGCCGCCTCCGGACGAGACGCGGAGCGGCCAACCCGCCATGCCTTCGGTGGGCAGGCCCATGGCAATGAACAGCGGGTGCAGCTTGTGCGGGAACAGGTCTCCGACGAGGCCGGAGCCGTAGTCCCAGTACTTCCTCCAGCGGAAGAACCGGTCCGGGTCCCAGGCTGCCGGGCCGACACCGCGGCGGAACGTCTCCCAGTCGATGTGCGCGTCCCCGGAGGCGTTCGGGCCGGCGTCCAAGTCCCACTCCAGGTCGCCCGTGTTGTTCCACTCGCCGACCTTGTTGTCGCCGCGCATGTAGTCGCCCTGCGCGACGACCATGTGGCCGAGCTTGCCGGACTTGATGATCTTCGCGACCGCCGCGTACTTCGGGTCGGAGGTGCCCTGCGAGCCGACCTGGAAGATGCGCTTCGTCTTCTTGCAGGTATCGTAGACGGCAAAGGCCTCCTCAAGGGTCTTGCACATCGGCTTCTCGCAGTAGACGTGCTTGCCGGCCTCCATTGCCGCGATCGTAAGAGGCGCGTGCCAGTTGTCCGAGCTGGCGATCACGACCGCGTCGATGTCCTTGTTCGCGAGGAGCTTCTTGTAGTCGCCGAAGACCTGCGAGTCCTTCAGGCTAAGCTCCTTCTGCGCCCGCCGTATGCGGCGGCCGTAGAGGTCGCAGGCTGCGATCTGCTCCGTGTTGTTCTCCTTGGCGAACTGGTTGATCAGGCGGACGTGCGCGGTGTAGCCCTGCGTGCCGACGCCGATGTGGCCAATGTGTATGCGGTCGTTCGCGCCGATGACGCGCTTCATCGCGTCGGCGGTGGTCGGCATCGCGCCCACGGCGGCGACTCCCGCCGCGGCTGCCACCGAGCCCTGTATGAATTCACGGCGGGTCGTCTTGCCGTTCTCCGTACTCATTTGCGTAGATGCTCCTTTGCGGGTGCGGTCCCGTGTGGCTCAATGCCTCCAACGGCGCGCGCCACGGCGGCGCGGAGAGGCTGGCTACATGGCGAACATGTCGTCGTGGAACTCGATTCGCGACTTATTCAATGCGGCCTCGTGGCACCTGTGCGCGATGACGGTCGCCTGGTAGCCCTCTTTCGGTCCGACGGCCGGCCGTTTGTTGAGGCTCGCCGCGGAGACGAACGCCTCGACCGCCTGGTAGAGCGAGGTCTTCGAGACGTCGGTGCCGATCTTGCCGGGGTCCTTGCCCAGGGCGATCTGCTTGCTGGCGTCCGCCACAAGCGCGATGCCGGCGCCGATCTTCTCGCCGGTCCCGTTGCCTGGATCGCCTACCTGAAGCACGTCCCTGCGGGCGAACCCTTCCCACCCGAGATTGTTCGCGTCCGGCTCCTTGAACATCCAGGCGCGCTGATCGCGCATCAAGAAGGTCCCGCCATTGGCGTAGAAGACCTCGTATCCGATGTTGCCCTGATTCTCGAACGAGCTGACGAGGGAGGCGTCGTAATAGAATGTGACGCCCTTGGGGAACTCGAGGATGCACTGGGCGGAGTCGGGCACGTCGCGGCCGTCCTTGTACTCGACGATCGCGCCAAAGCCGGTGACGGAGACAGGCAGGGTCGCGATATACATCGTCGCCGTATCTATCTGGTGGATACCGACCTCACCGATAAGGCCGCTCGACGTCTCTTTGGAGAGTCGCCAGTTCAGCTCCTTCTCGCGGGCGGCATCGGGATGCGTGAGGCGCCAGGAGTTGCGGCGATGCCAGTGCGCGCGGCCCTGGATGATCGTCCCGAAGTCGCGCGCCTTGACGAAGTGGCCGACGTGCAGCGCCTGGGCGTTCGAGCGCACCTGAAGGCCCGGCATGAGGAACGTCTTTGCGTCCATTCCGGCCCTCGCAATCGCCTTCGCCTCATCGAGATCGGTGGCTAGCGGCGCCTCGCAGTAGACGTGCTTGCCGGCCTGCAGCGCGTCCAGCACGATCTGCTTGTGCTTGTGCGACGGCGTGGCGACGAATACCGCCTGAACATTCTTGTCATCGAGCAGCTTGCGATAGTCGTTGGACATCACTGAGTTGGGCGCGAACTCCTTCGCACGCCTCTCCAGGATGGGCGCGACGTAGGAGTCACAGATCGCGGCCACCGGCGCCTTGCTTGGACCCAGCTTCGCGAGCGATGACAGGATGGCGCGGCCCTGCTCGCCGAGGCCGATCACACCCACGCTCACCGGCGGACCCGCGGGCGGGTCAGGGCGCGGCTCGGCGCGAATCTCGGTGACGGCGGCAGCCGACGCGAACGAAAGTCCGGACAGCGCAGCCGCGTTAAGGAAGTCTCGTCGGTTCATAAGATGGGTGGTTTCCTCGCCTCGCACGCCGATGGGCGGACTGGCTCAAACGGTATTCGCTCTGCGAGTGGACGCGAATCCGGAGGCAGAAGTCGTATTGAATCTTACGCCGCAGGCGGCGGAAGCCGCGAAGCGGTGACGAGTCTATTTTACCATCAATGCCTGCCGATAGCAACGATGCACCGTGTGGCTCCGCCGGCTGCGGTCGTGCCGCTACGGATGGATTATGCCACTCACGATTCCGCCCAAGTGGCCGGTCACGGCGACCACGCAGAGCGTAATCGCGGCCACTGCGAGATAGGCGCGACCGGGCGCCTGCTTGTCCGCGTCCGGCAAGCGAGCGCGCATGGCCCATAAGACGCACAACAGTACGGTCGTCACGACGCCCAGTATAAGGTGATAGAGCAGGTAGGTGTTCGCGTGCAGCCCGGCGAGCGGCTGGAGCTCGAACGCGAACTTCCAGGCCAGGAGGCCGGAGATAACTGAAGCGATCCCGGTCAGCGCGGACGCGATCAGGTTGTAGTAGCCGGCGGAGTTCATCGCGCGGTCGCCCATGCGAATGCCCAGCAGGTCCAGGAACAGGCTGAAGACGAACAGCGCGATTGGGAAGTGGACCACGACCGGGTGCTGCGCGCTGGTCGGAAAGAAGATCTCCTTGAACGCGAACGGGTTGAATTCGGATCCGGCCGCGGCATTCGAGCGGGCTGCGGAGGGCGGAGCGCCTGGGGGCTTGCTCGCAGAATCGCCCGGCAGCGTGTCTGCGCTGAATTCGGCGCTGTTGGGCCAGCCGTCGCCGTCCGAGTCTTTCGCGTCGACGGACTGGACCAGCGCCGCGGTCGCCTTCTTGTCGGCCGACGCGTTGATCGCAGCCTGAAAGTCCTTGCCGTACGGATTGAGGCTGTTGCGATTCGTAGCGCCAGCGTGGCACAGATCACATCCCTTCGAGTCGATCACTCCGCCGGGCTTCAGCGGGTGAACCGCCTTGACCCCGTCGAGATACTCGGGAAGCGCCGCGCAGGCGCGGCCTACGCACAGGATGGCGCACGCAGAGAGGAGCGGCAGCAGCCGGCGAACCAAGACTCGAATACTCACGGACATTTCTCCAGGCGTCGTGACCGATTAGACATTGGCCGGCCGCAAAGGTTGCGCCGGCAGGGCGCGATCCGGCCGGCTAGGTCCGGACGGGGCTCCCTAAAGGTATATAACCTGCGCCGGCCCGCTTTATTCCTCCGAGCGTGCGAGCGGCGTGCCCGGTGTTGGCCGGCGCCGTATGGCTGAGCCGGCGGGCGCGGGGGCCAGCGCTACCGAACCGGCGGGCTCGGAGGGCCGGGCTACTGCCGAGTCGGCGGCGCGGCGGGCGCGGACGGTCCGCGGGCGCGGAGGCCCGCGCTGCCGATCGGGGCGGGAGCACTTCGGGTTGTACCGGTTCCAGACACGGCAAAAAGACGGCGTCCGCGGGACGCCGTCTCCTTTGAAGGGGAACTGGGAGCTACTCCCCGCTGGGTTCGTTTGTCTCCTTCGCGACCCGACGCGCGCCTCGGAACGCCTTGTTGTAGTAACCCGAGAAGAGGTTGTCCACGCGGACGCCGCCGGACTTGGCGCTGGACGAATGGACGAACTTTCCGTTTCCTACGTACATCCCGACGTGCGAGATTCCCCGGCGCGTCGTGTGGAAGAAGACCAGGTCGCCCGGCTTCATGCTGTGATGCGAAACCGCGTGGCCGGCGTGGTACT
>Ga0070735_10002736_pt1 | contig 15761 bp, 11 predicted proteins | sample Coa_R1_FD_66443 | JGI IMG/M metagenome (GOLD analysis project Ga0070735, IMG submission 66443) | Surface soil microbial communities from Centralia Pennsylvania, which are recovering from an underground coalmine fire - Coalmine... | ecosystem: Environmental > Terrestrial > Soil > Unclassified ... | reverse complement strand
GACGACATAAAAAAGCTGATCGATACAGGCAAAGAAAAGGGATATCTCACGTATGACCAGGTCAACGACCTCATACCGCATGACGTGCACAGTCCCGAAGACCTCGACGATCTGCTGACAACCATCGGTACGCAAGGCATCGACGTTCTCGAAGGACCGAAGCTTCCTTCGCAGGGACTCGATAAAAAAGGTTTCGAAGACTTAGAAGAAGGCGAGGACGTCGAGCTCGACCTGACGCCCGGCGCTCTGGAAAAAACCAACGATCCCGTCCGCATGTATTTGCGCGAGATGGGAACTGTGCCGTTGCTCACGCGCGAAGGCGAAGTTGAAATCGCCAAGCGCATCGAGCGCGGCCAGATCCGCGTGCTCAAGGCGTTGTCGCGGTCGCCCATTGTTATCCGCGAACTGCTCACGCTGGGCGAAGACCTCAAGAAGAACGTTCGCTCGATCAAGGAAGTCGTGACCTTCGACGAAGAAGAGATCACGGACGAGATCCTGCAGAACCGCCTGAATGAGTTCACCGGCAAAATCGATGACATGGCCAAGCTGTACAAGAAGGCCCAGGTCCTCGAAGAGAAGTTCCAGGAAGTTTCGAAGACGAAGAAGCCGAAGGATCACCGCCGCGCGCGCCGCAAGCTGGCGCGCGCGATCGTGGCCACCTCGATCGCCGTCCGCAAACTCGGATTCACCAACACCGAGCGCAAGCGGCTGATCGAGCGGCTTAACAAGACGGTCGACGGCATGCGTTCTCTCGACCGCCAGGCGACGAACCTCGAGCGCAAGGCTGACTCGACCCGCAGCGAAGAGCAGAAGAAAGAGTATCGCCGTCAGGCGCGCGCGATTCGCGGCGAGGTCGAGAAACTCGAATTGGAAACCGGCGTGTTGTTCCAGGAGCTCAAGCGCACGCAGCGCGAGATCATCCAGGGCGACATGGACGCGGAGCAGGCGAAGCGCGAGCTGATCGAGGCCAACCTGCGACTCGTGGTTTCGATTGCGAAAAAATACACGAACCGCGGACTGCAGTTCCTCGACCTGATTCAGGAAGGGAACATCGGACTGATGAAGGCGGTGGACAAATTCGAATACCGCCGTGGCTACAAGTTTTCGACGTACGCCACGTGGTGGATTCGGCAGGCCATCACCCGCGCGATTGCCGACCAGGCGCGTACGATCCGCATCCCGGTGCACATGATCGAAACGATCAACAAGCTGATCCGCACGTCGCGACAGCTGGTGCAGGAACTGGGGCGCGAACCTACGTCGGAAGAGATCGCCAAGCGCATGGACATTCCTGTGGCGAAAGTGCGCAAGGTGCTCAAGATCGCGCAGGAACCGATCTCGCTCGAAACGCCAATCGGCGAAGAAGAAGATTCGCACCTGGGCGATTTCATCGAAGACCGCGGCGTGGTTTCTCCGGCCGAGGCGGTGATCAACGTGAACCTGAAGGACCAGACGGGACAGGTCCTGCGCACGCTGACGCCGCGCGAGGAGAAAGTCATCAAGATGCGTTTCGGGCTGGAAGACGGCTCGGAGCACACTTTGGAAGAGGTCGGGCAGAGCTTCGCGGTTACCCGCGAACGCATCCGCCAGATCGAAGCCAAGGCGCTGCGGAAACTGCGGCATCCATCGCGCTCGCGGAAATTGCGGGCGTTTATGGATGGGGTGCGGGACTAGGAAATTAATACCGCTGAGGACGCGGAGGAGATGCTTAGAAAGGCACGGCTTCGGTCGTGCCTTTTTTCTTCTGATTAGCCATTTCTAGTTTGACTGCGGTTCGGCCGGAGTAACGTTGGGGTTGGCAGGCGGCGTGCAATATCATTAAAGCATCCGAAAGATGGACAGTGCTTATAACTTTCAGAAGCCCTCGTGGCTCTCGGGGCTTTTGCTTTTTGTTCGAAACTCCGCAATCTTCGTGAGTGCCGCCGATCGGGACGTAAGTACGCCTGGAAAATCCTGCGAAAATGCTCCCCAACTAGCACATTCTAAGCGTGATAGCTACAAGCGATTCCTCGTCCGCGAGGCCCTGAAAAGTCATCAAAAATATAGGCCAAAAGATGGCCTGGGACGACTGAATACCGCCCTGACTCTGGCGAGGGCTAGCATCGCAGAAAGGAGTTCAATGTTTGAGAGCGCTTTATTAGAGAAACATCACTCAATTCAGAGCCGAAGGAAATCGGCAACGCTGGTGTCTTTGATCCTGGAGGCTACTGTTATCGGTGCACTTATCGTTATTCCTTTATTGGTCACACAGGCGTTGCCGGCGCCAAAGATGATGACCATGCTGGTTGCGCCCCCGCCACCACCGCCGCCTCCTCCACCGGCGTCGGCCGCGGCAAAGATGAAAACAACCAGCACGGCGACGGCGACGAAGGCACCAGTGGTGAAAGTGAATAAGACAGAGCTGAACGATCTGCGGATGCCAACGAAAATTCCGCAGAAGATTGATATGACTCCCGAAGCAGCAGCTCCGGCCGCTCCCAGCGCAAGCGGAGTCCTGGGTGGCGTTGCTGGTGGAGTGGAGGGCGGGATGGCCGGCGGCGTGCTGGGCGGCGTCCTGAGTTCCGACATTGGTAAGCTCCCGGCCAAGCCGAAGTTGGTGAGAGTATCGCAAGGCGTGAGCGATGGCTTGCTGGTCCATAAGGTGACCCCGCAATATCCGCCGATTGCAAAGCAAGCGCGAATGCAGGGATCGGTCGTATTGAGGGCAGTCATCGGAAAAAACGGTGAGGTCGAACACGTGCAGCCGGAGAGTGGCAATCCGCTCCTGGCGTCAGCTGCAGTGAATGCAGTGAAGCAGTGGCGGTACAAGCCGTACGTGCTGAACGGAACGCCTGTGGATGTGGAAACTACGGTGACGGTGAACTTCCGGCTGGCTGCGTAGTATTTCCGCCACGGAGGCGTGGAGTCACGGAGAAAATATGAGGGCACGGCATAGGCCGTGCCTTTTCTTTCATTAGCGTTTCCGATTTGCTGCTGCGGTCGCCTTGCGGAAGAGAACTTAAATCTGGTTTATACCGGTTTCAGACAGATACGCATATGTTTGGTCGTAATACTGAGAGAGTCGCGTCTCATCCGTGTCGTCGCCAGTTGGTACAAAAATGACCATGCCTTGGCGGGCACGAGTAAGCAGAACGCGGTACGCAACGCTTCTCCATCTAGGGCAGGTCCAGCGACGAGAGCTAATCCCTCTGTCAGCGCTTGACGAAGATCGCGTGCACGGCAACGCATGGGAGGATGCACACCATCGAGATGCGCAGCTTGCCATTCGTTGTCCTCTGTGGAGCTTCTGTAGCGACAAGTACGGGGAAGATCGGGGCATGGTGGCTTTCTAAATGAAAGTTCTTGAGGTCGAGCGCGTAGTCCCAGGCTTGGTTATAATCGGCCGAGTGAAATGCACGTTCACCGCATTTGAATTCTAGAGGGAAAATAGCTGGGCCCGAGACAATGACCGCGTCAATACGGCTGCCCAGCCGGGGCACGTCGAATTCAAAGAAAATCGTGCCTTCGATGCCTTGCAGGGACTCCTTGAGAATCTCGATTTCCTGTTGCCAAGCACGTCGCTGTTCGAGTTCCAAATCGAAGGTCTGGGCAGCGGATATCGTTCCAAGCACTTGATCGGAGTGGCCGCTGAGGAATGTTCTGATCGGTGCGCCGTAGTATGCGGAGTGGCGCTTTTCACGTATGTTGCTGGGCACGGGCAGTTAGTATAACTCCAAGCTCCAGGCGCCCTCAGCGGCTGAAGCCGCGTGCTCCTCCTAGCCTAATGCGGTGCGACTGGAAGTCGCACCCTTCCCGGTCGGGATTTTTTGGCCAGTTCCCTTTATTGGGGATGCATCGCGAATCGAAAACAGCGAATTTATAATTCTCGCGCTGAGTCCAGAACCACACAAGCTCATCGAATGGTCGCGAATTCCGCAAAGGATCATCTGGCAACCGCGAACCGGGAAGGGTACGACTTCGAGTCGTACCGCTCAGGCGCTCACGACGATTGCGGCTTCAGCCGCTGGGGGCCACGGGTCCAGCTTGAATCCCGGGAAGGCGGAGCTATAGCGATACTCCGCCGGATTTGCGGCCAGCTTCGCCATCACCGGATTCTGATGGATATACAACCGATGTCCGGCAAAATCGTTCATGTGGCGGATGCGATGATCGGTGAATCCCTTCTGCCAGATTTCGCGGTGGCTGATTTGTTGGCCGGCTGCGCGTGAGTATCCTCCTTTGATGAATTGCATCGCGCGTTCGAGGGTGACGTCGAGCGTGGGTGTGATCAGCAGGTGGACATGATCGGGCATGATGACGAAAGCGTGAAGAAGGAATCTGCCTTCACGGCGGTAATGGTAAAGAGTTGTCAGAAACAGACGGGCGTAGTTCTCAACGATGAAGAACCGTCGGCGCTGAAAAGTCGAGAAGTTAACGAAGTACGTTCCGGGAGGAGAGATCCGGCGAGTGGGTTTCATTCGTGGCCCTCAGCGGCTAAAGCCGCGTGCTCCTCCTAGCCTAATGCGGTGCGACTGGAAGTCGCACCCTTCCCGGTTGGAAAATCTTTCGGCGATTTCCTTTTTTGGAAAGAGTTTGTGGCAGTTTAATCATTCGCTTCGGATCAAACCAATTTTGATTTGGGGGCGATCAGGATGTTGTGGGTTAAATCGAGTGCCTTATCGATGCGCCCTCAGCGGCTAAAGCCGCGTGCTCCTGCCAGCCTAATGCGGTGCGACTGGAAGTCGCACCCTTCCCGGTTCCGGGAAACCGCGGCCTCTGACTCTCGGCTCTCGGCGAAGCTCAGGATCTTCCGCGTTATGTAGCAAGCCATCGGCAATTCCCGTTTTGGGAATTGAATTCACATTTTTGTGCGAATTTGCTTGTGTTTGAGTTCTCAGAAAATTCCAATTGAGAGATTCGGCGGCGTTCGCAAAATCCCACTTCTGGCAAATTCCGCCAGAAGCGGTGCACTCCAACTGCACCCCAACGGCTTGGAGCGGCTGCATTTTGGATCGCTGGCTGAATTTATTTCTGCTGTTGGAGCGGAGGAGGAGTGGTAGAGGATGAAGAAGCGGAAACCGAGAATCATTCAAGACAAGAAAGAGCGCGGGGAGTGGGCGGAGTCAGTGTTTCTGGCGCGGGCCAGCGAACACGGGTTACCGGTGAGCAAGCCGTGGGGAGATTCGAGAAGCTTTGATTGTGTGGTGGGGCGTCCGGGAAAGTTTGTGGCGGTGCAGGTGAAGTGCACGGTGTTCAGGAATCCAGAGGGCGAGGGTTACATCTGCTCGACCAGCAGCAGTCATAAGCTGTATCGGAAGGGAGCGTTCGATTTCTTCGCGGCGTATGTGATTCCCGAGGATGTGTGGTACATCATTCCGGCGAAATTGATTCTGGGACTGAAATCGATTTCGCTGTGCACCGGGGAGGGCGGGGAGGCGAAGTACGAGGAGTATCGGGAGGCGTGGCATCTTTTGCGCGCGGCGACTGGCGCTGTGGAGAGCCTTGCAAGCTCGGAGACAAGCCAGGCGGCTCGCGATGATGAGGGCAGTGTGGACCAGACTCCGATGGGTCCGGGAGTGCAGCGGATGCAGACGGCTTTCAAGTTCTTCCGGAATTATTTGGAGAAGAAGGGGCCGTCATGATGGGGCGGCGCTTGGGCGTGACTGTTGAGCGATAAGTCAAAATCCCCACCCTAAACTCGCAAAGGACGCGAGTTTAAGGGTGGGGCACCCTTTAGGTTTTCTTCGCTGCACGAAAAATCAAAATCTTTTCGTCACGATTGCATTGGCCAGGGGCGGTTCTCTGACTCGGGACGGCGCGGAGTGGGGAGTGTGCCGATCTCGGAGTCGTCCTCGGCTAGCAGCAGGATGGCGACGCTGAGGAGTTCGATCTCTTTTTCCAATTGACGGAATTCTTCCTGCTTGCGGCGGAGGCCGGCAAAGAGCTGGTTGGGGGTGCATCCGGCATGACCATTGGCCGGCGCTGTCTTCTTGAGCACTGAAATGGGCTTTAACGCGGTGTTCGGCGCGGCCTTGGCTATTGTTTGCTGATGCGATACGGGATTCGGCATAGACGTAATCTGGCGCTTGGTGTCGTCGTCGGGCGGGAGCTGGCTGAGGAACTCGAGTCCGAGGAGGTCTCCGCGGCGATGGCGGACGATGGCATTGACGCGCGAGGGCTCGGCGGTGGGGAACTGGAGCTGCATCATGTCTCCGGGATTGAGGGCGAGGCTGGCGTGAAGGGCCATGCCGGCGCGGCTGATGTCGCTGCCGCGGGCCATCACGGGAGTGGTGAGGATTCCGTTGACTCCGATGATGCGGACGGGCAGGTCGATCTCGTACCGAGGCCAGCGGCGCGTGTTGCGCGGCAGCTCAGTTTCGCTACGGTGAGTTGCGTTGCGGCTGACTCGGAGAGCTGCAGTGAGGGAGGGCCGGCGGGCGGGCAATGCATTCGTGTGGTCCGAGATACGGGTGTGCACGGGGGAAACCTCTAATTAAGATTTGTGTCCGCGAGAGGCTTTTGGGCAAGCGACCGCCAGGACTACGAAGTGGTGGGCAAAATCAGTTTGCGCGGTGGATGGGATGTTGGCAAATTACTAACGGACAGAGGTGGGGACGGTTACCGCGCTGTTGTCGGGGGACTGCCGCGATCATCGCGGGCTGGCCCTCAGGCGCTAAAGCGCTCGCCCGTTTTCGTCACTTAGCGGCACGCGCAAACTCGTGCCCTTCGCGATCTTGCCAGCTTGAAGGAGCGGTCTTGGTCTCGATCTTCGGAGATCCATATGAAGGCGTGTCCTGACACGAATATTCGCGTTGAATTCCTTGTTAGATCAGGGAGCGCAGGAAGCGGAAGAAACGATGTTTTGCGGGCGGATGCTTGGGGAGGGCGGCGCGGTATTTTTCGATCCAGGCGTCGGGGGCGGGTTCGGCGAGGGAGTGGAGCGTGGCGCGAAGGCGTCCCTGGTCGGCTTTGTCGATGGAGACGAAGCGGAAGGGCTGGTGGTCGGCCGAGACGGGAGGCAGCATTTCGGCGGCGCCGAGGACGGGCCCGGTCTGCGTGACGAAGAGGACTTTGACGCGGGATCCTTGAGCGAGCGTGCTGGACATGGCGAGCAGGCCGCCGTTGAGGGAGAGAACTTCGAGCATGCCGCGCTGCTGGCGTCCGTCCGGCGCGCGGAGGATGGCCGGAGCAGCGTCGTCGAGACGCACACGCGGGCTACGCCACTGCGTTTGGGGGGTGGGCATGAGTACTCTTTAAGTATCGGTGTGTGTACAGGGGTGTAAAGATTACCGAAGTTTCGGGGGCTGGAGAGTTACTGGGCGTGGAGGTTTATTCTCAGCCTCACACCACATTTTGTAATTGGGTAATTTTGTAATTTGGTAGTTGAAAGAAATCTCTTTCGGCCGCTCAGGGCGTCGCCGCGACATTGGCTTAGCTTTTTCCGGCCTGTTTTTTTTCTACTTTGGCCCAGGTGTCTTTTAGGGCTACGGTGCGGTTGAAGATTGGGGTGGCGGTTTTCGAGTCGGGGTCGACTGCAAAGTATCCGAGGCGCTCGAACTGGACGCGCGTGCCTGCTGCGGCGTTGGCTAACGACGGTTCGACCTTCGCATCTGGGATCACTTCTAGCGAGTTCGGATTCAGATAGTCGAGGACATCTTTGCCTTCTTCTACCTCTGCGAGATTGGCTTTGGTGAAGAGATTGTCGTAAATGCGGACTTCGGCGCTGACGGCGTGCCTGGCCGAGACCCAGTGGATCGTTGACTTCACTTTGCGGCCATCCGGAGCGTTGCCTCCGCGTGTTGCAGGGTCATAGGTGCAGTGGACTTCGACGACTTCTCCCTTGTCGTTTTTGACGACGCTCTGTGCGGTGATGAAGTAGCCATAGCGCAGGCGGACTTCGCGCCCGGGGGTGAGGCGGAAATATTTTGGCGGAGGAACTTCACGGAAGTCGTCCTGCTCGATGTAGAGCTCGCGCGAGAACGGGACCTTGCGCGATCCGGCGCTTTCATCTTCCGGATTATTGGTCGCATCCATTTCTTCAACCTGATCCTCGGGATAGTTGTCGATAACGACCTTCAGCGCGCGCAGCACGGCCATGACTCGCGGAGCGCGCTTGTTGAGGTCTTCGCGGACGAAGTGCTCGAGCATGGCGAGATCGACGATTCCGTTGGTGCGCGAGACTCCCACGGCGGCGACGAAGTTGCGGATCGCTTCGGGCGTGTATCCACGGCGGCGCAGGCCGGAGAGCGTGGGCATGCGAGGATCGTCCCAGCCGCGGACGGTGCCCTGCTCGACGAGCTGGCGCAGCTTGCGCTTCGACATCAGCGTATAGGTCAGGCTGAGGCGGTCGAATTCGATCTGCTGCGAGGGGAAAATTCCGAGCTGCTCGATGAACCAGTTGTAGAGCGGCTGGTGATCGGCGAATTCGAGCGAGCACATGGAGTGCGTGACGTTTTCGAGCGAGTCGGACTGGCCGTGCGCGAAATCGTACATCGGATAGATAGGCCACTTGTCGCCGGTGCGGTGATGTTCGGCATGCAGGATGCGATACATCACGGGATCGCGCATATTGAGGTTCGGCGATGACATATCGATTTTGGCGCGGAGCACGCGGGATCCGTCGGGAAATTCGCCGGCGCGCATGCGCTCGAACAGGTTTAAGTTTTCGTCGGCAGAGCGGTTGCGGTATGGGCTGTCCTTGCCAGGTTCGGTGAGCGTGCCGCGATGCTTGCGGATCTCTTCGGCAGAAAGATCGTCGACATAGGCCTTGCCGTCTTTGATCAGCTTGATCGCCCACTCGTAGAGCTGGCCGAAATAGTCGGAGGCGTAGAAGAGGCCGTCCCAGTGGAAGCCAAGCCACTTGACGTCCTCCATGATGGAGTCGACGTACTCGACGTCTTCCTTCTCGGGATTGGTGTCGTCGAAGCGGAGATTGGTGTGTCCGCCAAACTCGTCGGCCATACCGAAGTCGATGCAGATGGCCTTAGCATGACCGATGTGCAAGTATCCATTGGGCTCGGGGGGGAAGCGGGTCTGCACGCGGCCGTTGTACTTGTTGGTCTTGAGGTCTTCGAGGAAGCGTTCGCGAATGAAGTTGGATGGGCGGGACTCGGGAGTGGCGTTGGCGCCGGTCTCGGTCTCGGTGGCAGAGGGATTCATAATCTTTGATCTTACCGCAAATAGAAATAACGTTCTGGTAGGGCAAGTGAATACCGCGGAGCACGCAGAGAGACCCGGAAATCTTAGTTTTCCTCGGCTGTCCACAGGGAAGTCTCATCGTCCACAGTTTCTTCACAAGGGGGCAGGATTTTTCTGTTGCCGGGCGCAACAATCTGGCTGAGAGTGGGTTCAGCGAAACGTGAGAGTTCCTGACTTAGCCGGATGATTGCGGCAGAGCCAGTGGCAGCGGTGATTCTCGAGAGTGAATTGCCGAAGGGGAAAACATCCAGAGCCGCGCGAAAGCGCGACTGGTTGCCCGGGCGTTGCGGCCTCCTCCCCTGTTTGCTCTTAGAGCAGGCGGCCGCTGGCCACCGCAGCCGTTGCGGAACGATGATCGCGAGATCACGAATCCAAGACGCGCTTCGGCCCCTGCGGCACTCGTTTCGAGCGCTGCCGGGCTGAAGCAATCGTCGCAGGGCGGAGCAGGAATCCACGAATAATGCGGTCCAGGGTGGCTGGCCTTGGGCCGCATTCGAATTTAGTCGTCAGGTATCAGTCATCCGTCGTCCGTTCTCGTCGTTAGCCGTTGGTCGTTAGCCGTTCGCCATCTGCTCAGCGTTCATCGTCCTTCTTCCTAACTCTCCATTCTTGCTATTCGCTATTTGTTCGCCTACAATCTGGTTCGTCTGGGAAGATAAGTTTTCGTTCCCAAACATTTTTTATTTTGACGGGGATTTCCAGAGCATGCGCATCGCATTCACAGCGCGAGTAAAGGTATGTTGCTTCTCACGTTTCTGAAAACCCTGTTGAGAGATATCCGTGGCCACTTCCGAATACAGCATTAGCACGCTTCCCGCGAATGTAGAAGCTGAGCGCTCGATTCTTGGGGCGATCCTGCTCGACAACTTTGCCTACAACCAGGCCGCGGAGCATTTGCGGATCGAGGATTTCTCGCTCGATTCGCACCGGAGGATTTATACGCGGATGGTGGATCTGGCCGAGTCTTCTCGGCCGATCGACATGATCACGCTGATCGAGGAACTGGAACGGCACAAGGATCTGCAGGCGATCGGCGACGTGGCATATGTGTCGAGCCTGGTGGAGGGCGTGCCGGACCGGCCGAGCATCGAGCACTACGTCAAGATTGTCCGCGACAAAGCGCTGCTGCGAGGCGTGATCTCGGCGGCGACGACGGCGATTGCGCGCGCGAGCGACCAGTCGGACGCAGCGGAAGACGTTCTGAGCGACACGGAAGCGGCGATCTTTCAGCTCTCGGAAAAGCGTATTGGGCGCGGGTTCATGGGGGTGCAGGAGATTGTCCGGGAGACTTTCGGGTCGGTGGACGCGCTGCTGCAACGGGGACAGCGGATAACCGGGCTGGCGACGCACTATACCGATCTCGACGAGATGACAAGCGGGTTGCAGCGCTCGGACCTGGTGATCATTGCGGCGCGGCCTTCGATGGGCAAGACGGCGTTCGTGATGAACATCGCGGAGAATGCGTCGATTGAAGACCAGCAGGTCGTCGGTGTGTTTTCGCTGGAAATGTCACGCGAGGCGTTGCTGATGCGCTTGCTGTGTTCGCAAGCCAGAGTGGACGCGCACAAGATGCGTACCGGGTCGTTGTGGCAAGACGATACGAAGAAGGTTGTGAGAGCGATGGAGCAGCTGGCGCACGCTCCGATATTCATCGACGACACACCAGGAATTTCTTTGAGCGAGATGCGCGCGAAGGCGCGGAGGCTGAAGCAGGCGCAAGGTCGGCTGGACCTGATCATTGTGGATTACCTGCAGCTGATGTCGGGCGGCGGGAAGCGATTTGAAAACCGTACGCAGGAAGTTTCGGCGATCTCTCGCGGGCTGAAAGCGCTTGCCAAAGAGCTCAGCGTTCCGGTGATTGCGCTTTCGCAGTTGAGCCGCGCGCCGGAGAGCCGCGGCGGGGATCATCGTCCGCAGCTGGCGGATCTGCGCGAGTCGGGATCGATCGAGCAGGATGCCGACCTGGTAATGTTTATCTTCCGCGAGGAGGTTTACAAGCAGGACGATCCGGAGCTGCAGGGGCGTGCAGAGATCATCATTGGCAAACAGCGCAACGGTCCCATCGGGCGGGTGAAGATGGCATTCCTGAAGCATTGCACCCGGTTTGAGTCACTGGCAGAGGGTGGCGTAGCCGCTGAGGAATAGACTTGGCGCCTACAGGTATTCCTGTACCTTTCCAGAGATAAGTACTGTAGACGCATAGAGTTGCATATCCCGCCCTAAAAGTTCCCTTGTCCTGTGGAAAAGCTTGTGGAATTGAAAATGGATTTTGGGACTTCTTGTCGCGAAGACCGAGCGGTCGGTTCGAGAGATAACGACTGTGGGCAGTTAAAGCCCTGAATAGTAATCAGTTATGCAATTGATCTGGCATTAACATTCGCGTTACGGCGGAGGAGTTGCGATGGGTGCCGATTTGAGATTTGCACATTTCGAGTCGTAGCACTTTCGTTTTGAGCGCGATTTTGGCCGGCGTAAAAGAGGCTTTCGGAGCGAAAAGGTTGATAGGGGAGATTGATTTTTGTAATCCCGCGACCGTGATGAAATGTTCGACTCAAGCCAAAATTGGGCTGGAAGTCGGCCGAGCGTGAAACACAAGGTCTCTCCACTCCGCGCAGCCTTCCGCTTCGCGGAACGCTGCGCTACGGTCGAGACGACAGTGGGGTGATTCGTTCAGCATTGGTGAGCTTCCCTCGGCGGGCGGCTAGGGGGCTGTCGCGACGTACTTAGTCGCTGTCTTCGCCTACTTTCAGGACGGCGAGGAAGGCTTCCTGGGGGATGTCGACGCGGCCGATGCGCTTCATGCGTTTTTTGCCTTCCTTTTGTTTCTCCAGCAACTTTCTCTTGCGGCTGATGTCGCCGCCGTAGCACTTCGCGAGGACGTTTTTGCGCATGGCGGGGACGGTCTCGCGGGAGACGATTTTCGCGCCGATGGCGGCCTGGATCGCCACTTCGAACATTTGGCGCGGAATGAGCTGGCGCATTTTGTGGACCAGCAACTTGCCGCGTTCGTAGGCAAAGTCTCGGTGCACGATGATAGACAGCGCGTCGACAGGATCGCCGGCGACGAGAATGTCGAGCTTGACCATGGGCGAGTCCCAATATCCGGCGAGGTGGTAGTCGAGCGAGGCGTATCCGCGGGAGACGGATTTCAAGCGGTCGTAGAAGTCGAGGACGATCTCGTTGAGCGGCAGCTCATAGTGCAGCATGACGCGCGTGGCGCCGACGTATTCAAAAGTCTTCTGCTTGCCGCGCTTTTCTTCGACCAGCTTGAGAATTCCGCCGACGTATTCTTCGGCACTCAGGATCGTGGCGAGAATGACCGGCTCTTCGACTTTGGCGATCTCGCTTTGATCGGGCCAGCGGGAAGGGTTATCGACTTCAATCTTTGTGCCATCGGTGAGCGTGATCTTGTAGCGCACGCCAGGAGCCGTGGTGATCAAGTCGAGGTTGAATTCGCGCTCGAGGCGCTCCTGAATGATCTCCATGTGAAGCAGGCCGAGGAATCCGCAGCGGAATCCGAAGCCGAGGGCGACGGAGCTCTCGGGTTCGAAGAAGAAAGATGAATCGTTGAGGCGGAGCTTTTCGAGGGCTTCGCGGAGTTGGGTGTGCTCGTGGGCGTCGACGGTGTAGAGTCCGGCGAAGACCATGGGCTTGATTTCTTCGAAGCCGGGAAGCGGTTCGATGGCGGGATTGGCGTCGTCGGTGATGGTGTCGCCGATTTTCGTGTCGGCAACGTTCTTGATATTGGCGACGAGGAATCCGACTTCGCCAGCCTGCAACTGGTCGATCTCGACCGGCTTTGGGGTCAGCACGCCGAGAGTCTCGGCGTCGAAGGTGGTGCCGTTCCACATGAGACGGATTCTTTGTCCTTTGCGCAGCGTACCTTGAAAGACGCGCGTGAGCACGATGACGCCGCGGTAGGCGTCGAACCAGGAGTCGAAAACGAGCGCCTGGAGCCGATTGTCAGGCGATCCCTTGGGAGGCGGAACGCGGTTGACTATGGCTTCGAGAACATCGGGCACACCCTGGCCGGTCTTGGCGCTGATGAGGACGGCGTCAGTGGCGTCAAGCCCGACGGCGGACTCGATCATTTCTTTGGTGCGCGGAATGTCGGCGGACTGAAGATCGATCTTATTAATGACGGGGATAATCTCGAGGCCGTGATTGATGGCGAGATAAGAGTTCGCCAGAGTCTGGGCTTCAACGCCCTGGGAGGCGTCTACGACGAGGAGCGCGCCTTCGCAGGAGGCGAGCGAGCGCGAGACTTCGTAGGAGAAATCGACGTGGCCCGGAGTATCGATCAGGTTAAGCTGATAGATTTCGCCGTTGTGAGCGGTATACATCATGCGGACGGCGTGGGCCTTGATGGTGATGCCGCGTTCGCGTTCGAGATCCATGGAATCGAGCACCTGTTCCTGCATCTCGCGCGCGGTGAGCGATCCGGTCAACTCGAGCAGGCGGTCGGCGAGCGTCGATTTGCCGTGGTCGATGTGCGCGATGATCGCGAAATTGCGGATGTGCTGGGAGTCCATGAGAGCGGGTGAATATCAATTTTAGCAGGGATAAGGTGGTTTCCCGATTTGGGCCTTGGGCGATCAAAATGATTGTCAGTTGTGATGGCAGACACAAACATGAACGGCCCGTGGTGCAATTGGTAGCACAGCACCTCGCGACGGTGGCAGATGTGGGTTCGAATCCCGTCGGGTCCGCGCTTCGGTTCTGTCAAGCGAGTTTGTATTGGGAGCCAAACGCGAGGATAAGCTCCCGACGAAAGTAACTTGAATGCGGCGAACGATGAGGTCATACTGGTTTCGTCGCGAGGTGCTGTGCTAACCGAATTTTTACAAAGGCTTCGACTCGTCGAAGCCTTTCGTATTTTTCGTTCCATTCGTCCGGCCTAATCTGCTGGCTGCTTCCTTGCACACCACGACCGCCTTACATCGAATCAGCGGACTCTCACGCAGGAAGTTTCCGATCAATCTCTTGGGCTTGAGTATGTTGCGATGGCGGCGTTCCTGGTTTACTCTCGTGGTCGCTTGATCCGGCCAGCACGAAGGAGGCATTGGCTTATGAACTTTACCAGACATACGAGGACGAGCTTGGTGCGCGTCGCCGCGTTATTTGTAGTCTTGGTGGCTCCTGGCGAGGCGCAGGACCGTTCGGCGCCACAGAAGACGACGCAGCCTGGCGTGCAATACCTGAACAAGGATTACGGGTTCCGGTTTGCGTTGCCCGATTCGTGGAAGGATTACAAAGTAGTAGCAGACAGTTGGAGCGGCCGAGACGGTTCCTCGAACGGACCTACCGAGAAGGGGCCGATCGTTGTGTTGCGTAATCCGAAGTGGACGAAGGACCACCCGACGCAGGATATTCCCATCATGGTCTTTACGATGGCGCAGTGGAAAAAAATCGACAACGAAGAAATGTCTGTAAGCGCGGCTCCGATCGGGCCCAGCGAATTAGGCCGCAATAGCAAGTATGTCTTCGCATTGCCCGCCCGTTATGATTTTGGCGACGGGGACGACAAGGAAGAGGTGTATGCGATCTTGAACGGGCATCCACTGCAGCCGTTGTGATCGCGATGCTTGCAGCAATACCAAACCACAGAGGACACGGAGTCACACGAAGGTAGAAACTGGAGTTTGTGGGGGATCTATGCAGCGGATTTTCCTTCTGATTCTTCTCGCGTGCAGTATGAGCATGGCGCAGACTTTGTCGCCGGAGGTGCGCGGGTTTGTGAAGGTGGACGCTCCGGTCATCACATTGACGCATGTACGCGTGATCGACGGGACGGGAACGGCGGCGAAAGAAGATCAGACGATCATTCTCAAGCAGGGCAAGATCGAGTCGGTGGGAGACGCTTCGGCGGCGAGCGTCCCGAAAGATGCGCAGGTGCTGGATCTTCACGGATACAGCGTGATTCCCGGTCTGGTAGGCATGCACGATCACATGTTCTATCCCGTGGGGCGGGGCGTCTTTGGGGAGATGGCTTACAGCTTTCCGCGGCTGTACCTTGCCGGCGGTGTGACTACGATCCGAACGACTGGGGCGCTCGAACCCTATACCGACCTTGAATTGAAGAAGTCGATCGATGCGGGACAGATGCCTGGTCCGAAGATGCATGTGACTGGTCCGTATCTGGAGGGGAAAGGCTCGTGGGCGATTCAGATGCATCAGCTCACGGGACCTGAGGACGCGACGAAGACGGTGAATTTCTGGCTGGACGAAGGCGTCGACAATTTCAAGGCGTACATGTTCATAACGCGCGCGGAGTTGAAGGCAGCGATCGAGGCGGCGCACAAGCGCGGAGCAAAGGTTACGGGGCATCTTTGCGCCGTGAATTTTCGCGAGGCTGCCGATCTTGGGATCGACGATCTGGAACACGGATGGTTCGTCGATACGGAGTTTATGGCGGGCAAGAAGCCGGATGAGTGTCCGGGAAACGGTGACGATCTGCAGGGTATGGCGAAGCGCGACGCAAATTCTGGGTCAATGCACGAGGCGATTGAATACTTGGTGCAGCATCATGTGGCGGTGACCTCAACCCTGCCGGTGTTTGAGATGTTCGTGCAGGGACGACCGAC
>Ga0070735_10002735_pt1 | contig 15780 bp, 16 predicted proteins | sample Coa_R1_FD_66443 | JGI IMG/M metagenome (GOLD analysis project Ga0070735, IMG submission 66443) | Surface soil microbial communities from Centralia Pennsylvania, which are recovering from an underground coalmine fire - Coalmine... | ecosystem: Environmental > Terrestrial > Soil > Unclassified ... | reverse complement strand
GCATTTTTGTTACAAGCATTTTTGTTACAAGCATTTTTGTTACAATCTGTTCGGCAGGTTAGTCAGACTCATTCGTAGCGCAGCGCTTCCACTGGTACGATGCGGGTGGCATTTCGCGCCGGGTACAAGGTCGCCAGAAAGCTGATGAAGATGGCCGCGCCGGCGATCCACACGCCATCCATCCAGCGTGGCTCGAAAGGCACGAAACTCAACGAGTACACCTCTTCATTCAGCGGCAGCCATCTGTATTTGTCTGCGAAATAGCACAAGCAGTAGCCGACCGTCAGTCCAATAGACGTCCCGACCACGCCGATGAGGACGCCCTGGAGCATGAAAATCTTCCGGATCTGTCGCAGCCGCGCTCCCATGGACATCAGAATCGCTACATCCCGATATTTCTCCATGACCATCATCACCAAGGCAATCAGGATGTTCAGCGCCGCGACTAACTGAATAAGGCCGATTGTTACCACCGTGACGCGCTTCTCCATCTGAAAGGCGGCGAACAATTGGTGATTCTGCTCCATCCAGGTGGTCGCTTCGAGGTTAGGACCGATCACACCAGCGGCCGCCTGAGCCACCTCCGGCGCATGATCCGGGTTGTCCAGCTTCAACTCGACGGAGTTCACAACATCGGTCAAGGAAAATGCTTTCTGCGCGGCCTGCAGCGAAGTGAACGCCCAGGCGGCATCGAAATCATAGAAGCCAGATTCGAAAATTCCGACGACACGGAAATGCAAATATTTCGGTTCTAGCGCAAAGGGTGTCATCTCGCCCTGTGGGCTGATCACAGTGACGATACTCTGTAGTTTCGCGCCACTATTTTCCGCCAAGCGCGAGCCCAGAATAATGCCAGGAAAGCGTCCAGTGTCCCGCAATGCCGAAAAGGACCCTTCCTTCAAATGCCGCAACACATCGAAACCCGGCTCCGCGACATTTACGTCGACGCCCTTCAACTCTGCGCCCGATGAATTCACGGGTGAAGTGATAAATACCGGGCCAAAGAGCGCGGGCGACACCCGCTCCACGTGCGGCAGCGCCCGCAGCTTCTCTGCCAGCTTCTCCCAGTCATGGATGCCTTCGGATTTCCTGTCCAGAATACTGACGTCAGCCGTTGCGCCGAGTAGATTGCGCTGCAGCGTGTTCTTGAAGCCGTTATTCACAGCGAGGGCCACGACCAGAGCCATCACTCCCGCGGCCACACCGACAACGGAGATGATCGTGATGACCGAGATTACAGCCTCTTTCCGTTTGGCGCGAAGATAGCGTGCCGCGACGAACCACTCAAATCCGGCGCTCATGGTTTACTCCTGCTCGCGCAAGGCGCTGCTCATACTTTACTCCCGCTCGCGCAAGCGCTGCTCATACTTTACTCCCGCTCGCGCAAGCGCTGCGCTAGGCCGATCTCGCCTTCTGGCCGCAATAGCGGGAATAAAATCACGTCACGAATGGATTTCGAATTCGTCAGCAGCATCGTCAGCCGATCGATCCCCACTCCCTCGCCGCCGGTCGGCGGCATGCCATAACACATGGCGCGCAGATAATCCTCGTCCATCCGATGCGCTTCCTCGTCGCCCTTTTCGCGCATCGCGAGCTGCATCTCAAAACGCTTTCGCTGTTCGCGGGGATCGTTAAGCTCCGTGTAAGCGTTCCCGATCTCCATGCCACCGGCGTAGATCTCGAACCGCTCGACCATCTCCGGCTCATCCGGTTTATTTTTCGAGAGCGGCGATACCTCCACCGGATAGTCGTACACGATCACTGGCTGTATCAGCCGCTTCTCTACGACGCGCTCGAACAACTCCACCAGCGCGTGACCGGCGGAGTCCCGATTCGTGTGAAGCTTCAGATATTCCGGATCTTTTAGCTGGTCGAGCGTTGGCTTGCCATCGCCTTCCCAGAATTCAATCAGCGCCTCGCGCATCGAGAAGCGGGGGATATTGCTGAAATCGAGCTTTTTTCCCTGGTATTCAATCACAGGGGAACCGGTGGCATCGATGGCGGTCTGGCTCAGCAATTCGACGGACAGATCCATCAGACCGCGGTAATCCGTATAGGCTTGATAGAATTCGAGCATCGTGAATTCGGGATTGTGTTGTGTCGAAACCCCTTCGTTGCGGAAGTTGCGATTGATCTCGTAAACACGATCCAGGCCCCCGACGATCAGGCGCTTCAGATAGAGCTCCGGCGCGATGCGCAGGTACAGATCGATATCGAGCGTGTTGTGGTGGGTAACGAAGGGGCGCGCGGTGGCGCCGCCGTAGAGCGGCTGCATCATCGGCGTTTCCACTTCCATAAAGCCGCGCGCCTCCAGCTGGCGGCGGAATGAAGAGATAATCTTCGCGCGCGTCCAGAATATCCGCTGCACCTCCGGGTTGGCGATCAGGTCCAGATACCGCTGACGGTAGCGCGTCTCCACGTCTTCGAGGCCGTGCCATTTTTCAGGCATCGCGAGCAGGGTTTTCGAAAGAAAATACAGTTTTTCCGCATGCACACTCAATTCGCCGGTGCGCGTCCGGAACAGATAGCCGTCAACACCCACCAGGTCGCCGATATCCAGAAGCTGATATAGCGCGAACTCGCGCTCACTGACAGCATCTTTCTTTACGTAGATCTGCAATCTTTCGCCGCCTTGCTGTAAATGCGCAAAGCCGGCCTTTCCCATGCGCCGGACGGTCTGGATACGTCCGGCGATACGCACAGTAACGCGTGCGCCATCGAGTTCCTCGGCCGTTTTCGATTTGTAATCCGATACAATCTCCGGAATCGTGTGCGTGAAATCGAATCGTTGGCCGTAAGGCGCGAAGCCGAGCGCCTCAATCTCTCGCAGCCGGTCCATCTTCTGGTGCAGTAGATCGTCTTCCAGTGACAAACAGCGCTCCTTCCGAGTGTTCTGCTCAGAGTCGAAAGCAGTGAGAATAGCTTTCCATTATCCGGTAAAGACCCGCGCAACCGCTACAGGAAGACTACAAGGCTTTACAGCGGCAGCGTCAGCCGGGCTTCGCATCCCGGGCCATTCTGATTGCTCCGCAGCGTAAGCATCCCGCCGTGGGCCTCGGCGATTTGACGGCTCAGCACCAGTCCGATGCCTGACCCGCCCTGTTTCGTCGTAAAAAACGGTACGAACAGATTCGCCGTGTTCGAGAGACCAGGTCCCTCATCGCGCACCCACAATTCAAGCTGGGTGTGGTTCTTGCCCCAGCCGACAGACACACCGCCGCCGGTTTCAAGCGCCGCGTCTGCTGCGTTGCGCACCAGGTTAATCAGTAACTGCTCCAGTTGATCGCGATCCCCTTGAATTATCAGCTCGGGTCCGGCACTCACCGCGGGAGGCACACGCGTTTCCAGCCGTGTTACCTGCCGAATCCACGCGCCGACATCCACTGGCTGAAAGTGGGGGCGCGGCAGCTTGGCGAGGCGAGCATATGCGCCCATGAAGCGGCTTAAAGCCTCCGAACGCGAGGCCACCACAGCCAGCCCGCGCCGCATGTCTTCCTCCCAGTCGTCCGGACGAGGTTGCCGCATCAGCAGGTTTTCCAAACTTCCGGCGATCGATTTGATCGGCGTCAGCGAATTGTTCAGCTCATGCCCCAGCACGCGCACCAGCCGCTGCCAGGCCAGCAACTCCTCCTCACGCAGCGGCCGCGTGAGATCGGTTACCACTAACATCTGATGCGGCAGCCCTCCTTCGCGGAATGTACTTCGGCTGACACCCCAGCGCCCGGCCGCGCCGGGAAAGGTCCGTTGTAGAGTCTGCGTGGTCTCGCCCTCCAGGTAATCCGCCAACCCAAGCGAAGTGGCGGTAGCATTCAGAATCCGCTGGCCGGGCTGCGCGAGAAGACGTTCACCCGCGCGATTCACCAGCTTCAGCCGCTGTTCCCCATCGAACGCGAACACTGCGACATCAATCTCTTCCATCACTTTACGCAGCAGCGTTGTGGCTTCCAGAGCGCCCAGCCGCTGTGCTCGCAATGTTGCAGCCATGGCGTTCACCTGCTGCATAACATCGCCCAGCGCATCTTCGCCCTTCGCGCCGTGCGCGCGGATGGAGTAGTCGCCCTCCCGCATCGCTTCCAGCAGATTCGATAGGGTGCGCAGTGGCGACGCCACTTTCTCTTTCAGCGATACGCTGAATGCCCACCACACGCCCAGGATAAGGATAGTCAGCGTCCATTGAACTCTCGACGTATGATTTCCGGACCACAGCACGAACATGGAGACCACGACGGCAGGCAAACCCGCGGCGAGCGACATCGCCATGACACGCTGTTCGTGGACGAGCTTGGGACCCTTCACGTCTGTTTATTTAGCACGATTGCAATCCAGGCGGAGGTTCCCGGATCGGCAGTTCACAACCCGTAACGTTGCAGCCGCCTGTATAAGGCGCTCCGGCTCAACTGCAACGCAGTGGCCGCGTGGCTGACGTTGCCGCCGTACCGCGCCAGCGCTTTTTTAATGAGAAACGCCTCCACTTCCTCCAGGCTCATATCCTCTAAGCGCGGCGCAGCCTCTCGCACCGGCCGCAGCGCCAGATCGCCCGTGCGGATTGAATTTTCCTGCGCCATCAGCACTGCGCGCTCCACTACGTGATTCAACTCGCGCACGTTCCCTTGCCAGGCATGATCCAGAAGTGCCTGCATGACCGGGGCATCGAAGCCTTGCAGCCGCTTCCGATAGCGCCGCGCGTGTACGCCCAGAAAATGTGCCGCCAACACGGGAATGTCCTCGCGTCGCTCTCGCAGGGGCGGCAGGTGAATTTCGATGGTGTTCAAACGGAACAGCAGGTCCTGCCGGAAGCGCCCGTTTGCGACCTCCTCATTCAGATTGGCATTGGTCGCCGAAATCACGCGCGCATCTACGCGCCGTGTTTTCGAAGACCCAACGCGCTCCATTTCGCCTATCTCGAGGACGCGCAGCATCTTCGATTGCAAGTTCATTGGAACGTTGGCGATTTCATCGAGAAACAGGGTTCCGCCGTCGGCAAGTTCGAACCGCCCGACGCGATCGGCCTTTGCATCTGTGAATGCGCCCTTCACGTGCCCGAACAATTCACTTTCAAAAATCCCCTCAGCCAGCCCGCCTGCGTTCACCGTCACCATCGGTTTTGAAGCGCGCCCCGAAACGGCGTGCAGCGTGCGGGCGACCACTTCTTTGCCGGTGCCAGGTTCGCCGGTGATCAACACGTTCGCGTCCGACGGTCCCACTCGCGTGATCAATTGCAGAACCGGCTGCATGGCCGGAGACTCCGCGATCAGGGTTGGCAATCCCTCCGTGCGCAGGAGATGATTTTCCGCTTCCAGCCGCTGTCCCCGCCGAAGCGCGCCGCTCAGCTCAACCTGTGTGCGGATAATGCTGAGCATCCGGGCATTGTCCCAGGGCTTCTGGATGAAATCGCGAGCCCCGCGCCGCATCGCTTCGACAGCCACCTCGACGCTGCCCCACGCGGTCATCACCACTACCGGCAGGATCGGATCCAGCGCCTGAATCCTCGCCAGCAGGTCGATGCCTTCCTGCCCTGAGGTGGTGTCGCGCGAGTAATTCAGGTCCATGATGAGGACATCGAAATCACGTGCCTCGAGCGCCGCCAGAATCCCCGCTGGAGATGCCGAGGATTCCGTTGCATAGCCCTCGCCTTTCAGCAGTAGCCGTAACGCCTCCAGCACGTCAGGCTGATCGTCGGCGATCAAGACGCGGGTGTTCGGAACTGGCTTCATACAATCCTCACGGTAACCCAATCATCGCGCAACTTCGTTGCCACAGCTAAGTGCTTGAGAATAGCGGCACATGGTCAGTGCGAAGTGTCCGGTCCTGGGACACCTGCGTCCCAATAGCTCAAACCCGAAAGTTCGCATCAACATACTGGAACGGGCGCGCCGATCCGCCGGAGAAAGGTTGGCCGTGCTAGGCTGAACTCCTCGGTAAACATCGCGCACACGCAGTGGGCCGCGAGCGCTTTCTTCCATTTAGCGAACACGTCCCGCGCTGTGCGCTCATGGGCGAGCCGGGAAAGATAGCCACCATTATCTTCGCCGCCGTCATGGCTTTGTTGATTATTGCCGGCAGGCTCGGCTTCGCGGTTTCGATACCGCAATGGTGGGAAGTAAAACTCTTTCCCAAGTGGTTTGAGCGGTTCACGATGGGCGAGTGCAAGCACTGACGGCCTGATCTTTTGGGCGTCAAATACACTCACGCGTTTCATTGCCGTTCATGCAACAGAAGCGTCTTCCTCAGCAAATCCAAGGCTGACTGCGTAGCGAGCGCCCGAATGCGCGCCCGGTCCGCATTGAACTGCATCCGGCGGGCTTCTAAAATTCCGGGGCCCGCGATGCCAATATAGAGCGTGCCAACCGGGTTCGCCTCCGTCCCACCATCTGGCCCAGCATAACCGGTCAGAGCTAGTGTCCAGGCTGAACGCGCGAGTTCGCGTACGCCACTTGCCATCGCGAGTGCGACCGGCTCACTGACAGCCGTGTGCTGCTGCAATAACTTTTCGCTCACGCCGAGAAATCGGTGCTTCATCTCGTCCGTATACACCAGGAATCCACCGATAAAATACTCTGAGCTGCCGGGTACGCTGGTGATACGTGCACCTAGCGTGCCACCCGTCAGGCTCTCCGCCACGCTGAGAGTCTCGCCGCGCTGTTTCAGCATCCGCCCGATCACCGCTTCCAGCGTTGCCCCGTCGCGCGAATACACCCGATCGCCCAATAACGTCTCAATTGGACGCGCTACCTCAGCCAGCAGAGCTTCCGCTTCTTCCGCCGTTTCGCAACGGGCCCGAAGGTGAATCTGAATGTCGCTCACTGCGGCGAGAATTGTGGTTGTGGGATTCAGATATTTGGTATAGATTGGCGCGATCAACTGATCCAGATCCGATTCGCCCATGCCCGCGACACGCAGTTCGAGCGCGCGAATCACCTGCGGAGGCAGGCGCCGCTTCAAGCGCGGCAAACATTCCCGGGTGAACATCGCCTTCAGTTCATGGGGCGGTCCGGGCAACAGCATCACGCACGCGCCGTCCGCCTCTACCCATTGCCCGGGCGCGGTTCCGCTATCATTAGGCAACGGCTCAGCGCCCTCCACCAGAAATGCCTGACGCCTGTTGACCTCCGCCATGCGCCGGTTCAGGCGGCGAAATCGGGCTTCAATTTGAGCGAAAAGATCCGGACAAAAATGCAACGCGCGGCCGAGCGCCAGAGCTGTGGCATCGCGTGTTACATCATCCTCCGTCGGGCCCAGTCCGCCGCTCAGTACGATTATCTGGGAACGTCCGAGAGATCCTCGCAATGTATCGGCCAGCCGTGCGCGATCGTCGCCGACCACTGTTTTGCGGACGACTTCGACACCTAGCGTATTGAGCTGATCGGTCAAGAACAGCGAATTCGTATCGAGTTTCTGCGGGGTCAACAACTCTGAGCCAACTGCAATAATCTCGGCGTCCGGCATCTAAACGAGGCGGCGGCCTTGGATATTGACATCCACTCGATATAGCGCATTGTTCGTCGCGACAATCAGCGACCGCGACGGTGTGAACGCCAGTCCCACAATGCCAGGCCCCGATAGGAACAGCTCCGGCTGGCGGTCCTGCCCCATGCGGATCACCCCGCGTTGCCCGCCATAGGACGCGCACACATACATGCGATCCTCCGCATCGAAGGCAATGCCTTGGGGCCGGCCCAGACCGCGATAGAACATCTCCACGTCGCCGGCATGCGAGATGCGCTGGATCGTGTCAAAACTGGAAGTCGTCGGCCCGCTCACATACAAATAGCCGTCCGGCCCAAACGCGAGGTGATACGCGGCAATCGACGGCTCCAGTGTGGCGAATACATAGATCTGCCGCGAACGGCTGATCTTGAAGACCGTTCCACTGCGGTCGCCCACGTAGAGGTTCTCTTCGTCATCGAATGCAAGGCCGGTCGCAACGCCCATCCCCTCCGCGTATACGGACATATTTCCGTTCGGCGTTATCTGGTAGATGATGCCATCGTAGCGGCTGGAGACATAGAGCATGCCTTCGCGATCGAAGGCAACTCCCGTGGCATTCATGATATCGGAGATAAAAGGCTTCAGGTTGTAATTCGTATCCAGGCGGTACACCGATACTGGCGTTTTCTGGCCGCGTGAGCCGCTGAAACTGGTAAAAATATTACCCTTTGCGTCCACGGCCGGATTTGTCACCGGATGCAGACTGTCGGCGATCTGCACACCGATGTGACAGGTCCACTCGGCTGATGTTGCGCTCGATCCATTCCCGATCGACAACTCGCCGCCCACTGCGCCGTCCGGAACTCTAACAATCACGAATTGTTCCGAACCAATCACGATCGGCGCTGCGACATCTCCAATCGTGACGCGGGGGCGATCCGTCTTCACGAGTCCTCTGCCCCGAATCTGCAACTCACCGCCTGGAATGGCTGCTGGGGGTGTGATTTGCGTGATTTGAGGCCCCACCTCGGGCTCTTTGCGAATTGCCATCGCTAATAAAGATTGAAACACCCTGCTGCGAATAACACAAGCCCAGCGTAAATTCCCGCCATTACATCGTCGGCCACGATCCCAACTCCACCTGGCAGGGCTTCCAGTGTCCGCACGGGAACCGGCTTCCAGACATCGAACAGACGGAACAGCACGAATGCGGCGGCCCAGCTTTTCCAGTTCAAAGCGGTGGCGCCGGCGAGCGCGATCCACATCCCCACTACCTCATCGATCACGACAATCTGCGGATCCTTGCGCCCCGTGTGCCGCGCCACGTTATCCGCGGCCCAAATCGCTGGGGCTAACAGCGCGAGCGCTAGCAGACCGAAATCCCAGGCGTTCCAGCGGGCGTATCGATGCAAAAGAATCGCGGGAATCAGTGCGCCAACCGAACCGGCGGTTCCGGGGGCTCCTGGTGAGTATCCGCATCCGAACCAAGTCGCCAGTAAAGTGGCGAGCCTAGCGGTCCCGTTCATCCCCATCCTCGGATTCTGCGTCCGTGGATGAAGATTGCATCGGGGTCGAGATCACATACTTTTCCGAAGCCCAGTTTCCGAGATCGATCGTCTTGCATCGTTCGCTGCAGAACGGCATGTAGGGATCGTTCCAGTTGACTTCCTTCTTGCAAATCGGACACTTCATCGGCAACCCTGCGATTAGCGGCTTAGCGGTGTACTGCTGTGCGCTCTGCGGCAAGTATCGGAAACAATCCCGCCGGCGTGAGCGTCGGCTCATTCACCGGAGCATCAATTAGCTCTCCGACCACATCATAATCATGCGCTTCGGTCACACGCAACCGCCGGAACTGACCCGCTTGAGGCGCATATGGGCCGAGATCGTTGACATAGCAGACCCCATCGATCTCCGGCGCTTGGCCCGGGAGGCGAGCTTCCCACAGCAGGTCTGTTTCCGCCGATGGTCCCTCCAGCAAAACCGGAAATTCCCGCCCGACAAGATCGCGATTCCGGGCGCGCGAGATTTTGCGCTGAATCGCCATCAGCCGCCGCTTCCGATTGTAAATCGTGCGCGCATCCACCTTGCCGTCGAGATGAAAACTTGCGCTCGAATCCTCGTCCGAATACGAAAAGACGCCGAGCCGGTCGAACCTGGCAGCCTGAACGAACTGGCAGAGCGCCTCGAAATCCTGCTCTGTCTCGCCGGGAAAGCCAACGATCATGCTGGTGCGGATCGCGACACCAGGAATTGACGCCCGCACCTGCTCCAGCAGCTTCAGAAAAATGTCTCCCGATGCGCCGCGCTTCATGCGCTTTAGTACCGGAGCGCTCGCATGTTGCAGCGGCATATCGATATACTTCACCAGCACCTCGTGTGCGGCAATGGTATCCAGGAGTTTCTGCGTAATTTTATTCGGGTAGCAATACAGGAAGCGCACCCATTTTTGCGCTCCGGACGGAATCCCGGCGAGGCGCGCGAGTAGAAGTGCCAGGCCGTCCTTCAGCCCGAAATCTTCGCCATAGCAAGTGGTGTCCTGCCCGATCAGGTTGATCTCCCGCACGCCCTGTGCAAACAGCCGTGACGCTTCGGCTATCACCGACTCGAAACGCCGGCTCCGGAATTTTCCGCGGTACTGCGGAATCACGCAGAACGTGCACGGATGATCGCAACCTTCCGCGATTTTGATGTAAGCAAAATGCCGGGGAGTTGCAAGAATGCGGGGAGTCAGATCGTGATACAAATACGGCTCGGCAACTGGGGGCTCGTGCGCTTCGGGCGAACCCTCGCACAAATCCACGATGCGCTCTAGTTCATTGGTCCCGACGACCGCGTCCACCTCCGGCATGTTCTTTCGGATCTCGTCCCGGTATCGCTCGACCAGACATCCAGCCACGATCAGCTTTCGTGCTCGGCCTCTCTTCTTGAACTCCGCCATCTCTAGAATGGTGTCCACCGATTCCTGCTTGGCGGGGTCGATAAAACTACAGGTATTGACGACAATGACATCCGCATCGCCGGGCTGTGGCGTGAGCTCATGTCCACGCGAGGCGAGTTGCCCCATCATCACCTCTGTGTCGACAAGGTTCTTCGGGCATCCGAGACTGACAAATCCAACTTTCAAGGTGATTAGTTCCGGAAGGATGATCGACTATTAGGATAGCAGAGATGCCGCGGTGCGCTCCGGGCTTTATGCGGTGCGCTCCGGCTTATGATGAGCGGGCGATCAGATCGTGGCACGCAATCTGCTGAGATTGCGCGGGCGGCAACTCAATGCTTTCAAGGTACCTGCCCAATTTGTACAAAGTGGTTTCCCGAGTAGTAGAATCTGAAGCAGCCGCGGAGTGCTCGATTGATGCGCCCAACTGTGTGAGTTCGGTGAAGCCATAGGAGGCTCCGGTTCCCTTACGATTGTGCCCGGCGCTTTGAAGCCGCTCGAAATCCGACGCGGCCAGCCATGCGAGCATTTGCGGAAACTCCTGTTTTCGCGCAGCGAGATATCGGGGGACCAGGTTCTCTACTCCTTTCGGAACAGAAATTAGAATCCTAGCAGTCGATTTCTCGCGCGAAGGCGCATGCTCCGCGATTGTTTGGAGCAGCTTTTGCTTGGAAACGGGTTTTGCGACGTGTGCGTCGCAACCAGCTTTCTGGCTCTTTCTAATTCCTGGTAAAAGCGCGTTCGCCGTGAGGGCGACAATCGGAACGGGTCCAGAGCGCTCTTGCCGTCCTCAGCGAACACGAGTTGATGTGGACTGCTCTGCAGATGGCCTGTAGTAGCAAACGATTATCGGCAGAATCTTCCGCGATAAGAATTTTCAGTGGACCGACCACTGGAGAAAGCTCCTGGGCTGTTCCGGGCACTACATCGGCGGGTCTTATCGGATTTTGTGAAGTCAAAGCGAGGCAGACCATGCGCAGCAGGTCGGCTCGTTTGACAGGTTTCGTCACTGGCCCTGAAATCCCTAGTCCCCGGCAACGCGCCAGATCACCCGGCGGCAGGTCGGAATCGAGCATAAGGATCGGCATTTCAGGCCCCAGAGCCCGAATTTTTCCCGCCGTCTCGAATCCATTCAGACCGGGCATGCGGCTGTCGAGAATTGGAAGAGATCCAGGATATCGTTGATCAGCATCAGGAGATTCGTGCCGGCGCGGCGGAATACATCCAAGTACTGGCGCTGTTCTGAATTGAGATCGGTCTCCCACAATAAATCCGACATCCAATGATCGCGTTCATGGGCGTGCGGATCTCATGGCTCATCATCGAGATCCGTCTGCGCCGCATCGCCGAACCCACCGCCGAGCAGAAATCGGTTCTCCGGCAGCTCGGTCTCAGCCTACCCGAGCGCTTCGAACTCAACCGCAAATGTAGTGCAGACTTGACGACTGCCTGAATTGATTCTGAAGGGCTTAGGTGATTTTTGGCCTCAGTCGTGACGAACTTCGGCTACGATCCGGGGAGACGATCGCGACGACGAGAGACTGCTCAAGTATGGCTTCCATCTTCAGTCTGCGTGCACGGCTAGGGGAAGAACAGTCATTTCCTATTTCAAACTTCGGTGGCCTTAGGAGAAAGCTTTAGAAAGCCTAAGCGCATTTCACTCCGGCCGTGTCGGTGCTGGGCCGGAGCCAGCCTTTAGCGATAAGCCAAATGCTAAGGCACGGCCGCTCGGCCTCGGTGCCCGCGACGGCCGAACTAGGAAAAGTCCGCCGCAACAGACACGGGTGGGTGTATGCTGCTGGAATGCAGCCTGTTAGTAATCATGGCCAATCTCTTGAACTGACCCGTCGGAGTTTTCTTGCCGCGGCCGGCGCGGAGCTCGGGTTGCGGGCAATGGCCGCTCCCGCAAAAACGCCCAACATTGTTTTCATTCTCTGCGATGACCTCGGGTATGGCGATCTCGGCTGCTACGGGTCGAAGATTGCTACACCCAACTTGGATCGGCTCGCGTCCACCGGCGTCCGGTTTACGAATTTCTGCTCGGCGGACCCGGTCTGCTCACCCTCCCGGGCGGCGCTGATGACGGGCCGTTATCCCACGCGTGTCGGCGTGCCGCGAGTGTTTTTTCCGCAGGACCCGGACGGCCTAGCTCTGGACGAGACCACCATGGCGGACATGCTGAAAGCCAGGGACTACAAGACGATCTGCATCGGAAAATGGCATCTCGGCCGGCCGGTGAAGTATTTGCCGACCAGCCGCGGCTTCGATGAGTATTTCGGCATTCCGTATAGCAACGACATGACGCCGCGAGTGTTAATGCACAACACGCAGGTGATTGAGCAGACGGCAAATCTGGAAACGCTCACCAGGCAATACACAGAGAAAGCCATCCAGTTCATCAGACAGGCGAAAGGGTCGCCGTTTTTCCTGTACATGCCGCATACCTATCCGCATATCCCGTTGGGAGTTTCGCCGCGATTTCGCGGCAAGTCGCGCGAGGGTCTGTACGGGGATGTGGTAGAAGAGCTGGATTGGAGCGTCGGGGAAGTGCTCGGCAGCTTGAAACAGAATGGGCTGGAAGAGAACACCTTGGTCATGTTCTCGAGCGATAACGGGCCGTGGTATCAGGGCAGCCCGGGCAAGCTGCGCGGCCGCAAGAACAGCACCTTCGAGGGCGGCATTCGCGAGCCGTTCATTGCTCGCTGGCCTGGCCGGATTCAGGGAGGACAGGTCAGCAATGCGCTGGCATCCATGATGGACATCTTCCCAACGGTCGCGAAGCTGTGCGGCGGCGCTTTGCCGCGCAAACCGCTGGACGGCATCGATATCTGGCCGTTGCTGACGGGCACCAAGCAATCGATCGCGCGGGATCCGCTACTGTATTTCAATTTATGGAATCTGCAATGCGCACGATGGAACAACTGGAAATTGCACGTCGCGCGGTACAACACGGCCGCGTACACTCCGGCGCCTCCGGGCGGGGTGCATAACTTTACGCTGCCGCGGCCGGAGTTGTACGATCTGAACACCGATCCGGACGAGAGCTATGATTGCGCGCCGGAGAATCCGCAGATTGTCTCGCAGATTCAGGCTAAGATTGCCGCCATGATCCAGACGTTTCCGGACCAGGTAAAACAAGCCTGGGCCGAGACGCAGAGCCGTAAAACGGCGCCAATACCCGTGGGTGCCTGGCCGCGGCCGGCAAAGCAGTAGAACGGGCGCGATGCGCCGATCGTGCCTCCGAGCCATCGAGGTCCTGAGCAGCCCCCCACAGCGTCCCGTGCTAGCCCAAGTTCATCACGGGACTACATGGGCGGCGATTTTTGACGTATCCGGCGGCGCAAGTGCTGCGCTTGCAATAGGTGATTTCCCAAAACGCAATGTAGTGTAGACCTACCCTCTTGTCACGGCCCGGCGCGTAAACACGATCAACACAGAATGTTTTTGCGGCCGAACCACCGCGTCAAGGACGGCAAGCACTGGTCGCTCGTTGAGACCGTAGGGACCCCGGATGGACCGCGGCAGAAGATGCTGTGCTACCTCGGCGAACTGAACGGTTCGGCGCAAGCGCGCTGGTGGAACGCTGTCGAGGTCTTTCATGAACAGGGTGAATCGCAGCAGTTGAAGCTCTTCCCCTCGCATATGGAAGCGCCAGCGGGCGATCCGCAGGTAGCGCGCGCGCGCTACTGAACAATGTGCGCCTGGAGCGGCCGCGGCAGTTGGGCGCCTGCTGGCTGGGTCTGGAGTTGTGGAAGCGGCTCGAACTGGATCGGTTGTTGGCCGCGGCGCTGGACGATGATCCCGCCGACGTGCCGTGGTCGCGGATGGCGGCGCTGCTGGCGATCAACCGGCTCTGCGCGCCGGGCAGCGAACTTGCGATTCAACAGCGCTGGTATCGCTCGACGGTGGGACGATTTTTTGGGATCGAGGAAGGCAAGATCAACGATACGCGCTTATACCGCTGTCTGGATCGCACGCTTACGCACAAGACGAAACTAGAACGGCCTTTGAAGAATCGCTACAGAGAGCTGTTCGAGGCCGAATTCGAGATCTGACGAGCACGTATGTGGAAGGGCGGCGGAGAAGAGGGCGAGGATGCGGCGCGGCTACTCGCGCGATCATCGGTCGGATTGCGAACCGATGGTGATCGCACCGATCGTCAACCGCGAAGGGTTTCCCTTCAGCTCTGCCTCTTTTTGTCGTTTGAATTCACTGTCCAGCTCGGCCGTCGTGGGCACGACGTCGGCGATCAATCTCGATCCCAGCGGTTCGGTTTGACCGGCGGCCGGCGAGGTATCTGGCCTGCTCAAAGGCGATCGTTCCAGCCGAAATCTGACAGGGTTCAGAGGCTCTCACTCTAAAAATCGCAGCTAGGCGTGACCATAGCGGAACGTGAATGGCGCGCAAATTCCCATCGCTAGAATGCGTCTTCATCGGCAGACGGCCCGTAGATCGACGGCACCGGCACGTTGTTGAGCCGCAGGTAGACGCCGAGTTGCGCACGATGGTGAATCATGTGGTTCATGACCATGCCTCGAAGAACGGTGATGCGCGGCATTGTGAAAATTGGCGTACCAGCTTTCAGCAGAGACCATGATTGCATCAATTGCTCGTCGCTGGCGCCAGCAAGCGCCGCGCGTCCAGCCGCGACATTCTTGTCGAAGAACTCCAGATTCTGCTGCCGCGAGGCTGCCACAGCCGGCCGATCAGTTCGGCCTTCAGCGGGTGCAATATCGAACGAGTTTTTGTTGACTATGTCGGCGGCCCAACCTGACAGCTCGGCAAGGTGTCCGGCGAGACGCCCCAGCGGCATCGATTTGTCGTGCGGTTTCCAGACGAGTTTGTCCTCCGGAATCCTCTCCAGAGTCTTACGCGTGCTCGCCATCTCTCGATCGAACTCCGGCAACAAGAAATCTCTGATCGCCATTCTGATTCGCTCCTTGTGTGATTGTGTCCGGCCAGTTCACTACAGGCGTGCCGAGTCTAAGCCGGCCGCTTCTGTGCGGCTAACGAGGGTTCAGAACTTTCGGAATCGCCAAGTACCCGACCACCATGTCTTTCTTCACTTGGTTGACTACGATCTCGTAAGGCTGCGTCGCCTTGGATACCAGAAATTGCACCGGCTCGTTAATCGTGCGATCTTTCTTTTCCACCCGCTTGTCGTCGGCCAGCACCTCAAGGGTGAACTTGTTCCGCTTTGGGTCTGTCTTCTTCAACTCCAATTGGATGTCGCCGACCTTCTGAGGCTTCTTGGATTTGGCAAGCTTGAACTCGACGTAGTTGCGTTCACCCAGTTGCCGGAGCGCCGAGAGTTCCTTGCCATTGGTCGCGATGAGACTTCCTTGCGAGCTGAGTTCGCCGTTGACGCGCTTCAGATCGGAGATGGTCTTCTCCAGGTCGGACTTGGCCTG
>Ga0070735_10002733_pt1 | contig 15785 bp, 17 predicted proteins | sample Coa_R1_FD_66443 | JGI IMG/M metagenome (GOLD analysis project Ga0070735, IMG submission 66443) | Surface soil microbial communities from Centralia Pennsylvania, which are recovering from an underground coalmine fire - Coalmine... | ecosystem: Environmental > Terrestrial > Soil > Unclassified ... | reverse complement strand
TTATTCGGCCTCAGGCTTGAATCCGGGGAGGTTTCCCTATTGAGCCTACGGTTTCGATCGAGACCAGATATCAGAAAGAAAACGGGACTCTTCCCCAAGTGAAATAGAATGCCGGACTCGTCGCATAGTGTCAAGGTAGAAACTCAGATTGTGGATCGTATTCAGGACCTGAGCCAACACTTCATTAGATGCGTAAAGATGGCGTAAATAGGCCCGCGAATAACGCCGGCAGACCCGGCAATCGCAATTGCGGTCAAGAGGCTCCTGATCCTGCGCGTATCGCGCCTGTTTAATCGAGACCTTACCTTCGGAGGTGAACAGCAGGCCGTGCCGTGCGGCACGCGTGGGGAGGACACAATCCATCATATCGACCCCAAGATTTGAGTACTCGACAATCTCTTCAGGAGTGCCGACCCCCATCAGGTAGCGAGGCTTGTCCTTCGGAAGGTGTTCCAAGGTGGACTCGACAATCTCGCGGGTAAGTTCGCGCGGCTCGCCAACGCTGAGCCCGCCGATTGCATATCCGGGAAAGCCGATTTCGATGGTGCGCTCCGCTGATTCTTTGCGGAGGGCGCGGTCCATGGCGCCCTGCACGATGCCGAAAAGAGACTGAGTCGCCGAGGGATCAGGGGCCAGGGACCCGGGCCCGGCCACACCCTCGTTGTCATTCCGAGCGAAGCGAGGAATCTGCTCTTGCTGAAGCCTGGCGGCTGGTGACTGACGGCTCTTCCATGGCACTTCGTGCTTATGTTCTTCAAAATACGTCTTGCTACGTGCAGCCCAGCGCGCTGTCAGTTCCATTGAAGCGCGCATCCGCGTCTGATCGGCGGGATATTCTGTGCACTCATCAAAGGCCATGATGATGTCGGCTCCCAGTCCGATCTGCGCCTCCATCGCGCTCTCCGGACTGAAAAAGTGTGAAGAACCATCTAGATGGGAGCGAAACGTGACGCCGTCCTCCGTCAACTTTCGCAACTCGCTCAAACTAAAGACCTGGAATCCGCCGGAATCGGTGAGAATCGCTCGATTCCACGCCATAAACCCATGGAGCCCACCCATCCGGCGGACAATATCAACCCCTGGCCGTAGGTAAAGGTGATATGTGTTTCCGAGGATAATCTGGGCGCCGAGTTCATCGAGGGTCTCCTGCGGTACGCCTTTCACCGACGCGACGGTGCCCACCGGCATGAACACGGGAGTCTCGATCTCAGCATGCGGGGTCGAGACTTGTCCCTTGCGGGCAGTGCCCGCAAGCTTTTCGATCCGAAACGACAATGACATTTGATGGGATTGTAGCAATCGCGGGCTGTCGATCCATTACGCTGGGCCGACGTTTTCAATCGAGAATCCGAATGATCTCTCCGCTCACGGTCTTTCCATCGACGAGCAGCTTTCCAACACAGACCGGCAGCTTGAATCGGCGCGGCCCCGCGCTGCCGGGATTGAAGTAAAGCACACCGTTTCGAGTCTCCTGGTTAGGCGTGTGGCTGTGGCCGGAGACTACGACTCTGAATCCAGCGGCTTCAGGTTTGAGATCGAGCTGAGCCAGGTCATGCAAGACGTAGATCGAGACGCCCCCGAGTTCGACGACCTCAGTCTCTGGCAGTTTGCGCGCCCACGGACCCTTGTCGATGTTGCCGCGGATCGCGGTCAGTGGAGCAAGAGCGGCGAGCTTCTCGAGAATCTCAGGATTGCCGACATCCCCGGCGTGAATGATGTGCTCCGACCCGCGGAGCGCCTCAAGAGCTTCCGGTCGAAACAGGCCGTGGGTATCGGAGATGACGCCGATTCGAATAGAAGATCAACCCTTCCTCTTGGAGTTTTGATTCGCGCTCATCAATTGGTTGATCTCGGCGTGGGAAGGCGAGTTTTCCATCATCGAATACGTGCCCTCTGTGTTCACTTCTTGCGCGAGCCGGCGCAACAGGCCAAGCGTTGCTCTCATCGGGCCAGAACCTAAGCTGATACGCTTCACTCCCACGGACGTTAACTCCGCGACGGAAGGAGAGCCAGGCCCCGCAAGAATGTTCAACGGACAGCGCAAATCGGAGACCAGCCTGCCGATTGTCGGTAAGTCTCGAACACCCGGAAGGAAGACACAATCCGCACCCGCATCGCGATACGCTGTCAACCGTTTCACGGCTTCGTCGTAGCGTTTCGCCGGATCTCCAACCTGCAACAGATAGACGTCGGTGCGGGCATTCAGCACGATTGCGACTCCGAGTTTCGCCGCGATCTTGCGGATCGCATAAATTCTTTCCACCTGCAAACTCTGATCTGCCAGTGGATGTTCAGCAAGACCGGTGGCATCTTCGAAGTTCATACCCACGGCACCAGCCTCAATGACATGTTGCGCGGTCTGGGCAGCGGAGTCGGGATCGTCTCCATATCCAGCTTCGGCATCTACGGTAACGGGGACCTTCACGGCTTCGGCGACGCGAGCGACCTCGGCCATCATGACGTCAGGATGGATCTTCTGCCCGTCCGGAAACCCCCGTGAAAATGCTACGCCTGCGCTGGTCGTCGCAATGGCTGGAAACCCGAGCTCTTCGATGATGCGCGCGCTCGCAACGTCCCAGGCGTTGACCAGCACCAGGGCCTCGGGTCCAGAATGCAGCGTTCGTAATGCTTCGGCCTTTCGTTTCTGTTCAAGCATCTCTGTTTTCCCCACCGCGATCGAGACGTCAGCCGTTTCCGTTTTTCATCTTCTCCTGAAATTTGGAAATACTGACCACTGCGCGGCCCACGGTACCTCGCCCAATTTCCTGTTTGTTGTCGCGAGCCGTGACCCGCAACGTATAGAAGCGTCCATCGAACGATTCCAGCACGGACTCGGCCCGGATAGGAGCGCCAATGCCGCTGGCGGCACGGTGCTGAATGTTGATGGACGTTCCGACAGTGATCTCATCCCCTTCGCAATAAGGCTGCAGTGCATGGAAGGCAGCAGTTTCCATCAGGCGGATCATGTCCGGTGTCGAGTACACCGGAGGCAATTCCGGATGATGCGCGGTCAGGGTGTGCTTGAACTCGACAGTCTCGGCGGCCTCGCCGCGAGCGCCGATGGGAATCGCTTTTGCCACTCTTAAATCCTTAGGAGGAATTGCTTGGTAGCACTGCTACTGTTGAGGTGGAGTGCCGCCGGGCGACCTCCGGAGTAAAACCAAGGAACCATGTTGTCGTGCCCACTCGTCAGCTTTCTTCTTTGCGCGGCCGATATCCTTTTGACCCATCTCTTTCCGAAGCGCTTCCTCGTCCCGGTCCGATCCAGGCACGTTTGAGTTATAGGCAAGCCAAACCCACATGTATGCGGCGACAAGATCGGCCTTTACTCCATCGCCCCTCCAATAGGCCTCTGCCAGTTGAAGCATGGCTTTCGGATGCCCGAGATCAGCCGCACGAATAAGCCACTTTGCAGCTTCCGTCGGGTCTTTTGCAACGCCCAGACCTCGCTGGTAGATAATGGCCATACCGTAGGCGCCCGGCGAGTACTGGCGATCTGCTGCATCCTGGCATCGCTTGCGTGCTTCCATATACTCTGCTTGGGACGGGTTTCGACCGTCCAACAGCATACCAGCCACTTTAACGGCCGCTTCAGGTGCGCCACCGTCGGCCGCCTTCCGATACCACCTCAATGCATTGAATTCGTCTTTGGGCAGTTCATTTCCTGATTCATACATTTCGGCCACTTTCGCCGACGCTTCGGTTATACGAGCCGAATTCTCCGACGCAGCACGGCGTACTGCTGCGTCGGCCTCTGAATATCCGGCTTCCTCGGCAAGCAGAAACCATGCACACGACATCACATCGTCTATTGCGACTCCATCACCGTTGTAATATGCGGCCCCTAAATTAAACATCGCCGCAGAGTTCCCGTGTTTGGCGGCCTTCCGGTACCAGTGCACTGCCTCTTCTTTGTCCTTGGCGACCCCACGTCCGATGCGATACATAACCCCGATCGCATTTTCGGCCACAGGATCTCCGGCTTCAGCCTTTGCTCGAATGGCAGACACTTCGGACGAAGTAAGCGGGTTCTCAGCGGTTGAATTCTGCGATGATGGGAAAGGAATAGCGCGCGCAGTCTGTGGAGTACAAATGGCAGCCAATATGAGAGTCAGAAGTAGCGGTTTCATGAAAAGGAAGGCACCCATCTTAGGGTGCCCTCAGCGTTCCCGATAACACCCGAATTATGCGATAGCGACCGCGTTCCTGCGCGCGTCGATTCCATCCAAAGCGTGCCAGAGCATCTTGGCCGCATCCTCGGCCGCGTCCAGCGCGGCATCCGCAGCCTCCGGATGGGCTGCAATCCGCTTCTCGAGTTGCTTCCGCCAAACTCGTGAGTGATGGACATCGGCTTCCGCGTGTAGCGCAAAGTATCCGCAGGTCTTGTCGTCGGCGTCATACATTTTCCGGAGACCAGATTCTTTCTCTTTCGCGATCCGTGGAACCTGAGACTCGTAGGTATAAAAAGCCGCAAGGGCTTCTTCAGGCGTGCCTTCACTGGCGACGAGGTGGAAGTAGCGAATGAGTTGCCGGATCTCCGGCACAGGGTGATGCCACTCAAGGTTGCGAGTCGATCCCATGCCTTCGGCAAAATCGAGCCACAGGTCAGAGTGAGGCGCGGCCTTTTTCCCCGCACCTTCCGAGCCCTTTTCGTCGCACATATTGGCCAAAATTGCGCGGCGCAATTCTCCATCCTCCAAACGGAGCCCCAAGGCCGCCAGATAGGAAGGAAATGCCTCCACGTGATGGTAATAATCCTGGGCGTAGTCGCGCAGGTCCTCGCGGGTCAGGCGTCCGGCCGACCAGGCTTTGTAAAACGGGTGGCAGAGCAGGTCATATTTTGCGATACGTGCATCCAGTTGCTGGAAGAACTCAGCGGTTGTCATAAACTCCTTTTCAGGCTTGCCGCCTGCAGCAACTATACGAGCGAGAATGCCGGTCGGCAAGTGATGCGGATCACCGCTTCGCTTCAAGTTGCTAGAATGGAAGAACAAAGAAATAGGGCGATTCATCGCCCTCGATTGCTGGGGATGCAATTTACCGAACAATTCGAGGTAGTCGTGGTCGGCGCCGGGCACGCCGGATGCGAGGCTGCGATGGCTTCGGCCCGTATGGGCCTCAAGACTGCGCTGTATACCCTGAACGTCGATCTGATTGCGCAGATGTCATGTAATCCGGCGGTCGGCGGAATTGCCAAGGGACACCTTGTTCGTGAGGTGGACGCCCTCGGCGGAGTCATGGGCGAGATTACCGATGCGGTCGGCATCCAGTTCCGTTTGCTGAATACTTCGCGTGGGCCAGCCGTCTGGTCGCCGCGTGCCCAGTGCGACAAGCAAGCTTACCGTCTGAAAATGCGCGAGGTGCTCGAGTCGCAACCCAATCTGAAGATCAAGCAGGCGGAAGTCGCGGATCTGATTGTGGAGCAGGCTTCCGGCTCCCGGATCTCGTCTTCCGAACAGCCCTTGATGGATTCGGAAGAGACCCGAACCCAAATGCCGGGAGCCGGAAGCCGCGTCGTGGGCATTCGCCTTCGTGACGGACGCACCGTGGGTGCGCAGGCAGTCATCATCACGACTGGGACTTTCCTCAACGGCCTGATCCACTGCGGCGAACAGCAGTATCCGGCGGGACGTTCCGGCGAACCGAATGCCGTTTTGCTCGGAGAAGCTCTCAAGAAGCTTGGCCTACGCGGATGTCGCCTCAAGACGGGCACTCCGCCGCGACTGGATGGAAGGACCATCGACTGGTCGCGCTTCCCGGTCCAACCCGGCGACGAGGATCCCACACCGTTCAGTTTCCGAACCAAGCGCGTGGCGCATCACGACTCGCAGGTGCCCTGCTATATCGCTTGGACGACTCCCGAGACCCACCGCATCATCCGCGAAAACGTGCACCGCTCGCCGATGTACAGCGGCCAGATTCAGTCCATCGGGCCACGCTACTGCCCATCAATCGAAGACAAAATCGTGAAGTTTCCCGACAAGGAGATGCACCAGCTTTTCCTTGAGCCCGAAGGACTGAACACGCACGAGATCTACGTAAACGGCATGAGCACGTCCCTGCCGGTCGAAGTACAGCTGGCGATTCTGAAATCGATTCCCGGACTCGAAAATGCAGAGATGCTGCGACCTGGGTATGCGATCGAGTACGACTCGATCGATCCCACGGAATTGGAGCGGACGCTGGAGACTCGCAAGATTGCAGGTTTGTTTCTTGGGGGCCAGATCAATGGAACATCCGGCTATGAGGAGGCCGCCTGCCAGGGATTAATGGCGGGGATCAATGCGGCACTACAGGTAAGGCAGCAGGACCCGCTGATTCTTGATCGCACGGAAGCCTACACCGCGATTCTGATCGACGATCTGATTTCAAAGGGCACGAATGAGCCCTATCGCATGTTTACCTCCCGCGCGGAATTCCGGTTACACCTGCGCATCGACAATGCCGATCGCCGGCTGACTCCGCACGGTCGCCGAGTGGGACTGATCTCCGACCACGCCTGGACAGATTTCCAACAGAAGCAAGAGCGCCTGTCGCAGATGAAGGAATTGTTGGAGGGGAGCCGGATCACGCCTGAAATGCTAAAGGGTATAGAGATGCCGATGAGCGGCAACGGTCATGTGGGGACAGCGCCCGGCTGTTCAGCCGAGCAGAGCACGGTAGAGTTGTCGTCGTCAATCGGCCAAACTCTTGCACAACTGCTCAAGCGGCCCGAAGTAACCGTCGATCAACTGGTCCCAATCCTGAGAGATCTGGCCCCGGAGTTTTTCGCAAGGAATTCCTCCGGGTCCTCGGAGACCTCTGCGATTTTCATTTCTTCCGAAGTCCGCAACGAACTGAAGTCGGTTGAAACCGAGATCAAGTACGAAGGCTACCTGTTGCAGCAGCAGCGCGCGATGGAGCGCCTCAAAAAGTCAGAGCAACATTCGATTCCGGAGTGGTTCGACTACTGTTCGGTAAGTGGCTTGTCCCGTGAGATGCAAGAAAAGCTGACCAAGGTACGCCCGCGCACAATCGGTCAGGCCTCGCGCATTCCTGGAGTCACGCCAGCGGCTGTTTCCCTGGTGAACGTGTATATCGAGATTCAGGCCCGCAGGCGCGAACAAGCAGCCGCGCTTTAGTTCACGTTACTGCAGATCTTCTTGCCCGTGCAGTTCCTGGGCGCGCCTCAATTCCGTCTCGGCGTCTTCCTTCTTGCCCATCTCTCGATAGGTCTGCCCGAGCAAATAATGTGTGGTCGGATTATTGGGTTCCATGGTCACCGCATGTTTTAGCGACAGCACCGCAAGATCGTAGTCACCCTTTTTCTGAAGCACCTTGCCCATCAGGATGAAGGGCACGCTCGAAGTCGCGTCGAGACGAATGGAAAGTTGCAGCATTCTCTGCGCCTCGTCGTACTTCTGAGCCCGCGAATAGGCGTCGCCCAGTTTGTAATACGTCGCTGCATGGGCGGGATTGATCCGTAGTTCTTTTTGGAATTCAGCGATCGCTTCAGGCAGGCGCGACTTATAGAGATACAACTCCCCTAAGAGGTAATGCGCCAGGGGCAGTTGAGGATCAAGGGACGCCGCCTTCTGTGCGTACTCCTCTGCCACTGGATCGAACTCCTGCCGCAGAAGCATGCGTGCCGTGAAGAGATAGGCCGCTGCTGAATCTCCAGGTACGCCGAACATTTTACCGAAAGACTTACGCGCCCCATCGTAGTTTTTGATCTGGATGTAGCATGTGCCCAGGATGTAATAGCCATCGGTATTGGCGCGTGGAACCCAGCCCTGTACTTGTTCGAGCAGCGGAACCGCATCCGCCGGATGGCCTCCGGCGAAGTAGGCCATTCCGAGCAACTGCAGCGCCTCGCGATCCTGAGGATCTTCGACGTTTGCCTTTTTCAGATATTGGATCGCATTCAGGTAATCGCTCTTCTTGTAGTACGCCGTGCCGAGCTCCAGAGCCAACCCTTTGGTCGAGGGATCGCGCGATTCGAGCGCTCGCAATTGCGAGATGGCTTCGTCAACCTTCCCTTGCTGCACCAACTTGCGTGCCTGCGCAAATTCAGTGGACGAGTCCGCCGATGGTGCTGCGGGCTTTGCCGGAGCAGGCTGCTGCGCCGAAGCTAACAATCCGAGTAATAACACTCCAGAAAATGCAAAACGAGCGCCTGGACATCTGGATTTCATATGGAAATTAGAGCACACGCGACGCTCCGGCTACTGCGGCCTCATCACCTTTTGCAGCGCGTCAAGATTTTCCTTCGCATCGGGCTGGTTCGGGTTAATTTGCAACGCTCGCTCGAAATGCAATTTGGCCTCCGGATAACGCTGCAATTCAGCCAGGGCTGCTCCGAGGTTCGCTTCTGCGTTGGCGTCGTTCGGCTGAAGTTTCAGGACAGTTCGAAACTCCTCAGCCGCGTTCTCCATTTCACCCATCTGAGTCAGCGCGATGCCGTAGTTGTAGTGGGCCTCGGTATACTCCGGACGAGCTTCGATTGCGATGCGCAGCACAGCAGTTGCCGGTCTGGGTTGCCCGTAGGCCAACAACGCCGCTCCCAGCCCATTGTTGGCAACGGCGTCATCCGGACGGAGGCGCACGGCCGTTTCATATTCGTCGATCGCGGATTCCATCTGATTCTTGGCTTGCAACATCGCGGCGAGATTGTAGTGCGCCTCAAAGTCCGCCGGATTTTTCGCCACGTTGTGACGGGCTAGAGCTTCCTGCAAATTCATGCGCGGATCGCCTTTGGCTGCATCGAAGTTGACCGGCAGCACCTGCAGCCACAGGTGGCACATCTCGTCCGTCGACCGGTTTCCGCCCCTCACCCGCGCGGGGGGATGATTGGGATTCATCGGATTCTCGTCCGAATTGTCGTAGGTGTAGCGCAGACTGACCGTCGTTCCCTTCGTCAACAACACGGGTTCCGCATACCGATAGACCGCCTGCCAGTTCAGGTTCCATTGCGGAACATGGATCAGTGTCTTTTTCGTTCCGTCAGGAAGAGTGGCGAAGGCCTGAATGTCCTTGCCCAGATAATGCGCGTGCGGATAAATCGCCATCAGATCGACATCGACAGGAAGCTTGAAATCGTCGGTGACTAGGAAATTCATTTCGCCGGGCGGGATGTCGAGCTTCGCATCATTTTCCAACTGCAGCAGCATCGGGAACTTTGTCGCCGGCTGGTCTGTGAAATAGAGCCCAATGCTTGGCTGGATTATTTCGGGCTTTCCTGATGGCTGAAGGTGGGTGTTGAGAATGAGATCCGTCCCCTTATCAAGGCGGAGCGCCATATCGTCGGGCTCGGCATAAGGTATCGTTCCCGGCTTCCAGAATAGAAGATGGCTGTCAGGATCGAACACCTGGGACTCGATTCGGATCTCCATCCCACCAAAGCCCGCACCCGGTTCAGTTTCGCGTTTGCGTGACGCCCCCGCGCGATCGACAAGAATGTTGGCGTGATGCACATACTGCTTATCCCCGGGACGGATCTCAACGGCTTTCACCCAACGAGTCCCCTGAATCGGAACTGGAAAAATGAAATTCCAATACGTATCGGTGCCCGACGGCGGAAGTGTCAATGGCTTGCTTGCTGTGAGAACCATGTCTGGCTTTCCGAGGCGCCATCCTTCGACGAACTTCGGGGCAGGAGGCAGATCCTTCGCTTCTCCCTCGATCTCTCCCTGTTCCACCCATTTCGTGATGCGGTCAATCTCGGCATCCGACAGGCGTTGCTCATCAGCAAACTTCAATTCTTGCGGCTCAGGTAGCCATGGTGGCATCACTCGCGATCGCGTCACGCCGGCAATCTGCCGTGCATGTCGTTTTACGTCGGAATACGTCAGCAGCGAGAACGGCGCTGCTTCGCCGGGACGATGACAAGTTGAGCAGGAATGAAAAATGATCGGAGCAATGTCGCGATTGAAGGTGACTTGCGCGTTCCTACTCTGTCCGTGGGAACCGGAGACCGGTCTTGCGCGCCCGAACAGCGGAAGCATGGCGCTCATCGACGCCAGTCCGATCACCCAAGAACTCAAGTTGCGCCCGGAGAAACTCATTCCACATCCGCGATGTAGCAGCCCACGCCGCGGACCTCATTGTGCGCGAGGGAAGAACCAGTCTGCGCAGCCCGAATCGCATCTTCGAGTTCGTGAGTTGTTGGCGCAGGACGGGCACGGCTCAGATCAACGTACCAGTCATCGATGCGGCCGTCGTAGACCAAGCGATTGTTGTGGTCGAAGACGGCGACCTCAGGCGTAATCTGCACCCGGCTCATTTTCACCAGGGAGTGCTCGGGATCCCGCAGTACCGGAAGGTGGTATCCGTAGGCGGCGACTGATTTCCGGATCGCCTCAGGACTGTCGCTCTTATCCGGATACACCAAAAAGAAGTTCGCGCTCGCGGCATATCGCTGGCTGATCTGCTGAATCACCGGAGCGTAGCGGCCGGAGACAGGGCAATCTCTTCGCAGAAAGACGAGGACCACAACTCTGCCAGAATTGGCCGACAAAGGATTTACCGGATGCCCATCGAGATCCGTTTCCGTCTGAGCGCACGCGACCATGGAGAAGAATGCACAGACACATAAGATTGCGATGAGTCGAAATGAAGAGTTCAACCCCATAGAACTACAGCCAATAGAAACGATTTTATGAGCCCGCGATGCGAGTGTCCATTCTCGATCGTGCCCATAATCGCGGGAAAAGAAAGCCAGTGCTCCGCCGGTAGGAGAGATACGCCTCCCCGAATTCCTGGGTAAGAAATCGTTCCTCGCGCAGAGCCTTGCGCGAATGAGCGGCGAGCAGCAGCATGACGGCCGCAACTCCCCGCCACTCTCCAACAACCAGCGCTACACCGATGCAGCCCAGCAACATCCCCGTATAAATTGGGTGCCGGATGAACGCATATGGTCCCGTGCGAATGAGTTGATGGCCCTCTTTGAGCGTGACGCGCGCGCTCCAGAACACACCGAGGCAGTAGCGCGCCCAGACCGCGACCGCCACTCCAATCCATGTGAGTGCGATACCGGACCACGCGATCCAGGGCTCGTCGGGAACGAAGCGCAGTCGCAGCGGACCGATGCGCAACCACCCTGCAAACAGTAACTCATAGCCGAGAACTACGACCGCGCCTGTGATCAGACGGTCGGCCGATTTCTCCCTCGCCTTTGTACGCTTGGTTCGGAACCACGTGATACCCCAATACGCGCCGAACACGTACCAGGGGATCATTTCCAATTGCCACAAAGTCATCGTGTTCATAAATAACCCCACCATTTTGCAGCCGGATCGGCTGATTTACTTCGAACCCCCACTCCCCTTGGCGATCCGGCGCAAGTGTCGGATCCATTCCTGCTCCATCTCGATTTGTTTCCGCATGTAGCGGACAATTTCTCCGCCATACTTACCGAGTTCCATGTTGGCTTGCAGTGCTTCCAGCTTTTGATCGCGGTGGCCCAAATATTTCTCGCGTCCCGAGAGAATTGCCTCGCGTGACTTGGGCGTGAGGCCGGCGAAAATTCCCACGCGAAGGTGAAAGGCTTCGGCAGAGGACGCATCGGCGTCGCTGAAGGTGTTCATGCGCTCGAAAAAATATCGGCGTCCGTCCGGCGTCAGAGCATATTGCTGCCGCGTTTGCCCGCGCTCGCCCGGCACGGACTTCTTGGTCACCCAGCCCTCGTTCAGGAACCGCCGCAGCATGGGATAAACAATGTTGTTGTGCAGATCTTCCTGTCCCATCATCCAGCCGGTTTCGCGCTTTAGCTGGTAGCCATACTTGGGCTCGCCCAGCAACATGGCGAGCATTAATAGGTCATTCATGACAGTGTCAATATTGATCTAATAGAAGTCGACCTGTCAAGACTAAGTTGCGGGCGGCGTTCGATTTGAGTGCCGCAGCTTCGGGCTGGGGCCGTGAGGGCCGAGATAGCGAACACGGTTTTAGCTCTGAACTCAAAGCTCGTATCTCACAGCTCACAGCTCATAGGAAGATTTGAGCCTCGCCGCTACAATGGCACTGCATGATTGCTCATCTCCGCGGAAAGCTTCTGGCCAAGCATCCCAATCAGGCCATTGTCGAGACGGCCGGCGTGGGCTATGACGTCACTATCACGGTGCCCACGTATTCTGATTTGCCGGCAGCTGGCTCCGAAGTCGCCCTTCACATTCACACACACGTGCGTGAAGACGCGCTGGCGCTCTATGGATTTCTGCACCCCTCTGAGAAATTCCTCTTCGAAAAGCTGCTCACCGTAAGCGGGATAGGTCCCAAACTCGCGATCACAATCTTGAGTGGAATGGCAGCCGACGAAATGGTCGGCGCGATCCGCGGTAACGACGTCGCGCGGCTGACACGCATTCCTGGCATTGGCAAAAAAACCGCCGAGCGCATGGTGCTGGAATTGCGAGACAAGTTGCCTGAGTCGAGTTCAGCGACAACTCCTGCAGTAGTACCGATGAACGCCGTCGAAGAAGACGTTCTTTCGGCGTTGGTAAATCTAGGGTATCAGCGAGCGGCGGCGGAGAAAGCGTTGGCTGCAAGAGCAAAGACCGGTCCTTCGCAATCGTTCGACATCATGTTTCGCGAAGCCTTGGGCAGACTCTCAAAATAGCTACTTTCCGATGCAGAAGGTGCTGAAGATCAGGTTGAGGATGTCATCGGTGGTTGTGGCTCCGGTGATCGCGTCCAGCGGCCGGAGAGCATTGTAGAGATCCAGCAGCAACATTTCGTGAGGGACCTTCCCGTACACTGCGTTCCTCGCTGCATCCAGGGCACCGAGCGACTCCTGAACCAGTTGCTGATGCCGGATGTTAGTTAGAAAGCCTGGCTCTCCTCCAGTCCGCGCTTCACCTCCGACCTCTTTCAGGATCGCTTCCCGCAATACGGATATGCCCTCACCTGTAACGGCAGATGTGCACACGGTCGTGAAATCTTCAGCCGTTCCCGGATGGACCTTTTCCACCGCGAGATCGATCTTGTTCTCGATCACAACCAGGGATCGATCTCGCACCTGGTGAAGAAGTTCCTTGTCTTCTGCCGTCCATGGTTGTGACGCTTCGTGCACCAGCAGAACCAAGTCTGCGTCCGCCAGAGCTTCCATGGACTTTTGAATTCCTATCGACTCCGCCTCATCGACCGCCTTCCTGATACCGGCGGTATCAACGAGCTTGACCGGGATTCCGCCAATCGCTACGGTTTCTGTTACGAGATCGCGCGTGGTGCCCGGAGTCGCCGTCACAATGGCTCTTTCCTGCTCAACGAGGCGATTGAACAAACTGGACTTGCCAACGTTGGGTCTGCCTACGATGGCTAACGTCAGGCCTTCATGCACGATCTTGCCGTAGCCGAAAGTAAAACTCAGCATCCAGAGCGGCTTGTGCACGGAGAATATGCGATCCAGAATCGCCGCATCCGGCAAAACCGAAACATCGTCTTCCGCGAAATCAATCCCAGCTTCGAGTACGGCAATCAGTTCGACCAGCTTTTGTTTGATGGGTTGCAGACGGCGTGAGAGCGCGCCATCCAATTGCTGGGCCGCCACCTTTGCCTGATACAAGGTCTGCGAATCGATGAGGTCGCGCACCGCCTCGGCCTGTGTGAGATCGATGCGTCCGTTCAGAAAGGCGCGCATAGTGAATTCGCCGGGCTCGGCCAGCCGAGCTCCAGCAGCGACGCATAGCTCGACAATGTGCCGCAACACAACCGGCGATCCATGCGCGGAAATTTCAATCACATCGTCCGCCGTGTAGGAGTGCGGCTTGGCGAAATAGGTAACGACGACCTCGTCGATGCGCTGCCCTGGCTCAGAATCTGAAGGGCGGATTTTGACTTCCTTAGCGCCCGTCCCCGGCTCAATCAATTCCCCAAAGACAGCGCGGCCCGGCTCTAGTTCATGCTTCAGGCTCAGCATCGGCTGCGCGATCTTCCGAGCATCCGGCCCGGAGAGCCGCACCACTCCGATGCCTCCTCGCCCCGAGGGTGTGGCGATCGCAACGATCGTGTCATCCAAGTTTGACCCGAGGTTCACGCGCCGATTGTAACGGGTAAACTAAAAGCGACCAATCTGTGGGACAGTTTTCAAAGGGGAGAACGACATTGTCTGTAGCTGACGAACTCTTAGCTGCCAACGAGATCTTCGCTCGCAGTTTTAACCTGGGCGATCTCCAGGTAAGGCCGCGACGCCACACCGCCGTACTGGCCTGCATGGACTCGCGCATCCTCTTCGAGCATTGTCTTGGCCTTCGGCCCGGTGACGCGCACATGATCCGTAATGCAGGTGGTATCGCCACCGATGACGCGATCCGTTCGCTCATCGTCTCTCATCACCTGCTCGATACGCAGGAATTCATCATCATCAACCACACCGATTGCGGGCTGCTGAAAGTAAACGAGTACGAACTACGCGCGAAGTTGGCTGACAAAATGGGCACAGTCGCCAGCGAACCCGCTCACTTTTACGCCTTTGACGATCTTGAAGAGAATGTTCGCCAGCAGGTTCGAAAGGTGAAATCGCATCCGTGGATTCCGAAGCACCTTCCGGTGCGCGGGTTTGTTTACGATGTAAAGACGGGACGGCTGAAAGAAATCACCGACAAGGGCCGATAGTCAGCGCGCGACAACCTTCTCGATCTCGGCGCGCAATTCCGAATACGGGACTGCCCCTGGATGGTACCAAGCTACTTTTCCCGCACGATCCAGCAGAACTAGCGTCGGTGTCGTGGAAGCTCCGTAGGTTTCGAAATTGTGCGTGTTGATCGGCACCGGCATATCGAGCAGACCGCTATAGAAACGATTCCGCACGGCATCGATATAGCGCAACTCGTCACTCTGCGACGCATGCTCGATTTGCGCCGTGTAGCCGTAGAAGCGTGTCGGACCAATGACTTTCAGTCCTTTCGGCGCGAACTCCGAGCGCAACTGCGTAACGATCGGGGCTTCAGCCTTACAGTCGGCGCACCAGTGCGCCCAGAAAAACAACAACACTGGCGAGCCTTTCAATTGCGCAGCGCCCGGCAGTGGCGCCCCCAAGAACTGATCCGATCTTAGAGCGGGGGCGAGCCTGCCTTGAAAGGACAGCAAATTCAGATTTTTCTGAATACGATCATGAATCGATGTGTTGCCGTAAGTGCGCAATGCTGTCTGCAGAAGGGCAACCGCCTGCGTCTTCTGGCCTCGTGCTGCCAATACCTGTGACTGGACTTCCAAAGCAGCACCTAGCGCCAGGGGCAGATGCGGTTCCTCATCCAGCGGACGCTTCTTCAATTCTTCCAGCGCCATCGCTTTGGTTTGCTTGGCATAAGCCGCGGCCTGATCGTATTGTCCCTGGTCGAGTGCAGCGCGGGCCAACCAGGAATAGGCGTCCAGATATTCCGCATCCACGCCTCGCTGGCTGCGATAGGAATCCAATTGCGACTCGGCGGCAGTGAAGTTGTTCTGCGCCAGCAAGAAGCGGACGTTCTCAACAATTCCAGCGGAGGCCGTCGACGCAGCAAGCAAAATCCATGGAAGGACAAAACGTAAGCGCATTATTCCTATGATGATGGTTTTGCCGAAAGGTGGCAAATCTGCTGACCAATACCATCGACTGGGCAAATCACATAACACCTTGTATTTCATCCATTTACGAATGCGACTTTACGAATTATGTAGCTATTTTGGGGCATATTAACGTACAATGAGGGTGCGTTTGACTTTAGAGTTCCTTCGCAGTACAAGCATCTCCGCTTAACCCAGCGCGTGACCTGCCTGCAGAAGACCCGAAAGTTTCAGCGCTACATCAGAAGAAAAGGAACAGTGCAACA
>Ga0070735_10002732_pt1 | contig 15785 bp, 13 predicted proteins | sample Coa_R1_FD_66443 | JGI IMG/M metagenome (GOLD analysis project Ga0070735, IMG submission 66443) | Surface soil microbial communities from Centralia Pennsylvania, which are recovering from an underground coalmine fire - Coalmine... | ecosystem: Environmental > Terrestrial > Soil > Unclassified ... | reverse complement strand
GGCGGCATTTATTTGAATTGGGGTTCGGCCGTGCTCCTTCCCGAGGTTTTCCTGAAGGCCGTGAGCGTCGCGCGCAATCTCGGTGTGTCCTTGCAGCCAATCACCACCGCTAACTTCGACTTTATCCAGCACTACCGTCCGTTGCAAAATGTAGTTAAGCGTCCCACTGTCTCCGAACGCAAAGGCCGCCAACCGGAATCGAAAGGCTACGCCATCACCGGCCATCACGAACTTCTTATGCCTCTGGTTGCCGCCGCTCTAACTGCAGGCTGGCCAAAGTCTTCGCGCCAAGGCAAACGATGACCTCCTTCGACGAAAACTCGCCTCTTCCGCCGGATCGGGAGCCCTCGCAATCTCCGGTAGAGCCAAGCCTTAGTCCGACTCTGCCACCCTCGCCTCCCTCCGAGTCCGCGCTCGCCGGCGATCCCATCAGCCTGGCCGCTGCAACTCCTTTATACGTCTCTTCGTACCAGCCGCCCGTTCCCGAGGATCTGCGTATCTCCTGGTCCTGGGTGCATCTCATCCTTTTTCTTTTTTTCGGCTTCGCCAGCTTATTTATTGTTCAGGGCGGCTTCTTGCTCTACTACGCCCCCACCCGTCACTTTGTAAACGAAAAGGACTTCGAGCGCTTCGTCTTATCGAAGCCGCAATTCGCCATCGGCAGCATGGTTCTCTGGTACGCCCTCATTTTCCTTTTTCTTTATGTCACCCTGTCGGTCCTCCGCGGATTTCCCTTTTGGCGAACTCTCGGCTGGAGAAAACTCACGCGCCCCAACGGCGGCCCCCCGCGCAGCCCATGGCTCTTTTTCTTTTCGGGCTGCGGCCTTTCCATCCTGGTGTTCATTGTTACTGCCAAAATGCAGCCCCCGGAGGATGTGCCCATCGAGGAGCTCTTCCGCTATAAAAACACTGCCATGCTGTTTATGGCCATGGCCGTGCTCATCGCGCCGCTCGTCGAAGAAACCGTCTTCCGCGGCTATCTCTACCCGCTCTTCGCAAAATACTTCGGCGTAGCCACCAGCATCCTCGTCACCGGCATTCTCTTCGGGCTGATGCATGGCGCCCAGCTCGGCTGGACCTGGGGCCTGGTTCTCACTCTCATCGTGGTCGGCGTCATTTTCACCTTCGTTCGCGCCCGCACCGGCTCCGTCTTTGCCAGCTTCTTGCTCCACCTCGGCTACAACTCCACGATTGCCCTGTTCACCATCATCGGAACCCAGGCCTTCACAAAAATGTCTCCCACCCACTGACCGGTTCGTTTTCTTTGCTCTCGTCCGCTACAATGTTTCGTTCCGGAGATTCGAAAAGAATGTACGTAGCCCAACCTATCCAATGGACCGACCGCGGCGTAGTCATGCTCGACCAGCGCCTCCTCCCCGCCGAGGAAGTCAGCTACACCTACACCAACTATCGCGAAGTGGCCAAAGCCATCCGCGACATGGTCATTCGTGGCGCTCCAGCGATCGGAGTCGCCGCCGCCATGGGAACCGCGCTAGGCGTTCTGCATTCCTCCGCGAATTCCGTCGAAGCCCTGCGCACAGAGTTTGCTGAAATCTGCGACACGCTAGCGAAAACGCGCCCCACCGCTGTCGATCTCTTCTGGGCCATCGAACGCATGAAGCGCCGTTTCGCCGAGCTCACAGCCCGGACCTCAGACCTCGCGAAAATCCGTCAAGGAATGGTCGAAGAAGCGCAACAGGTTCATCTCGAAAAAAAAGCCACCGACGAAGCCATCGGCCGTTATGGCGCCGAATTCATGCCCACCGACGGCCAGGTCATGACGCAATGCAACGCTGGCGCGCTGGCCACCGGCGGAATCGGCACCGCGTTGGGCGTTCTTCGCGTTGCCTTCCAGCAAGGAAAAAAAATCCACGTCCTAGTTCCCGAAACACGCCCCTATCTGCAAGGCGCTCGCCTCACCGCCTGGGAACTCCACAAAGGCGGCATCCCCCTTACTCTGATCACCGATAACATGGTCGGCCACTTTCTGAAGACCGGCAAAGTCGGTGCCATCGTCACCGGAGCCGACCGCATCGCCGCCAACGGCGACACCGCCAACAAAATCGGCACCTACCAAATCGCGGTGCTCGCCAAAGAAAACAAAGTTCCCTTCTACATCGCCGCGCCCATCTCCACCTTCGATCTCTCGATCCCCGACGGCGACCACATTCCCATCGAAGAGCGCTCCGCCGCTGAAGTCACCCACCTGCAAGGCGTGCGCATCGCGCCCGACGTTCACGCCGCGCATCCCGCTTTCGATGTCACCCCCGCCCGCTATATCGCCGCCATCTTCACCGAACGCGGCATAGCCCGCGCCCCCTTCACCGATTCCCTCCTCGCTCTTGCCAGCTCCGCGCAACTCGCCCCTGCTCCTTCTTTGTCCGGTAGATAAGCAAAACGGTTCTTCCCACATCTCGCCGGTCGGTTGAGTTGTATCCTTGTGTTATGAAAACAACAGTGTCGATCCCAGACAAGGTCTTTCGGGCAGCAGAGCGTTTTGCTCGTCGCGTCAAGAAGTCGCGCAGCCGCCTCTATAGCGACGCGCTAAGGCAGTGTTTGGTGCGCCATTCTCCGGACAAAATTTCGGAGGCGATGAACAGCGTTTGTGACGATCTCGGAGATGATGCTGCGCCAGACCCGTTTGTCTCCGCCGCCGCGCGGCGCATTCTTCAGGACGCAGAATGGTGATCTCGCAGGGCGAAGCTAGTTCGGCTCCTACTGGCGCGCAATCTGGCTAGTCCAAGTCTTTTTTGGAAGCCTTGCTCGCCGCCGTTGCCGGGAAGACATTATGTTGCGGCGCAGGCATCGGAACATTGCCCATGCGATCCTGCCAAAGAAACTTGTTGAGCAGCACTGTATCCACCGCATCCGCGTGGCGGAAGTCCAGATTCTTCCCTTCTTTCCATTCCTTGGTGTTCATCTCATAGATCAATCCGTTGTCGCGATTGCGATAATCCGCGCTAAACGCCGCTTGCTGTCCCGTCCCGCTAAAAAGCGGCGCCATCACCGCCGCGCGCGAATCGTTCGCGTTCGTAGGTGGGGCGCCCAGCAACGATTCAATCGTGCGCACCACATTGATCGTCGTATAGAACGAGTGGTCCACGAACGGTTTGCTCCCGTCCCCTTGGCCACCCGTGTTCGGAGCGTATTTGCTGATCACTAGCGCCAAGCTTCGGTGTGAATCCACATGATCCGGCCCATCCTGCGCGTCGTCTTCCAAAATCAAAAACGCCGTATCGTCCCAGTACGCGCTGTGCGACACCGCGTCCACCACGCGTCCTATGGCCAAATCATTATCCGCGACGGAGGCCGCAGGCCGCGGCTTGCCTTTCGTGAGCCCCGCCGTGTGATCGTCCGGCAGCCGCAACAGTATGAATTGTGGCATCGTATCCTTGCCCCCGTTGCGCGCGTCCACAAACTGACGGAACTCATTCAGAAACTCATCCGCCCGCAACTGATCCGGATACGCCACCTCAAAATCCGGAAACAACGGATCGAAGTGCCCGCGCAATTCCGCTTCACTCGCCACATTCTTCGCCAGAACGGGAATTTCCCAGGGATACGGGCTCGGCCCTCCTCGTGGATCGCCGACGTTTTTCTCAAGCGCCTCGCCTTTCTTGATTGCCGCCCGCCTGCAATTCTCGCCCGCCGCCTTTGGCGGTCCGCTAGCGGCTGCCTCATCATCGCTTTTTTCGTTGCACCAACGGCTGACGATGAACTCGCCATAGTGCCGGTAGGAAATTCCGCGGCTTGCAAAATTCTTCCAAAGATAGCCGCCCGTCGGCTCTCCCGCATCCGGAACTCCATCCTCCACGGAAATCCCGTTTAGCAGAGTGCCTTCCGAATCGTACGTGTGCTCCTCGCCGCGATACCCGATCGGCCAGGTCTTCGCGATGTAGTCTGAAATTGACGCGGAATTCGACCAGATGTGGCCATCTCCCGAAACATCTCCGCTGTCGTAGAAGTTATCCAGAATCCCGAATTGCCGCGCTAGCCTGTGTTGATTCGGCGTGATCTCTTCGCCGTACATCGTCAAGGACGAATCGCCGTTCGCACCCGCGAGATCGCCGAACACTTGGTCGTACGTCCGGTTTTCTTTAATAATGTAAATGACGTGATGGATTTTGTTCTCACCGCTGGCAAAAGGCACGCGGTCGCCGTTGCCGCGCAGAGCGTTGGTCGCGACCACTTGTTTTGTAAACCCCGCCAAATTTGCCGTCACGTCCGCTAGCGGAATGCGCGCCAGCGAGCCATGGATCATCGCGGGGCCGTAGGGATACTGCGGCCGGCCATCCTTCTTCTTCCCAATGACTTTCGGATTCGGTCCCGACCCGTTCCCCTTCGCGGTTGCGACGAGCAGGTCCTTCCCCATTGCCGCCACCACTGTGGGGTACCACTCTGTAGGAATGAACCCCGCTGCCTCTGCGTCCCCGCTTGCGCCCTGCTCCGTAAGATCAAATACCGCCACCGAATCCGAAATAGCATTCGCCGAAAAAAGCGTCTTTTCGTCCGGCGAGAGGGCCAAATACTCCGGATCGCTCCCGCCATACTTTTGCCCTGGGAGTTTTGTCGAAAGGTAAGACAAAACTTTTCCCGACCTGGCGTCGAGCACCGCGATCTCGTCGCGGTTGGTTAGCGCCACATACAGCCATGACTCGTCTCGATTGAGTAGAAGCGCCGTGGGATGCGACCCTCCCGCGAGCGGCGCATCCGGCTTGCGCAGCGGAATGATCCGCAGCACTCGCCCGTTCATCAGGTCGAGCTCCGCCACTGAAGACGCATTCCACAGCGACACAAATCCGCGCTTCCCATCTCTCGTCATTACGGTTGTATACGGCAGCGATGCTGGGATTTGCTGGAACGTCGAAAGATCAAAACGATGAATCACTTTCCCGTCCGCCGTGTTCAGCAGAACGGCCTCGTCGGAATTGTTGCACGCCACCAGCAACCGCTCTTCACCTCCACTCTTGCCAATGCTCAACCCCGCCGGATAGGTGACATCCTTCAGCGCCGCCCGCCGCCTTCTGCCCGCAGGAATATTGGTTCGCGGCGCCAGCCGCAGAAACCGTTCGGAAACCACGCGCCCGCTTTCGAACCCGTAGACCGCGATTCCATTCCCAGTACTCCCCTTCTTCTTCCCCAGCGGGTCTGTCAGCGACGCCATGCTTGCAAACAAGCGTTTGCCGTCCAGGCTGAACGCCAGCCCCAGAAAATAAGTCTGCCGAGCCTTACTCCCCAGACGGTCGTCCGGGAAGTCGGTTATTTCGTTGGTTTCAAGATTCAGCACCGATAGCGACTGTTTCTCTCCCGAGCTGTAAGCGCCGTACCCGCTGTGCAGCAGCACCGCGAACCGTCCATCGGGAGAAACTGCTATCGCCGTCGGCAAATTGTTGATGGGTCGCGGCTCGCCCGGAACTTCTCCAAGCAATTTTCCATTCGGCAGTTGCACTTCTTGTGGCACTTCTTGCCCCAACAGCGTTGGCGCCAGGACTACGAGAGACAGCAATGTGAGTTTGTGGACTACGTTTATGCGATTTTCCATTGCGCGAGTATAACGTTTCTGCATCACAAAACGGTAAACGTCGATCTACTTTCCCGGTTGTAGGGGCGGGGCTTGCCCCCCTCTGCGCTTGACGCCAGCCAGAGCCTAGCCTATGGTTTTCCGCGAAGCAAATCGAAATCAAGTTCTGCCGGAACGTCGTGTTCGCGCAAGGAATTTGCGCGAACCACGCTTGCTTTGAAACGCAAGGAAAGGCCGCACATGCCCGCCGTCGAGGCCAAAGTTTTTCACATCGATGCCCTTCGCGAATTCAGCACCCGCATCTTCCTCCACTTCGGCGTCCCCAAAGACGACGCCGTCCAGGCCACCGACGTTCTCGCCTCGGCCGACTTGCGAGGCATCGATTCCCACGGCGTAGCACGCCTCTATAGCTACGTCGGCATGCTCAGTGAAGGCCACATTAACCCAAAGCCCAAAATCACCACAGTCCGCTCCACCATGAGCACCGCCACCATCGACGGCGACAACGGCCTTGGTCTCGTCGTAGGTCCCCATTCGAATCGCATCGCCATGGACATGGCCGCGAAAGCCGGCTCCGGCTGGGTCAGCGTCTGCAACACCAACCATTTCGGCATCGCCGGCTACTACGTTCTCCAAGCTCTCGAACGCGATCTCATCGGCTGGGCCATGACCAACTCCACCAGCCTCGTCGCTCCGCTCTGGGGCATGGAGCGCATGCTCGGCACCAATCCCATCGCCATCGCTTTCCCCGGCAAAGAAGAGCCACCCATCGTGATCGACATGGCCACATGCGCTGCGGCTTACGGAAAAATTGAAATGGCGCGCCGCAAAGGCGAAAAAATCCCCCTCGGCTGGGGCATCGACAATCACGGCCGCAACACCACAAATCCCGACGACCCCGTCAACGGAGGCTGTCTTCTTCCCTTGGGTTCTGATCGCGAACGCGGCGGACACAAAGGCTACGGCTTGGCCATGATGGTGGATGTATTGTGTGGTGTGCTCAGCGGCGCGAACTGGGGCCCATTTGCTCCGCCCTTCGCGTTGCGCCAGGAGATTCCAAAACGCAGCGTTGGCAAAGGCATCGGCCATTTCTTCGGAGCCATGCGCATCGACGGTTTCATCGACGCCGACTCTTTCAAACGCCAGATCGACGACTACATCCGCGTCTTCCGCGCCACAAAACCCGCGCCGGGCACGAACGGCCCGCTCATCCCCGGCGATCCCGAACGCGAAGCCGAGCGCGAACGCCGCAAAAATGGCGTTCCGCTCATCATGCCGATCGTTGAAGATCTTCGCGCGATCTCCAAACAAACCGGCATCCCGTTCGACTAGCATTCACCCGAACGCGGGAACCTCGCCGCAAGGGTCGCTCGAGCAAAAACGTTGTCGCCCATTTTCAAGCGCCAGTATTTCGGCGTCAGTGATTTGCGGGAGACGCAGGCGCGCTTGTGAGTCTCTTCAAATCCATCGTGATGGCATTAAGCGCTAGGTCGAAATTGTTGTCGTGGGTTTTCTGTAAGAAGGCATACTCTATCGACTCCGTCAGCGCCCAAAGGACGTAGTGCGTCTTCCGGTCCAGGATGATGAGCCGGAACATCGGTAAAGGATCCGCCGCGCCGTTCTGCTTGTTCGGGTTCGATGGGCCATAAGGCGCGGTAAGTTTTAACTCAAATACAAGATCCGCTTCCGAAGGATCCGCAACAAGCTGGTAGCGCCCCCAACTCTGAATGGCCGCATAAAATTCGTTGTACGGGCGGTCCGGATCGCCGCTGAAAGGATGTGGAAAAAGTCCGCTGTCGGCCCCCGCATTGGAAATAAAAACTGTTTTTGCGTTGAGAAGCGCCGGCGGCACGGGCGCCAATAGTAGAGGCGGCGCAGGTGTTTGAGCACCTGCTGCAACTGCAAACAGGAATGTGACGCACACCAACTGAGAAAAACGCATTCGGGCCGGGTTCAACATCGCTTCCTCCAGTAGCGCTAACGGTTTGGCTGCTCTCTAGAGGATTAGACGCGGTGTGCCGACGACCAGTTTCGAGCCTCCATCGTGCGTTTTCTAAAAAACGAGCAGCGTGGGTCCAGATTTCACATTGCAGGACCGTGACAGCGAGGGCAGCGTCTCCGGCTACGCTGGGTGAATGGCCATGACCACCCGCTCCCGGCGGCTGAAAAGCGCGAACAAACCCAGAAGCTGTTTCCATGGGAAATATTTTTTGTTCAGCAGCCGCATGGCCTTTGAAGCCACTTCTCCCGTCACGATTTCCGCCTTGGCATCGACCGGATCGCCGAGCGGCACGCCCTTTATCGTGCACGGCGCGATCTTCACGTGCCCATTGTTGCGAATGCGTTTCACTTTTCCCGTGTTCCCGATGGTGTAGATGTACAGCAGCGCTCCATCACCCGAAAGATCAACACTCGGATCGGCGGCAAACCAGACAGGCGTCTTGACGCCCTCGCCGCTCTTTTTGAAAGTCTCGAGGCTGATATATTTGTGATCGCGAAGTGCCGCAAATCTCATGGCGTCGCTCCTGCAGGTTCGATGCACGCCATTCTATATGCGGCACAAAAAAGTGGGACAGAAATTACTGTCTGTCTCCTGTTCCGCCGCTTGGGCCACTGCAAATGGGCAGGCTCCTCAAGAGCCCGCCCATTCTGCGCGCTTTTACGCTGCGTACTCTGCGTGACCCGCCTCACTTGTCCACCTCTGGATTCTTTTTCTTGCGTTGTCTACTTGGCCCGGACGTAGGTCACGTCTTCCGTGAAGGCGTCTTTTTGATCTTTGCGGAAGGTCCAGGTCGTCTTGAAATGATCGTTGTCAATGAAGGTGTAGACGGCATGATGCATGTGGCCGTCGTTCGGGCTTTTCAGGTTCGTGGCGCCCTCAAACTCAAACGTCAGCGTTTTCGTATCCGGAGCGTAAACTCCGTGCATGGTGGGCTGGTTACCTGCCATGCAGTAGTGCGTCAGCTTCAGTTGTTCGCCATCGAGGTAGTAGAGGGTAATCATCTCCACTGGTTTGCCCTGCTCCGTCATGTGGAACCGTTCGATCACTGCCGTTCCATTGGCTGTCAACTCGAGATCCAGCGTGGCTTTCTCGCTGTTCGTAGTTTCCGTCTCCCAGTGGCCTGCCAGAGACTTCAACCGCTCGAAAGCCGCCGAGCCGTTGCCGCTTGCTTTGGCCGGCGCGATGGCAAATGCCAACACTGCTGCTGCAACTGCCGTCAAGACTCTCGTTCCCGTTCTCACGTTCATGACTCCCTCCTTTTAACTCAACGACTGACTTGACCGCTCGAAACTCAGCCGCTTGAAATTCATCGCGCCGTGGACCGCGATTCCAGCCGATTCCCGAATTTCTGCGTCGTAAATCCAACGACGACTCCCAACAACATTCCGGGAAGCATGATGTCCCAGAACAAGGCCATGCCGGCGCGCAGGATCACCAGAAGACTTAGCGCCGCGGCGATTCCGATTCCCGCGAGAATTCCCACAAGCATCGAATGGAATCGCTGCGACACGTATCCAATGGCGATGCCGGAAACCAAACCCTTCAACAGAGAAAAAGTAATTACGCTGCTCATCAACGGGGCGAGGGACGGATCGAGAAATCCGCTGAGACCGTCCAGCAGCCCCAGCGTGCCTCCCACAGCCAGTCCCAGCATCGGCTTCGTTACGCTCATCGCATTTCCTTGGGTGCGCGCTGTCGGTTTCAGTGCAACGTCTTTCAGCGCGACACCCTTTAGTGCGACCTCATTTCGCATTTGCATCCATTTGCATCACGCCAAAAACATTTCCTTCGGTGTCTTCGCAGTATGCGAAGTAACCGACGGTTGGAATCGGCGTTTTCGGCATGATATTTTTTCCGCCGGCTTTCAGAATTGCAGCGATAGAGCCGTCCACTGAATCCACGCCAATGGTATTCGTCGTGGAGGCGATGCCGCCGGGCTTCTTCATCATGCCGCCGTTGATGCCCGGCTCTCCATCTTTGCCCGTGGTCACCATCCAGTAGTCGGTTGGGCCGGCCCATTTGTCGAATTTCCAGCCGAACACTTTTCCGTAGAATGCAGCAGCGCGGTCCGGCTCCGCTGCGGGTATTTCAAAATGAATGACGCGAGACATAGTTTTCCCTCCCAGGATTTACAAGCGAAACTCTTGGCACTACTTTCGGCTTTGTTTAGCGCGTTGCCGGTGTGGTTGCCGGAGTGGCTCCGAAGCGCTGCGTTGCGAAACCCACGATCATTCCCACGATACTGCCGGGAAGCATGATTTCGAGATAGTAGCCATGCTGCATGTAGGCGACAAGAAAAGCCAGGAGGCAACCGACTGCCAATCCAAAGAGGATCCCAAGAGGAACGGAATTCACTTTGCGCGCGAAAATTCCCGCGGCGACGCCAGCGATGAGACCCTTGACGGTGGATCCGATAACGATGCCAACGATTTGGGCGCGCACGGCAGGAGTGAACCACGCGGTGCCTCCGTCAATGGCTCCCAGCAGGGCTCCCAGAAGCAATCCGATCAGGATCTTGTTCATTTGTCCGCCTCTCTTTTTCGTTCTCTGATGTTCTATACAACGGGCCTTGGATTTCCTTTAACTCTATCTCTTCAAAACCAGCAGCAGAATCACGCGCATCACCAAGTAGGCCAGAATCAGCAAGATGAAGAAGCGGTAGCGGCGGTAGAAGCGCGTCAATTTCTCAAAAACGCTTTCGCGATGCGCTCCTACCGCCAGGCCATCGAGGTACCGGGAGACATCCTGGCCGAGCTCCGGGACTGCTGAATAGCGCGATTCACGACGTTCGGCTGAGGCTTTTGCGCAGATCGCCTGCAGCGAGCGGTCGAGGCCGGGAACGAATCCCTTGGCTGTTTTTTGTGTGAGGATGAATCTCAGCAGTGCGCCGAGCGAGAAGATATCGCTGCGCGCGTCCAAGACTTCGACCTCGCCGCGGGCTTGTTCCGGCGACATATAGCCTGGTGTGCCCATCACCGTTCCATGCCCGGTGATGACGGAACTTTTCGTGGAGCCAGTCCTTTCGCCGAGTTGTTTTGGTTTTTCAAAAATCGTGGCTTCGGGATCGGCGGTGCTCTCGCCGATTTGCGTTTTTTCGCGCAGGATTTTTGCGAGGCCCCAATCCATCACGAGGACTTCGCCGAATGGGCCAACCATGATGTTTGCCGGTTTCAAGTCGCGGTGAAGAACGCCGCGCGCATGTGCGAAAGCGACGGCTTCGCAAATGCGCAGGAACAGGCGCAAGCGATCCTGCGCGGACTCCACACCCTCGATAAATTTGTCGAGCCGCTGGCCTTCGACAAATTTCATGGTGTAGAAGACGCGGCCATCGGCGAGCGTGCCGACGTCGTGGACGGGTACGATTCCGGGATGTTCGAGGCGCGCGAGAACGCGGGCTTCGCGCATCAGGCGATTCGCCAGGTCTCCGTCCGTGCCGGGTACGTCGAGTACTTTCAGCGCGACGCGGCGTTCCAGCTTTTCGTCTTCGGCTGCGTAGACGACGCCCATCCCGCCGCGGGCGACGCGTTCGAGCAGGCGGTAGCGCGTTCCGGCAAGATCGGGTTCTTCGGCGCCGGCGCGCAGACGCGCGATGGCTTTGTCCGAGAGCGGTTTCATTTTGCTTCCCAGCCGAACACGGAGCGGGCTTCCCGCTGAAATTCTTCTTCGCTGCCGCAAATTTCGCGCAAGCGCTCAAGCGCGCCGCGGCGAAACTCGCGCCGCGCCCAAGCCAGAGCGTTCGTCACATCGGTGACAGGAATTCGGTATTCGGCCGCGAGTTTGTCATACGAAATGGTTTCGTCGCCTGCCAAGTCGTATTCCTCGAAAAGACGAAATGTTCTTTCGCGCTCGTTCGCTTCGCAATGTTTTCGGAAGTCTTCCACGGCCAGCTCGAACAGACCGCGCACCCATTCTTTCTCGAAGAATTCTTCGAGCGATTCGGGCGAAGGAATCGCTGCGGGATCCATTGTGGCGACGCCCAATTCTTCCTCGGCGCCGACAAAGTCCAGCGCCACGTGCGAAACATTGCCGCCGCGTTTGAGACGCTTGGCCGCTTTTTCTTCGTTCATCACGAAACTGTCCACGCATACGCGCAGGTACGTGCGCAGGCGGCTTTTGGCCGGGTCGAATTTTTCGAGCAAGCCGCGTTCAATCACTTGCGCAAAAAATCCTTGTGTTAAATCCTGAGCATCTTCCAGCGGACGATTCCACCGCAGGCGCACGTATTTGTAGACAGGCTTCCAGTAGGCGGCGCAGAGCGTGTCCATCGCGCGGACACGCTCGGCAGCGTCGCCGCTGCGCGCCGCGTCGAGCACGGACCAGCGGGTGCGAGGGAAGCGGTCGCCGCCCTGGTTAGATTTGTCGTCGTTCATTCCTGGTCGCCGCTCTCTGGGAACCGAACCGTTGTGCCGGAGGAGTCTATGCAGGAAGGGCGAAGCTGACAAGGCGTCTCTCTGCCAGACGTTGAATGGGTGACACGCATGGACGATTGAGGCTCTGGTGAGTCGAGGGCCCCCACCCCCCATGTTTTTTGTAAGAGTGGCAAACAAAGGACTTATGCTTGACGCAGTCCGTAAGAGTGGCAAATACGGGACTTAAAGCTCCTGTGTTTTCATGGAGTTGTGGACAGTCTGTAAGAGTGGCAGAGAAAGGACTTAGCGGCGGCACGTGAAGGGTCAAAGCTTTGGAGCTGGAGAGAGGAGTAGCAGCGAAGGCCCGAACAGGAGAAATTTGAGAGGAAGGTGAAAGAGTGGTTGGCGAGCGAAACATGTGGAATGGTAGCAGAGATTTGGCATGTTATCAAGAAGATTATACTTATATTTAGTGACTATTCGAACGCCGGGTGCGGATTCGAATGAGGACGGAGAAGTCGAGAGAGATGACGGGGTTGGCGGGGAGTGATGGGTTTGCTACGGATGTGGAAATCTGTGGAAAAGCCGGAAGGCCGACTTGGCCGCAAAGGCCTACTCAAAAAAACGAGGGTGGGGACTCCGATTAGGCGGTGAAGATGTTTGTAGACAGGAAGTCGTTGCGGAATTTGCCGTTGGGGTCGAACTTTTTGGTTAGCGCGATGAATTCGGGGAGTTTTTTGTAGTGGGAGTGGAGTTGTTGGGGCGGCATGGTGAAGAGTTTGCCCCAGTGGGGCCGGGCCTGAAACGGGGCTAGCTCCTTTTCGATTACGGGAAGGAGTTGGCTCACGGCGGGCCAGTCTTGCTTCCAGGTGAAGTGGATGGTGACGCAGGGTTGCTGGTAGCAGGGGCTCATCCAGAGATCGTCGGCGGCGATGGCGCGGATTTCGGTGATGAGGAGATGCGGCGTGATCTGGTCGCGAAGGCGTTCAACGGCGAGGATGGCTTCGACGGCGTGCCGGCGCGGAACGAAATATTCGGATTGCAGCTCTTTGCCGGCGCTAGGAGTGAAGCCCATGCGGAAGTGGGGGAGGCGCTCGTACCAGGGGCCGAGGACGCCCATCTGCTGGGTGCAGTTTTCGGCGGAGAGTTCGGCGATGGGATGGAGATTTTTGGTGGCGAGTTTGGCGCGGAAAAATTCGGGTTTGGCGTTGAAGGCCTGGCCTTTTTCGGTGCGGGTTTTGAGCCAGACTTCGCTGAAATTGTGGTTTTGCCAGTCGGTGAAGAGGCTGACGCTGTAGGCACTGGCCTGGATGGCGTCGAAGTGGTCTTTCATAGCGGCGAAGGAGAGATTTTCGTAGACGTACTGGCGCATCTGGTAGGTGGGCTGGATGTCGAGGGTGATTTTGGTGATGACGCCTAGAGCGCCCAGGCCGACTACCGCGCCTTCGAAGAAATTGGAATCTTCTTTGCGCGAGAGTTTCACGACATCGCCGGACGCAGTGATGATTTCGAGGGCGGAGACGGCGGTGGCGAGGTTGCCGTTTTTTTCGCCGGAGCCGTGGGTGGCGGTGGTGCAGGCTCCGGCGACGGAAATGTGCGGGAGCGAGGCGAGATTGTGGAGGGCGAAGCCTTTGGCGTCGAGGAGCGGGGCGAGCTGGCCGTAGGTGATGCCGGCGTCAACGGTGACGGTGCGGGCTTGAGCGTCTAGGGAGACAATCTCGTCGAGCGGTTTGAGGGAGAGGAAGGCGTCTTTGCTGTCGGCGATGTTGTTGAAGCAGTGGCGGGAGCCGAGGACTTTGAACTTGGGATGATTTTTGACGAAGGCTTGGATCTGTTCTTGCGATTTGGCGGCATAGAGAGTTTCGGTGCTGTATTCGAGGTTGCCGGCCCAGTTCGTGAGTTTGTCGGGAGCGGCCCAGGATAAGAGACGGCGGACGGTGGGGATGGCGATGGTGGCGGAGGAGAGTTTCAGGAAGGTGCGTTTGTTCATGGCGGGATGGCGATTCCTTTTTTATTTTTGAACGGCGCCATAGTACACCCGACTCGATACATCACGACACGGAGAAGAAAGAGCTTGGCGCACGACGTCCGGGCAAGCTGGGGCGCAATGAATTGCGCCCCTACAACGGATTAGTCGGAGCGGAGGGCGACGAGGGGATCGATGGAGGAGGCGCGGCGGGCGGGGATGTAGCCGGCGAAGAGTGCGACGAGGAGAAGGAGCAAGGATACGACGGCGATGGTGGGGAGATCGCTGGGAGAGAGGCCAAAGAGCATGCTGGATATGAGGCGGCAGGCGGCGATAGCACACGGAATTCCGATGGCGAGGCCGATCATGGCCAATCCCAGGGTTTCTCGCAGAACGATCCAGAGAACATCTTGGCGTTGCGCGCCAAGAGCGACACGGATGCCCATTTCGCGAGTGCGGCGGGTGACGGCGTAGGACATTAATCCGTACAAGCCAATCGAAGCGAGCAGAAGAGCGAGGGCAGCAAAGAATCCAGAGAGCAAGGCGGTCACGCGCTCTTCGGTGAGCTGGCTGCTCACGACTTGGTTGATGGTTTGCGTGGTGGCGGCGTATTCGTGGCCGAGGGAATCGATGCGCTGGCTGATGGTTCTGGCGACGACATCGGAAGGCTCTGCGGTACGGACGAGGAGATACCCCCATTGGTGAGGGTATTGAATGCTAGAGATATAAAGAATCGGCGGAGATGCGTCGCGAAGATTGATGAGGCGGGCGTCGGCAGCAATGCCGACGATTTGGAGATTTTGATAGTCGGGCATGACGCCGAAGTGAATAGTTTTTCCCAAGGCATCGCTATTTGGAAAGAGGCGAGTGGCGAGGGCGGCGCTGAGGATCGCGACATGAGGATGATGTTCGTCATCGAGGTCACTGAAGGCGCGGCCGCGGAGTAAAGGAATAGCGAGGGTTTGAAAGAACCCGGGAGAAATCTGGGCGGCGTTGGCGAAGATGCGGACGGCAGTTGAGGGGTCCGCAGAGGCCTGGGAAACGAAGTCATGCCAAGCTTCGGGACTGGGGATGGACAGGTCAGAGAAGCCGACGGAACGAACTCCAGGGACAGTAGAGACGCGTTCGAAGAGCTGCTGGTGATAGGTTTTCAAGTCGAGATCTTGATAGCCACCGGGGCGGGGATAGAGAGCGATCTGTAGGGTGCTTTCCTTTTGGAAGCCAAGGTCGAGATGGCGGAGCTTTTCAAAGCTGCTGACAAGCAAGCCTGCGCCGAGTAGTAAAACCATCGAAAGAGCAACCTGCGTGATGATAAGAGCACGGCTCAGTTTGCCGCTGCCGGCGGTTAGGCCGCGTGCGCCTTGCTGGAGGACGGCGGCGGGATCCTCGCGAGAAGCGCGCCAGGCGGGGGCGAGGGCGAAGAGGACTCCAGTGAGCATGGCGACGGCAATGGTGAGAAATAGGACGCGCGGGTCGGGGTTGAGGTTAAGCGAAACCGGTACTTCATTATCGCGAGTCATGAGAAAGACGAGCAGATGACTGCCCCAGTTGGCAAAAGCGAGGCCGAGGATCGCGCCGGAAAGAGAGAGGACGAGGCTCTCGGTGAAAACTTGTTGCGCAATGGACCAGCGGCTGGCACCGATAGCAACGCGCACGCTCATTTCATGACTGCGAGCGGCGGCGCGGGCCAGCATGAGGTTGGCGAGATTGACGCAGGCCAACACGAGGATTAAGGCGACGATGGCGGCGAGGACGTAAAGCGGACGAACGAATTTGAAACGAAGGCCGGTGGAGAAACCTTTTGCAGCGGAGGTGAGCTCAAGCCCCATGGCGAGGAAGCGATCACGGCGCGGACCGGGAGTTTCGGTGGAGGCGGTGGCGCGGAGCACTTCGGGCCAGATGGGTTGGAGCTGGGCGCGGGCTTGGTCGATGGTGACACCGGGTTTG
>Ga0070735_10002730_pt1 | contig 15794 bp, 9 predicted proteins | sample Coa_R1_FD_66443 | JGI IMG/M metagenome (GOLD analysis project Ga0070735, IMG submission 66443) | Surface soil microbial communities from Centralia Pennsylvania, which are recovering from an underground coalmine fire - Coalmine... | ecosystem: Environmental > Terrestrial > Soil > Unclassified ... | reverse complement strand
GACCTGTCGCGCAAGATCACGGTCGACGTGCGCGGCGAGATCCTGCAGCTGAAGGAAGCCATCAACACCATGGTCGATCAGCTGCGCTCCTTCGCCTCCGAGGTGACGCGTGTGGCGCGCGAGGTCGGCACCGAGGGGAAACTCGGTGGACAGGCCGTGGTGCCGGGAGTGGCGGGCACCTGGAAGGACCTCACCGACAGCGTCAACTCCATGGCCGGCAACCTCACCGGCCAGGTGCGCAACATCGCCGAGGTGGCGACCGCCATCGCGACCGGCGACCTCTCGCGCAAGATCACCGCCGACGTCAAGGGCGAGATCCTGCAGCTCAAGGAATCCATCAACACCATGGTGGATCAGCTGAACGCCTTTGCCGCGGAAGTCACCCGCGTGGCACGCGAGGTCGGTACCGAGGGCAACCTCGGCGGCCAGGCCGACGTCAAGGGCGTGCGCGGCGTGTGGAAGGATCTCACCGACAACGTCAACTCGATGGCGAGCAACCTCACCAACCAGGTGCGCAACATCGCCGAGGTCGCCACCGCGATCGCCCGCGGCGACCTGTCGCGCAAGATCACGGTCGACGTGCGCGGCGAGATCCTGCAGCTGAAGGAAACGATCAACACCATGGTCGATCAGCTGAACGCTTTCGCGGCCGAGGTGACGCGCGTGGCGCGCGAGGTCGGCACCGAAGGCAAGCTCGGCGGCCAGGCGGACGTCAAGGACGTGAGCGGCGTGTGGAAGGACCTGACCGACAAGGTCAACTCCATGGCGAGCAATCTGACCGGCCAGGTGCGCAACATCGCCGAGGTCGCGACCGCGATCGCCCGCGGCGACCTGTCGCGCAAGATCACGGTCGACGTGCGCGGCGAGATCCTGCAGCTGAAGGAGACCGTCAACACGATGGTCGACCAGCTCAACAGCTTCGCCGCCGAAGTCACGCGCGTGGCGCGCGAGGTCGGCACCGAGGGCAAGCTCGGCGGCCAGGCCATCGTGCCCGGGGTCGGTGGAACCTGGAAGGACCTCACCGACAACGTCAACTCCATGGCGCGCAACCTCACCGGCCAGGTGCGCAACATCGCCGAGGTCTCCACCGCCATCGCGCGCGGCGACCTGTCGCGCAAGATCACCGTGGACGTACAGGGAGAGATCCTGCAGCTGAAGGAGACCATCAACACGATGGTCGACCAGCTCAACAGCTTCGCGGCCGAAGTGACGCGCCTGGCGCGCGAGGTCGGCACCGAAGGCAAGCTCGGCGGGCAGGCGGTGGTGCCCGGAGTGGCGGGCACCTGGAAGGACCTCACCGACAACGTCAACGTGATGGCGAACAACCTCACCAGTCAGGTCCGCGGCATCGTCAAGGTGGTGACCGCGGTCGCGGGCGGCGACCTGCGGCAACGGCTCACGGTCGAATCCAAGGGCGAAGTCAACGCACTCGCCGACACCATCAACAGCATGACCGACACGCTCGCCATCTTCGCCGACCAGGTGACCAGCGTGGCGCGCGAGGTCGGTGTCGAGGGCCGTCTCGGCGGCCAGGCGCACGTCCCCGGGGCGGCAGGCACCTGGAAGGACCTGACGGCCAATGTGAACCTGCTCGCCGCCAACCTCACCAACCAGGTGCGCGCGATCGCGGAAGTCGCCACCGCCGTGACCAAGGGCGACCTCACGCGCTCCATTCAGGTGGAGGCGCGCGGCGAGGTGTCGGAGCTGAAGGACAATATCAACGCGATGATCGGCAACCTGCGTGCGACCACCGAGCGCAACACGGAGCAGGACTGGCTCAAGACCAATCTCGCCAAGTTCAGCCGGATGCTGCAGGGACAGCGCGATCTGGCGACCGTCGGCAAGCTCCTGCTGTCGGAGCTCGCGCCGCTGGTCAATGCCCACCAGGGCGTCATGTACGTCATGGACAGCGCCAGCCAGCCGCCGTCTCTCAAGGAGCTGGCGAGCTATGCCGACGAGGGCTTCGATGATCGTGCGCCGCGCCGCTACGCCATCGGTGCCGGCCTCGTCGGCCAGGCGGCGGCCGACCGCCAGCGTCTGCTGCTGCTCGACATGACGCCGGACGACATCCGCGTCCACGGCGGACTCCTCAATGCGCGACCGCGCAGCGTGATCGTGTTGCCGGTGCTGTACGAGGGTCAGGTGAAGGCGGTGCTGGAACTGGCGTCGCTGCGCGAGTTCACCGCCTCGCATCTTGCCTTCTTCGAGCAGCTGACCGGCAGCATCATCGGCGTGGTGCTGAACACCATCGAGGCCACGATGCGCACCGAGGGGCTCCTGACCCAGTCGCAGCAGCTGGCCGGCGAGCTGCAGGCGCAGCAGACGGAGCTCCAGCAGACCAACGCCGAGCTCGCCAACAAGGCGAAGCTGCTCGCCGAGCAGAATGCGGAGGTGGAGCGCAAGAACCAGGAGATCGAGCTGGCGCGGCGCGCACTCGAGGACAAGGCGGCGGAGCTGGCGCTCACCTCACGCTACAAGTCGGAGTTCCTCGCCAACATGTCGCATGAGCTGCGCACGCCGCTCAACAGCATCCTCATCCTCGGCCAGCAGCTCGCGGAGAACGCAGACCAGAATCTCTCGAAGAAGCAGGTCGAGTTCGCCAGCACCATCCACGCCGCCGGGACCGACCTGCTGAATCTCATCAGCGACATCCTCGACCTCTCGAAGATCGAGTCCGGCACGGTGACGGTGGAGTGCGAAGACCTGCTGTTCACGCACCTCCGGGAGACCGTCGAGCGCAATTTCCGCCACGAGGCGGATGCGCGCCAGCTGTCGTTCACCGCGGACTTCGACGGGCACCTCGGCAGGGCGATGGTCACCGACTCGAAGCGCCTGCTGCAGGTGTTGAAGAATCTGCTGTCGAACGCCTTCAAGTTCACCGAGCGCGGGGGAGTGCGGCTGCGGGTGGCTACGGCGGCGGGAGGCTGGAGCCCGGAGCATCCGATTCTCAGCCAGGCGCCTTCGGTCGTGGAATTCTCCGTGAGCGACACCGGCATCGGCATCTCGCCGGAAAAGCAGCGCATCATTTTCGAGGCATTCCAGCAGGCGGATGCCGGCACGGCGCGCAAATACGGCGGCACGGGACTGGGGCTGGCCATCAGCCGCGAGCTGGCGCACCTGCTGGGCGGGGAGATTCGCCTGAGCAGCATGCCGGGCGCCGGCAGCACCTTCACGCTCTATCTGCCGCTCGCCTACATGGGCTCGGCTTACAACAGAGGCGTGGTGCAGAAACCGCCAGGCGCGACGCAGTCGCAGCCGCAGCCCTATCAACCGGTCGTGATGGCGGCGACGCGGCAGGAGGAGATCCCGGATGACCGCGAGAACCTCAAGCCCGAAGACCCGCTGCTGCTGCTGGTCGAGGACGATCCGCACTATGCGCGCGTGCTGATAGACCTGGCGCGACAGCGGGGCTTCAAGGTGGTGCTGGCGCGCACCGGAGCCGAAGCGCTGGCGCTCACGCAGAAGCATCGCCCGACCGCCGTGTCGCTGGACGTCTTCCTGCCGGACATGCTGGGCTGGACGGTGCTCAATCAGTTGAAGCGCAACGCGGAGACGCGCCACATACCGGTGCAGATCCTCACGATCGAGGACGAGCGGCAGTACGGCCTCGAGCGCGGCGCTTTCTCATTCATCACCAAGAGTGTCACCACGGAGGGGCTCGACGAGGCGCTCGGCCGTCTCAAGACCTTCACCGCGAGTCGCAGGCGGCGGCTGCTGGTGATCGAGGACGATCCGGCCGAGCAACTGAGCGTCAAGGAGCTGCTGGGGCACGCGGACGTGGAGATCGTCTCCGCCGCGACCGGGGCTGCCGCGCTCGAAGCGCTGCGCGGCAGCGTCTTCGACTGCGTGGTTCTCGACCTGCGGCTGCCCGACATGTCCGGCTTCGAGCTGCTCGCCGAAGTGCAGGGCGACGAGAAGCTGCGACATACGCCGATCATCGTCTTCACCGGCCGCGAGCTCAGCGATCAGGAGGAGATCGAGCTACGCAAGAATGCCAAGAGCATCGTGCTGAAAGGGGTGCGCTCGCCGGAGCGACTGCTGGATGAGACCGCGTTGTTCCTGCATCTGGCGATCGCAGAGCTCCCCGAGTCGAAGCAGCGGATGATCGAGGCGCTGCACCAGAGCGATGAGCCCCTGAGCGGGCGCAAGGTGCTGGTGGTCGATGATGACATCCGCAATATCTTCGCACTCAACAGCCTCCTCGAGCGCCACAGCATGCACGTGATCACGGCGAGCAATGGCGAGGAAGCGATCAAGCTGGCCGAGAAGACCGACGATCTGGCGCTGGTGCTGATGGACGTCATGATGCCGGAAATGGACGGCTACGAGACCATGCGGCGCATTCGCAGCAACCAGAAATTCCGCCTGCTGCCCATCATCGCCCTCACCGCCAAGGCGATGAAGGGGGACCGTGAGAAGTGCCTCGAGGCCGGGGCGTCTGATTACGTCGCCAAGCCCGTGAATACCGATCAGCTCCTGTCGCTGGTGCGCATGTGGCTACACCGCTAGCACGCCGGGAGCGGAGCCGCTTCGGAGACTCCGGCGAGAAGGTAAACATCCTGCTGGTGGACGACCAGCCGGCGCGGCTGCTCACTTACCAGTCGATTCTGAGCGAGCTCGGTCAGAATCTGGTGTCGGCGCGCTCGGGCGCCGAGGCGCTGGAAAAGCTGATGCGCGATGAGTTCGCGGTCGTGCTGCTCGATGTCAGCATGCCCGACATGGACGGCTTCGAGGCCGCTCATCTGATTCACGACCACCCGCGCTATGAGCGCACGCCGATCATTTTCGTGACCGGGGTGCACGTCACGGAGCTCGATCGCCTGCGCGGCTACGAGCTCGGCGCGGTCGATTACGTATCCGTCCCGGTGGTTCCTGAGATCCTGCGCGGTAAGGTGGCGGTGCTGGCGGAGCTCTACTGCAAGCGCCGCGAATTGCGGGAGCTGAACGAGAGTCTGACGCAGGCCAACGCCCGGCTTGCCGAGGCGAACCTCGCCCTGAAGGCCGAGAAGACGCGCGAGCTCGAGGTGCTGAATGCCACGCTGCAGCAGGCGAATGCCGAGCTGGAACACGCCAACCGCAAGCTCCAGAGCGAGGTGGCCGAAAGAGCCAGAGCCGAGCAGGCGCTGAAGAGTGCCGATCGAAGGAAGGACGAGTTTCTGGCGCTGCTCGCACACGAGCTGCGCAACCCGCTCGCGCCGCTCTTGAACGCGGTGGAGCTGATGCGCCTGCAACCCCGGGAGCCACAGCTCAGCTATGCGCGACAGGTGATCGAGCGCCAGGCGGGTTATCTCATCCGGCTGGTCGACGATCTGCTCGACGTCTCACGCATCACACGCGGGAAGATCACTCTCAGCCGCCAGCCGATCGAGCTGCATGGCCTGATCGAGCGCGCCGTCGAGATGGTGCAGCCGCTCGCCCAGGGTCGCCGCCGTCAGATCAGCGTCGCGATCGGCGATCGAACGCTGCGGGTCAACGGCGACCAGGTACGGCTCGTGCAGGCCTTCGGTAACGTGCTCAACAATGCGGTCAAATATACCGACGCCGATGGTCTCATCGAGGTGAGCGTGCAGCGTCGCAACGGCTCGGCCGAGGTGCGGGTGCGCGACGACGGCATCGGCATTCCCGCCGATCAGTTGACGGGTATCTTCGATCTCTTCACGCGCAGCGCCGGCGGAGCGGATCACGCGCAAAGCGGGCTCGGCATCGGCCTCGCCCTGGTGCGCCGCCTGGTCGAGATGCACGGCGGGAGGGTGACTGCCTACAGTGACGGAGTCGGATCGGGGAGCGAGTTCGTGATCGAGCTGCCGTTGCTGCAGGCCGCGGCGCCGGAAGAGCAGGGTGCCGCTCCCCCGCCAGGAAGCGGCGAGCCACAGCCGCGAACGCCGGGCATTGCGGAGACTCCGCTGCCGGTGGTGCGGCGCAGGATTCTGATCGTTGACGACAATGTCGACGCGCTCGACAGCACGGCGAGACTTCTCGAGCTGAGCGGGCACGAGGTCTTCAGCGCAACCGACGGCACCACGGCGCTCGAGGCTGCCCAGCGCCTCCTGCCTGAGGTCGTGCTGCTGGATATCGGCATGCCGAAGATCGACGGCTACGAGGTCGCGCGACGAATACGCGCCGAGCCCTGGGGGCGCGACCTGACGCTGGTGGCGATTACAGGATGGGGTCAGGAATCCGACCGCCGCCGCTCGCAGGCGGCCGGCTTCGACTCACACCTCGTGAAGCCCGTCGATTCAGGCAAGCTGGCGAGTCTGCTGGCCTGCCCGCCGCAGGCCTCAGAGCCACTCCGGGAACCCTCATGACCTGCCGGCGGCGGCCGCGACGACCAGGTCGCGCAACGCTATAGGTCCCGCCATCTTGTCCAGGCAGTCATCGAAGCCCGACCGGCGCGCGAGCGCGCGCGTCGGCGCATCGAGCGCCATGCCGCTCAGCATCACGAGATAAATGGAGGGGCCCGAGCGCTCACGGATCAGCTGCGCCAGCCGGTACCCGTTGGTTCCCGGCAGGTGAATATCGATGAGGACGACGTCCGGTGGCTCATCCGTGAGCGCACTCAGCGCCTGCTCTGCGTCCGCGGCTTCCCTGACGATGTAGCCGAGTGCGACCAGCGCATCGCGATAAGCGCGCCGCACCTGCACGCTGTCATCGACGAGGAGAATGCGACGGGCGCGCGCGCGCCCCGAGCCATCCGCCTTCGGCGCGGGAGGCGACTCCGAAAGTACCGCCCCGTGCTCCGCTGCGGCTTGCGCTTCGGCGGCACGAAACCTCATGACGAGCTCGAACTCATGCTCGTTGTGCTTCACCAGATCGAGCCCGCCGCCCTGCAATTCCATGAACTGCCGTGCCGTGCGCAACGCCAGGCCGCCGCCATCCCCCGGGAGAGCGCGCGCATCCCCCTGGCAGCGAATGCGTATCTGCGGCTCGCTGCTGCGCGCGGCGCGCACGTCGACGACGCTCTCAGGCGCGACGGCGATCAGCAGTGCTCTGAGCACGGCGAGGAGAACCTGGGATGAGCGCGGTACATCCGCGCAGACCGCCGGTCCCGCTTCGGCGGCGAAAGTGCAGCGTCGAAGCTCCCGCTGGGAGAGCTCCTCGCGCGTGCCCTGCAGTATGTCCGCCATCGCGACCGCACTCAGGGCGGGTTGCAGTGTGCCATGCTCGCATTGCTCGGCGAGGACGAACGCATCGAGAATGGCGAGTGTCCGATGTAAGCCGCGATCGACCTTCTCGACCAGCAGCCGGCTGGCCTCGGCGTCGAACCCTCGCAGGCGCGCGAGATCCGCCGATGAGGCAAGCGGGCTCAGAGCGTCGCGCAGCTCGTGCGCGAGCTGGCGCAGGAGCGAGCGCTCCTGCTCCGGGCTACTATCGTCAGAATCCAACATAGGTCGGATGATACGTGGGCTGACGGGCCACAGTGAAGGAGTCGTGCATGAAACGGCATTTGCTCAACCGACGCGAATTCAATGCGGGCTGTGCTGCTTTTGGCCTGCTCGCCGCCACGGGAGCTGCGGCAGGTGAGACATCGGGCCGCAGCGTAGCCTTTCCAGACGGCGCCGCCGTCCCGGCCGTCGGTCAGGGCACCTGGCACCTCGGGCAGGGGAGGCATCCGGCGGCTGTGGAAGAGGAGGCGCTGCGCACCGGGGTGTCGCTCGGCATGACGCTGATCGACACCTCCGGCAACTACGGCCACGGCCGCTCTGAGAAACTGATCAGCCATGTCCTCGGCGGCGAGCGCCGCCGCATATTCCTGGTCACCAAGGTCGAGGGCGATGAGGTGTCAGGCGATGGCATCGCGCACGCCTGCAGCAAGAGCCTCGCGCGCCTCGGCACGGACTATATCGATCTCTATCTGCTGCACTGGCCGATTCCCAGTGAGCAATTTTCCGGGGTGGTGGCCGGATTCGAGCAGCTGCGCGCCGCACGGAAGATTCGCGCCTGGGGGGTATCCAACTTCAGTGTCGAGCAGATGGAGGAGCTGTTCCGCGTGCCGGACGGACCGCACTGCGCGACCAATCAGGTCCCTTACAGCCTGCACAACCGGCGCATCGAAGCCGAGCTCCTGCCCTGGTGCCAGCAGCACAACGTGCCGGTCATGGCGTACTCGCCCCTCGGCGGTGACAAGAACCTCGTGGTCACTGACCATACGCTCGAGCAGATCGGCGCGGCGCACGGGTGCTCGGCGGCGGCCGTGGCGCTCGCCTGGGTGATCCGCAGCGGCCACGTCATCGCGATTCCCGAATCCGGCTCGCCGGCGCATGTCAGGGAGAACGCCGCAGCGCTCTCGATCGCGCTCACGCCGCAGGAACTTCAGACGCTCGAGGCGGCATTCCCCGGCGGCGCCTGATTCGCGCCTTCACTGCGATCCGAACGGACCATTTGCCGTCCCGGGGCCACCCGGGACCGCGATCGGCTCCTCGGCTGCCGAGAGAGTCGGCGGACCCGCGAGCCAGCCCCCGGTAAACCCCGCGCGCTCGAGTCCGCGTCGCAGGTAGGCGTTAGCACGCATCAGCCGCCAGACGAGGCCGCTGCGATAGTTCTCGATCATCGCCAGGATCGGCCCCTGGTCGATGGCGATATAGTCGACGTCGACCCAGCCGGGGTGCCCGGGCCGCAGTGGATCGGTGGGAGATTTGCGGAAGCTCGCGTTGAAGGCGTCGAAGAATCCGTAGGCGGAATAGATCGAGGAGCCGTAGCGGCGGTACATCTCGAGCATCGCGGGCAGCACGATCTCGGGCGCAAACGGCAGTGAGCTGATCGCGGCGGTCGGAGCGATGGTGCCGTCGTCGACGGTCTGACCGGGTGCCACTCCGCGCGCCGCGTAATGCAGGAACGAGTACTGCTTGCCGCGATATTCCTCATGCGCCCCCGGACCGTCCGAGGCGCTGATACCCCAAACGTTCCTGCCATAGCCCTGCCAGGCCATCGGGTTCGCGATTGCGTAGCGTCGTTGCGCATAGGTGGCGCGGCGGCTGTTCTCGAAGTAATCGAGTCCATGCTTGCGCATGAAGGCATCGCGGATGCCGCGGAAATCCACCCATACGTGCGTGTATTGATAACCGAACAGCGGCGCGAAGCTCAGATACGTCAGGTTATAGACGGTGCCCCACTGCTTATCGTAGGCGGCGGTCCACAATTTCCATGCGCCAGGATTCACCGGGTGAGTCGGCGAGCCGAGCGCCAGCAGGTAGACCAGCATCGCCTCGTTGTAGCCGCGCCAGTCGAGCGTCGAGAACCCGCTCTCCGGCCACCAGCCGAGCGCGATCCCCGGCGGGCGCGGCTGTGCCCAGGTCCAGTCCACCCGGCGGTAGATGCTTTCGGCCAGCCGGCGGATCTGCACGTCGCGACGGTCGTGGGTGTCGAAGTAGCTCTCGCAGAAGAGCACACCCGCCAGCAGCAGCGCGGTGTCGACCGTCGAGATCTCGCTGTTGTTGGTGCGAGCGCCGGTCTGCATGTCGATCCAGTGGTAGAAGAACCCATGCTCGTTGGTCTCCCGCTCGAAGAAGCGCAGGGTGACCAGCACCCGCTCCTGGGCCTCTGTGCGCGAGATGTACCCGCGCTGGACTCCGATCGGGTAGGCGGTGAGAGCGAAGCCGACGCCGGCGATGCTGGCAAAGGAGGGCGTCGGGTAGCGATCGGGAATGAGGCCGTTCCTGGGATTGGCGGTCTCCCAAAAGAACCTGAACGTGCGCTCCTCGAGGTCGGGGAGAAACCGATCGGCGCTGATCGGGGCCTGAAACTCGGCTGCCGGGGAAGGCTCCGCGGCGCTGACGCAAAGTGATGCCAGGAGGCCCCAGGCGGTCACCGCCATGACGGCTGCGCTGCGGCCCGACCGTCGGGTCACTATGGCTCCTCGCCCTGTGTTTTCATGTGCTTAGTATCGCTCCTGCCCGGGGCCGGAGGTGACTCCAGGACCGTCAATCTGCGACGTGATTCCGGCTGAGGGCTCCCGGCGAGCGGGCGCGGGTCTTGGGACCGCCGCGGCGCCTGCGGGTTCAATGACAGTCACTCGTCTTCGATTTCGTCCGTCAGCACGGCCTTGCGGCGCGCGAGAAAATCGCGCATGGCCTCATCCTGCGCGGGGTCGATGCCCGGGTCCTGGTAGTCGGCGAGCATCTTCTTCCACACGCGATTGGCGCGCTGTTCGGCCGTGAGATGTCCCTCGAGCGTCCACTGCTCGTAGGAAGAGTAGTCAGCGACCGTCGATTGATAGAAGGCGGACTGGAAATTGGCCAGGGTATGCGCGCAGCCGAGGAAGTGGCTGCCGGGACCGACTTCGCGGATGGCATCGAGCGCCTGACCGCGCGCGGAGAGGTCCATGCCCTGCGCCAGCATTTGCATCATGGCGCACTGGTCTGCATCCATCACGAACTTCTCGTAGCTCGCGACCAGGCCGCCCTCGAGCCACCCGGCCGCGTGAGTCACGAGATTCACGCCGGCCAGAAGACTCGGCAGAAGCGTGTGGGCGCTCTCGTAGGCCGCCTGGGCATCGGCGACCTTCGATGAGCAGAGCGAGCCGCCGCTGCGGCAGGGGAGGCCCAGACGCCGCGCGAGCTGCGCGGTGGCGAAGATCATCTGGGTTGCTTCAGGCGTACCGAAGGTCGGCGCTCCGGTGCGCATCGATATCGCGCCGACGAACGATCCGAGGATCACCGGCGCACCCGGCCGCACCAACTGCGTGAGCGCCATGCCCGCGAGCGTCTCGGCGAGAATCTCCGCCAGGCATCCTGCAGGTGTGACCGGACCCATCGCACCGGCGAGCACCGCCGGGACCACGATCGTGCCCTGGTTGTGGCTGGCGAACTGCCGCAGCGCCCCCAGCATCCGCCCGTCGTAGACGAGGGGCGAGTTGGAATTGATGTTGCCGAGGACCACCGGGTGGGTCTCGAGGTAACTTGCGCCAAACAGGCTCTGCGCCAGCGCGACGGCATCGGCGGCGTGCCCGGCGGTCTCGGGCGTCGCCTCGCACCCCTGATCCGACCAGCGGAAGAAGGCGTATTGCACGTCGAGATGGCGTTTGTTGGGCGGTATTTCCATCGGCTCGCACATGCAGCCGCCCGAGAAGTGAATCGCCGGCGCCATGTGCGCGAGCTTGATGAAGTTCTCCAGGTCCGTGAGCGTGCCGTAACGGCGGCCGCGCTCGATATCGCTGACGAAGGGGGGACCTCCGACCGGCGAGAACACGGTCGCGTCCCCGCCGAAGCGCACGTTACGCTCGGGGTTGCGAGCGTAGAGCGTGAATTCCGAGGGCGCCGTTGCAAGGAGTCGGCGGGCCATGCCGCGCGGGATGTGGACGCGCTCGCCCTTGACGTCCGCACCCGCCGCCCGCCACAACTCGAGGCTCGGCGGATCGCGCCGGAACTCGACACCTATCTCCTCGAGGATCGTCTCAGCGTTCGCCTCGATGATCTCGGCCGCTTCGCTGCTCAGGAGCTCAACGGCGGGGAGGCGCCGACGGATGTAGGGATACTTGGCCGCGGATGCGCGCGCCCGTGCCCGGCGGCTCTCACGGCTATGGTGTGCTGGGGCGGAAGGTCCGGTCACTGATTCAGTGTCTCACTGGGCGACGGGTTCATTTGGCGATTGTAGGGCTGAAGCGCAGTTGCGTATGCGATAAGTTGTGCCCGATGTCCAGCCCTCTGCGCCGAGTCGCCGTTCTCACAGCCGTCGGGCTGCTGGGGATCATGGGAGTCTTGGGCGCCCTGGTGCTCGGCTTTCTGCTCAACTTCCGTCACTTCGCGCCCGCCGCCACTTATCCACGACCACGCACGGCTCTCGAGGCGCAGCGCCAGGATCTCGACTACTTCGCAAAAGTGATCGCGCTCGATCGCGCTTTCTCGCCCGCCGCGCGGGCCTGCGCCGGGAAACGCATCGCGGCTCTCGAGTCTCTGAGCGAAGCCTTGCCGCCACCCAAATTGCAGGTCGCGCTGATGCAGCTGATGGCGTCAGCCGACAATGGTCATTCCCGAATGGACCCGACCGCAGGTGAGGGCACGCGGGTCCTGCCGCTGCGGGTGTCGAGCTTCGCCGGAGGTTTCTATGTGATGCGAGCCGCGACTCCTTATGAAGACATGCTCGGTGGTCGGGTCGAGAGCATCGACGGACAGAGCTTTGAGCAGCTGCTGGGCCGGCTCGAGACCTTGCGAGGCGGCATCGAACCCTTCCGCCGCGAGAACGCGGCGATCTTCATCATCGTGCAGGACCTGCTCTTTGGGCTGGGCATCGCGCAGGATCCCAAGGCCTCGACTTGGACCGTCTCCCTGCCCGACGGTCGGGAGGTGACCCACCGGTTGGAGGCTTCTCCGCTCCCGAGGGGCGAGGGACTGCCTTCCGGCGAGCGCTGGCTCTTCCCGAACGCAGTCGAGAAGGGCTGGGCGGCTTATCGTCCCCGATCGAGCGAGGTACCGGAAACCTGGCTCGAGCCCGGCAATCACTTTCGCCTGTTTCCTGCCGCTGGCAGCTGCGCCCAGGTGGTGCGGCTGCAGAGCATCGCCGACGCGGACGGGCAGAAGATCGCGCCCTTTCTCGCGGCGACCGAGAAGGCTCTTCGCGCACAACCCCCTTGCGCCGTGATCCTGGACCTGCGTGGCGACGGCGGCGGCGATTACACCCAGACGTGGCATTTCGCGCACACACTGCCTCGGCTCCTTCGGCCCCGCGGCCGGATCTTCGTGCTCACCGACTCGCTGACTTTTTCCGCCGCCATCACCACGGCTGCCTTCATCAAGGAAGCGGGCGGCGATCGGGTGACCCTCCTCGGACAGCCGGTCGGCGACCGATTGTCTTTCTTCTCCGAAGGGGGCAGAGCCTGCCTGCCGAACCTCGAGGTCTGCGTCTACTACCAGACCGGTAAGCATGACTACGCTCATGCGTGCAACGACTGGCACGAATGTTATTGGCTCAACTGGCTTTATCCCGTCCGGGTGAGGAGCCTGCAGCCGGATATCCTCGTGCCGCTGCGGTTTGAAGACTGGAATGCGGGACGCGACATGGCTTATCTGCAGGCCTCTCAGCTGGCCGCAAAGCTTCAAACGACCGGTTCAGGCACATGAATTCGGCGCGCCGCGCTGAACCAATCGCGGCCCTGCGGATGGCGGAGTAAGCTAATCGGAGTTGCGCGGTTCTCGGGAGCTGCAATGAGCCGCTGGCGTAAGAAGCAGGTCGTCATAGACGCATGGCAGTTCATGCCGGCCGGACGGCGCGAGGAAGTCCCGCCCTGGATCGACCCGCAGTGGTTTCATCAGGATCTCTCACCCGACGCCGATCGCACCGTCGAAGATCGTGGTACAGCCTACATGCTCATTCCGACACCCGGCGGCGCGCTACGCGCCGATCTTACGGACTGGATCATTCGCGGCGTGAAAGGCGAGGTTTATCCCTGTAAGGCCGACGTTTTCGAGGCGAGTTACGAGCGGGCCCGATAGGGAGTCGCGGGCCGGTTTTCGTATGGGTCGACGGGTGATGTAGATGGATCTGGATCTTCGCGGACGCTCCGTACTGATCACCGGCGGCTCGCATGGCATCGGGTTGGCAACGGCACGCGTCTTTGCTCTCGAGGGCTGTCACCTGCATCTTGCGGCACGAGTTGAATCCCGGCTGCGCGAGGTGCAGCGCGAGATTGCCGGGAGTTTCAGCGTAGAGGTGCAGGTTCATCCGCTCGACCTGAGCGTCGGCGACAATGCTCGCGCTCTCGTGCACGCCTGCAGCGACGTCGACATACTCGTCAACAACGCAGGCGCTGTCCCCGGCGGCAGCCTCGGGGAGATTGACGAAGCGCGTTGGCGCGAGGCGTGGAACCTGAAAGTTCTCGGCTACATCAACGTGACCCGTGAGGTCTACGGGGCGATGGCCGCGCGCGGCCGCGGCGTCATCGTCAACGTCATCGGCACCGCCGGCAACATCGTGCCGGCAAGCTACATTGCGGGCGTCAGCGGCAGCGCTTCATTGGTTGCCTTTACGCAGGCGCTCGGCGGCATGAGTCTGGACCGGGGCGTACGCGTGGTCGGGGTCAGCCCCGGCGACGTGCTCAACGAGCGCGGCATCCGCTTCCTTCGGCAACAGGCTGCAGAGACCCTGGGCGATGCTGAGCGGTGGCGCGAGCGGCTCGCAGATCAGCCCGGCCAGCGCGCGGCGACCGAAGAGGACATCGCCAATGCGGTGGTCTTCCTCGCCTCGGATCGCGCAGGCTACATCAGCGGCGAGGTGCTGGCCGTCGATGGCGGCCTTCGCTGGCGTCAGCGTGTGCTGTAGTTTGCTGAAAATCGCACACGCCAACTGAGGGTTGGGGATTGCACGGAACGCGCCAACCGGTGTGGACAAATCTGAGGGCGCCGCAATGGTGGCGCTCCCGCGCCGCGGTAGTCGTGGTGGTCCTGATCGGCTACGCCCTGCTTTTTTATGCCGCTGCGCACACTCGCGCGCCGAAACTCAGCGAGGACGGGTTTCCGATGTTGACGCCCGTTATCTCCCAGCGGGGACTGCGCCGTGGAGACGGGCTGGGTGCCAGACCGCCGGCCATACCGAGTGAAGATCAGTCAACACCGCCGGCAAAACATTGGATATTTCCTCCCATCGATCTGTGGCCCAGTGCTTCGGGGTGGACCGCCGTACCCTCGGAGTTCACACCGGTCACCGACGCACAACCTGATCCGCGAGACGTACCGCCGCCTGTTTCCCCGGAAGGGCACCGTGCCAGGCCATCGATTCTGCGGATGGTCCGCTGGCTGCGGCCCGGCTACCCCGTGGATTGGGCATCGGGCGGTGTGCAGGGTTCGGTGGTGCTCGATGTGCTGATCGATCCGAACGGCAAGCCGGTAGAGATCAAGGTGGCTCGGGGCTCGGGATTCCCGAAGCTCGATCAGTCCACTGCGCGGGCCGCTAACGACTGGCGGTTTGCACCACCGCGCTGGAACTCCCGGCCCGTCGAAGTATGGGGCCGGATCGAGGTGCGGTTCCTCGCTCACGCCGGTGACGGTGATGCTTCCGATACGATGCCGTAAAGCTGCCGCTCGCGCGGTAGGCGGTCGAGAGGGGGCTGAGTGCCGGAGAATGGTGGTAACCAGATGGTCTATTGCTCGCGATCACGCTCCCGCGCGAATAAGCACACCTCACGGAAGACGAGCCGGAGATCGCGCGGCGCGGAGCGGTCGCAAAGCTCACCTCTCTTCGCTCCCCGTTACGGCAACAAAGCCGGGAGAGCCATCGCGGAGCACGCGAAGAAGCAACGGGAGCTTCTTTGATGGCTGGCTGACCGTCGCAAGATCCGCGACGTCCTGCAAGTGCTTGGAGCCTGCATGGGTGATGAGGTCACCAATCCTCAAGCCGGCCACCGCTCCCGCACCATTCGGGCGCAGCTGCGTCACGATCAAGCCGCTGGCCTCGCCCTGTGCCTTGAGCGCCAGGCGAATCTCGGTCGTCGCATTGGCCACGCCGAGCTCGAGGCTCGGCACCCAGGTGTCCCGACCACCCGCGTGAAGCGGATCGGCGGGCGGATCCGGGAGTTGACCCACGGTCAACGCAATGGCCTGCTCGACACCTCCTCGCACCACGGATGCATTCACCCTCGTGCCGGGTTTCAGTCGTACCACGGCTCTTCCCAGAGTGATAAACGTCACTGGCGTGGAACCGATGCTCAGCAATACGTCGCCGGCCAGCAGTGTGCCCGCAGAGGGTCCTTGCGGTTCCACGGCGGTGATCAGTGCACCTGCAGGAGATTCCCGCCCGAGAAGAGCCTGCGCCAGCGCGGGTGTCATCTCTTGCACCTGGATGCCGAGATAGCCCCGGCTCACGCGTCC
>Ga0070735_10002729_pt1 | contig 15797 bp, 15 predicted proteins | sample Coa_R1_FD_66443 | JGI IMG/M metagenome (GOLD analysis project Ga0070735, IMG submission 66443) | Surface soil microbial communities from Centralia Pennsylvania, which are recovering from an underground coalmine fire - Coalmine... | ecosystem: Environmental > Terrestrial > Soil > Unclassified ... | reverse complement strand
GGCATCGTAGGCGAGTTGCGCGAACACCGCCTTTGAATCGCCGCCGTTGTTCAGAACCTGAAAGACGGTCGAGCCCAGTGGCGGATTGGAACCTCCGCCGAACGCCTGCCGCTCGATCTCGCTGTATCCGCCGCGATAATCGTTCTCGTAGTAGAAGCCCGCGATCCAGCGCCAGCTATTGTCCTCCGTTTCGCCGAGCGCGTGGATCTCCTCGGTCAGCTGCGAGGAGTTAGTCTGCCAGGTGCGGCCGTTGACGATCTCGAGAATGGGCAGAAATGAACCGTCAACGTCATAGGCAGGCTGGTATTCGGAATTGCGAAACGCAGCGATGTTGCGCAGACGCAGGTGGTCCGTGATGTCCCACTCGGCAATGTCGGTCAGGCCCCAGTCGTCGCGGCGAAAGCGCGGCTCGATCGTAGACGTTGTCACGCGCGGTCCGAGCGCTTTTTGGTTGGCGAGTGCGAATTGCAGCGCGCCATAATAGCCGGCGAAGGCGGCTGAGCCCGCGGCCGTGCCATCGGCAACGAAGTTGGGATCGCCGGCAGCTTCGAGCTGCTGCTCGAACGCCGTGATGGCAAGATTCTGAAATTGCGCGAGCTGTACGGGATTTGTCGAGATCGCGGTCAGTTCGTTGCCCGTGCCGTGCGTGCGGTCCCAACGGCCGTCATAGACTAGATAATTCTGGAAGTCGGCGCTCGGGTGAAACAGGAGGCCAACGCGCACCCCTTCATTGTCGGCGTTGTCGGCGCGGATACCGAAGGAAAGATCCCGCGTGTAGCCGTTGCGGCGCTCGATTTCGCCGGCAACACGCAGGTCCAGCACTTCGGAGAAAATCGGCACGTTGACGACGCCTTCGACTCGGCCATATTGGAAGTCGCCCGCTTGTGCGTCGAGCCAGGCTTCAAACTTGTCCGTCGGACGTTTCGGCTCGAAGAGGATTGCACCACCGGTCGTGCTGCGCCCGAAGAGCGTTCCCTGTGGGCCTTCGAGGACTTGGATATTGTCGAGATCGTAAATGGTGCCGGAGCCGCCGGCGCCGAACGGTACTTCTGCGAAGTAGGTCTGCACGCCAGGATCGGCACCGCCGAATGGCTGGTTTTGTCCTCGGATCGAAAAGACGGCGTTGTCCGACGAGCCGAGATTGCCTGCAACCGTCAGCCCGGGCACGAGTCTTTGAAGCTGCAGCGCGTTTGTCGTGTTGTGCTCGTGCAGGGTATCGCCCGAAACGGCGGTGACCGTGAGCGGTACGTTGAGTTGAGCTTCAGGTCTGCGCTGCGCGGTCACTACGACAGTTTCGATGGCTGCCTTTGCCGTGTTCGCGAATCCGCTCAGAGCCAGCGCCAGTAGCGGCGCCAGACGTACGAGTGTTCGCATGACGAATCCCTCGGTTCCCAGCCGGACGGTTCTCTCATGGCCCCTAAACCGTCCGTTGCCGGCAGACTAGCAAATGTCGGACTGCGCGCTCAAGGCGGCGCGGAGTGCTTGAACTCCTGGTGACGAGCGATTTTTCCCGGCGCTTCTACATTGCAACCGCAACAGCGGTCGTGACGACGCCGACAAAACCGAAGAAAGCGCGCGCGATTTGCGAGATCTCCCAACGTTGTTGCAGGGCGCCCCAGTGCCTCTCGAATTCTTTGAGCGCAACCGTCTGCGCCGTGGAGGAAAGCCCGAAGAAGCGCCGCGAACCACGGCTCAACTGGCTCCGTTCGATCCAGAATTTGTCGACCGGATAGGTGATCGTCCAGTAGACAGCCTGCATGGCAAGCAGTGAAGCGAACGCCGCGGCTATCCAGTTGAAACGCTCTGTCCCGCCCGGGGTCACAAGCAGAAGCACGAAGGTGAGCACCACGCCGAGCCCTTCGCTGATGCCGCGCCCAAGTGTGAACGCCGGGTAGTAGATCCGCTGGATCGCGACGTAGGTGGAACGGTCGAGTTGCATCTTGCCGGGATACTCGAGCGCATAAGCCAAGGATAACGCCATGGCGGCAGCGACAAAAACTTCGGCGGACACCTTCAGAGCGAGCATCCTGAGCTCCCGTACCAGTCAGAGTTCCCCCGCTATGTTATCTGCTTGCTCGCGCAAATGCGATGCGGCGAAAGTCCAGTAAAGAGCGATACGGTTAACGTCGCAAGGTATCGTTGAAAAAGAAAATGAAAACGCCGAGCGCGATCAGCACAATGGGAGTAATCCATCGCCCCCAACGCCGAATTGGCGCCACCAATTTGGGATGTTCGATCATTCGGCTGGCGCCGAGACACCACACTCCGACCAATATCGCGAACACGAAGCACATCAAAATTTGTGTTGCGAGCGACCTTCCGGCAAAGAGCGGAATGTAGACCGCGATATTGTCCCCGCCATTGGCAACGGTCCTGATCGCGACCAGCTCGATGGTTTCGAACGCTCCGGCGCCTGGCGAGACGTCGACAATTCCGCTGCCGCGTTCGTGCCATGCGATCCAGAGTTGTCTTAGTCCGATCAAGACCGGCAGCGCGCCGAGCAGGCCGAGTTCATCCGGAATCAAGGCCACCGAGACGACTGCAAGCAGCATCGCGGCAATGACCAAGACGGCAATGCCGATATAAGTTCCGGCGACAACGTGCGCTTCTTTCACGTTCGGCCGCGCAAAGAATGCGATCAAAACGAACGCGCCGTCGATGTTCGTCGCTGCGAATGCGACAGTTGCGAGAATGGCCGCTGCGATCATGTGTTGCCCCCGCTTGGATGGTAACTCCCATGAGGGGTACCTGCGAGTGTTGGATGGCGCAGCTCTTAGAGCCGCTTTCGCCGAAGCGATGGGATCGCCAAGCTTCGCAATTATATTTCAAGACGCTCCGGCACCCGGAGGTGTCAAGGGGAATGCCCTCAAAATTCAGAATATTCGCCGGTGACGAGGACCGCCTGGGTCGCCGGACCGCAGGCGTTTGACATGTAGCCGAAGCCATTAGGCCGGGCGCGAAGCCGATGCTCGTCAGCAGTCTCGTTCGTAAGGCGATTGACGATTCGGGCTGCGCGTCTAGCTCGGACCGAGCTCCGAATCGCATCCAATTGTGTCCATCTCGCCACTCTCATAGGCTCGCGATCACTTAGATACCTTATCGCGCCGAAGTAACACGCGGCGGCCAGCACGTATCAACAGGAGGACGGTGATGAAATTTTGCATGCGAAGCACCTTGATCACGTACTTCGGTCTCGTCGCGATTGCTCTGATGACTTCGACCACGGCAAGTGCTTCAACAATCACACTGCGCGCGTGCAACAACACGCGTCACTCTGTACTAGTTGCGAGCAGCTATATTCCAATAGGTGGCTCGGACTGGCGCAATGTGGGGTGGACAAGAGTCAACGCTCACTCTTGCACGAGTATCTTTCGAACGAACAACCGCACCTTCTATGCTCGCGCTGAAATCAGGGGCGACTCGAGCCGTTACTGGGGAAGCGACATCAAACAGTGTGTCGAGTATCCCGGACCCTACGACTTCTACACTGGTTCGAACGATACAACTTGTCCTGAAGGTGAGCCGCAGGAGTTCACGACATTCCATTCCGATGGACGCTCCGTCTACATTTGGAATCTCGATCCTTAGATCTCCGACGGATGCTCCAGCGTGAGATAAGCAATCGCGGGCCACACACTCAAACATTCGACAAAGTATGCTGCTTCGTCAGCATACCGGACACTAGTGGGCGGAGATGCGGGCAACGGTGCCGGCGACGGACAAAGCATCCAGGTCACCGAGGCGCCGACGAGCCACAAATAACCCAGCGGCTTCGCGACCTTCCTGACCAGGTCGGCGACGTTGCTGTGTAAGGCACGGAGGGCGATGGGGTTTGCGAACGAGTCAAGTTGGTCTTGCACGCTTCAATCCCCGAGATCGACCTGTCTACGGGGTGAAACATTGCAGGACCGAAAACAGTTCCAAAGAATCTTTTTGAAGACATTCAGAAAACTCATCCGAATGCCCGCCGGCGCGGCTGTGCGCCCATGCTCAGCCCGGCCTCATCTTGATCTCGAATACGGTTGCCGAATTGTGTGTCGGTAAGGCGTTGCGCTTTCATAACGGCTATAGGTGCGTCGCGTTGAAATCACCCCGGTTAAGGATTTCACGCCACCTGACCGCTACAAAGAAATCGTTGTGACGACGCGTTTCACTGGTGGGCTAGGATGACCGTCGAGCGTCATCACGTTCCAAACCACCAGACGTCTCGCTGCGTCTCTCCTATGCTTCAGCCCTTCAGGGCATCGACATGTCTCGCGAGTTTCTCGAGCGTCTGGTAACCGTATTCGACTGCACCAAAGCCGATGCCCGCGTCGCGCTTTGCTTTGGTTGGATGCAGCTGACGCAATGTAATCACGGTCTTGCTATCGCCCTGTTCATCGAAAGTGACGGTTGTCCGGAATCGCCCCGGGTCGTCATCGCTGTCCTCTCCGTGATCGAACTCTATCAGAGTCGGTCGTTCGATACGACGAAATTGTATCCGGCTGTGCCAACGCTGACCATCCGGCGCGATCATGTCGAAGCGCCACAGACCACCGACACGTATATCGATCTCCTTGGTCTCGATTTTAAAACCGGCGGGTCCAAACCAAATCGGCAGATGTTTCGGGTCGGTCCAGGCAGTGAACACGATGTCGCGCCGCGCATCTATTACTCGCGAGAGAACGATTTCGCGATCGAGCGCCCATTGCGAAAGCGTGGCGTTGGTGGACGAGGACATGATCAACTCCTTTGATTGGGATGGGCATGTGACAGTGGTGTCAATGACGCTTTCGAACTCTCTGAGATCGTGGCCGCAGCAAGGAGCGCTGCCGCTTGCGGAACCTTTTTTTCCGGGACTTCTTCTCGATTGCCTTCACATAAACCTCGAGCCGATCCAGGCGAGTCTCCCAAACCGCACGCTGCGCAACCAGCCAACGTTCAGCATCGGTCATGGCAGCTGGCTTCAATCGGCAGGTGCGAACACGCCCGCTCTTCTTGGATTCCACGAGACCGACGTCCTCAAGCACCCGGACGTGCTTCATAAGGCTCGGCAGCGCCATGTCGAACGGTTGGGCGAGTTCTCCGATCGAGGCTTCGCCCTCGCCCAGACGCTCAAGGACCGCTCTTCTTGTTGGGTCGGCAAGAGCGCCGAAGACAAGGTCGAGACTCGATGATAAGTTATCCATACGGCTAACTATAGATGCGCGCCGAGGGGGCTGTCAATAATAGTTATCCGTCTGGATTACTAATCGTGCGGACGCCGCCGGTGACGGTGTAAGCTAGTGAATTGACGAACGTTCGGTTTTTTTGAAGCCGCCCAATCATATGTTCGAACGACGGTCGCATCGCTACGAGACGCTAGGTTGATATTAACATGGGTGCCCCCGGATTTGAGTTCAGGGCAGACGACGGCCGATTTTGTTGGAATACCCACGCGAGGGCGAACGTCCGCTTTGGGTCGAAAGCGGACATTCTCGGTTGTGCACGTGATACGTCGGCTTCGCGAGAAAAAGGACCCAACACCGCGTCTTAGGACCTGTCCCTCAGGATGCGCGCGACTATCTTCCACGCAGAGAAAAAAAGACAATCCAGGCGCACCTGCTCTTGATGCGGATCAAGCTCGGGGGTCGTGGTTGGCAGCTAATGCAAGGCTGCGGTCCAGTCTGACAGAGGACTTCCCGTGCGACGTTTGAGTGCAGCGGCTGCGGCACTGACGATTGTGCTTCTACTCTACTGGGGTCTTCGCGTTTACACGCCTGCGATCAGCGACGACCCGAAGTCACCCGGAGCGGCGATCGCGTCGCTGGAGCAGGTCGATCTTGGAAGTAGCAAACAATGGATCCTGGTGCGCGGCAAAAACGTCCACGCGCCAATCATATTGTTCCTCCATGGCGGTCCTGGGATGCCTATGATGTTCCTGGCACATGTGTTCCAGGCTCCGCTTGAGAGCCATTTTTTGACTGTTCAGTGGGATCGGCGTGGAGCCGGAAAGTCGTATTCCCTGAACACCGATGTTTCAAAAATGCGGTTAAGCCAGGAGATTGCCGACACCGTTTCCCTTATTGAAAAGCTGCGCAACCGCTTCGGCGCCCGCAAAGTAATCCTGGTAGGACACTCTTACGGCACCACTCTTGGTGTGCTCGTAGCCGCTCGCCGACCGGATTTGATTCAAGCCTATGTCGGAGTTGGGCAGGAGGCTTGCGATCACAAAACCCAAAAACGATTGCAAGATTCTTGGTTGGCTCAGGAAGCGCTGCGCGCTCATGACACCGAGACCTTTCGCCAGGTGACGTCGGGACGTCCATACGACTGGGAAAGCGCGCTCTTCAAATATGGTGGCGAGATCTTGAACAAAACCAGCTTTCTTTATCTTGTGGAGATCGGGCTGCGAGCGCCGGAATATTCCTTGCTAGATGGATTTGACGTAAAGGCCGGGGTCAATTTTACCCACGCGAACATGAAGAACGACGTGTACGGCGGTGCCCTGATGGATGCCGTTCCCACGCTTGCTGTTCCGACTTATTTTCTCGAGGGCCGGCGTGATTATACGTCCCCGTTCGCCTGTGCTGTCCGTTACCTCGATCGACTTAAAGCTCCCCACAAGGAACTCATCTGGTTCGATCATTCAGCTCATTTTCCGTTCCTTGAAGAGTCGGAGAGATTTGCGACCGTTCTGAAACGAATCGATGGCGAAACTTCGCATCGATAGGGCAATACGAACAATTGAACCTGGTGTAACAGGCCGTAACTCAGCCAGCAGCTGGGCCCGCGTTGAGTCGAATGTCCGCTTTGGGTCGCAAGCGGACATTCATATGACCCCAACGAAGGAACAGGCGCATCGATCAAAAGCAATAACAAGCCACGCCAAGCTGCGAATGCTCGATGGCTCGGACTGTGCTTGGCAGGCGAGTTGCTCGACAGGCTGAATTAGGCCTAGATTTACAGATGTCTGATTTCGAGCGTTTCTAGTGGCGCACTCTTCGAGATTGGCGCAAACCAGCCGAGTCAGTTGTTGCCTAGCCGTCGCGCGGCTGGCGATGGTCTTCTTTACACTGGTCGCGTTCACATCGCAGGCCATCATCACACAGACGCATATTCATTTCGGCACGCGGGTCGCCGCCATTTCTACGACGCTTGCATTGAACGGCGGCCTTGCCAAGCAACCGCTTCCATCAAAATCTCCTTCCGACGACGACCCGACCAATTGCCCGATCTGTCAGGGGTTGGCGCACGCCGGTTCCTATGTGACGCCTTCGCTCACCGCGATGATGTCGCTGACTGTCGTAGCGTTCGTCGCTGCAATCCGCGACGAATTTTTCGCAATCGCGCAGCCTCACTCGCATGGCTGGAAGAGTCGCGCTCCACCCATCGTCTGACTCCCGCACAATCATGAGCTGAACCCGAAGGGTGCGCGGACGACACCGCGCACCATCGAGTTCATCGCAGCGTCACGTCTCGTCCCGAGACGCATGCAGCATTCGCAAAACGTGGAGCAATTTCATGTGCGAGCCTTATTCTCTATCCGGTGCAGTTAGCAAGATCGCAGCGATGGTGTTCCTCACCGGCACCATCATCGGCGTATCACCGGCGTTCGCTGATGAGGCGGCCGACCTTGCTGCGATCAAAGCTCAACTCAAAGCGCTCGAACATGAGTATGGCGGCAAGATCCGTCTACTCGAAACCCGTCTTGCAAAGGCAGAGGCCGACGCCCGGGAAGCGCGAGCCGCAGCTGCGGCAGCCAATCGTTCCGCGAGTGCGGCGAGCACCGCTGCCCAAGCCGCAACACCGTCGGCTGAAGCCTCAAATACCTCACCGCCGCCGGTGGTGGCCGAAGCACCACCTCCGCCACAAGCGCCGCCAGCCTCAAACAACGCGTTCAACCCAGGAATTGCTGCGGTCTTGAACGGATTTTACATGGCGTCGTCGCGTGAAACGCAGACCGCACATATTAGTGGTTTTGCAGCAGGCGCTGATGCTCGCGGCCCCCTGCGCGGCTTCTCGCTTGGCGAATCGGAAGTCTCCTTGGCAGCCAACATAGATCCATCGCTGCAAGGCTTTCTCGATTTCTCGATGACCGACGACAACAACCTGTCAGTGGAAGAAGCCTACATTCAGACGAAGGATCTGCCGTACGGAGTCACGCTGAAGGCGGGCCGCTTCCTCTCGGGAATCGGGTACATCAATGAACGTCACTCCCATGACTGGTCGTTTTCGGACGCTCCTCTGCCCTATCGCGCATTTCTGAACTCGCAATATGGCGACGATGGCTTGCAGGTTCGTTGGTTGGCACCGACTGATCAGTTTCTAGAATTCGGCGCAGAGATTTTCCGCGGCGATGCCTATCCGGCCGCTGGTGCCTCGCACACCGGTCAGGGAACTGTGACCGCCTTCATGCACACTGGAAACGACATCAACGACAGCAGTTCATACCTTCTCGCCGCATCATATGTGCATTCCAGAGCTGACAAGCGCGACACCGAAACCCACATCTTCAACGGCACCGACGATCTGGGAATCCTGAGTCTTGTCTACAAATGGTCTCCGGGGGGCAATCCGACAGTGCAAAATCTGATTCTGTCGAGCGAAGTGTTCTATGGGCACGAAGGCGGCCAATTCGACGGCATCGCGTTCTCGCAGGATCGTTTTGGCTGGTATGCGCAAGGCGTCTACCAGTTCATGCCGCAATGGAGCTTCGGCCTGCGCTACGCAGCCCTGGGCACGTCCAACCCCGGAGCGGCACTCGCCGGTAGTTTGCTCGACGATCATGGGCACGCACCGCGCGCGGCAACCGCGTTGCTTGAGTACGACACAAGTGAGTTCGGGCGTTTGCGCGTCCAGTTCACGCACGACGAAGCCGACTTAAAGCCCAGCGATTCTATTTTGTTCCAGTACACCGTCATCTATGGGCCGCACGGCGCCCATCGCTATTGAGGAGAAAGATCAATGCAAAAATTCTTGATCAGCATCGCTCTGTCGGCGATTGCCTTTGCCACTCCGGCCTCTGCCGAACTCCGTGTCTTCGCCTGTGAGCCGGAGTGGGGTGCTCTCTCAAGCGAAATCGGTGGCGACAAAATCTCAGTCTATACCGCCACGACCGGTGCGCAGGATCCACACCAAATTCAGGCACGACCGAGCCTGATTGCCAAAGCGCGCAACGCGGACATCACAGTTTGCGATGGCGCTGAGTTGGAAATCGGCTGGCTGCCGATGATTCTGCAGCAATCAGACAATTCGAAGCTTGCCACCGGGCAGCCTGGCGCATTCGAGGCAACCAGCTACGTCAGGCTGCTTGAGCAACCCACGCGTCTCGACCGAGCGGAAGGTGATATCCACGCCGCCGGCAATCCGCACATCCAGACTGATCCGCGCATGATGTTGTCAGTCGCTAGAGCGCTCGCGGCACGCTTCGCACAGCTCGATGGCACCAACGCGCAGTACTATACTAACCGCGAGACGGATTTTGAAAAACGCTGGAACGCGGCAATAGCAAAATGGACGGCAGAGGCGGCGCCATTGAAAGGCGTCAACATCGCAGTACAGCATCACGCCTGGATCTACATGGAGAACTGGCTGGGCCTGCACGAAGTCGTGCCGCTTGAGCCGAAACCTGGCGTTCCACCGTCGAGCGGATATCTCGCCGAAGTTTTGCAAAAGCTGCAGGCGACACCTGCAAAGTTCGTCATTCGCGCAGCCTATGAAGACGACCGGCCGTCACAGTTTGTTTCTGAGCACGCCGGAATACCGGCCGTGGTTCTGCCTTTCACTGTCGGGGGCACGGATCAGGCGAAGGACCTGTTCAGCCTGTATGGCGACACGGTCAATCGGCTTTTAGCGGGGTTGAAAAAATGAGCTTGGGCAATCTTGAATTTTCCATACTGCTGCCGGCGTTTCTCGCCGGACTGCTGGTTCTTGCGACTCACGTGCCCCTCGGCCAACAAGTGCTCAATCGGGGCATCGTCTTCATAGACCTCGCCATTGCTCAAGTTGCGGGGCTCGGCGTGACAGCGGCAGATGCTTTGGGTTTTGAACCCGAAGGGTGGCGCGTGCAGGTGGCAGCCGTCACGGCGGCACTGATTGGAGCGCTGGCCCTAACCTGGACGGAGAGAAAATGGGCCGAAGCACAAGAGGCGCTCATTGGCGTTCTGTTTGTTGTCGCGGCCTGCGTAGAGCTTCTTATTCTCGCCAATAATCCTCACGGCGGCGAGCATCTGAAGGACTTGTTGGTCGGTCAGATTTTGTGGGTGTCGAATGCGAGCCTGATTCCGATCGCGATCCTGTATGCAATGGCCCTTGCTATCTGGTTTGGCTTTCGACACCGCATCGGACAGCCCGGATTCTACATCTTATTCGCACTCGTGGTGACTCAATCGGTTCAGCTCGTTGGTATCTATCTTGTGTTCGCGAGCCTGATCATTCCGGCGCTAGCGGCCAGGCGCTTCACCGAGACCTATCGGCTCGGGATTGGCTATGCCGTGGGCCTAATCGGCTATGTCATCGGTTTGGCGGCGTCGTCGATCTTTGATCTGCCGACCGGCGCTGTCATAGTCGTGAGCCTGCTTGTCGTGTTTGCGGTTGCAATTGTGATTTCATCGGTGCCGAGGAATTGGCGAGCCGCACAGTAGGCGAATGTCCGCTTTGGGTCGAAAGCGGACACTCGCGCAACGCTGGGGCGAATCGGTTCTCCCTAGAACGCACTTAGGCCACTACGGCGTTCTGGCGAAGTGCGACGTTCGCTTTGGTCGGAAGCCGACATTCAATTGCGGCACTTCAGCCCCGCATGTCCCTCGCCAGTTCGGCTTTGTCGGCGACGCTCAGGTCCAGCGTTGATGCGGCGCGGTATTGCGCGCGAGCGTCATCCAGGCGTCCGACATAGCCAAACGCCTCGCCCCACTTCATGTGCAGGCGGCCCCAATTGGGTGCGTACTTGGCTGCGTCAGCGAATTTTTCCAAGGCCAAGTCGGAGCGGTTCTTTAGCATTAGTGCTTCGCCCCACATCTCTAACGGGTCCGCGAAACGGGGACCATTCTCGTGTGCAAGCTCGAACTTGGAAATTGCATCGTCATAGTGTCCGGCACGCAGCAGAGCGGCGCCCCAATCGGTTAGCGCAAGCGGCGAACTGGGCGCGTCGCGAACGGCGCGGTCAAACCACTTTTCCGCTCTGAGTTCATCGCCAGCAAAAGCAGCTATGGTTCCCCGCATCGCGAGGCAACGTGTGCAGTCCAGCGGAGTTCGCATCACAAGGTCTTCCGCGGCCCTAAGATCACCACGCATCGCCCAGGCGTACGACAACCAGGGCCAGACGAGCGTATGACGCAACTCGTCCTCAGTGCCCGTCCTCGCCGCGAGGCGGTCCGCATATTCAAGGCTCGCCGCGGCCCCGCGCCAATCGCCTATGGCGGCGTGCGCAAAGTAAACTGGTAGGGCGCCATCCGACATCAAGACAAACTTGGAAATTGCGAATGCATCGTCGAGCCCGGCACGTGCCACTAGTATGGCGCGCGCTCGTGCCGGATCGTGGGCACGAGCATAGTCATACGCAATGGCGATTGGGCCAACTTGGTTGTAGTCCATGAAGTCAAAGTTAGTCGCGGTTTCTTGGTTATGCGCTGCCGACAGAAAATCGCCGCCTATTTCATCCAATTCCGCCTTGCACTCCGCGATTGATTGCAGCGCCGCTTCTGTCCGAATTTTTTCCGGCGGCGTCTCCTTTAGGAGCCGAAGCGTCTCGCGTCCATCCGCGAGGGAGATTCGCTCATGCCCGAGCGCAACATCAAGCGGCCAGCGTTGATAGTAGGGAAAGGGATCGTTGGGGGCTAGCCGTACTGCCTCATTCGAAGGCGCAAGTGAGTCACGGAAGCGGCCCTGCGTGAAAAGTACCGCCGCCCACGCCAAGTTGGCATATGCACGATCAATAGGGCGCCCCGTCTCTGCGAGCTGGCGCACAACCTCAATGGTGTCCGGATCGAGTGTTCCAGAAAAGAAATTCAGATTTACGTACGAAAACGGCCGGGTCTGTTTCAACAGCGAAAGTGCGGCCTTGTCTAGCAATTCGTCGAGACCAAACTCGGTTCCGGCAAATGCAGAGCCAGAATTGTTTCCCGCTCGCACGGTGAGGCTAATGCCAGTGGGTGTTCGAATAACCTCGCCGCTAACATGAATTTCATTGCCTAGCCACTGGCGAAGCAGGCGCGATAACTCCGCGATAGAAACGCCTGCATACGGAATTTGTACCGTACTCCCACCCAACCAGCTTCCCGCGATGTTGTCGGACGTTCGGAAATCGTACTGATTGGCGCGCGCAACGTCTCGGTTGAGCTTATCGAGCAGCTGCTGCGCTAACGTCGTCCCATCCAGTCCTCTCGCAGCAAAGTCCGGCGGAACTCTGAGCGGCTCGGCGACGAGTCCATTTGCGGTATGCGCCTGCCATGCGAGTGTGACCAACCCCGTGATGGCAAGCGCAACGAAAATGGCAATAGTGATCTCCATCGCGGCCTTGGCGTAATCGCCGAATCGGCGGAGCCGAAGGTGCGAAAGCTGGAGCCGTTGCTCCTGCTCCATACCCGCCATTTGCATCCGCAATATTTTGGTTTGCTCGTCTAAGAAAGCATCAGCCTTGTCGCGGCTGGCCCCACCAAGCGCAATGCTCACGGCAGCTGGATCAACGGCGGAGCTCGCCGCCGCGCCATGTTCTTGACCGGTTTCCTCAGACACGACGCCCCCGCGACTTGCCCGCAACCAATATTCAGCCATGGTTCATGGGCAGCCGCAATGGTCGCGGAAAGCTTGTCCGCTTTGGGTGGAAAGTGGACATTCGTACCTGCTCGACGACCAATTTCCAGTTCGCATCTGCATGCTGTCGGGAGCGCTACGCCTAACTCATTGATCTTTGTTGCTTGACTGGACACCAACCAAGACAAAAATGCGAACTACGTCGCTCTTCAGGTTTCCGCGAACGCGGTTGCGTATTGCGGCCCGGTCGGAATGAACCTTCCGGGGACCCATTTTGGCACCGCCTGAGTTGAAATTGGGTTTCGCGACGAGAAACGCGCGCGCTTCGCTGACGGGCATGAGCAACTGTCTGGCATGCGAATACCGGAGCGGGTTGAGATCGCCTCGGAGTTGATTGTAGCGAGCCGCGTCGATAAGGATTTCGTCATGGGGGCAATGTCCGATGACCAAAGCCATCGCTCCGGTTGCGCAAACCGCGGCTACCTCGACTAAGTATGACCCCAAAGCCGCTTTCAGGTCCGTCACCTTCAGCATTCTCGTAAATGCTGTAGCGCCTTTCGCTCTCTACAAAATTCTGGCTCCATATTTTCCCACTAACAGCATCGTGCCGCTGCTCTACGCGAGCGCGTTGCCGATTATAGGGCTCATCGTGGGTCTCGCGCGCACGCGCGTGATCGATGCGATAGCGATCTTCGCGCTCTTCGGCATTGCGTATTCTCTCGTCATTACCTTGCTGGCCGGTGAGGTTCACCTTGCGCTGATCCTCGGCACCACCCAGGGCTTTATCATCGCAGCGGGTTATCTCGTTTCCGCACTGATAGGGAAGCCCCTCCTATTTTTTATCGCTCGCCAGTTTGTGGCCGGAAACAACCCGGATTGGCGTGCACGTTTCACGGCGATCAATGCGATGGACGGCGGACAGACCTTCTTCCTCGCCACAATTTACTGGGCAGGTGCAACCGCTTGCTGGAGCCTCGTTAGCCTCGGCCTTGCATTTGTTCTGCCTCCTGCGACCTACATTCTCATCAACAACATCCTCAACACCGCCGTGAACCTTGGGCTCATCGTCGTCACGACAGCCTTTCTGCGTAAGCGTCTCGCACCGCTGGCCGACAAGTTTCCGGCGTGAAACTCGCACGCTCCGTGAAGCGCGAGAGCAATTGTGTCAGGCATACGATGCCAGAGCGAAGTGAGAACTCCGTGAGCGGCGCGCTCTTGCTTTTTCTCGTATAGCTCAGTCGGATTGGAGCGTGAATGTCGCGATGCGGAGCGCGGTTGACCACAGGGCTGTTGCGAATTCTAGATGTTTGCGGCGACTTTGGGAGTCAACTTACGCCGCAACGCGCGCCTTTAGCGGCATGGGGCTCTAACAGTCCGCCCGATTAGCGGGTCCTGTCCACATTCTTGAACGTCCGCTTTGGGTCGAAAGCGGACAATCACTAAGGGTGAAAAGCGTACGCTTCACAGGCTCCGTCTTTTGGTCGCTCTTCCGCTCTGCAACCCGCGCACTAGTCCGAACACCGCGCCTACGACTGCGAATGCCATCGTCAGCAAGAGCGCAACCCTGAGCAGTTCGGCGTGTCCCCAGCGGGCGAAAATCACGCCACCGACCGAGAGGAACGCAATTAGAAAGAGGCTGAAGCCGAACAAGATCAATCCGACTGGGTCGCGACATAAGATTGATGCGACCGTATCCCGATCTGCGGGCTCATCCATGACAATCCCCTTGTGAGGATGGTTCAGTGTCTCATGGAAGACAATTATCAGCAACGGTTCGAAAGCGGACGTTCAAGAGGCGCTAGCGGGCCGAGCGACAATAGTTTTTTTGGACTGAAAGCAGCCCTTGGTGGAGTTTGACGGGGGCAAATTTGTGTGTAAAGTGTGCTTGTCATAATGACAAGGTGAATGGACATGGTCGAGAGACGAACCGTTCGTGTTTGGACCTACGCCGCAGCCGGTATCGTGGGTGGGACCGCACTTTTCTATCTTCCGATTTTGCTGATCGGTCATCCAGCGAAGCATGCGTTCCCGGACCCAGCGCGTATCGTCGAGATCGTGGTCGCCGCGATTTTAGCAGCGGCATGGGGAATGGCGTTTGCCGTTCTCGCCTTCCGCAACGCAGACGAGTTCAAGCAGGAAGGCTCACGTGTCTCGTGGTACTGGGGCAGCTTGATCGGAATTGCAGGATCAGTGCCGATTTATGCATTCATCTTGTTCGGAGGTTTGCACTGGCTTTGGCCGTCGAGTCCGGTCGGCAAAGAGCTCGCACTCGCGTTCGCGTCTGGTTATGCCTTGCCTGTGATCATGCAGCTCATGGGCTTCGTCATTCTGTCGCTGTGGTGGCGACTGTCGAAACGATGACTCGGAACGGCGTGAGCGAAGTGTGTCTATGAAAAACCGGCTGAAAGTCCTGCGAGCCGAGAGGAACTGGAGTCAGGCTGATCTTGCCGAACGGCTCGACGTGTCGCGTCAAAGCGTCAACGCTATTGAGATCGGCAAATACGACCCTAGTTTGCCGCTCGCCTTTAAGATTGCACGGCTCTTCGGACAGACCATTGAGACCCTCTTCTTGGATGAGACGGCCCAAAAGACAAAATCGACAAGACGGTAGCTCGAGCGAGACATTCAGGCTCGCACAACACCCGCCGCAATGTCCGTTTTGGGTTGAAAGGGATAAGTCCGCAAGCAGGGTGTCCACAAGGCTCCGTTTCATTGGCTGCATTATAGCCATGTGCCATATACAAGGGTGGGCTCAGTGACCGGGACACTGCTTTTCCCTGGAGGCGACCCATGAAGGCCATTACGCGCACGCTCCAATTGATCAGCTTGTCTTTTTTAGCAGTGATGTCGTTGGGGGACTGTGCCAGTGCTGACATAGGTCGAGCCACAGCTTCCGTTTGCGCACCCGAGCACGCGCCGCCAAACGACACGCTACTCTGCGGGCACCTCGAGAACGGTCTGCGCTATGTCATACAGAAAAACGTTTCACCACCCGGAACCGCCTCAATCTGGCTGGTCATCACGGCGGGTTCCATGCAGGAGGCTGACGACCAGCACGGGGTCGCGCACTTTTTAGAGCACATGGC
>Ga0070735_10002728_pt1 | contig 15797 bp, 14 predicted proteins | sample Coa_R1_FD_66443 | JGI IMG/M metagenome (GOLD analysis project Ga0070735, IMG submission 66443) | Surface soil microbial communities from Centralia Pennsylvania, which are recovering from an underground coalmine fire - Coalmine... | ecosystem: Environmental > Terrestrial > Soil > Unclassified ... | reverse complement strand
GATGACAGTCCCAGAACTGCTGCGCCACAACTTCGATGAAATTTTCATCGAGCTCGATCCCGTGAAGCGCGAAAGTATGCTGCGCGACGCTTATACGGAAGATTGCGTCTGGATACACCCGGGGGGCCGATTGGTCGGCATTGCGGCAATCAATAAGGCTGCGTCGGAAATACGTAAGAGTATCCCTGAATACCGCTATGCAGTGATTGGCGATATCCAGACGATGCACAATGTCGGGATGTGTCGTTGGGGAAGCGGACTTCCCGGTCAGCCCTACCGCTATACCGGTACGGATGTTTTGGAGGCACGTGACGGCCGTGTTGCTGTGTTCTACACCTTCATCGATAGCGGTACTCCGCCGGTCACAACGGCGGAATAAAACTTTGCCTCGTGAACAAGTGGCTGACGCAGAGTGTCACGGTCAGGCACCCGCCGAACTATCGTTCGGATAAGGCCCTTCCGTTTCTCGTCGCCAAACTCGTAACGACAGGCGCCCTCGTGATCGCCAACGCACTCGGACGAAACGTCGCCATCCCGTCGAAGTGGCGCTCTGAGCGAATCACGGCGTACTCGGAAGTTACTTCCGTTTTGGTGGGAAGTGGACCAAGGAGTGGCTCCGATAATGATAATTATCGGGCTAGCCTTTGTGCCGCACGCTCGTCCTCCGGGAGAATCCCCGGCCGGTTGGCAGCCGCGGCACGTGATTCTGGCAAAACCTTAGTGTAGGTGGATCACCGCTTTTACGTTGAAACTGGGATCGACTAGAGCGACGTGACCTCCAATAGCTACATACCGATGCTGAGGCGGGGGAGGCGGCAATTGCCGATAGAGATCCGGCGGCGCCGGATGCACTTTCTTGCGAAGATTCTTGTCAAGAGGAGCACCCTCACGAAGGCGGGACTCCTCATCGGCGGACAGTCGATCCTTCGTCCTAAAGCCTGCAGGCGGGTGGTCCTGGTGCTGGTTGTACCAATCATGCGCGACCTGCTGATCGTGTTGGCTAAACTGTACATTGTCCTGTCGTTGCCGGTCGTCTCGTTGGTCACGATTCTGCCCCAACGCTACGATTCCGCCCGCCAAGATTAACATCGCGAGTATACTAAAATACTTTTTCAATCAGCTCACTAACGGCCCGGCAAGACAGCCCGCGGGGCCGGTCCTCTCGTCTAATGGGATTGCTTAAACGGGCATGTCGTTACCAAATAGAGGCCCGATCGTAGGCTGAGAGGATAGGAGAATAGATCGATCTAAGAAGCGAACAGAGGCCGCTCCATTATCCAGGCAGACGAATTAGAGCGGAAGCGGCGCATCCACGCCGCATTTCGGCGTGTGGGAATCTTCCGATATTGCCCCTTAACGAACCGAATCCAACCCTTCTCCGAGTGGCGCGTGACACGATCGTAATCCGGCGGATCTTCACCACGGATTCCGTCTTGCTTGCGTTGAGATACATCGTCATCATGGAGGCATGCGTACGGTCTTCGAGGCAGCGGGAGGTAGCGATGGATTGCGCCGCCTTGCCGCAGCCTGGCATCGCCGGGTGGTGGCCGACGAAGTAGTTGGCCACGCGTTCAGCCACGGTCTCCAGCCCGACCATGTCGAGCGTCTCGCCGCGTATTGGGCCGAGGCACTGGGTGGACCCAGCATGTATTCCGAGTCCTACGGCGATGAGACCGCCGTCGTGAGGATCCATAGCGGCAACGGCGTGCATGATGAAATGGATCGCCGGGCCATCGTTTGCTTCGACCAGGCTCTGGCTGACGTCGGACTCGCCGGCGACTCTGTGCTGCGACAGGTGCTGCACGATTACTTCGCTTGGGCGACCACGACAACTATGGCCCGCTACCACCGGTCTGCTGACGATGTTCCTGACGGTCTCACCATTCCGCGCTGGTCATGGGACGGGCTCCGGGAGTGATCGACAAATGCCGACCTTGGTAAATAGCCAGATTGTTCACGCCCGCAAGTTAGCCGCGGTGCGGCGCGAGGTCGCGCCGGGCGCGGTTGGCTCGGCCTGGGGGCCCGCCGTGGGCAAGGTCTGGGATTTCATTCGCGGCCAGCCGGGGCTTTGGACCGACGGCCACAACATCTTCCTCTACCATCACACGGAGCAGCCGGGCGCGTCGCTCCTGTGCGACTTCGGGGTCGAAGTGACGCGCACATTTGAAACGGCGGGCGAGGTGTACGCAACCGAAACGCCAGAGGGTGAAGCTGCCGTCGCTGTACACCGGGGACCGTACAACCGCTTGGATGAAGCATACAAGGCGATCGGTGAATGGATGGCGGCAAACTGCCGGGAGGCCGCTGGGCAGACGTGGGAGATTTACGGCGATCCGACGCCTGATCCGGCGGACACCGAGACGACGGTTGTGCGCCTCCTAAAGTAGCGTTCGCGCACTTCGAGCGAGTGGTCGGCAACTCGTACGCTCGCTCCAGACGGCGTTGTGGGAAGCTACCCGTGAGCCTAGCCGAGTTGCCGAGTTGCTTCCGATAATGGTGGTTATCGGGGGGTCAGACTGCCGTTTTTATCCGCTTGTACGGTTTGCCCGATTCGAACGTGGATTCGAACGTGATTCGCAAGGGTTATTGCTTTTCATCGCTCCCGCAGCCGGTAGCCGCGTTAGATCGTTGTTTCGATGGTTTCGCTCATGGAGCCGAGTAGCGACCCCAACCTTCGTGGCGCGGTGCTGGCTGTTCAGCCGCGTCTTCGGATCGGCTTGGTGTGTTATGTAATGGTGCCGCGCGCCGCGCGACGGATTCACAAGCGTGGAGGATCGAATGAAATACTGCACCGCAACACTGCTGCTTTTGAACAGCTTCGCCGCTGGGCAAGAAACTTCGGCCTTGTCGCTAAAGACCCACGTCGCCCGGCCGAATGTCGATGGACGCATGGATCACTTCAGCGTGGATATCAAGGGTCAGCGTCTCTTCGCGTCCGCCCTGGGCAACAACACTGTCGAGGTGAGTGGGATGCAGGAAGCCCAAAAACCAGGCGGAGGCGCAACAACGAAGGTGGAACATAAAGCGTTTGTACAATGGTGGCGCGCGTTGAAAAGAAGCTGAGGGCGTCACTTATGATTGCGTTCGATACAGCACACCGAGCTGTTCACTATCCACCCGACCGGCGATTTAGAATCTGGATTCGGCCATCAATCCTGATCGGAGCCGCTGTTGCAATCGTGGCTTTGATGGCGGCGGCCTGGATCGAGGTCGCACTAACGGGGATGCCGCCTGTTCCGGCTGTTCCCCAGATATACCCCAATAACTTCGTAGGACCGCATGGTTTTCCCGTGTGGGTACGCTACTGTCACTTCTTCAATTTTCTTTTTGTGATGATCCTGATCCGCAGCGGGCTGTCGATCCTGATGGACCATCCTCGTCTTTATTTCAACGACGGTTGCACACCGGGGAGCGAATGGATTCGTTTTACGCCCGTGAGCGTTCCACGGGACCGTATCTGGACCGCGAAAGACGATGCGCGCTACATCTCGCCTCTCGTCGGCACGCCAGGCTACCGCCATACGATTGGTCTTGCCCGCGTATGGCATTTCATTGATGTACACGGTTTCATCGCCACGGGCATCGTTTTTATCGTCATGCTCTTCACCACGGAACAGTGGAAACGAATTGTGCCGATTTCGCCGCTGGTTGTTGTGCAGGCATGGGATACCTTCGTGCACTACGCGACATTTCATTTGCCCCCAGAACCAAACGGGTTCTATGGCTACAATGCACTGCAACAGATCGCCTATTTCACGGTGGTGTTTGTATTCGGAGTGCTCGCGATAGCGACCGGCATCGCGATGTCTCCGGCGGTGGTCAACAGGTTTCCTTGGTATGCGCGGATATTCGGGGGACGGCAATCCGCCCGTTCTATCCATTTCCTGACAATGTTCAGTTTCCTTGGATTCTTGGTCGTGCACGTGACTCTGATCGTGATGACGGGTTTCGCGCGCAATATGAATCACATTGTGATGGGCACCGACGATCAGAACCCTGCCGGAATGTACTTGGGTTTCATTGGAATCGGTGTCGTCGTGCTCTCGTGGATCGTGGCACACTACATTTCCTGGAACCATCCGCGGGGAGTGCAACATGCCCTGAAGTCAGTGACGTATCCCATGCAGCTTCTTACGCTGAACCGGCTGTTGCCACAGCAGAGGTATGCGGAGGACGAAATCTCTCCGTACTTCTGGCCGAATGGAAAGATGCCGATCCGCGACGACTGGAAGCACCTCGCCGAAAGTCGATTTGACAGTTTCCGGTTGAAGGTGGGAGGGCTGGTCAATAACCCGGTGGAGCTTTCTATCGCCGACTTGGAGCGCCTGGGTAAGGTTGAACACATCACGATGCATCATTGCATCCAGGGGTGGAGTGGAATCGCAAAGTGGGGCGGGATTCCTATGCAGCAGCTGATTGATCTCGTGCAGCCGAAAGCGGAAGCGAAAGTCGTCGCTTTTTTCTCGTTCGGCGAAGCTCTTTATGGCGGACCCTATTACGATACCCAGAGCCTGGAGAACGTGCAAAAGCCCCAATGTCTGCTGGCTTCACGAATGAACGGGCAACCGCTTTCGGAGGTCTACGGGGCACCTCTGCGGCTGCGAGTGGAAAACCAGCTTGGCTACAAGATGGTCAAGTGGATCGAGCGGATAGAATTCATCGCATCGGAAAAATCGCTTGGCAGAGGAGAAGGCGGCAAGAATGAAGACGATGAGTATTTCGACCTGCTGCCCAATATCTGATGCCGGATCGCGAATCTTCTCGACAGCAACACGCAGGTGCCGATCATATCGTCTCGTTCTTCCAAAAGCTAAGGCTCGACTGGCTGTTGCTTCACTTTCCGCCAAGACTTGTTCGCTCTGTCTATGTGTTTGTGAACGGGTTCGTCACCATCGGCGTGCTGGCGGTTCTCGCGCTCGTGAGTCGGAACCCCTTTGTCTTTCCGTCACTGGGACCCACGGCGTATCTTCTGTTCTTTACCCCTCTTGGCAGGACCTCAAGCCCGCGAAATACTGTCTTCGGCCATGCTATTGGCCTCGTGTGCGGTTACGCGGCATTCGCTGCCACCGGCGCCGGAGCATTGCCATTCGGAGAGCATCCGGGGATTTTCTGGCCAAGAGTGCTGGCAGCGGCTCTTTCACTCTCAGCGACAGGCGCTTTCATGGTTCTTCTCGACGTCGTCCATCCGCCGGCCGGCGCGACAACCCTGATCGTTTCCCTCGGAATTATTTCGAAACCGAGCGAACTAGCCATTATCGAGGTGGCGGTGTTCCTGCTCGTTGCCCAGGCTTTCGCGATCAATCGGCTCGCAGGATTGCCATATCCACTGTGGAGAACTCCTGATCAAATCGAAAGTAACGGACGCAGCGATTGAAGCGCGGCTTTAAGCCTCCCAAGGCTCAGGTGTTCAACCGTTGCTTCCGCGAAGTTGTTTTATTCCGATTCTTCGGAGCCGGTGATTTAAAGAACCGAAGTGCTGAGCCTTTGTGAATTGCGACATCCTACAGCTGCATCTCTTCTGGAGACAAGTCGAGGGGCAGGCACGGGAGTTTCTAGCCAATCTGAATGATGAAGATCTCAATCGGACGATCGAGTTTTCACTCGGAAACGGGCCAAAATATGTAATGCGGCTCGGGGAACTCATGCAACATGGCGGCATACATGGAATTCACCATCGGGGACAAGTTGCACTTCTCCTGCGCGCTCTGGGAAAGACGCCAGGCAACTTCGACATGCTCGTCTATTACGGGTGGGATCCGGCAGCCTAGCGATCTTCTCTCACCTCACAGCGAAGGTAGAGCAACCCTTCCAACTCCGTTGTGTCAGCTATCCGAAACTACTTTGTGGCTCGTAGACTACGTACCCGAATCTCTACCGATAATGTTGCATATCGGGCAACTGCCTACATTGCTCACGCCCGTTGGGAGGGCAAGCGTTCCTTCTTAGGCCGCACGTCGAACTCTAGCTTCCACCGCCGCCCATCGCGAGCGACAAACCATAGCTCCAATGTCCCGGTTTCTGTAACGAGGCTTTCCAGGGTAACTAGGACGTTCTCATTGACCTCGTTCGACAGCAGGGCCTCGATTGGCGAAAGTTCCTCCATCGTGGAATCGATCTCTTCGATGAGAGAACCGGGCGCATCCTGGGTTCTTTCGCTGGATTGAAAAAATCGGAACTGCGCCCGTTTACCCACGCTCAAAACGGACGTGCGATCCGTAAATGAATAGCCAGTACCCTCCTCCATTCCGAAAGGCACGACAGTGAGGGCTTTCAACGGCGGGCGTCTGCCGGGCACAGCCGGCGCTACGGCTTCGATGCCTATGTAGTAGCTGTGGGGAACGCCTCCCCGCACTCGCACCCCTTCTCCCTGTCTGGCTAAACCATAGTAGGCAGCGCCGTGTGCCACGGACCGCATAAGATCGCCGCTCACCAGGGGTGTTATCGGCCGAGGAAACCAATCGTTCAGTATTTCCACTATTCGTTCACGCACGAATGATGCGCGGAATACGCCTCCATTGAACAAGACGTGCGTCGGAGTGGCAGATTGACGGCGGAGAAAGTTTGCCAGATGCCGCGTAATGGCTGGGTCAGACGCGTACGGAAGGCCAAATTCGGTGAGGCTCGTTGGCTGTTCGTCCGGTTCTTCATTGATTGGAACCGCTGGCAAAAATCCATCGGTCAAAATACGCACAATATCTGCACGCACCAGCGTCGATTTAAGCGATTTGCCTACGACACTCGTGCCCCGGCCGAGAATCATTATGGGTAGCTGGCTTTCTTGGTTGTCCTCGGCTAACAAACGCTCCTTGGCTAGCCGACAATGCTGATAGAGGGCATGAAACTGCGTCCCATCAAGCTTGGGAAGACTCTCTGCGACATGATGCGCGAGGGCGGCGTCGATGTTATCGCCCCCGAGCAAGATATGATCACCGACGGCAACGCGGCGCAGGGAGATCTGGCCCGCGTCTTCTTCCACCGAGATCAGTGCGAAATCAGTAGTGCCCCCACCGATGTCGATCACCAGGATCAGATCCCTAACAGCGACCCGCTCTCGCCAATCTGGGTTGTGCGCAATCCATGCGTAGAACGCAGCCTGCGGCTCTTCGAGGAGGACGACCTTGTCATACCCTCCCTGTTCAGCTGCTTTAAGTGTTAAATCGCGCGCCACGGCGTCAAAGGATGCTGGTACGGTTACCAGCACCTGATGTGTTTCAAAAGGGACGCCTGGATTCTTCTTGTTCCATGCTTCACGCAGGCATCTGAGGTATTGCGACGAAGCCTCCACGGGCGAGATTTTGCTTACTCCCTCCGGCGCCGTAACCGGGAGGATCGCAGCATTGCGATCAACACCGGCGTAGGAAAGCCAAGACTTCGCCGAGGAAACGAGCCGCCCAGGATTGTCCAAGCCCTTTCTCTGAGCCAGCACCCCGACAATTGGCGGATCTTCTAGGAACAAGAACGATGGCAGCAATGGTTCTTCGCGGATTTCGTTCGGATGGACGAATTGCGGAATTGAAAACAACTTGACTGCGCCCTCCTGCGAATAGGCGAGTGCACAATTGGTGGTGCCTAGGTCGATACCTATGACTGGACGGATCTCGGGGTGGTCGCTCAGATGGTGTTCTCGGCTTTTTCGGCCCCGATTGATGGAGCTGTTTCGGCAGGCCACTCGAGAGCCGGTGACTACAATGCCAGCACTCTCCTGCCTCCCTTTCATGTTCGCACCACCTCAGGCCGAGCGTACCGACCTAGGATTCAACAGGGCAGAATGACTACCGATATTACGTGTTATCGGGAACGGCACCAAACGTCGAGACCATCAGAACAAATCTAGATTGACGCCTCGTCTTTGTCACGATAGTGGTATACGCTACGGAACGGGGACTCTTGACCAATGAGTTACATCGCCTTAGCCGTGGGAGTCGTGGTGGTCCCGATCTTGTTCTCGCTCGCCGGGCGTTTTATCGGCTTGAGCGTTATAGCCATTTGGAGCGCTGCAACGGCCTACTTCTTGATGCCTCCGCAACACTCGTTCCGCATCTCTCATACCGGCGACTTGGTGGCATTAGCACTGTTCGGGACGGCCGGACTTGTATTCGCCAAAACTGTGCCAGAGGGGAAGCAGCCTGTTCGAGATCAACCCGACGTCCCAGAGCGGACCCCGCCGCCAGCTGCACTCGTCGATCTCGAGGAGGTTTTGGTGAATGTGATGTCGTCTTCCGGTCTAGGTGACCGCCTGAGACAAAGGCGAATCGAGGTCGCTCCGTGTCTACCGCGTTTTCGCTGCTCTTATGTCGATGCGGCACACATTCTGTCCCAGGTGCTCGCCATCGTAATGGGCGATCCCCAGCTACGTCGCGTGTCGTTTAATGTCTGCCGACGGCCTGGAGTTAACCTGTTGTTTGTAACAGGTCTCAGGGCTTCGCCGTTACCGCTACAAAAGGCGATTGTGATCGGTCGAGGTGCTGAAAACTGTGAAAGAGCGGACTTCCCCTGGCCTCCTGGGGTGCATGCGACGTCGTTTGACAACGGGTATGGCCGGGTCGTCCAAATCGCGGTTCCGGAAGTGACGTTCGCTGAGTAGCTTCCGTTAATACGTCTTATCAGTCAGTCCTGCGGGGAACGCGAACAGGAGTCACGGAGGCCTATCTTCGGTCGGGAAGCGCGAATACGTACAGGGCGTTGCCCGTCGCCGGATAATGCAGTTCCGTTGCGACCACGGCCGGCACGCCGCGGGGGCTGCCTCCGCCGTTGCTCGTGGTTACGGCCAGGTACTGCTTGCCACCGGCGGTGAAGGTCAGCGGGAAGCCTTGCACCGCGGCTGGAAGCCGCGTCTCCCACAGAATACGGCCGGTGCCTGCGTCGAAGGCGCGGAACATGCGGTCCAGGTCACCTGCGAAAGCTACGCCCCCGGCCGTCGAAATGGTGCCGGTAAGGAATGGAGCCCGCTGTTCGTATTTCCAGATCTCACGCAGGGTCCGCACATCGTACGCCGCCAGCTTGCCGACATTCCCGTTGGTCCCCGGCATCTCAAAGAAGCGCCGCAGAGCGCCGTTGCCGCTGCCGCCGCCGGCGATTTTCTCGATCGCTTGACCATTCATATCCAGGCAGCTCTGGCTGAGCGGAACGATCAGCCGGTTCCCTGGCTGATAGTAGGTCATCGACGGCCAGTTCTTGCCACCCTCCGTCGACGGACAAGCTGATACCCATTCTCCGACCCGCTGTTCGACGATGTCGTTGCGATAGTGCGGCTCCCCCGTGCTCGCGTCAATGGAATCGTACACGTTTTGGAACACCATCTCCTTGTGACCCAGATATTTTCCAGTCTTGCGGTCCAGCTTCCACAGAATGCCTACCTTGCCAGCGCTGAAGACATAGTTCTGACCCTGATCGTCCACCAGCACCCGTTCGAAGACTTCGTCTAGGTCGAGCGTCTCGCCCGGTGCGTGGCTGTGATACCAGGCCAGCTTGCCGGTATCGCCATTGATCGCCAGCGTGGAGTTGGCATACAGCGTCGCGCCGTTACCGGAGCCGCGGCTCACGCGCATCCACGGCTTGGCTTGCGCAGTGCCCCAGTAGGTTAAGTTCAAATCCGGATCGTAGCTTCCCGTGATCCACGTCTCGACGCCCGCGCGGAATGTGTTTGAGAGCCCTCCCCAGGTGTCGCCTCCGGGTTCTCCTTCAAGGGCCACCGTCCGAAAGCGCCAGACTTCCTTGCCAGCCTTGGCGTCATAAGCGCTAATAAAACACTTCTCTTCCCGGTACGTTGCGCAGGAGTCGCGGCCGATCCCTTGAATCACCCGGCCTTTCGCCACGATCGGGCCGCTGGTCTCCGCATACTCGCCCTTGGAGCGGTCGCCGATGGTCGTGTCCCAGACCACCTTGCCGTTGCGGGCGTCGAAGGCCATCAGGTGCGCGTCGACCGTTGCGACGAAAATCTTGTCGTCGTAGATGGCGATGCCGCGCATAGCGGGCGCGGTGGGATCGGAACCGTAGCGATTCTCCCAGATCAATTCGCCGGTCTTCGCGTTCAGAGCTTGCAGCACCATTCCCGCATTGTTTACGTACAAAATGCCGTTATGCACGATGGGCGCGGGCTGGTTCCCGTTGCTCGCGCCCTCCTGCATGGCCCAACTCCACACCAGGCGCAGGTCGTTGACGTTCTGCGCGGTGATCTGGTTCAGGGGGCTGTAATAGGTGGCCTTGTAGTCGCGGCGAATCATGAGCCAATCGCCAGGATCTTGATTGCGCAGCATGGCGTCGGTGACCGGAACGTAGTTCTTTACTTCACCCGCCACTGTGATTCCACGTGGCGCCTGCTTACTCTGCTTTTCTTGCTTTCCTTGTTGGGGGACGGGAGCCGCCGCGCCGGGCTGCAAGTAGGCCGCGCGCTGCCCCGATGCGACTGCCCCGATCGAGTCACGCGATTCCGCAGCGAGCGTCCGATCGCCTGGCCGGGCGCTGTTGGCGTCGAGGAGGAACGCAGCAAGATTGATGTAGGTCTGGTTCGGAAGAGATCCACCCGCGCCCGGCGGCATCGTCGCGCGCATGAAACCGATCAAGTCGCCCACGGTCTTGTCGCCCCATTGACTCATGAAGGTCGCACCAGCCAGTTGCGGCCCCTCACGGCCGGAGAGATCCGGCGCATGGCACGACGCGCAGTTGGCTTGATACGCGCTCCGTCCCGCCAGAGCTTGGTCCGTGGTGTACGGTCCCGCTGGACGCTGCTGTGCGAACAGGATCACCACACCGCAAACAGCGATGACCGCCGCCCCCAGGCTTATTCGAGTCTTCAATGCCAGATCCTAACTTCTCTCAGGCGTAGGTTACAACAGTTGCGGGCGGGGCGACAGCGTTGGATTGACGGAAGGTGCCAGAACCAAACCGTGCTACAACTCGTATTGAAATGATGGAACGTCTGAGCGAAATCACTGTCCGCCCTGCGACACTTGATGACGCCGAATTCTTGGTGCTGGGCAATGCCCAACTAGCGTTTGAAACCGAAGATCTTTCCCTGGACATCGATCGCTTGCGCAACGGCGTCCATGCTGTTTTCGTGGATCCTAGGCGCGGTTTTTATCTGATTGCGGAATCCAACGGGACACGCCTCGGCCAGATGATGATCACCTACGAATGGTCCGACTGGCGCAACGGCGTGTTCTGGTGGATTCAGAGTGTGTATACGGCGCCTGAGTCGCGACGCCGCGGAGTCTTTCGCGCACTCTATTCTCAAGCGGAGTCCCTCGCACAGCAGGACGGTACTGTGTGCGGGCTGCGCCTGTATGTCGAAGTGAAAAACCGACAAGCTCAGGATACTTATCGTCGTTGCGGTATGCATGAAACCGCCTACCGGATGTTTGAAGTCGACAAGGTTCTCCCCCAACTGGATTGATGACGGCGTACGCGGACGTACAGCGCTACCGATATTGCTCGATAACGGTCCGCTCCACCCGCTTTCTACAACACCGTTCCAGCCAGTGTCTGTATAGGCGACGATACAGGATTAGGTCGGGCTGCTTTAGGAAGCCAAATGGAAAACCTGGTTTATACTTGATTTCGCTACCGCCACTACAGGGGACAGAATGATTCGACTTTCGCCATTATTGCTCGTGGCCTGCATTGTGGGCGCGCTTCTCGCGCAGCAGACTCCGCAATCGGGCGAGGCTTTGTTCTTTGGGAAAGCCGCCTGTGCATCATGCCATGAGGTGAACGGTCGTGGCGGCATCGTCGGCCCCGATCTGTCGACGGCAGGCAGATTGTCAGCGGACGCGCTACGTCAGAAAATCGTAGATCCCAGCGCCAATCCGAATCCTGGCGGCCGCGGTGGGCCGAGCACCATGGTCGCGCGAACCAAGGATGGTAAGGAGATCCGCGGCGTCCGGCGCGCGGAAGATACGTTTTCCCTGCTCATCACCGATACCAGCGGCAAGCTGTTGCGACTCGATAAGCGGGACCTTGCGAGCGCGACCGTCGAGCAGAAATCGCTCATGCCCGCCGATTTCGCGCAGCGACTCTCCGAGCCTGAAATCCAAAGCTTGGTGGCGTATCTCCGAACGCAGACCGCTCGCAATCTCAGTGTCGACATCCCCGGCGGCGTCACCTACGAGCACCTTCGCAACGCCGCCGCCGAGCAGCAGAATTGGCTCACCTATTGGGGCGATTATCAGGGGCGGCACTACTCGGCGCTGAAGCAGATCGACACGACCAACGTCCGCGAGCTTCAAGCCCGCTGGGCCGTGCAACTGCCGAACAACTCGCTGCTCGAAGCCACGCCGATCGTGGTCGACGGCATCATGTACACATCCGGCGCTCCCGGACAGGTGTTCGCGCTCGACGCCAAGACGGGCCTGCAGCTTTGGCGGTACCAGCGTCAACAGAAGATCATCAACCCGAGCGAGATCAATCGCTACAGCCGAGGCGTATCGGTGCTGGGGAATCGCTTGTTCCTAGGGACGCTCGACGCCGCGCTGGTGGCGCTCGACGCACGCACCGGGCAACTGCTGTGGGAAACGCAGGTCGCCGATACGATGCTCGGCTACAGCATCACGTCACCGCCGCTGGCGCTCAAGGACAAGATCGTCACCGGCGTCACCGGAGGCGAGTTCGGCGCGAACGGGTTCATCGACGCTTACGATCCCGCGACCGGCAAGCGGCTGTGGCGCTTCAACACGATTCCCGCCGTCGGCGAATTCGGACACGATACGTGGAAGGGCGAGAGCTGGCAGCACGGCGGCGGCCCTGCATGGCTCACCGGCAGCTACGATGCCGATTCCGACACGCTGTATTGGACCGTCGGCAATCCCGGACCCGACTGGGACGCGAATGTGCGCGCGGGCGATAACCTGTTCACGTGTTCGGTGATTGCGCTCGACCCGAACACGGGCCGCCGTAAGTGGCATTACCAGTTCACTCCCAACGATAGCCACGATTGGGATTCCACCGAAGACGTGATCCTGGTGGACCGCGTGTTCCAAGGCCAGCCGCGCAAACTGTTGCTGCACGCCGACCGCAACGGAATGTTCTACGCGCTCGATCGGACCGACGGCAAGCTTCTTCTGGGCAAGGCGTTCGTGCGCCAGACCTGGAACACGGGCTTCGACGCGAACGGCCGGCCGAAAATCGTACCGAATTCCGACTCGCAGCCCGAGGGTAGCACTCCCGTGTATCCATCGGCGGGCGGGGGGACCAATTTCCAGGCGCCGTCGTACAGTCCGGACACGGGCTGGCTGTATCTGATGACGAGCGATTCGGGCCAGCGCTACATCCGCACGCCATCCGAATATCAGGCCGGGAAGCAGTACGCGAGCGGCGGTGCGCGCGGATTGGGCGAACCCGCCATCGCCGCGATCAAAGCGCTTGATCCCGAGACCGGCGATGTGAAGTGGACGTACCCCGTCAGCCGCGGATCGCTCGCGGCCGGAGTGCTCGCGACGGGTGGCGGAGTCGTCTTCGCCGCGACCCCCGAAGGCAACCTGATCGCCCTAAACGCCAGTACCGGAGCCGCGTTATGGCGCTTCCAAACCGGCGCAACCATCGCCGCATCGCCAATGAGTTACGCAGTGGACGGCAAACAATTCATCGCAATCTCGGCAGGGGCAGTGCTCTACAGTTTCGCGCTGCCCGACTGAACCGTAACTGAGCCACGACCGTCATCGCTGTGCTAAGGGCTCATCCGGCTGAGATCACTCCTTCAGCGCCCCGCCACTGGAGGCGGAGGGCCGGTCAGGGCCTCTGCTCGGGCCTTCGGCTAACCCGCCGTTCCGAAGCATCCGGGACGGCTTCTTTATCCTTGATGTCCTCGTTGAACGGAGGTAATGTCCTCATGACGTAGCTACCGTTAATGCCCATTATCGGTCCCGGATTGTCGCCTCTTCTGCGTTTTCCGCCGTGGCAGAGCCGATGGATGGGCCAGGTTTTTGGGACGCCCCTCCGCGCCCGTTAGGCGATCAGAAAACGGAATCGTCCCGATGGCCGATCAGGTTTGTCCGGCTCGCCTGCGGTCGCCCAAATGGTTTTGGGACTACATCCGCGTCGCAAGCGCGACCGTGTTTGCAGGGTCCCCCGTCCTTGGCACGCCGGGCGGGAGTGCGTTAGGCTGTGTCTCCGCAGTAGTTGAGCGGCGAGTGCTAGTTCAGGCGCTTCGTGCAGGGCAATTTCAGTAAATTATATATTATATACGTGCGCACGCCAGCGCAACCACATGGAAATAATACTTATGAATCAGCGAGTTAGTGCTTACAGGAGTTATCTGAGAAATTGAGAGAATACCTGGTGCGAAAAACGGCCTCATTTCCGGAACCCAGGAATGGCCTGATCGACCCGAGAAGAGCGCAATGACAAGCACTTCTGTCCCAAGGTTGGCGAAGATGATTCGCCGGACCGCCCAGTTGCGGCGCGATCTGCTTGCACTGATGAAAAAGTTCCCTGAAGACGACCTGGAGTTGGGTGACAGGATTTTTGTCCGCCTTCTGAATCCTCTCTGGCGGAACCCATCAGGGAAGCCGTACGGCCCAAGGCAGCAAAAACAAATCGCTGCCGTCGAATGGCTTGAACGCTACCAGAACTACCTGCGCGATGTGGAAGCCTGGATCTGCGGCGTGATGCTCAAGCCGGAACTGTTTAACAGCCTTCCTCTGAACAGGCTTCCGAACCTCCCGCCGTTTCAGCATTCCGCAGATGAATGCATTCGGAGACTGGATCTCCAGGAGGCTGCTCTCAAGAGATTACAGGAGCAAAATGCGGCAACAAAATCCGGAAGAAGTGACGACAAGGTAGCCGATAGGGGGAGTGATCTGGGAGGCAAACTGCGCGTAGTGATCGATCGAGTCGGTTTGGAAGACTGTGTCGCCAAGACCCGACTTAACCGAGATACGATAAACGATTTTCTCAACGGCAAAACTCAACCACGTAAGAAAACCGTGGAGAAAGTGGAAGAGTACCTAAAAACGATCCAGCCGAGCATTGCGAGAGAAGACGCCTTTAGATAGCAACGCATTGCGCCGAATGGAAGTGCATCAAACACGCGAAGTCACAACGCTCGGCCCTAAAGATCTCCGCAGTTTCTCCGCACGTGCTCCAAAGTCTCCGCAAATGAAGATCTGGTGCCGATTCTAAATCCGATTTAAGATTCTTGCGGAGGCATCTTTTGAAATTCGACTGGCACAAAAGGATGCCTCGAGCGCGTCACATCAGTCCTGCAAGCATCCAGGTCGCTCCGAAAAGAGCCCGCGGCTGATAAACATGGGGAAGATCTTGCCACCGGAGCCGATCACGATCGATCCGCATTATTCACCGCAGTTCTACGCCGAACTGTGGGGCACGAGCAGGTCCACTGTAGTCCGCTGGTTTCAGGATCTGGAAGGCGTCCTCAAGCTGAGCCAACCAGCGTGGAACGGGAAGCGCACCCGGATCGAGTTGCGGATTCCGTTCTCGCTGGCCATGCAGGTTTACCGCGAGCATACGAAAGGAGCGATAAAATGACGCCCATGCTTACACTTCAGCGAAGGCACTCTCGAAAGTGCCTCAATCACAAAAGAGTTCCCGGCCGCAAAGAAACGAGATGCAGGTGCCCCTTGTGGGCTTGCGGCATGGTTGATCAACGGAGAGTCCGGCTCTCCCTCAAAACCCGCGATCTGCAACGGGCGGCGCGACGACTGACGGAAATCGAAGATCGCATCTCTGGGAAACCGCGAAAGACGATCGCCGACGCGGTGAGTGCCTTCCAAGCGCAGCATGCCGGCAAGGCGTCCGAGACCAAGCGGAAGTACAAACGCATCTTAGGCTTCCTGGGTGACTTC
>Ga0070735_10002727_pt1 | contig 15798 bp, 12 predicted proteins | sample Coa_R1_FD_66443 | JGI IMG/M metagenome (GOLD analysis project Ga0070735, IMG submission 66443) | Surface soil microbial communities from Centralia Pennsylvania, which are recovering from an underground coalmine fire - Coalmine... | ecosystem: Environmental > Terrestrial > Soil > Unclassified ... | reverse complement strand
TCGGTCTTGCGCGACAGCATCGAGCATCGCCTGCTCGACGGCTCGGCCTATGATGGCGGCGGCATCGCCACCGCCGGCCTCTCCGATCCCGGCCACCAGGTGGCGGGCGGCGACGGGGTACTCACCGACCCGGCGGCACCGGGGGGCTTGTGGGCCAGGGGCTATGGGGTGCGGGGCACCTCTTCCCCCTTCGAGGATGACCGGGTCGGGCTCGTGGTCGGCGGCGATTGGCATGTGAGCCCGCATCTGGTGGCGGGCCTGGCGCTCGATTACGACCACACGGAGGCGCGTTTCTCGGACGCCGCCACCACCAGGCTCGATGCCTATCAGGGGGCCGCTTATGTCGGCTGGGGCGAGGGGCCGTGGTATCTGACCGGGCTCGCCGATATCGGGATCAATGCTTTCTCGACCACCCGTCCGCTCTTCCCCTTCGGCTTGCCGGGGGTCGCGAGCAGCCACCCCGAGGGCCTCACCTTCGGCGCCGGCAACGAGGTTGGCTATCATTGGCACCAAGCGAACTTCACCCTCACCCCCTATGCCGGGATCGCCTATACCCATACCAAGCTCGATCCTTTCAATGAGACGGGCGGGGAGGGCGCGCTCAACGTCAAGACCGGCACCGCTGACTCCTTCGCGCCGAGCGTGGGTTTGCGGCTCTCGACGGTGATCCATGGGGATATCGTGCCGGAGCTCAGGGTAGGGTATTCGCATGAGTTCCTGGATGCGGCGCAGACGCTCACCGGCTCGCTCGCCGGGACGCCCTTCAGCGTGACGGGGGTGAATTTCGGGCGCGACAGTGCGCTCGTGGGGGTGGGGGTGACGCAGGCGATCAATGCGGACGCCAGGGTCTTTGTGGATTATGATGGGAAGATCACCGGGAGCTTGCAGCAGCATGCGGTGTCGGCGGGAGTGCGGGTGAGCTTCTAGACCCTCACCCGCCTCACTTCGTTCGGCCCCCTCTCCCGCGGAACGCGGGAGAGGGGGGACTTAGCCTGCGAAGCGGTGGGGGGATGAGGGTAGCGGCGGCGAGAGTAAGTTAAAAGCGATTTAGCACAGGGGAGCGCCTTCAATGGATCACTGGATGAAGACGATCGCGGGTCTGCTGGTGACCGCGTGGTTCCTTATGGTTGGCGCTTCTTCCGCCTTCGCGCAGAACTCACCCACCGTCTCGATTGCCTTCAGCCAACCAAGCATCGAGCTCAACACTTCCACAACGCTGACCTTTACCCTCACCAATCCGAACGGGGTCGAACTCGACGGCATTTCCATCTCCGACACATTACCGGCGGGCCTCATCATCTCAAACCCGGATAGCCTGTCGTCGGGCTGCGACCCGGGGGTGGTCTCGGTGTCGACCAACGCGATTTCGCTCTCCGGCGGAATTCTGGCCGGCGGCGGCTCCTGCACATTTTCGATCAATGTCCTCGCCATCGCGGCCGGAACTCAGACCGACACGACCGGCACTATCTCATCGACCAATGGCGGAACCGGCGGCACGGCCACCGCCAGTCTCGCGGTCACTGTCATGCAGCCGACCATCACCCAAGCCTTCGGCAACGCATCGATCCCGGCCGGCGGCAGCACCACGCTCTCATTTACCATCACCAATCTGAACGCGATGGCGATACTGGACGGCGTCCAATTCACCGACCCGTTTCCGGCGGGCCTCGTGGTCGCCTCGCCCAATGGCCTGAACAACACTTGCGGCGGCACGATCACGGCGACACCGGGCAGCAGCACTGTTTCCCTCCAGAGCGGCGCGATCAATCCGGGGGGACAATCCTGTACCGTCTCATTGAACGTGACGGCGCGCCTCGCCGGCACCTTGGTCAATGTCACGAGGCCGGTGTCGACGAAGGAGGGCGGAACCGGCCCCATCAGCAATACCACGACACTCACCGTCACCGTCAACGGCAGCGCGGTGGCCCTCACCGCCTCACCCAACCCAAGCCGCCTGAACCAGCCCGTCACCTTCACCGCGACGGTGACGAGCGGCCTCGGCACGCCCACCGGTTCGGTGACCTTCCTCGATGGCACGACCGCCCTCGGCACGGTCGCCCTCAGCTCAGGCGTCGCCAGCTTCGCCACCTCCTCGCTCGGCCAAGGGGTGCACCGGATCACCGCGCACTATGGCGGAAGCGGCGCCTTTCTCGCGAGCATCTCGAGCGTCCTCACCCAGGCGGTCAATGTGAGCCAGACCTCGGTCGCCCTCGCTTCCTCGGTCAATCCGAGCGCCTTCCGCCAGCCGGTGACCTTCACCGCGACCGTGACGGGAAGCTTCGGTACGCCCACCGGCTCGGTCAATTTCCTCGATGGGGCGCAGGTGATCGGCACCGTGACGCTGAGCTCGGGCGTCGCCGCCTTCACCACGACCTCGCTCAGCTTAGGCTCGCACGCGATCACCGCGAGCTATGCCGGAAGCGGCGCCTTCCTGGCCAGCAGCTCGAGCGTGCTTGCCGAGACCGTCAATGTGCCGGCCGACAGCCTCAAATTGCGTGCCCTCGAGGTGGCCGGCACCCGCATCGAATCGCAGAGCTCGGGCCAGGCGATATCGGGGTCGATCGGCACCGCGATCAATGAGGGATTGAGCGGCGGCGGGTCACCCCTCACCTTGAGCGATAATGGCGTCCATCTCAATCTCGCCACCGGACCGGCGGAGACTGATAAGAGATGGCGCGTCTGGGCGGATGCGCGCGCCATCGGCTGGGACACCGATGTCAGGACCGGCGATATTCATGGCGGGCAGGTCAATGCGCTCCTCGGCTTGAGCGGCGCGCTCACCCCCGATCTCCTTCTCGGCGCTTTCGCCGGCTATGAGAATTTCGATTACACCTCCGATCTCCTCGATGGCAGGCTCAAGGGGGATGGCTGGACGGTCGGCACCTATCTCGGCTGGCGCTTCCTCCCCGGGGTTCGCTTCGATGCAGGTATTGCGCGGTCCGGGGTGAGCTATGACAGCACCGCCGGCACCGCCGCCGCCAACTTCCCGGGCCAGCGCTGGATCGCCAATGCCGCCCTCTTCGGTAGCTACCAGACGATCTATGGCACCGAGCTCGAGCCGTCGCTCAAGGTCTATTCGGCGTGGGAGCATGACGACGCCTTCACCGACACTCTCGGCGTCTCCGAGACCTCGCGCAATTTCTCGAACGGCCGCGCCAGCGGCGGCGCCAAGCTCGCTTATCCCTGGACCGTGTCGGACGCCACCACGATCGCCCCCTATGTCGGGCTCTATGCCGACTATTATTTCAACAGCGACGGGGCAGGCGGGCCTGCCGCGGCGGCGCTTCTCTTGCCGAACCAGTTCGTGGAAGGATGGTCGGCGCGGGTCACCACCGGCATCACCGTGACGAGTTGGGGCGGCGTGCGGCTCCTCCTCGGCGGCGAAGTCGGCGGGCTCGGCAGCGACCAGTTCACCGCGTGGACCCTACGCGGGCACGCCACGGTGCCGTTCTAACCCCGGGAGCGCGTGATTGACATCTCCCTCCTCCTAACGCTTGATGTCGCACGCGTCAGGACGAGAAGCCGGAGGGTTTGTGCCATGACCGGATCGCGGGCCAAGAGCTTCCGGAGCGCGCGCTGGTATGGGGCGAGCGATCTGCGCTCGTTCGGGCATCGCTCGCGCACCAAGCAAATGGGTTTCTCGGCCGAGGATTATGCCGGAAAACCGGTGATCGGGATCCTCAATACCTGGAGCGAGATGAATCCCTGCCACCAGCATTTCCGCGACCGTGCCGAAGCGATAAAGCGCGGCGTGTGGCAGGCGGGCGGGTTTCCGGTGGAAATGCCGGCGATGGCGCTGGGCGAGCCTTTCATGAAGCCTTCCACCATGATGTACCGCAACCTCCTCGCCATGGAAGCCGAGGAATTGGGCCGCGCCAACCCGATCGACGGGCTCGTCCTCATGGGCGGGTGCGACAAGACCGTGCCGGCGCTTCTCATGGGGGCGGCGAGCCTCAATCTGCCCGCGATCTTCGTCCCCGCCGGACCGATGCTCCGCGGCCATTGGCAAGGAAAGACACTGGGTTCGGGGAGCGATGTCTGGAAATACTGGGCGGAGCTCCGGGCAGGGCGCATCACGCCTGAGGATATGGACGGGATCGAGGATGGCATCGCCCGCTCCGCCGGGACCTGCATGACCATGGGGACGGCCTCGACCATGGCGGCGCTTGCTGAGGCGATGGGCCTCACCCTTCCCGGCGCTTGCGCGATCCCCGCAGTCGATGCGGCACATTCCCGCATGGCCGCGGCGAGCGGGCGGCGCATCGTCGAGCTCGTCCTCGAGGACCGGCCCATCCGCGACTTCATGACGGACGCCGCTTTCACCAATGCGATCACCACGCTGATGGCGATCGGCGGGTCGACCAACGCCATCATCCATTTGATCGCGATGGCGGGACGCGCCGGCATTGCCTTGACGCTGGAGCGCTTCGATGCGATTGCCCGAACCACCCCGCTTCTCGCCAATCTCCGCCCCGCCGGCCAGTATCTGATGGAGGATTTCTATGATGCCGGCGGTCTTCCCGCGCTCCTCAATGCGCTTGGCCGTCGTCTCGATGGCGCCACGCCCACGGTCAATGGGAAGACGCTCGGCGCGAACATCGCCGGGGCCGCGATCATCGACACCGATGTCATCCGAACGCCGGAACGCGCGGTGAAGCCCGCCGGCGGGCTTGCCATCCTCCGCGGCAATCTCGCGCCGGCCGGCGCCGTCATCAAGCCTTCGGCGATGGAACCCCATCTCCTTCGTCATCGCGGACCCGCCTTGGTGTTCGGCAATTACGCCGACATGGCGGCCCGGATCGATGATCCGGCATTGCCGGTGACCGCGGAGTCGGTGCTGGTGCTTCAGAATGCCGGGCCCAAGGGGGCTCCCGGCATGCCGGAATGGGGCCAATTGCCGATCCCCAAGAAGCTCCTCACACAAGGTATCCGCGACATGGTCAGGCTTTCGGATGCGCGCATGAGCGGCACGAGCTACGGCGCCTGCGTCCTTCATATATCGCCCGAATCCTATATTGGCGGACCCTTGGCGCTGGTGCGTGACGGCGACCTGATCGCGCTCGACATCGCGGCGCGGGCCTTGACGCTCGAGGTCGGCGAGGAGGAGCTCGGTCGCCGCCGCGCCGCGTGGGTGCCCCCGAAGCCGCATTATGAACGGGGGTTCGGCGCGCTTTTCACGGCCCATGTCGGGCAGGCGGAAACCGGCTGCGATTTCGATTTCCTGACCGGCACGCGGCCGGTTCCCGAGCCGGAGATTCATTGATGGAACACGCGCACTTCATCCCTCTCCCGCTGGCGGGAGAGGGAGGGGCCCGCCGAACGCCGCGCTGCGGCGGTCGGTGGGAGGGTGAGGGAGTGCCTGCCCCTTATACCCGTAACGAGGCCGATGCTGCCATGCGAGCTGTCTCCTGCGAGTCCACTCTTGCGGGTAACCCTCACCCTCCCACCGCTTGGCCCGCAAGCCGCGGGCCAAGCGGTGGGCCCCTCCCTCTCCCGCAAGCGGGAGAGGGCAGCGGCCAAGGGGAGAGAGTAACATGAGAGTAACCCCCGACCATCTCCGCGATCAGATCGCCGCCATTCTGACGGCCTGGGGCATGCCCGCCGCCGCGGTCGCCGCCACCGCCGAGGTGATGCTCGCGGCCGATCTCGCCGGCATCGATTCGCACGGCGTCAATATGCTCACCCTCTATGACCGGCTGCGGCGCGACGGCCAGATCACGCTTGCCGCCGACGTGAAGACCGTGCGCGAAAATAGCGGCACCGCGCTCATTGATGGCGGCGGCGGGCTCGGCCATTACCCCGGCTCGCTCGCCATGAACCTCGCCATCGCCAAAGCCAAGGAAGGGGGGAGCGGGATCGTCGCGGTCCGGCACTCGCATCATTACGGCGCGGCCGGGATCTATGCCTTGCGGGCGGCCGAGGCGGGGCTCATCGGCTGCTCCATGACCGCGACCTTCGCGCGGGCGATCGTCCCCACTTTCGGGGCGGAGGCGATGTTCGGCACCAACCCGATCGCCTTCGCCGCACCCACCAGACGCCATCCGCCCTTTCTCCTCGACATGGCGACCAGCACCGCCGCCGCCGGCAAGCTCAAACTCGCGCTCCAGGCAGGAAAACCCATCCCCGCGGGCTGGGCGCTCGGGCGCGACGGCACGCCCACCACCGACCCCGCCGAGGCGCTCGCCACCCGCCTCCTCTCGCCGCTCGGGGGAAGCCGCGAATTGGGCGGCCACAAGGGTTACGGGCTGGCCATGATGGTGGAGATCCTGTCGACCGTCCTCAGCGGCGCGGCCTTCGTGGGTTGGGGGTTGGCACGGCACAATGTCGGGCATTTTTTCCTGGCGCTTGACCCCGCATCGTTCCGCGAGCCGGGGGCGTTCGAGGCGGATCTCGATGCGATGATCGACGCCTTGCGCGCCACCAAGCCGCTCGATCCGGCGCAACCCGTCCTCATTCCCGGCGATCCCGAGCATCGCACCACGCGCGAGCGCCGCGCCCGCGGCATTCCGCTCGCGCCCGCGGTCCTCGCCGATCTCGAACGCCTCGCGTACGAGGCCGGGGTGGCCTTCACGCTCGTACCCCCCTCTCCCTTGCCCATGGCTGCTCCCTTAAGCAGTATGGAATGAGCGAGGGAAGTCCAAGCGAGAGGGTGCGACATGATGAGGCCGCCGCAGGAAAACTGGGTGATCACCAAGCCGGCACGGATTTCCCAGCACGGGATCGTGGTGGCGCAGCATGCCGGCGCCGCCACCATCGGCGCCGAGATGCTGGCGGCGGGCGGCAATGCGGTCGATGCCGCGGTCGCCACCGCTTTGGCGCTCGCCGTGCTCGAACCCTGGATGAGCGGCCTCGGGGGCGCCGGGTTTCTGCTTTATGGCGAAGGCGGAAGCGATCGGGTGGCCCTCGTCGATTTCTCCGCGGTCGCGGCGCAGCGCCTCAATCCCGGACGCTTCCGCCTCACCGGGGCCGTGAGCCCCGAGCTCTTCGGCTGGCCGGAGGTCGAGGAGGATCGCAACCTCATCGGCTACGAGTCGATCTGCGTTCCGGGCGCGGTCGATGGGCTGGGGCTCGCCGTCGAACGCTTTGGCCGGAAATCCTTGGCCGAAGTGATCGCCCCCGCCCTGGCGCTCGCCGAAGCCGGGCTTCCGATCGATTGGCACACCTCGCTTCACATCGCCCTCTTCAGCGCCGAGCTCGCCCGCTTCGATGCCTCAAGCGCGCTCTATCTGCCGGGCGGGCACCCGCCGGCACCCTCGCGCGGCGACCCACCGCGCCGTCTGCCGCTCCCGGCGCTCACCCGCACGCTCCAGCGTCTTGCGACCGCCGGACGGCGTGATTTTTACGAAGGCGAGCTCGCCGCCGCGCTCGTCCGGGATCTGGGCGCGGGCGGCAGCCCGATCGATGGCGGCGATCTCGCCCATTACCACGCCAGCGTCATCGAACCCCTTTCTCTCGATTACCGGGGCGTCACCTTTCATGCCGCCTCGGCTCTTTCCGGCGGCCCCACCTTCCTCGAGGCGATGGCCGCACTCGACCGGCGTCTTCCCGGCGGCACCATGGGGTACCCGGACGCCGATGCCTATCTCGCCTACGCGGAAACCTTGACCGCCGCCTTCGCCAAACGCACCGCCGAGCTTGGCCATGTCATGCCGCCGGGCTCCAATACCTCCCATGTCTCGGTCGTGGATCGCGACGGGAATATGGTGTCGCTCACCAATACGCTTCTCGGCTATTTCGGGTCGAAGGTCGTGGCTCCGGGCACCGGCATCCTCATGAATAACGGCATGATGTGGTTCGACCCGAGCCCGGGGGCCAAGAACTCGATCGCCGCCGGGGCGAGGCCGCTTGCCAATATGTGCCCGCTCCTGGTGACGCGCGGCGGTGTTCCCTGGGCAGCACTCGGCGCGTGCGGCGGGCGGGCGATCATTCCGGCGATGGTGCAGCTTGCCTCCTTCATGGTCGATTTCAATATGTCGCTGGAATCGGCCTTCGCCACCCCCCGGCTCGATGCGAGCGGCCCAAACCTTCTTTGCGAGGCACGCCTTGCCCCGGACATCATCGCCGCGCTGTCCGCCCGCTTTCCGCTGGAGATGGTCGAGAACACCCTTTACCCGCCCCGCTTCGCCGCCCCCTCGGCAGTCACCCATAATCATCCCACCGGACGCAATACCGGGATGGCCCATATCCTCTCCCCCGCCGCTGCCGCCATCATCGAGCCGGTCTCATGACCCCGACGCTCGCGCCCGAGGATTGGCCGCTCGATCCGGCGGTGACCTACCTCAATCATGGCGGCTACGGCGTCTGCCCCCGCCCGGTGCTGGCGGCCCAGGCGGAGTGGCGCGCCCAGATCGAGCGCAACCCCACCGGCTTCATGACCCGGATCCTGCCCCGCGCCTTGCGGGAAGCAGCCGCCATGATCGCCGCTACTTTAGGCGCGCGCGGTGAGGATCTGGTGTTCATCGACAACGCCACGACCGGCTGCAACGCGGTGCTGGCCTCGCTCGATCTCCGGGCGGGCGACGAGATTCTGTTGACCTCGCTCGGCTATGGCGCGATCGCCAAGGCGGCGCGTCATTGGGCGGCGCGCGCCGGCGCGCGGGTGGTCGAAGCCGAGATCCCCGTGCCGCTTCCCGATGATGACACGTTGCTGCGCGCGGTGGCCACGCGTCTTGGGCCCCGCACCAGGCTTGCGGTCTTCGATCATGTCGCCTCGCAGAGCGCGCTCCTCCTGCCGGTGGCCGCTCTCACCCGGCTCGCTCACGAGGCAGCGGTCCCGGTCCTCATCGATGGCGCGCATGCCCCCGGGCTGGTGCCGCTGGCGATTGCGGCGATCGGCGCCGATTGGTATGTCGGCAACTGTCATAAATGGCTCTTCGCTCCGCGGGCTTGCGCCTTTCTTCAGGCGCAGGCTTCGCGGCAGGGAACGCTTCACCCCCTCACCATCTCGCATGGGCTCGGGGCCGGCTTTACCGCGGAATTCGACTGGACCGGCACCCGCGACCCGAGCCCCTTTCTCGCCGCCCCTGAGGGCGCCGCGTTTCATGCCCGGCTCGGCGGCGCGGCGCTTCGCGCGCGGAACGACGCGCTCGCCCATGAAGCAGCGCAGTTCCTTGCCCGGCTCTGGCATACCGAGCTTGGCGGACCGCCCGCCTCTTTCGCGGCGATGGTGACGGTGCGCCTGCCCGATCGGGGCGCCCCGAGCGAGGCGCGGGCCGACGCCCTTCGCCTCTTTTTGGCGGAACGGCATCGGATCGAGATCGCGGTGGTCGCGTTTGCCAATGCGCTTTGGGTGCGGCTCGCCGCGCAGATCTATAACGACATCGGGGATTATGAAAAACTGGCAACGGCCGTCGGCGATTGGTTAAGATCCAGCGCATGATCGGAAAAATCGCGCGCCTCCTTCCCTTGCCGGCACTCCTTTGGGTTCTCTTTCTCCCGGGCCTCGATGGCGAGGGGCATCGCCTGCGGCTCGATTATTGGCCGCGCCCGGAAATGATGCTCGTCCTCTGCCTCCTTGCCGCTCTCGCCTGGTTCGGCGTGACCCTGCCGCGCGCCTGGCGCTGGAGTGCGGCGGTGGGGCTCATGTTGGCGGCGGTGATCGGGTTTGCCGATGCGGTGGTGGTGGCCTTCTTCGATCGCGATCTCGCCCTCTATTTCGATCTCCCGCATGTCCCGAAGCTTGTCGCCCTCTTCGCCGAGAGCGCGGGCTGGGGCTGGGCATGGGGCGCGTTCCTCGCCCTGACCCTGGTGCTTGCGGCGCTCCTTGCCATCCTCGCCTGGTCGATGGGCGCCGCCTCCAGGGTGCTCACCGGCAAATCCCAGGCGGGGCTCGTGCTCGCCGCATTCGCGGCGGCGGCGGCGGCGATGTTTGCGATCGGCGAGGCGCGGGTGGCGCCGGTGCTTTTCCGGCAGCTCGCCGGGACCTGGCGCGCCTTTGCCGTTTTCCACGGGCTCGATCCGACTTACGCCACGCGCCTTGCCGCGCCGGTCCTGCCGGCGGGACCCCTTCCCGGGCTCAAGCACCAGGACGTGCTGCTGGTCTTCTTCGAATCCTACGGCACCGTGGTGCTCGACGATCCGCGTTTTGCGCCCCAAATGATGCCGGCGCTCGCTGCCTTTGCTCAGCGCCTCGAGGGGGCCGGTTATCATCTGAAGAGCAACCGCGTCGTTTCCCCCACGTTCGGCGGCGGCTCGTGGCTTGCCCATGGCACGGTGGCGAGCGGGCTGAAGCTCGACCGTTTCCTCGACCGGCTCCTCGTCGAAAGCAACCGCCCGACCCTTCCCAAATATATGGCGGCGGCCGGCTATCGCACCGTCGATATCATGCCGGGGATCAAGAAATCCTGGCCCGAGGCCGGGTTCTGGGGCTTCGACAAGACCTATTACTCCTTCGATCTTGCCTATGAAGGGCCGGAATTCGGCTGGTTCGACATCCCGGATCAATTCACGCTCCGCCGCTTCGAGGCAAGCGAGGGAACGCCCGGCCATGCGCCCCTCTTCGCCGAACTCGTGCTGGTCTCGAGCCACACGCCCTTCCTGCCGGTGCCGCCTTACGTTGAGGATTGGAACGATGCCGGCGATTATAAGAGTGTGAGCGAGGCTGAATGGAAGACCATCTATCATGAGCCCGATTGGGAGCATCTCGAGGTCCCTTACGTTGAAAGCGTGCTTTATGATTTGCGGACGATTTCCGAGTGGCTGGCCCGCCGCGACGGCAATGCGCTGGTGATCATCCTCGGCGATCATCAGCCGCCGGGCTTCATTTCCGGCGAGCATCAGCCTTGGACGGTGCCGATCCATGTCTTGTCGCGCGATCCCGATCTGGTGCAGCCCTTCGCCCGGCACGGGTTTGTCGATGGCGTCGTTCCCCCATTGGTGGCTTCGGGCGCGGGCATGGAAAGCTTCCTCGGCGCGTTTCTCGCCGATTTCAGCCGCCCCCCGGCGCGGCTGGCGAGCCGTCCTTGAGAGAGGTGATCGATCATTATCGCCGTCATGGCTATGCGGTCGCCCGCGGGGTCTTCTCGATTAAGGAAATAAGCGCGATCGCCGCCGCCTTCGACCGGCATTGGGCGATCGGCATGGCGCACCCCAAGAGCTTTCGCCATGGCAATCTGCTCTATCGCCAAGGCCTCGATGACAAAGAGGGGCGCATTTTGCGGCTGGTGCAATGGCCCTCGCGCGTCGATCCGGTCCTGGACGAGATGCGGCGCGCCCCCGCCTTGTTGCCGCTGCTCGAGCCGCTTTTGGGGCGCGACATCAAGCAGATCATCAATCAGCTTCATTGGAAGCCCCCCGGCACGCGCGCAGAATTCGCCTATCATCAGGATGTGCGTTTCCGAAGACCGCGCGAGGCCTTCCGCAATCTCTTCGAGAGCTACGTCCAGACCGGCATCGCGATCGATCGCCATCGGCGCGGGAACGGCGCCATGCGCCTCCTCCCGAACTCGCATTTGGCCGGCGAGCGGGAGCTCGCGGGGGCCGGGCCGGTGCTCGATCAGGCGATGGCGGACGCGTCTCTTGAGCGTGCCGGATTCGATCCCAAGGAACTCGTCGATCTCGAGCTCGAGCCGGGGGATGTGGCGCTCTGGAATGTCTATACCATTCATGGCTCCGGCCCCAACGAGACCGGGGGCGAGCGGCGCTTTTACCTCAACGGTTATGTCCGTGGCCCAGATTGCGATCGCGGTGAATGGACCTGGGAAGGGGGCAAGGCTCGCCCGCTCGGGGCGCCGACCCTCGTTCATTACGAGGCGCTTTTCACGGACCCTGAGCCGCATTACCTCGACCCATGATCTGCGTCATCATCGTCAATTTCAATGCCGGCCGGCATTTGGCGCGCGCCGTGGAAGCGCTTCGCGCCCAGAGCTTTCGCGATTTCGAAACCATCATCGTCGATAACGCCTCGAGCGACGGCTCGCTTGAGGCACTCCCGCCGCTCCCCGCCGGTTTTCGGATCATCAGGATGGCGGAAAATCTGGGCTTTGCCGCCGCCAATAATCGCGCGGCCGCGGCAACAAACGCGCCATGGATCGCCACCTTGAACCCCGATGCCTTCGCCGAACCCCGTTGGCTCGAGGAGTTAGCCCTGGCCACCCGGCGCTACCCCGATATTCCGATGTTCGGATCGGCCCAGATCGATGCCGCCGATCCGGCCCGGCTCGACGGTGCCGGCGATGTTTATCACATCTCGGGGCTCGCCTGGCGGGCCGGTGGGAAAGCCGCGGCGCTTCAGGCGGGCGATCATGAGATCTTCGCGCCATGCGCCGCCGCGGCACTCTATCGGCGCGATCTCTTCCTCGCCATGGGCGGTTTCGACGAGCGGTATTTCTGCTTCTGCGAAGATGTCGATCTTGCCTTCCGGCTGCGCCTCGCCGGTTTCCGCTGCGCCCAGATCAATGGCGCGGTGGTGCATCATATCGGCGGCGGCACCGCGGCAAGGCGCGGCGATTTCGCTCTCTATCACGGGACCCGCAACCGCTTCTGGACCTTCGTCAAGGACATGCCGGGCCCGCTTTTCTGGCCCCTGCTGCCGTTCCATCTCGGATTGACCCTGGTGCTGACCCTGCGAGGGCGCGGCGTTAAGGCGTGTCTGCGAGGTTTTCGGGACGGGATAAGGGGATTGCCCCCGATCTGGGCGGCCAGGCAGGCGGTTCAAGGGGCGCGGCGCGTGCCGCTCACGCGCCTGATGCGCGCCTTCACCTGGTCACCGCGGGCGCTTTTGCGGCGCGGCCCCGATTATCGGCCGCTTTGAGGCCGCCCATGACGGTCAGCATCATCATGGTGAGCTTCAACACCGGGCCGGTGCTCTTCGCGGCAATCGAGTCCGGGCTTCGGCAAGCGGGCTTGAGCGAACTCGTTCTCGTCGATAACGGCAATCCCCCGGAGGTGAGCGCCGAGCTTCAGGCCTGGTCGCGGCGTGATCCACGCCTCGTTCTGATTGCCGGCCAGGGAAATGTCGGCTTTGCCAAGGGATGCAATCTGGGGGCGCGCGCGGCGGCGGCGGCCAAGGGGTCGGCGTTTCTGTTCCTCAATCCCGATTGCGAGCTTGAGACCGGCACGCTCGTCGCGCTCATGGCGGCAGGTGCCGCCCTTCCCCGGCCTTTCCTGCTGGGGTGCCGGCTTCAAGATCCCGACGGCGCCGAGCAGCGGGGATCGCGGCGGGAGCTTCTCACCCCGTGGACGGCGCTCGTGGAAAGTCTGCGGCTCGATCGTCTGATCCCGAACCACCCGCTCTTCAAGAGACTCAATCGTCATGAAGGGCCTTTGCCCAAGGAGATCACCCCGGTGCCCGCCATCAGCGGCGCCGCGATGATGATGATGCAGGAGGATTTCTGGGCGATCGGCGGCTTTGACGAAGGGTATTTCCTCCATGTCGAGGATCTCGATTTCTGCTATCGCTTCCGGCAGGTGGGGGGTGAGATCTATTTCGTTCCCGGGATCGCGATCCGCCATCACCGCGGCACCAGCAAGGCGAGACCCCTTCGCATCGAATGGCACAAGATGCGGGGCTTCCTTCGCTATTTCCGCAAGCACTTCTCCCGAAGCCCCTTCGCCCTCCTCCTGCCGGTGGCGAGCGCCGGCATTCTTATGCGCTTCCTCCTCAAGGCCGCGATGATCGGCGCAAGGGGAGCCATGAAAAAATGACCGAAAGAGCGATCCTTCTCGGCGCGAGAAGCTTTGTGGCGCCGCATTTGAAGCGCCGTCTCGACGCCTGCTTTCAGGAGACGGAAGCGCTCGGCCGGGACCTCAGGGCTTGGGCGGCCCCCTCGGGCGCGGTCATTTTTTCCCTAATCCCGCTCCCAGCACTTCCCGCCTTGCTGCCGCGAGTGGCCGAGGCGAAGCAGATCATTGCCTTAAGCTCGACCAGCGCGGTCACCAAAGCCACGAGCCCCGATCCCCGGGAGCGGGCGCTCGCCGCCGCGCTCCTCGCGGCCGAGACCGCGCTCGCGCAGTTCTGCCGGGAGCGGGGCATTCTTTGGACCGTGCTCCGTCCGACGCTCATCTATGATCCAGGCGTCGATCGCAATGTGAGTGCGATCGCCGCCTTCATCAGGCGTTTCGGATTCTTTCCGATCGTGCATCCGGGCCGAGGATTGCGCCAGCCCGTCCATGCCGATGATGTCGCCGCGGCGATGATCGCGGCCATCGACAACACCCGAGCGCTGGGAAAAATCTTCGATTTGCCCGGCGCCGACACCCTTTCTTATCGCGAGATGGTCGCCCGCATCTTCGCCGGGCTAGGCCGTGCCCCCCGCATCCTGCCCTGTCCCGCCTCGCTTCTGCGTTTCGGGCTCACCCTCGTGCATCGCATTTTCCGGCGGGGTTACAGCCCGGCGCTTCTCGACCGCATGAATCAAGACCTGGCCTTTGATCGCCACCCCGCCGAGGCCGCGCTCGACTATCGCCCGCGGCCCTTTCACCCCGGTTTCTGATCACCCGCGATCGGCGGCATGACGCTCGGTTTGCACGCTTGCCGCGGCGGCGGCGGGCGGCGCCACTTGCGGCGCGGGCGTTGCCGTCGCGGTCTCTTCCTCTTCCTTCATCCCGGCCTTGAAGGCCTTGATGCCCTTGGCGAAATCGCCCATCAGCCGGGGCAGCTTGCCGACCCCGCCAAAGAGCAAGAGACCGATCGCGATAACCACTAACCAGTGCATGGCACTGAACGAACCCATGAGAAGCCTCCATTCGACTGACGATAATTTCCGAATTCCTATTTTGGCATCTTGTCACGTTCGATGCTAGTCTCCTGCCATGCGGCGACGATTCTTATGGTTGGCACCTTTGGTCACGTTGGCTTTGGCGGTCGGCGGCGCGGTGCATTTTCACCCGCCGCGCGCCACCCCGGTGATCGCGGCAACCATCGCGGTCGCCGCCGCTCCCGAGGAGATCCCATCAACACCAAAAGACCAAACGCCCGCTCCGCCCACCCTTCCCGACCTTCCCGAAAAAGAAGTCACCGAGCTTCAAACCCATACCATCGATGAGGCGGGTGAGCCGCCGCTCCCTCCGCCCTTTACCGCCGTCGACCGCGAGGGGCGGCCGATCTTGCGCGAGGCTGGCCCACCCCCGCCTCCCAGCAGCTATCGCCCCTCTTCCCCCGGACCTCGCTTAGGCACCAGGCAGGCCGCGGTTACCTCGTTCACCGGCGCGGCCGAGGCGGCGAGCGGTAACGCGATCATCCTCGAGGGCAGGGAGCTTACCCTCTTCGGCATCCGTCCGCCAGAGCCCGGCGATCACTGCGTGTTCGCCGATGGTACAGAAGTCGCTTGCGGCGAAATGGCGCAGGCCGCGCTCGCCCGCCGCTTAGGCCCGGGGAGCAGCGTGTCGTGCCGCGTGCCGCAAGGGCAGGGGCGTGGCGAGGCCGGCGCGGTTTGCACCGATGCCTTGGGGGTCGATCTCGGCGGCTTTCTCGTCGCCGAGGGCCTGGCGCTCGCCGATACCAAGCGCAGCTTCGATTATTCCCGCCTGGAAGCGGCGGCGCAGTTCTTCCGCCGCGGTCTTTGGCATAATCGCTGACAACGCTCTCGGCTTGATCATGGGCCGCGAAATGGCCGTGACAAAGCCGCGAAATTGCCATGGTGAGGGCACAAATTGCGCCGCTGATAAAGGGATCGGCGGGTGCGAGTTTGAGCCTTTCATCGATGAGTGTAGCGGGCGGAACGTTCACGGTCATGGTGGTACCGGTCACCGACCCCTACGACCCTGCCTTCGAGCATGAGCTGGCGAGGCACATCGCGCGGAGCCCCGGCTTCTTCGTCAATGCGCCGGTCGTGCTCGATCTCGAACATTGTCTGGGGT
>Ga0070735_10002726_pt1 | contig 15800 bp, 11 predicted proteins | sample Coa_R1_FD_66443 | JGI IMG/M metagenome (GOLD analysis project Ga0070735, IMG submission 66443) | Surface soil microbial communities from Centralia Pennsylvania, which are recovering from an underground coalmine fire - Coalmine... | ecosystem: Environmental > Terrestrial > Soil > Unclassified ... | reverse complement strand
CAGGATACGATCGCATTCCTCCAGGCTGACGGCCATGGGTTTGTCGAGCAGAATGTGTTTGCCGGCTTCCGCGGCCGCGATAGCCTGCCGGGCATGTTCGTTATGAGGTGTGCTGATAAAGACCGCGTCCACATCGCTGCGCTCGACCAGAGCTTGCACGTTTGGCTCGAAGTCCACGTTGTAATCTGCCGCTAATTGAGGAGCACGGCTTCCCCCCGCCACTGCAATCAGACGCGCACCCGGCAAATATTTAGCGATTGTCTCCGCGTTTGTGCGGCCCATAAAACCCGACCCGATAATCCCAATCCCGATCTCTTCCATATCAATCCATCAAACCTAGCAGCCGCCGCGCATTGCCACCCAAGATGGCCTCGCGCTGCAAATCGGTGATGCGCGCATGTTCTATCTTCCGCAGTCCAGCAGCGGCGTTTTGCATTGGCAGACCCGTTCCGAACAGCAAGCGGTCGCTACCGCATTCCTCCACAATCTTCGCGATTGCGTTAAATCCCTGAATGCAGGAGGTCTCCAGATGAACGGTCGGGAAGCGGCGCATCAAAGCGAGGCCGGCCCGCAGCTCCTGGAAGTAATTGAGGCCCGTCAGAATCCAGATCGCCTTGGGATGCCGCTCCACCACCGCAGCCATTGAGCTCACATCGAGCATGGGCATGCCCCAATTCATTAATACTCGCAAGGGAAGCTGCACCGGCAACTGTCTTGCGACCGCGTGTTCGCAAACGGTATCGACGAAAGGCTCGTAGAGAAACTGATAGGAGTGATACTGCGGAAACAACCGGTATCCCCGCACAGCGACCATCTGATCCGGATCGAATTCATTGGCGGGCAGCTTGTGGCTTAGCTCCGGTGGGCCGATGCACGCAAAAGCAATCAGACGGTTCGGACATTGAGCCGCCGCGTCGAGAGCTTCGCGGTTGCCATCACGCCAGTTAACGAACAGACTGCGCGTCGACGTGATGACCGCCCGATCGATGCAGCACGTATCCATGACATTAACCACCTCGGAGGCCGTAGAAACAGGCACGGGCCAATATGGCCATTTTCCGATATAGGCATGAATATCGATCGTCATGGCGCGATGCCAATCAGGCGCGCGATGTTGCCGCCCAGAATCAAGCGCCGGGCTGCCGAGTCCAGAGCTGTTTCCGTGATTTTGGCCATCTGCGTCCAGGGATCGAGCAGCGGCATGTCGGTGCCGAAGACGATTTTTTCGGGGCCTAGCACGCTGACAGCCGTCTCCAGAAAATTAGTATCGATTGTGGAACTCGCCGTCTCCAGATACAGAGACGGAAAACGCTGCGCAGCCATAATGGCCCGGTTCCAGTCGCCTTTCGCGAACGGTTGGCCTCCTGCGTGAGCCATCATGAAGCGGCACTCCGGAACGGCAGACAGCAGGTATTCGCATTCTGCGGGCGTGGTATGAGCCAGAACGACGAATTTCAGTTCCACGCATTTTTCGAGAATCGGAAGCATGGCGGGCTCGGCGATCGACGACTCGGGAGTTGAGTAGATCTTCAGCCCGCTCATTCCGTAGTCGTTACGGCAGCGTTCCAATTCATCCAGCGCTTCCTGTCCGAAACGCGTTGAGTGCAGCGTGGCATAGCCTATAATGCGGTCGGGAAAAAGCCGCATCTGCTCGTAGAGCAGCCGGTTGCCCTCATGCATATCGTAAAAGAGTGCTGTCAAATCGGTGCAAAAGAGGCGGTCGATGCCAACTTCATCAGCCGTTCTTACCAGCAGTTCGGCGGTGACGTCGATTTGTAGACGGGTGGACTTGCCGACATGCACGTGCGCGTCGATCACCATCGGCTAAGCCACCTTACAACGGCAAACTACGATTTGTCAATACCAAAGGCTATTTAGAAGAGGCAAATCGAGCTTTGATTGCGGAGCGCAGCCGGGGAGCAGGGGCGCGGTCGCCCACTGCCTCCGCAGGACGCTTTGATGCCGGACCGCCGCTTCTTAGCTTTTCCTCGACGGCCGCCGCCACTTCTCGTAACGCCGCGGCCACAACCGCAAGCTGTGTCTGATTGAATCGCACCGAGGGTCCGGCAATGCTCATTGCCGCGATCGGGCGCGCCTGCTCATCCAGAATCGGTACGGCTACGCAATACGCTCCCGGCAGGCTCTCTTCATCGTCCACGGCAAAACCGCGTTCCCGGATACGTGCCAATTCAGTCTTCAGGGCACTGAGTGAAACGATTGTCCGGCCGGTAATCCTTGGCATCCCATAGGTACGGAGAAGTTGCCGCACCTCGGGAAAGGGAAGATGCGCCAGGTGCGCTTTCCCGAGTGCCGTGCCATGCAACGGATCGCTGCCACCCACCACTTCGGCCAGCCGGAAGCGCTCCAGACTTTCCCGGACTTCGATATAGCGAATCTGGCCTTCCATCATCACGCCCAGGTTTACCGTCTCGCGGAAGCGCTCGCGTAGGCTCTCCATGTAGGGGCCCGCTACTGCCACCAGATCCGTGCGCCGCAATTTCGCATTGGTGAGGTCGAACAGTTTCGACCCTAGCTCATAGCGTTTGTTGCTCTTGATAATATAGCCATGCTCGGACAGCGTATACAGCAGCCGGAAAGTCGTGTTCATGCTCTGGTTCAGACGCATGGAGATCTCCTTCAGAGAAAGCTGCGCCTTTCGCTCCCGCGTAAATACTTCGAGCACATCCAGAGCTCTGCCGACCACCTCGACATAGTAAACGTCTTTTCGCGGTTCTTTTGGGTTCATCTTATTGTGCTTCCGCATCCACCTTTTCCGGATGCGGAGTATGGGCAAAACTGAAGCCGCCAACGTCGATGCGCGCGGCAACGGGTTTCGAAAGATTGGCCAGATATTCGCCGGGATTTTGAATTCCGCTGCCACTCCACGCGGCCGCAGCCGCATATTCGCCTCTTACCGCTCCTTGAGGTCCAACTTTCAACCGATCGACGATTACCCGGTTGGTCGATTCCGCAGTCGCTACCTGAGGAGCCAAAGAGAATTGAGCTTCGTCGAAGTACACCGCTAACCCGATTACGCCATCGCGCCGATTTTGCCGGCCCGTGACAATCATCTGACCGCTCGCCGGGAGAAAAGACTCCGCTGGCAGGTCGCGAATTCCGACTCCCAGTTCGTACTCGTGATCTTGTTCCAGCCGAATCGGAATCGCCTGGAAGCGGCAGCGCACGAATGCCTCACCGGCATCGATCGAGTATTGCGCCTTTAGCCGGATCACATCGTTGCCGATCGCCCAGTCATCCAGTGTGCTCTCCACAATCGCCCGCAACGGGCCGTCGGCGACGATCCGGTAGTGAGGAACCATTTCCGGCGACGGTTTGTGCGCATAATCCGGCACATTCATCGGTGGTTGATACACCTTATCTAACCGTCGCAGGTAAATGCCTCCCAGGCCAAGCGTGTCGCCGATATGGAAGACATCCCGCCCAATCCCGACATCGAGCCGCGGCGGCACATAGGCCGCAAGATCGTTGTCCAAGCCGAAATTCCCTGCAGCCCGCCCCTGTACATCGAGAAAAAATCCGCCATAAGTACGATATCCAATCAGCTCGGATTCAAACGCCGCAACCTGACGATTGTAGCCGTAACTGTGCTTCGCCTGCACGCGCTTCGGCCACCAGATCACATCGTTCAGCGTGGTCGAGTAGTAGATATCGACGCGCCGCCGTTCCCCCGCTGCCAGGCTGACTGGAAACTCAAACTGGTCTACTATCCCGTCGCCGTCAACATCATCCGATTGCGATGCGATGGGCGTTGCTGCGTGCGTGTTTTCGTCGATCGATATGGCAATGGCACACCGTCCCGGGAATTCCGGCGCCACCTCTCGAGCCTGGTTGACAGACACGGTCGCGAGTCCGCGCACTGCGTCCTTTCCCGGGTTTGAAACTGCCACACTCAACCGGAAAGCGAAGTTGGGCATCAGCCAGCCGGTCGCCGCCGGGCCGGGTTGAGCCGCCAGGATGCCAGCGCCGGCAATCAGCGTCAATACAACTCGGCTTGCGATCATACGGGTATCGTATAGCCTCTTTTCTTAGATCGCCTCTCCGCAAGAATTAACTTGCTTCCCATGCAAGCCAACACAACGCCCAGAGCGATATCCATCCAACGCGCCTGCGCTGAACCGGCCAGAATTCCAGCCAGGGCTAGTAGGGAGCCAACCACCAAAGTCGCTGCGCCCAGCGCCGGGCGAGCCGATCCAGTTTCTCCCTTGTGAATCTCTCCTGGTGAAATTGGGACATCCATCGCGCGAAAGAACGTCTCAATGCGCGTCCGCTCGTTCCAATCCGGCGTCGGCAGCACACTGCCCAGCCACAGCCCCAGGCAGGTGGCGAAAATATTCACCAGGATCGAAATCCCTTCGAAGGTATAGTTGGCCCAATCCGGCGAGATGGAATGCACCGTCGGCAAGTACCAGGTTTTCAGGCTGAAAGTAATGATGCCACTCGCCAGGCCCATCAAAAATCCGGTCAGTGCTCCTTTCCAGGTCAGCCAACGCAACGTCAGCCCTCCCAGGATGGGCAGCAGGGTCGGCGCCAGAAACAATCCAAAAACAGTCACCATAATGTGAAATAGCGATTCCTGATGGCTCACGGCAATCCAGAGGCTCAGCAGGATTACGATAGCGCCGAGGCTCAGCGTGAAAAGCCTGCCTACAAAAACCAAGTTTCGTTCGCCGGCACTCGGCTTCAGGATTCTAAGATAGAAATCCCGTGTCAGAACACTGGCGATTGCGTTCATGTCGGCGCTGGTGGCCGCCATCGTCGCCGAGAACATGGCTGCCACAATGATCCCGACCATTCCGGCCGGCAGAAGCTGAAGAACTAAAAGCACGTACGTGTCGGCCGTTCGATGCTGAGCGATCAGGTCCGGCAACAGTTTGCGGCCCAGGATCGCCGGTAGCAGCATCACTGGCGTCCCCACAAAATTCAGGGCGGCCGATAGATATGCTGCCTTGCTTGCCGAACGCTCGTCCGGAACGGAGTAATATTTCTGTGCCAGCGACCAGGTCCCGTTGTAACTGATCGTGATCAACAGAGTGAAGCTGATAACGTACATCCAGCCGTAGGGTCCTCCCGTGAGATGCAGAAAACCTGGAGGCAGACCCTGCAACGCGTGCAAAGGTCCGCCTGCCCGCCACACCGCCAACGGAAGCAGCAGCAGCATAGCCGCAATCTTCATCAGAAACTGAACGTAGTCTGTCACAACCAGCGCCCACAGCCCCCCCAACAGAGTGTAGGTAACCGTCACCACGCCGCACGCCATGATCGCAGTCTTCAAATCGATTCCTACTCCAGCCGAGAGAATTAAACCAGTCGCGAAGATCTTCAACGCGTCATCGAAGATTTTGGCCGGGATACCCGCCCAGGCAAACATCTGGCGGAGCGGTGCGTTGAAGCGCTTTTCGAGAAATTCGACCGGCGTAATTACCCGGGCACGCCGCCAGCAACGGGCGAAAATCAGTCCACCCAGGATACAGGCAGGCGTGCTCACCCAGAACAGCGTCATCGTCACCAGCCCATAGGTGTAGCCTATCTGCGAATAGGCGATGAACGCGAACGCACTGAAGCTGGACATGTAATGGGATATTCCAGCCAGCCACCAGGGGATCTGATGACCCCCGGCAAAATAATCGCGCGATTCTACTTGCCGTTTATTGAAATATAGCCCGACGCAGAGAACGACAACAAAGTAGCCGACGATGACGAGATAATCCGGACCAGTGAGATGGAGCGAGGTCACACCGTCTTCGTGTCCTTCCGCATGACTATGTTCGACCTTAGCCCAACTGTTAAACTCCGTCAACCGGTATTTTCGATTGGTGTTTCGATTGACACAAGCCAGCTTTGCCGACATAGAATGTCACTCCGCAGCGATCTTCTGAAATGCGCGTATAAGGTTGTTTCCTCCCGAGATCGGATGGCCGAGATCGGCAAGGTAATCAAGGCATCCGCCCGCACCTGCGACTCGGTTTCAGAGCAAAACCGTTAGGTGTGGCCAAAGAAGCGGCGGAGTCTCGGTCCTCATCGAGAGGTAGTACGGCTCGGAACTCGAGTTTCCATTTCAGAGCGCTATTAACTCGCAGCCCAGGTCGTTTGCACCGCGATTTCATAGCGCTTCAGCAACTCGGAGGCTGTCGATCTCTGACGCCGTGGCCACCTTGCGCTACCTAGGATCATGCCAACAACACCGGAAAAAATATAGGAGGATGCCACTTATCGTGACGCGTCTTTGCTTCTGCCAATTCCACTAGGCAGGCCAAGTCATCGTGGGGCATACTGAATTGTCATGCATCACTCTTCTCTGCCACTTAAGGAACTGCGACAGCAGTATCAGATCGACCTGTTTGACGAGTATCTCCCCTTTGTAGAAAAGCATGTCTTCGATTATGAGTTAGGCGGTTTTCTCTGTAACACGACGCCTCAGGGGCAGCGTGTTTCAAATGTGAAACGCATCTGGTATCAGGGGCGCGGCATCTGGGTGTGTTCATTTCTGTACAGCAACTTTGGCCGCGAGCAGCGCTACCTGGATATCGCTGAAAAGACCATTCGGCTGCTCCTAAAACACCAGCCGGCAGAAGGCCAAACATGGCCCGTCGAAATCGATCGCGACGGACAGCCGCTGGGTCCTCCGGACCCGGAGATTTACGGAGACCTTTTTATCGCTGAAGGTCTGGTCGGCTTTTCGAAAGCCTCCGGCGACCGGCACTACTGGGATCTTGCAAAGGAGATCATCCGCAAATGCGTCCCCATCTACGACCGGCCCGATTATTCCCCGCACGCCGGAGAACACTACTTCGGCACAGGTGCGAAACCATTTCCGGGCGTCCGGGTTCTGGGTGCGTGGATGGTATTTCTCCGCTTGGCCACCCAGATGCTCGAAATCCGTGCCGATCGCGAGATTAGCGAACTGGCCGATCGCTCCATCGACGCGATCCTGAATCGTCATTTTAATCCGCGATTTCGTTTGATGAACGAGTTGCTGCAGCATGATCTGTCGCGTCCCGGCGATCGCTATGAGCAATTCGTGTACGCCGGCCACGCACTCGAGACCTGCTGGATGGTGATGGATGAGGCGGTGCGCCGGCAGGATCATGAGTTATTCCGCAGAGCCGCAGAGCAGTTTCGCCGCCATGTGGATGTGGCTTGGGATCGGGTATACGGCGGTCTCTACTGTAATCTCCAGAACGTGGACGAGAATGCCTGGGTTTTGGATAAAATATTGTTCCCTCAACAAGAGGCGCTCGCCGGAATGCTGCTGCTTGCCGAGCATAGCGACGATCCCTGGGCTCCTACCGCCTTCCTCGAATTGAATGCCTGGGCCCATGAGAAGTATCCGCTCAAACAACACGGATCGCCGCTCTGGCAGATTACCGGAAACCGGCAAGTGGATTATATGCCGGATACCACGCGCATCGAAAATTATCACCATCCGCGATTTCTGATGCTCAGTCTGCTTACGCTTGACCGCATGCTGAGCCAGTCAGATCGCGTCCCCGCTGCCGGTGCGCCGCATTCGGCCTAATTTGGCGGATTTGGAGGCGTCAAATACAAATTGACCTTGACAAACCTTGCGCTCTCGATCTAGAATTTCGTATCTTCGTCTTTCTGGATCTCGCTACCGGAAGGGAGTCATGATGAAAGTCCAATCCAACCTCCTGAGGTTTATCTGTTTTCTGTATGTTTTAACCTTTGCTTATGGCCAGAACATAACCAGCTCCATTGTCGGCCAGGTGACGGACTCCACCGGCTCCGTCGCGCCGGGAACCCGGATTACCGTCCGGAATCAAGATACCGGCGTCAGTGCCGAGGCCACCGTCGATCAGAACGGGACCTTTTCTATACCGGATCTGCTGGCCGGCAGATATACGATTCAGGCACAGAAAACTGGATTCGAGACCGTTGAAATCCGAAATATTCAGCTTCTCGCCGCACAAACCGTGCGGCAAAACATCACGCTCAAGGTAGGGGGCGTTCAACAGACGGTGGAGGTCAATGGCGCCGCGCCCCTGATTCACACCGATACTCAGACCCTTGGCAGCTCACTCGGTAGCCGGCAAGTGGCGGATCTTCCGCTCGCGGGCCGCTCGATCGACAGTCTGATCGCCCTGGCCCCAGGAGTGGAAACCTCGGGAAGTAATCCGCGGATCTCGGGGAGCCAATACTGGGGCGGCAATAATTTCAATCTGAACGGTGTCAGCGTGAATGACATCGGCAATGGAGGGGCGGCTTACACATCCGGTGTCGCCAATCTCGGCGAGGCTAACTTGCCCTCTCCGGATTCTCTCCAGGAGTTTAAAGTCGACAGTGGAAACTTGAATGCCGAGTATCGCAATGTCGCCGCGATCACCATGGTCACCAAGCAGGGCGCCAATTCTTATCACGGGGGCGCCTACGAATTTCTACAGAACACGGACCTGAATGCGAACACATTTTTGTTGAACGCTACCGGTCAGCCCCGCGCCCCCACGCGGCTCAATCAATTTGGGGCGGATTTCGGAGGAGCCATTATCAAGAACCGGCTCTTTTTCTATGGGGCGTATCGCGGCATTAGAGATCGTTACTCCAACACCGCGAGCCTCAATCTTCCCTCCGTGGCGATGCGGAATGGGGATTTCTCCGCGCTTTGCTCGACTTTTTCGGGCGGCGTCTGCGTCAAAGGAACTCAACTGTACAACCCCAATACTGGTAGTCCATTCCCAAATAATCAAATTCCGACCAGCATGTTCGCCCCGCAGTCGAAGACACTGTTACCCTACTTGCCGGCGCCGACCAATGCCGCCTCGCTGGCGCTTCCAAGCGGTTCACCGGATTATATTGTCGCCGTTCCCAATAATGTAGGGGTCAACGGCGTGGACTACCGGATGGACGGTCAAATCTCCTCTGCCGATTCGGCCTATGGCGTTTTCCATTGGTCGAAAGGCTCACCCTGGTTCCTGTCGACGGGAGCCTATCCCTCAACCTACGGCAACGATGAAAACTTTGGATATACGGATTTCGCCATCAGCGGAACTGAGACCCATATCTTTGGCCCCACAGCCGTGAACGAGCTGCGTGGAGCGTGGGTTGTCCACGCCAGCGACCGGACCGGCCAGAATACCAGTTTCAATCCTGCCTCTTTGTTTCCGCAGCTTCCGATTGTCAACAATGGTGGTCTGCCCACCATGAGCATCACTGGCTACAACGGCATGTTCTCCGATTATGGCCTGGGGTACCCTTTCCCTGAATACGACATAGAAATCTCCGATAACTTCACCAAAGTTCACGGCCGCCATACTTTCAAATTTGGAATCGACGAGACAGGGTACAAAAACTTCGTCAAGCAAGGCGGCCCAGCGCTTTCCGCTTCCCTGGGGAGCCCTCTGGGGGGTTTTACGTTTACCGGGCAATGGACCGGTAACAAAGGGTGGCCGGGTCAACCCAACTCGCAGGGCAATGCGTTCGCCGACTTTCTCCTCGGGGATGCGGCTACCAGCAATTTTGCCGGCCCCTTGACGAATGAGCAGCAGTCCTCGCGCGATTGGGAGTTTTATGCCCAGGACACATTTCAGGCGACATCTAAATTAACTTTGAACTATGGCATCCGTTACATGTATCAGTCGCCGTGGGCGGTGCGGGACAATCGCGTGAGTTATCTGGATCTGAAGAACGATAAGCTCGCTCTTCCCGAAGATTCCAGCACAGTAACGGCGCCGCCGCTCGCGATCGCCTCATTGCTCACGGCGTATCCCTTTGAGACTACGCAGCAGGCAGGCTGGTCGAAATCGTATTACAAACCGGATACCAACAATTTCGGACCCCGCTTTGGATTCGCGTACCGGCCGTTCTCTGGAAACAAGACTGTCGTGCGGGGTGGCTGGGGCGTCTACTATGACTTCCTTCCAGGATTTATCGGCGGCTGGGAAAATACTTTCAATCCGCCGTGGCGCTCGGGCTCTAGTTTTAGTTCCCAGCTCCCCGGTCAGCCGGCCGCGCCCTATCTTCCCGACCTGACATTTCAGAATCCATTTCCGAGCACTGCGCAGAGCGGTCCGCCCGCCAATCCACTCGTCTATATGACGGAGCAAAATATTGTCAACACCGTCGTGCAGCAATGGAATCTTACTCTGGAGCAGCAGTTTGGCAATAACTGGGCGGCTCGCGCCTCCTATGTCGGGGCCCAGACGCATCACGACCTCTGGTATGCGGGCGACATTAACCGGCCCAATTCGACGCTGCCGAATGTCCCCCTGCAAGCTCAGCGGCCGTATCAGCCCTGGAGCCAGATTAACGACACGCACACTGGCGGTAAGGCCAATTTGAATCAATTGCAATTGGAGCTGAACAAACGGCTGTCCACGGGATTTCTGATCCAGGCTCAATATTCCTATACGCGCAGTATGGACGACGTGCCTTTGGTGGGTGGCACACAAAACCCGAATAATTACAATGCCGATTATGGGAACTCCGATAGCATCCCGCGGCAAGTGCTGGTCGTCAATTATTTGTATGACATCCCGTTCGGGCGCGGCCGAACGTTCAACATTTCGAGCAGATTACTGGATGAAGTGGCGGGCGGCTGGTCGTTATCCGGCATCACAACTTACCGGACAGGGGCGCCGTTCTCGGTCAGCTTCGCTGTGCCTTCGAGCATTGTTGGCTGGTTCGCAGGCCGCGCCAATGCGGTCGCGGGCGGAAATATCTACGCGGGACAGCAATCGGGCTCTCATAACGTGGTGGCCGGAGTGCCATGGTTCAACACCGCCGCCTTCGTTGCGCCAGCCCCGGGCCAATGGGGGAATTCGGAGCGCAACGACGTCTACGGTCCCGGCTTCTGGGATTGGGATATCGGGTTGCAGAAATATTTCTCGATCACCGAGAGACAACGGCTTCAGTTCCGGGCTGATTTTCTCGACGCCTTTAATCATTTCAACCTGGGTTCGCCTTCGGCGACTATTTCGGACCCGGCCGATGGAGGGCTGCCGATTGCTACCGCTGGAAAGATCTATGGCGGCAGCGGAAATCGCGTCATTCAGCTCGGCTTGAAGTATATGTTTTGACCGGTAGGAGTACAAACGTATTGACGGCAGGTTTTAGCAAGCTCTGTATTTCGCCCCGTGAAAGCCTTCCCTTGTGCGGATTTGGCGCGCGAAACGGTTTATCCGCGGGCATTCACGACGACATTTATGTGCGAGCCTTGTTCCTCGAAGCCGGAGGAAACGCGGCGCTCCTGATGAGTGCGGATCTGATCGCTCTGAGCCAGAGCTTCGTCGAACCGGTCCGGAATTCTATTTCTGCCCGGACCGGAATTCGTCCGGAAGCGATTCTGATGGCTTGCACCCATACGCATGCCGCTCCGGTGACGTTTACCATCTTCGCGCATCCGCATCTTTCCGCCGATCCGGCATATCTGGAGCAGCTCGCCCGCGCCTTTGAAGATTGCGCCGCAACTGCGTGCGAACGGAGATTTACGGCTCGAATCGGCATCGGCAACGGTAAAGTTCAAGACCTTGGCCGGAATCGCCGGACCGCTGATGGGTTGCCGGTGGACGAAGCAGTCGGAATCGTCCGCGTGGACGATTCGGAAGGCCGCACGAAAGTAATTGCCGTAAATTACGCGTGCCATCCAACGGTCCTTGGCCCCGACAATTTACTGGTCAGCGGAGATTTTCCGGCTTCCACCGTACAGCGAATAGAAGATGCTCTCGGGACCGGCTCCATGGCGATGTTTATAAACGGAGCGCAAGGAAATATCGGGCCAGGGCATTCGGCGGAACTCAGCGCCATCGGTGTCATCGCTCCGGGAAGAACGTTTGCCCGAGCCGAAGAGTTGGGTACAAAACTGGCTACAGCAGCGCTGGAGTTTTGGCCGCGTATCCAAACCGATACCGACACCGCAATTGGCGCGCTGATCGCGAAAGTGCGGCTTCCACGAAAGCCGCTCCCTTCTCCGGCCGCTGCCGAGCAGATGCTGCTTGATGCGCAAAAGCGGCTCAATGACATTAAGCAGAAGGACTCGCCTGAATTTCGCGAAGCCAGCTCCGCTGCTTTGTACGCCTCCATTACCCGCTACTATGCCGGGCAAGTTAGCGCGAATGAAGCTTCCGAGATCCCGGTTGAGCTGCAAGGTATACGGATCGGCAATACGACCTGGATCGCAGTGCCTGCGGAGGTGTTTGTCGAGATTGGCCTGCGGCTGAAACACGAGGCTCGCCGCCCCACGTTTCTGGCGGGCGTCGCGAATGGGTACATTGGATATTTTCCCTGCAGATCGGCCTTTCCTGCCGGCGGCTACGAAGTGGCAGCCGCACAAGTCGGGCCGGAAGCTGAGGATTTGTTCTTGCAGAGTGCCCTCGCGCTAGAGGAAAATTTGCACGCCGCGTGAATGCGCCGGGAGAGCTTGAGGATGTCTAAGTTAGCAATCTTCGGTGGAGCGCCACTTCGGACCAAGCCGTTTGCGCGCTGGCCGGAATTTGGCGACCCCGAAAAAGCAGCACTGCTGGAGGTGCTCGAAAGCGGATCCTGGGGTGGTTATAACCCCAAAGTTAAGCAGTTTGAGGAAGCGTTCGCCAAATTTCACGAAACCAGATACGCGGCTTCGGCCTCAAATGGCACCGTCACTCTGGAGGCTGCGCTCGCGGCTGCCGGCATAGGAAGTGGGGATGAAGTGATCGTGCCACCCATCACCTTCATCGCCACCGCCTCTGCCGTGCTTCGCGTAGGTGCAACTCCAGTCTTTGCGGATATCGGATCGGACTACAACATCGACCCCACGCGTCTTGAACCGGCGCTCTCCGCGCGCTCGCGAGCGATCATACCCGTGCATTTCGCAGGACGCCCGGCGGACATGGACGCCATTGCCGAATTTGCGCGCCATCACGGGCTGATTGTCATCGAAGATGCCGCTCATGCGCATGGCGCTTGTTGGAAGGGCCGGCACGTCGGCGGCTTCGGTGATATAGCCTCGTTCAGCTTTCAGCAATCGAAGGGCCTCACGGCTGGTGAAGGCGGCATTCTGACCGGCAACAATGCGGAACTGATCGAATCCGCTAGCTCCATCTTTAATCAGGGGCGTGTGCCCGGAGGAGCTTGGTATCGGCACGATCGGCTCGGCACCAATCAACGCCTGACAGCTTGGCAGGCGTCCATATTATTAGCGCAACTCGACCGGCTCCCCCATCAGATCTGCCGCCGTGCCCGGAGTGCGCGCTATCTGGATCGACAGCTAAAAGATTGTGATTTCATCGAACCGCTGGCTCCTGAACCCCGCGTCACCTGTCACAGTCACTATCTGTATATGATCCGCCTACGGCTCGAAAGCCTGGGTGGGATTTCGAGAGATGCCTTCCTGAAGGCGTTCGCCGCTGAGGGTATTCCTGGCGCCGGTGGCTATCCCTATCCGCTCTATGAGAACAAAGTCTTCGAGCGATATGCGTACCGGCGCGCCGAATGCCCGGAAGCGACCCGGATGTGCCGCGAGTCATTCTGGATATCCCACGAAATCCTGTTGTCAGAGGAAGCGGATTTGAATGACTTCGTTGCTACGTTAATCAAGGTGGCCAAGAACGCGGACGAGATTAACCGGCGCCCTTGCTGAGATGTCGCGGGCTCGATAACCCTGTCTCTGCTGTATCTTCTAAAGAGAGGTTTGTATTCATAATGAAAACTCTATGGATTGCTAGCGGAATTGCCGCCGCCGTATTGCTGGCCGGTTGCTCCGGAAATAAACGCCAGCCAGAGAGCACCAACTCTAAGGAGCAATCGTCGGAAAAAGCACCGGCTATCGACGCAACGACAGCCGCGACAATTTCCGGCAAGGTCACGTTTTCCGGCACAAAGCCGGTCATGAAGATTATCGACATGTCCGCGACCCCTGCCTGCGAGCACGCGCACAAAACGCCGCAGCGTTCCGAGGAGGTCGTCGTCAACGACAATGGGACGCTAAAATATGTATTTGTTTGGGTGAAATCCGGTGTGCCCGACCGGGCCTGGCCCGTGCCCACGACTCCTGGCGTCCTGGATCAGGCCGGATGTATGTATGAGCCCCACGTCCTCGGAGTAATGGTCAATCAGCCCGTCAAAATCACCAACAGCGATCCCACCAACCACAATATTCATCCGCTGCCGAGAACCAATCGGGAGTGGAATGAATCTCAGCCGCCCAACGGCGAGCCGAAGTTGAAGCGCTTCACCAAGCAGGAGGTGATGATTCCCGTAAAGTGCAATATTCATCCCTGGATGCGGGCCTGGATCGGGGTGGTGAGCCATCCATTTTTCGCAGTCACCGGAGACAACGGCACATTCGAAATCAAGGGACTCCCACCCGGAACGTATACGCTCGAAGCCTGGCATGAGAGGTATGGCACTCGCGACGTCCAGGTCACTCTTGCACCCACCGAGGCCAAAACGGTCAACTTCGATTACACTGCAACGCGGTAGCCGCTAAGAGAGAGCGCACAGGACGCGCCGGCGTCCTCACTCGGGACCACAAACGCGCTGCCGTGACACTAGATGGATTCGCCCCTGGCAAGCCGGGCGCAAATGCGATCCCACCGCCATGCCGTCTTTTCGCCCTTCAGATGAACACCGCCGAGCCAGCGATTGATGCCGTTTAGGTCGATGTAATCGGCCCGGCCCTCAATCACGTTTCGTCCTGCTTCTGTGATCGTTACCGTACCTAGGCCAGCCTGGGGTGAATCCGATATGTGAAGAAGTGGATGCCGGACAGCAGACAGCTCGGCTATTATCCGATAAAACGAGCGGTTCCCCATGAAGATCTGCTCCTCTAACCGCTGTACCGCTGCGAAAAGCCGTGTTCCCGGGAGTGAACCCTGGTCGCGAAGGATGGAAAGAGCTTGGTGCTCGGTTCGGGACAAACCCGCATCCGCAGACGGGAACTGTTCCAAGTGACGCTGGAACGCCGTGGCGATGAAGGGCAAAGCGGATGTGTCTGTCTCGATAAAGCGCTCAACGGCTGAGGGATCAGGCGAGGTGAACGCATTCCAGGCCGCTTGAGCCAGGCGAAACTGCACGTTAGTGACCTGAAGGCGTGTGTCGGCTAGAGACGCCAACTGGTCGGCTGTGAGTTCCCCAAGCCCGACAAAATGATCCAGGCCGGGATAGCGCCCGACGCAAATGAGGCTGATCTTTACATTGCCGAGATTCTGACGACTGAACCAGTCGAGCACTCTTATAAGGATCAACTGGTCCGATAGTCGGTGATCGAGCCAGATGACGACCTCCTCGTGCTGAGGGAAAGCAGCAAGGGCATCGTCACATGCTTTCAAGTACTGGTGAGCCTTCTCCAGGGTGGTGTAGCCGGCTTCGGCCATGAAGCGGGCGCGGGTGTCCCGCCACCCTTCGGCCTCAAGACCGCCAGGCGCCGGTCCTTCGTACATCAAGTCACCGTAGGTCGAGACAGCTTCCGGTACTGCAGCTTCCCTCAATATGCCGGCGACCGACTCACCGTCAGTGATATGGAGCATGGCGGACTCCTAACAGTCTGTTCGTTGAACACATTTTCCAAAGCCGCGGCGCGACCTTCTTACACGCGTTCACGATCACCCACCACCGCAGGAAATCGATTTCCCACTGACACTACCGCGCAGGATTCCCGAATGATCAAATGCGGCTGGAACACTTCCACGCGCGGTTCAGGTGATAGATCGAATTCCAAACGTTCCAGCAGCAGTTCTACCGCGCGCCGCCCCATCTCTTGTTTCGGCTGATCCACCGTTGTAAGAGGAATGGGTAGATGTTCCGTAAATCGAAGATTGTCAAAGCCAGCCACCGAGACGTCGCCGGGAACG
>Ga0070735_10002723_pt1 | contig 15805 bp, 12 predicted proteins | sample Coa_R1_FD_66443 | JGI IMG/M metagenome (GOLD analysis project Ga0070735, IMG submission 66443) | Surface soil microbial communities from Centralia Pennsylvania, which are recovering from an underground coalmine fire - Coalmine... | ecosystem: Environmental > Terrestrial > Soil > Unclassified ... | reverse complement strand
AGAAGCGAGCCCGTTCGCTGGCCGTCTCGACACCCTGCTAGGTTGGAGGGCCGTGGCGGATCCGGCGTGGGCGGCCCTTCGTGACGACGAGCTCCTCGCGGTTCGCATCCGGGACCTCGGCGTACGCATCGCGGACAGCGAGCTTCAGCCGCGCGTCGATGCCCTCTACGCGGAGCTCGAGGGCCGCGGCCTGCGTCTGCGGCCGCCCTGCTACCTGGGGGACGAGTGGTTCAGCCCCTCCGGGGTCCCCCAGATCGCCATCCCGTTTTACCTTGCCCACCCGCGTCTCAAACAGCTCGAGCTCCACCAGATGCTGGACGTCGAGGGGGGCACGCCGGAGTGGTGCGCGAAGCTCCTGCGTCACGAGTGTGGCCACGCCATCGACCACGCCTACCGGTTCTCGTCTAGGCGCAAGTGGCGCGAGGTCTTCGGAAGCCCTGCCGTCGACTACGACCCCGACACGTACCGTCCCCGCCCCTACAGCCGCGGCTTCGTTCGGCACCTGCCCAACTGGTATGCGCAGGCGCATCCGGACGAAGACTTTGCCGAGACCTTCGCCGTGTGGCTGGCGACACCCGAACCCGAGTGGCGCGCGCGCTATCAGGGATGGAAGGCGCTCGACAAACTCGAATACGTGGACACGCTGATGCGCGAGGCACGCGCCAAGGCGCCGATCGTGCGCGGCGGACGGCGGCGTGCGGAGGCGTCCAAGCTCACCTCGACGCTCGGGCGGTACTATGCGGTGCGGCGTCGCCTCGGGGCGCAGGACTACCCGGACGTCTACGATCCCGATCTTCGCCGCATCTTCGCCGCCTCGTCGTCCGGGCACGGCACCGCCGCGGCCTTCATGCGCAAGCGCCGCGAGACGATCGTGTCGAGCGTGGTCCTCTGGACGGGACAGCGAAAGTACGTGGTCGACGAGCTCACGCGAAAGCTCGTCGAGCGGTGCGCGCAGCTCTCGCTGCATGCCAAGGAGGACGGCGTGGCCCTGGCGCTCGACATCGGGGCGTACCTCGCCTCGCTCGTGACCAACCACCTTCACACGGGGCGGTTCAAGAGGTCGGTCTGATGCGGATCCTCGTCCTCTTCGACGTCCACCGGCCGATCGACCCGGACGAGACGTTCAGCGTGCGGTCCCTGCGTACCGAGGAGGAAAAGCCGACCGAGGCCGACGTCCTGGCGTGCCTACGCAAGCTCGGGCACGAGGTGGAGACCCTCGCCGTTTACGACGACGTCCGCGTCGTTTTCGACAAGGTCGACGCCTTCAAACCCGAGGTCGTCTTCAATCTGTGCGAGACGTTCTTCTCCGATCGCGCCCACGAGCCAAACATCCCGGCGCTCCTCGAGCTCATGAAGGTGCCATACACCGGAGCAGGCCCGGACGCCCTGCTGCTCTGCAAGGACAAGGCGGTCGCCAAGAAGCTCCTCGCCTTCCACAGGATCCGCGTCGCGCGCTTCGTCGTATCGTCGCGCGAGCGGCCGCTGCGGCGGCTGGGTCGGTTCTCGTACCCGGCGTTCGTCAAGCCCGTGGGCGAAGAGGCGAGCGAGGGGATCGCGCGCGCGTCCTTCGCGAAGAACGAGGCGGAGGCCGTCGAACGCGCGGGGTACCTGCACGAGCGCTTCGAGAGCGACGCGCTCATCGAGGAGTACGTGGACGGGCGCGAGCTCTACCTCGGCGTCCTCGGCAACAAGCGCCTCACGGTCTTTCCACCGCGCGAGATCTTCTTCGGCGCGCCGATCGCCGGCCCCGATGGGCGCGACCCGCCACCTCCGACGGTCGGTGCGTCCTCCGAACTCTCGCTTCGCTCGAGCGTGCGGAACGACGACGCGCCGCGCTTCGCGACGGCCAAGGCCAAGTGGGACGAGGCCTATCGCAAGAAGTGGAAGATCCGCAACGGCCCTGCCGGGGCGCTCGCACCGGGACTCGACAAGAAGCTCGCTGACCTCGCCCGACGCGTCTACCGGATCCTCAACATCCGCGGGCTCGGCCGCATCGACATGCGCCTCACCGCCGACGGCGAGGTCGTCGTGATCGAGGCGAACCCCAATCCATCCCTGGCGCGCGAGGACGATTTCGCGCAAGCCGCGGCCCAAGTGGGGATCCCCTACGAGGCGCTCATCCAGAAGATCCTCGAGAACGCGCTCCGCTGGAGCGCCGATCGCACCGCCTCCGGTCGGCGGGCCGCCGACGGCGATTGAGGCGCCGATGTCCGCGCCGCCGAAGACCGTCTTGCACGTCGACATGGACGCTTTCTACGCGTCCGTGGAACAGCGCGACGATCCCGCGCTGCGGGGCAAGCCGGTCATCGTCGGCGGGGCTTCGCGGCGAGGCGTCGTCATGGCGGCGTCTTACGAGGTCCGACCGTTCGGCGTCCGATCGGCAATGCCGATGGGCGAGGCCCTGCGTCGCGCGCCCCTCGCCATCGTCGTGCCGCCGCGCATGGAGCGATACGGCGATGTGAGCGCCGAAGTCCTCGCGATCTTTCGCAGGTACACGCCCCTCGTCGAGCCGCTTTCGCTCGACGAGGCCTTCCTCGACGTCACCGCGAGCCGCGCGCTCTTCGGCGACGGCGAGTCCATCGCGCGCGCGATCAAAGACGACGTGCGGCACGAGCTCGGGCTCACCGCGTCGGCGGGGGTTGCGCCGTGCAAGTTCGCTGCGAAGGTCGCGAGCGACCTGCGGAAGCCGGACGGGCTGGTGATCGTGCCGGCTGACGGCGTCGCCGCGTTCCTCGCGCCCCTGCCCGTCGAGCGAATGTGGGGAGTCGGTCCGAAGACGGCGCCACGGCTCCGGGCGCTGGGCTTCGAGACGATCGGGGACCTCGCGCGCGGGCGAACGGCCGAGCTCGAGCGCATCCTCGGAACGTGGGGCACTCACATCGCGAACTTGGCGCGCGGCGAGGACCCGCGTGACGTCGACCCGCAGGGCGTCGCACGGAGCGTCGGAGCCGAGGAAACGTACGACGAAGACCTGGTCGGGTTCGACGCGGTGGCGGCCACCCTCCTCGCGCATGCGAGCCGCGTCGCCCGTCGCCTCGTTCGGAGCGGGATGTCGGCGCGCGTGGTCGTCGTGAAGGTGAAGTACTCCGACTTCTCCTTACGCTCCCGGCGGACGACGCTCCCGGAGCCCGTTCGGGACACGGACGCGATCCACCGGGCGGCGGTGGAGCTCTTGCGAGCGGTGCCGCTCGGAGCTCGCAAGGTTCGACTCACGGGGATCAGCGTCGCGGGCCTGGTGGACGGCCCGCCGCCGCGGACCCTCCTTCCCGACGCGCAAGCGGACAAGCGGCAGAAGCTGGAAGCCCTTTCTGTGTCGATCGTCGAGCGCTTTGGCGACGAGAGCGCACTCACCCGAGCCGCGCTCCTGGGCAAAGGATCGCGGTGAAGGAGAGACACGTCGCACGCACATCGGACGACCCGGCGATTGACCTTCCTCGAATGCGGCTTTGGCGTAGCATCGAGGACACGCGTATTTCCCAGCGGAGCCCGAGATGAGCGCGAACTCCACGAACGTGGACGGCCTGCCATCCTCTCAATCGACGGAGCTCGACTCGAGTCCGGGGCTCTTCTCGGTATCGCTCTGGCACAACGTGACGATCGTGTGCTGGCCGATGCCCGCGTGCGAGGAATCGGTTCGACGGGTCGAAGCGGCGACGACCACGCTCTTGTCGGGCGGACTCACTTCATTCTCGAATCTGCACCTGGTGCAAGAGAGCTCGGGGATGCCGACCGATCGGGCGCGCGCGGGCCTCGTCGAGATGGCGGAGCGCTACGCGCCCGCGCTCTCGTGCATCGGGGTCGCGCTCCTCGGCAGCGGATTCTGGGCCAGCGCGCGGCAGAGCGCCGTCACCGGGATGCGCATGCAGTCGCCTCGGTCGGTCGCGTTCCGCGTAGAGCGAAGCCTGGAGGCCATCGCCGAGTGGTTGCCCGCGGAGCACGTCGCGCGCACCGGTGTCCCCATCGACGGGCGAGAGCTCCTGGCCACGATGACCCAGGCGCTCGAACGCACGATGCAGGCAGCGCGGCGCGCCGAGGCGACGCCGACGCACCAAAGCATTCCGTCGGAACGCCCATCGGGTCGCACGCTCAAGTGACAGCGTCGCTGCAAGGCAACACCGTGCTCGGCGTTTTCCCTTAGGAGGGTGTCCCGAGTCCGATCTCTCGCTTCGCTCGAGCGTGCGGACTCGTTGGGTGCGTCGTCCGCTCTCTCGCTTCGCTCGAGCGTGCGGACTAAAGCAGCCTCGTCTCTCGGCATTGTCCGCAGTCTGTGAGCGCGTGGCCCGTGCCGAGTACGAGCGGGCGCGTCGCGACAATTTTCCAAAAGACGAACCGTCTCATGTCGGTCGCCAAAGCGACATGGAATCGGTCACTGCCCGCGAGGCCAACTACGGAGGCGAAAGGTCATTGTCGACCTCCACCGGACATCCGCGAGGCCTCATCATGATAAGCAACCGCGTCAGCGCTGCGCTTGGGTTGATGTTGGTCATTTCATGTGCGGTTGCCTCCTGCTCCTCGGCGCCGGAGACGGCAGGGACCGACGCAGGCGGCGCGAGCTCCGCAGCGTCGAACGGCGCGGGATCGGGCACCACGCTAGGCGGGCAGCCCGGCTCGGGAGCGGGGGGCGTCGGCTCCCAGGGCACGAGCGGGAGCACCAGTGGGGGCCCGGGCGGCGGCAACTCGAGCGGCGCCGGTTCGGGCACCACCGCCGGCGGCATGGGCCCAGGCGGAGGCACCGGAGCGGGCGACGCCGGCGGAGCAGCGGCCGACGCAACCACTCCCGCGAGCGACGCCGCGACGGCCGGGACCGCGTGCACGCGCGCGGGCCTGACCTCCGCCATCAATGCCTACTTCGCGGCCCTCGCCGCGCACGACCCCACCAAGGCGCCCATCGCCCCCGGCGCAAAGTACACCGAGGACGGTACGCAGATGACCGTCGGCAGCGGGGAGTGGAAAACTGCGGGCGCCGTCAAATTCAAGCGCAGCGCACTCGATACGGACATTTGCGAATCGGCCACCGAAGCCGTGATTCCCGACAGCAGCGGCGACATCGTGTATGGGCTACGACTCAAAGTCGTCGCCGGCCAGATTACCGAGATCGAGACGATCCCGGTCCGGAGCTACATCACGATTAACCCGCCGGGCCTCGTCGCTTCGTCGAACGACGACTGGGAAACCGTCCTGCCGGCGAGCCAGCAGCCGACCCGGGCCGAGCTCCAGAGCCTGATGGACGTGTACTTCAACAACTTCCCGAACGGCGCGTGCAACTTTGCGTCCGATTGCATGCGTCTCGAAGACGGTGCGTCGATCGGACCGTGCACGGGCTCGGGGGTGGGGTGCGTGGACGGCGGCGCGAGCAGCTTTCACATGACCGCGCGCGTTCACATCCTCGACGTCCAGGCGGGCATCTCGGTCGGATTCACGATGTTCGCCGGCGCGGACACCGACTTTCACATGTTCAAGGTGCGGGGCGGGATGGTGCACGGCGTGCACGCGACGCTCTCGGCGGCCTCGAGCTCGGGCTGGAACTGACGCCGGCTCACGGAAGCGCGAGGCTCGCCTCGATCGCCTGAACCGCGCAGAACACGGCGTCCGGCGCGTCACTCCGCACGGTGCCGTCCAGCTCGATCAGCTGGTCAGCGTGCACCGCGGCGACACCGATGGCGATGAAGTCGGGCCCCGGGTCGCCCGGCCCCTGACACTCGCCGCACGTGGCCGGCGGGAACGCGTACCACCAGGCGGCCGCGGCGCCCCCTTGAATCTGGAAGTGCCGCACCACGGCGCCGGGATAGCCGCTCGGCGTCTGGGCGACGACCGTCTCGGGCACCGAGCTCGGGTCGAGGGTCGCGGGCGTGAGCCACTCGACGCGCGCCACTTCCATCGCGGGCGCAGTGCTTCCCGTGGGCAAATACGAGTACGGGGACGAGTCGAGCGCGTAGGCGTTGGCGGCGACCGCGGACCCGGTCCAATCGGCCGGGTACCCAAGCGTGAGGTGCGAGTCGGAGTAAGTCTTCGCCAGAACGAGCGGGCCGCATGCCTTGTAGATCCCGTTGGCTCCGGCGTCGTCCGGCCCGTTCGCCCGCGCATCTGGGGCGGCGTTCGGAGGCGCGTCGAGCGCGCCAGCGTCCCGGAGGGCGAGGGCCGACGTCGCGCCGTCGGAGACGACCCCGCCGGCGTCGCCGACCGCGTTCGCCCCCGAGTCCTGCCCCTCAGGACCTGGCGCGGCAGCCGGACCCGACGCCGTCGACGAGCAGCCGGCGAGAAGGACGGCGAGCGAGAGGCCGTCCGCGATCGGCAGTCGCATGGCCCCGGCTCAAAGCAAGGGCTGCGCCTGGGACCCGATGCCACACGTCTCGCGGGCTTGCGACCGCGCCGGCCGAGACTCGTCCAGGCGCGCCAGTCGCGCGCGGCACATCGTGACGCAGAGTTCACGCGCTGAGCAGATCGCGCAGCAGCCCGGCCGGCGGCCGACCGGCGAGGACGTGGTGCGCCACGGCACCCAGGATCGGCGCGTGGACCCCCTTCGCTTCGGCCCACGCGACGACGCGCGCCGTGAGCTCCACGGCCTCGACGCGCTGCTGCGCGTCCGCGAGCGCCGCGTCGAGCGACTTGCCCTGAGCGAGGGCCGCGCCGAGGACCACCTCCGGGCGCTCCCTTTGATCGATCGACGCCAGGAGGTCACCGTACCCCGCCAGCCCGAGGAGCGTCCGCTCGTGGCCGCCCGCCGCCGAAGCCAGTCGGGCCGCCTCCTCCACGGCGCGCGTGATCATGGCGGCGAGCTGCCCGGGGCCGAGGCCCGCGCCGCGCGCATAGCCGGCGCCGATCGCGAGGCAGCCGACGAGCGCGCTGGCCCACTCGAGACCGAGCAGATCGTCGATGACGTCGAGCCGCAGATCGGGCGACGTGAACACGGCGAGCAGCGCGCGGGTTACCTCGGGGTAGCGGGAAGCGCAAGCCATGACCGTGGGCCGACCGGCGAGCAAGTCCGACGCGAGCGCTGGACCGCCGAGCGCACCGACCCGCCGGACCGGGGTCTCGTCGCGCACGATGTCCGAGACGGTTTCGAGTTCGTGAACGCGGTCGTCGCGTCGGTCCCCGTGAGGCCGCGAGACCAGCCCGCGCACGCCGTGCACGACGAAGTGGCGCCCGTCGACCCGAGCCCCCAGCGCGGCGGCCACGTCGCGAGCGACGCCCGACGGCACCGCGAGGACGAGCACCCGCGCGCGCTCGGCGACGTCCGCCTCGTCCCGCGCCAGCGTCACGCCCGGCGGCGGTGTCTCCTCTCCGCGCAGGAAGCGACGCGAGAGGAGCAACGTGAGCCCGCCGGTGCGCGCGGCCGCCGCGGCGAGCGCGACCCCCCACGTCCCCCCCCCGATGACGGCGACCGCCGGCCGCGACATTCCGGCCTTATAGCCCATCACCGAGCGGGCGCCCCCGCGTCCGCCGACCGCACGGGGTCCTGCGACGGCACCCCGGTCTTGCCGTACCCCGGATCGCGAAGTAGTCGCGCGAGGTGGAGCCAAGCGCTCATCGAGTGCTGCACGTAGTCGATTCGGACGTCCTGCACGAAGAGGCTCTCTCGGACGCCCCCCTCGGCCTTGGCCGGGTTCTTCAGCCAGTAGTCGTTGTCGGCCGAGAACTGCTGCCCGAGCATCGCCGCCGCCACCTCTTGCGCCGGCCCGAGGAGCCAAGCATCTGGCTTGCCCGCGAACCGCGAGAGGGCGGCGTCCGCGTCGTACGCCTCGAGGCGCGTCGCCGCCGGCGTGGTCTGCCCGTCGTAGAACGTGGCCACGAGGTCCGGCGCCGGCGCGTCGGCAGCGGAGCGCTGCTTCTGCTGGATGGCCCGCGCGATCTTGTACGCGTGCTCGAGGTAGGCGCCGCTGCCGATCGCGCGATAGAGTTCGTTGAACGCGTACGACATCCAGTGGTCGTGCTCCTGGTTTTCCTCCGAGACGTACGAGTCGCGCACCTGGATCACCCAGTCCGCGGCCTTGCGCGCCGCGTCGAGGTAGTACGCCTGCGAGTCGATCGCGTACAGACGCATGAGCCCGAGGACGGCCTCGCCCGTGTAGTAGATGACCTCGCGCTTGGTTTTTTGGCCCGTCTCTCGTTCGACGTCCACGTTCGAACGGAAGTGCCCGTCGGCGTACTGCTGCGCGACGATGAACCGGGCGAGCGCGCGCATCGTCTCGAGGTGCTGGCGCGACCCGGTCACCGCCGCGTGCTCGGCGAAGGCGAGGAGGGCGAGCCCGGCCCCGCCGCTCTTTTGCTGCTCTTCGTCGAGGTTCTCCTGCAGGTACTTGCCCTGGCTCGCCGGGTCGTCGCGAAGCCGCGCGGAGAGGTACGCGAGCGCCCGCTCGGCCTTCTGCCGATAGAGGGGCGTGCCGAACTCGTCGTACGCCTCGAGGAGCGCGTACGTCGTGCCGGCGTGGCGCAGCCACCCGTACGACGCGTCGTCCCGGTCCTCGACGGGGTGGTAGACGTAGACGTAGCGGCCCTCGTCGTTCATCACGCGGGCCAGGTAGTCCGCGCCCCGCCCGACCGCGCGGATCAGCGCCTCGGGCGTGGCCCGCAGCGGCCGCTTGACCATCCCACGCATCACGGGCAGGGCGCCGTCGTGGGTCGGCGTCTCGACCCAGGCGCCCGCCGAGAACCGGTACGGGCGCATCGCGGCCAGATCCTCGACGGGAACGCCTGCGCGGTCGGCGACGAGGGCCTGCGCCTTGCTCCGGTCGACGCCGGTCTTCTTGCCGGTGTGGAACAGGCCCTTTTCGACGACCTCACCCGGCAGGACAAAGCCCGTCCTTCCGTCGTCGCGCGTCGACAAGAGGCCCTCGAGTCCGATCGCGCTGAGGGGCACCTCGTCGTCGACCTCGGCCCCCTCCGCCGTCCGCGACGTCGCCACGTCGAGCTCCAGCCGCCCCGTCGCACCGCTCGGAACTTTGGGCGCGATGCCGTTCGCCGCCGCCGCGACGGCGTCCGCGAGCGCCGGCCCTACGCCGGTCCCGACGATCGCCTCGCCCCCACCCGCTGGCCAATACGCCAGGAAGGCCCTCCGCCCGGGCGCGAGTGGGGCCGCCGTCGCCGCCGCGCGACCCCGGCCCTCGACGATCGCGCGCGCCATGGCGAGATACGCCGCGGCCTCCGGCACGTCCGCGCCCGTCGCGCCGAAGTCGCGCGCCGCCTGGCCCGCCGCCGCCGAGTCGTCACACCGGCTGCACGAGACGAGTCCGGTCGCGACGACCAACGCCACGAGCGACCCGGACCGGCCCGACACGGCGGCGTGGCGTGCGAGGGTTATCCGCACGGTGCCACCGTACCATGACGCTTCCCGGCATGACGCTCACTGCGTCTCGCAGTAGCCGACCGGATTGGACAAGTTGCACACGGGCGCAGTCGCCGGGCAGTCCGCACGCTTTGCGCACTTGACGCAGGACGATTGGCCCGTCGAAACGTAGTCGAAGTAGCAGCCGCAAGACCCCTGCGGCGCGAACGACATGAGCGATCCCATCTCGCCGACGCGCGCGACGTGCATCGCGCACGACGGTACGAGGCCGCTCGCCGCGTCCACCCCCACCGGGTCGACCCCGCCCGGCGGCGCCGCCGCGCCCGTGATGTACGAGAGGACGCGCGCCACGTTCGCGTCGAGGGGCACCCCGCTCGTGTCGACGCGTGCGAAAAAGTGCAACGGCCCCCACAGCGGGTAGTGGCCGTCGCGCACGTTGGCGCGGTCGTGGGCGGTCGCGGTCGAATCGGGGAAGTACCCGCACGATTGCCCGCGCTCCTTGTAGGCGAGCACCGCGATGCGGTCGGCGGCCGTGGATCCGAAGTCTCCGCCGGCCAGGATCCCGATCGCGTGCTCGGGCGCGGCGTCCGTCGCGAGGGCGTTGACGACCGCGTCCGCCCCCGCAATCCCCGCCATCGCGCTCGCCGGCAAGGACCCGGCGTCGACGCCCTGCCACTGGCGCGACGGGACGCGGATCGCGGCCGCGAGGAGCGCCTGCGTCGCTGAAGACGCGTCCAGCCGGTAGATCGAGCCGCTGTTGTCCCAGGGCGAGACGCCGGAGGCGGCTCCAAAGCCGAAGACGAAGTATGCGCCCGCGGCGCTGATGGACCGTTGCGTCGACGCCTTCGGGACGACGAACAGCATCGGTTGGATCGGCCCTGGCAGGTCGGCCACGTCGGTCGGCAGGTCGAGGCCGCACGTCGCGGCGTAGGCGTCCGAGACCGCCAGGTTCGCCGCCCCGACGGTCGCCGGCAGATCGCACGTCGCCTGCACCTGTCCGGTGTAGTAGACGGGCTTGACCTTGCGCGACATGGGCTGCGTCGCGATGAAGTTGCCCGCGCCGAGGCACCCGCCGTCGCCCACGAAGACGAGGTACATCGGCTTCGCGTCCACCGAGAGCGCGGCCTGCAAGGGCCCGAGCAAGGCGCGCGCGGCGCCGGAGCCCTCGACGTAGACGACCGGCGGGGCCGTCGCCGAGTGTTCGAGGTTCGGCAGCGCGTCGCACGTGACCGCCCACGCGAGCGCCGGACGGGCGACGACCGCAACCCCGAACATCGCAGCGATCGCCGCCGGAAAGATGCGACACATGGCTCAGTCGCCTCCCCCGTCGAACGGCGGCAGCGGCGGGAGCCCGCCGTCGGGAAGGAGGTTCGCGAGCCGCGTCGAGTCGTCGAACGGCACGCAAGTCGCCGCCGTGCACCCGTTGAGGAACTCGAGGGGGGCGCGGGGCGCGCATGGAAAGCATTGGACGGTCAGGTCGACGTCGCACGAGATCACGTCCGTCGAAATGTCGGGGGCGTCGGCGACGTCTTTGGGCGAGGCATCGACCGGGCTCCGAGCGTCGATCTCGGCGGCGTCGACGGCGACGTCCTGCCCCGCGTCGCGCACCGGGTGCACCGCGTAGTCGCCCAAACCGAGGATCGCGGTGCACGAGGCCGGTGCGAGCCCAGCGGCAGCCCCGACAGCGAGTCTCAGGCGGGTCCGCGATCTCATGAGACGCGAGCGTCAGAACCGGCCGACGGCGCCGGCCACGCCGGGTCCGACGAAGGGGCGCACCGACGCGGTCGTACCGGCTTTGTCGCGCCCCGGAGCCAAGAGGAGGTACCCGGCGGCGCCGAGCACGCCTGCCGCGGCGACCGCCATCCCCACCGTGGAGACAACCCCGTACCGGTTGGCTTCGTCGATGAGCGACTGCGAGGAGGGCGGGCAGGCCTTGTTCGGGCACGCCCGGTCCAGGTCCTGCTTATCGCCCAACGCGAGCACACCGAAGACCGACCCGACGGCGAGGCCGACCCCTCCGACCGCGAACGCCGCCGCGGCGGGCCACACGGGGCGACCTGCTCCCGCCGCGCCGCCCCGCCCGAGATCGGGAGCGGGGTGGGCCTCCGGGCCGAAACGGAACACCACGTCGACCACGTCCTGCCCCGCGACGTCGACGACGCGCTCGACGCTCGCCCGGCCCGCCTTCGTGGCGACGATCCGCCGCCGTCCCGCGCTCACGAGCACCGGGCCGGCGAGGGGGGTGGCGCCGACCGGGGCGTCGTCCACGACGATTTGAGCGCCGGCCACGTCGGTGGTCACGCGAACCTGCGCGATCCGTCCCTTGAGCTCGTCCACCGTCGCCTGCGCTTGATCGCGTCGCGCGGCGGGAATCTCCGCGGCGCCCTCGGCGAGGTACTTCTGGAAGGCCGCGAGCGCCCCGACGTAGTCGCGGAGCTGATAGCGGCACTGCGCGATGTCGAAGAGGACGCGATAATGAGGCGAGACGGCGTAGGCGCGTTCGAACTCGATGAGCGCGGCGCGCCAGTCCTGCTCGTCGTAGAGCTTCACGCCACGGTCGAAGTGCGCGGCCGCCTCGCGCGCGGGCTCGATCGCACCTCCGTCGGCGCGCGACCCCCGCGCCCCGGAGCATACAAGGCCGACCTGGATCGCGAGGCCGACGACCAACGATCGAGCGCGACGCGTCATGGCGCGTAGGGGTTGTCCTTGTCGATCTCGCGCTTTCGGCTCGTGGGCGGCGCGTCCGACGCCGAGGAGTCCGCAGGCGCCGCGGGCTGGGTCGCGGCCGGCGCCGGTCCGGTCTTGGCGGCCGGCGGGCGCGCGGCGGGGGCCTCTCGATCGAGCGCGATCTCGAGCTCGATGTCCTTGTCGAACGAGAAGGTCGACGACCTCCCCTCGTAGCCGGGCGCGTCGGCGCGCCACCGATGCGTCGACCCGTCGCGCGGGCGCTCGACGGCGTACGGATTGCCCACCGGCTCGTCGTCCACGAAGAGGCGGGCCGACGAGGGGGTGACGCGCACGATCAGGTGCGCCGACGCCGGCGCGACGACCATCGCGGCGCCGACCGCGGGCGCGACCGCGGGCGCGCGCGACGCCGAGTCCGACGACGTCCGCCAAGCGTAGCCGACGAGCACCGCCACCGCGGCGCCCACGACCGCCGCGACGCCGGCCACCGACGCAGCCCGCGGACGCGACGACGCGGGCGGCGGCACCGACGCCGGGGTCGACACCGCGAGGCCCTGCGTCGGTCCGCCGGAGGTGCGCCAAGAGGAGATGGGGTCCTCGGGCGCGACGTCCGGGTCCAGGTCGGCCCTCACCGGGAGCGACATCGCGAGCGCGACGGGCGCACCGCTCGAGGGCACGCGGGTCGACTCCTGCTCGCGCAGCGTCCGAAGCTGCGCCTCGATGAGGCCCTTGAGCTGCTCCCGGTCCTCCGAGAAGAGCTGCGTCGTGAACTCCGCCAGACTGCGCGTGCTGGCCGGCCCGCCGCCCCTCGACGCGGTCCATCGCTCGAGGTCGTCACGCATCGCACGGGCCGTCGGGTAGCGCGCCTCGGGGTCGACGTGCGTCGCCCGCTCGACGACCGCAACGAGGTCCGCGTCGGCGTCGGGCCGGGCGTCCACCACGCGCGGAATCTCGCCCGCCATCAGGCTGCGCAAGATCGCGCCGTCCGCCTTTCCCTCCCACGTGCGCCGTCCAGCCACCGCCTCCCACAACATGACGCCGACAGCGAACAGATCCGCCCTTCGGTCGATCTTTTCGCCGCCGACCTGCTCGGGCGCCATGTAGCGCATCTTGCCCTTGAGCAGCCCTCCGCGCGTGTGTTGCGTCGCGTCGGCCGTCTTGGCGATGCCGAAATCGACCAGCTTTACGTGTCCCTCGTAGGTGACGAGCACGTTCTGGGGGCTCACGTCCCGATGCACGACCCGCAGCGGCTTGCCGTCAAAGTCGGCGAGCGAATGGGCGTACTCGAGCGCCTCGAGCACGTCGGCGATGACACGGACCCGCATGTCGAGCGGCATCTCGTGGCCGAGCCTCTTCGCGCGCGAGAGCACGCGTTGAAGAGGCTGCCCGTCGAGGAACTCCATCGCGATGAATCGCCTGCGCCCCTCGCTGCCCACCTCGATCGTCTGAACGATGTTCGGGTGATTGAGCCTCGCCGCGAGGCGCGCCTCGTCGAGGAACATCGTGACGGCCATCGTGTCGTCGAGGAGCTCTCCGCGCAGCTCCTTGACGACGAGAAGCTTGTTGAACCCGGCAGGGCCCCGAAGGACCGCGAGGTACACCACCCCCATGCCCCCGCGGGCGAGCTCGGCGATCAGGTCGTACTTGTCGATGCCTGCGGCCGGCACGAGGCTCCCGGCCTCGGCCTCCGTGAATGACATGGACGAGGACCTGAGCATGGCTGGCGCGCCGACCGAGCGCATGGGCCCCTCGACGTCATGGCGGAGCACTATCACCCCAGGCCGGCCCGGTTCGCAACCCCCGCGTGACGCACCACGTCAGGGGCAGCGGTATCACTGGAATTATTTCACCTGGTGCGTCAAAGGCCACTACCCTAGTCTGAGGTTATGCGCTCGTTGCGGCGCGAACGTGGCTTCACGCTCATCGAGATGGGCATCGTCGTCGCCATCGTGGGCGTCCTCGCGGTGCTCGCGGTCGTCGGGTACCGAAAGTGGATCCAGGCTTCGTACCTGTCCGAAGCGCAGAACATGGTGAACAACATCCGCACGGCCGAAGAGGCGTTCCGCGCGGAGAACGGCGGCTACCTCTCGATCTCGTCGGGCCTTGGGATCACGTACGACTATCCGGTTGCCACGCCGGGCAACTTCAAGACGCAGTGGCCCGCGACGCACCCTTTTCGCCCGCTCAACGTGCAACCTGCGGGGCCGACGTTCTTCGGATACTCGGTCTACGCCGACAACACCGGAGGACTTCCGACGGTGGCGGCGACGAGCGTCACGCGCGCCGGAGGCGGGATCGACTTCACCGGCTTGCAGGGACAGCCGTGGTACGTCGTCGAGGCGGACGGGGATCTCGATCGCGACGGCGACAGCGCGTTCACCGACGTCTTCGGGTGCTCCGGGACCAACCAGATCTGGGTCCTCAACGAGGGCAAGTAGTCGCGGGGCCTGCGAGCGGGGCCTGCTAGCGGGAGGGCGCGACGTCGCGGCCGAGCGCGTGCGCGAGCCGGATTCGCGCGATCCGCGCGTCCGCCTTGGCGTTCAGCAGGTCCAGCCGCGCGCGCGTCAAGTCCGTCTCCGCGTCGGTGAGCGTCGCCGACGTCCCGCGCCCGTTGTTGAAGAGCTCGCGCTGCACCCGGTACGCCTCCTCGGCGCTCACGAGCTCGCGGTGGCCCGTGTCGATCGAAAAGTCCGCCTCGCGAACCCCCTGCCAGGCCTGCGTGACCTCGATCTCGATGTTGTCGCGGACGGTGTTCTTGTTGGCCTCGATCGCCGCCGCCCGTGACTGCGCGTCGCTGATGGACCCGTTGGCGAGGAGGACGTCGTTGGGCGACCAGGTCACTTGTGCCCCCAAGTCCCATGTCCCAAACCAGACGTTCGAGGGCGGGATCTGCCGCGGGTTCGGGTTGCCGAGGATGCCGTCGGCGAACGCGCTGAGCACCGGGTAGCGCCCCGCCTTGGCCGCGGCTGCCTGCTGGCGCGCGGCGGCGGCGTTGGCGTCCGCGCTCTTGACCTCGGGACGGGCGCTCAGCGACTCGGCGACGAGTTGCTTGAGGTTGCCCTGCTCGGGAGGGAGAACGGTCTCGAGATCCTCGCCGGGGGCGAGGCCCTCCTCGTCGGAAGCGTGGATCGCGACGCGAAGCTGCTTCTCCGAAAGGTCCGCCAGGTTCTTGGCGCGCTCGACGGCCAGCTCGGCGGACGCGACGGACGTCTCGGCGCGGAGGACGTCCGCCTTGGACACGTTGCCCACCGCGAACTGATTGTTCGCGTCTCGAAGGTGCGTCTTCTGGTCGTTGAGGGACTCGACGGCGACGATGACCGCTCCGCGGTTTCGCAGCCACGTGTAGTACGCGATCTCGCCGTTCGAGCCGGCCGTCGTCCGCGCGGTGACGATGTCCCAGCGCGCGGCGTCCTCGGACCGGGTGGCCGCGCTGTAGCTCTGGTCGATCTTCAGGAAGTAGTCGCTGATCGGGATCGTGATCCCCGCCTGCAGGAGCCAGTTGTCGAGCACGAAGAAGGGGAAGCTCGCGTTGAGCGGGAAAGCGATCGTCTGATTCGGGGCCGGCGCCGTGCCCGCCGCAGCCCTCGTCGCGACGAGGTTGAACCCACCGGTATTGAAGATTGTCGGCGGCGTGAAGTCGCTCAGGCGCGTGTACTTGCCGATGGCGTTGAGCCGGGGCAAGTACGCGGCCCACGCCTCGTCGACGCGCGCCGAGGCCCCGCGGAGCGTCTCTTCGGACGCCTTGGCGCTCCAGCTCGTCGTCGCCGCGCGCGTGCCTACCTGTCCGGCGGTGAGCCCGCCGGGATGGGCCTGGAGCAGGTCGGTGGGCACCGCCAC
>Ga0070735_10002722_pt1 | contig 15808 bp, 15 predicted proteins | sample Coa_R1_FD_66443 | JGI IMG/M metagenome (GOLD analysis project Ga0070735, IMG submission 66443) | Surface soil microbial communities from Centralia Pennsylvania, which are recovering from an underground coalmine fire - Coalmine... | ecosystem: Environmental > Terrestrial > Soil > Unclassified ... | reverse complement strand
AACTCTAGAGTTGCTAAATTACTGGCTGGTTAATGCTGGATTAAGGGAAGATGAAAAAGCAGCCCGCCGCGGCGGGCACTCAGTCCGGGGACATCCTGGCGATCCTTTAAGAGCGTCGTGGGCATGGAAACGATAAGTTCAAGAAACCTTACCACTGATGAACGGAGACCTGACTGATCGCCACTGATACGACGAAGGACAAAGTGAGATCATTTGGAAAGGGATTCTTTCTCACATTCTCAGCATTCAGGTGCGCGAACATCCTGGCGATCCTTAAGAGCTTCGTCGGCAGGGAAGCGAGAAGTTCAAAAAACCTTACCACTGATGACGGTGAATCAGACTGATTTCCACTGATTAAGACAGAGCAGCAATCAGCCAGGTCGCTGCGCTGAGAACGCAATTCATAGAAGCCACTGACTGCTGTTCGAGAGTGGGGTTGTGCAGGCAATCGGATCATCGGGCCACCCCCACCCCATCGCACGCAAAAACCCCGCGCGCGAGGGGACCCCGGTCATCGGTGCATCGGGTCATCGGAGGAAACACCCAACGTCTCGATGTGGTAACAGTCTTACTGATTCCAAATGACCTATCGAGCAGTCAATGGAGAGCAATCAGGTGTGCGTCCAGCGTCGCAGTCCTGTGAAGCTGGCGCCGGCATGGAAACGAAGACTTCGAGAAGCAGTATTTAGTGCTTAGAGCGCTTAGCAAATCAAAATCACAATCACCGGAAAACTTAGACCGTCGCCATTTCAGTGGCTGGGTCCATCAGGCGACTTCCGTTCAGCAGGGCGCACTTTGTCGATTTGCACGCGATGTGATTCTGGTTCGGAGGTTTGACCGCCGACCGACAACTTGGCATTCGCGCTCTGGAGGTCCCTTGCAAATCGGCTGGCAACGGCAAAGAGAGGATCGTTACTGTAGAGCCACTCCAAGTCAGTAAAACGATCAGGACAGACAGCCGGTGCGGCGGCCGCCAATTTTGCAAATAGCACCCCACTCCCACTCTCACTGGATAGCTGTGTTCCATTGTGGGTGACGACCCTGACCTTATATTTCGCCGTATTCTCCTCCACAGGGACCTTCTGCTGCGCAAGGTCGATGCGCAAGATGAGGTCGGCAGAACCGGACTCCGAGATGCTGAAGCCAGATGCCTTCAGTTCGACCGGCAATTCAACTCCAAGTTTATTCGATAGAGCCATGTCACTTGCTGAATCGATCTTGACTGTTCGCGCATTCGGATACTTCTGGCGGACGCGTCCGGCCACGTCGCCCGCCGACAGGTTGAAAAAGTCGCCATAGTCAACTGTGCTGAGGGATGCACAGAAACCGATTTTCTCAACATTGCCGTTGACTGTTATCTGCATCCGAATCACACCAAAGCCACCGTTTACTTGTTGGATTTGAGCATTGACCTCTCCGCTGATCACGGCGTCAGCCTCAGCCTGGGTGTTAGTAACTATGATTCCGGCATCCTCCAGTTCGAGCTTGAGAAAACTGGAAAGCCGCTGAACCAGCGTGGGGTTGCCACTAAGATTTATGAAGACTCGGGCAACCCGGGTTTTGTTGCCGCGTGAAGTAACCCACTCGGATGTCGTCACGGCCTCTGCGCGATACTGTTTGACTACATCGCTGCGCAGCTGTGTCACTGCAGCGAACATAAATACCAAGGCGGCGGTGACAAATAGCAGAAGCCGTCGCTGGAGATGGGTGCGCTCTGTCCGGGACTTGCGGAATGTTCGCGCAAGCAGGGCACCGATCACAAGACCACTCATCAACCCACCCACGTGGGCCGCATAGTCTGTTGTTTTAGAAAGGTGGCCCCAGAGCAGATCGAAGGGCGTCAACAACAGAACCCATACTAAAATGTTTACGAGATTGCGCCGAGGGAGATTGAGCCTGGCAAATGCAAGCAACGCGATCAACACTCCGGCCTGGCCGTAAATTGCGCCTGAAAAACCAACGCTGTTCCTTATGGGATTCCAGGCCAGGCTCAGCAGAGAAGATGCCGCCCCAGTGAGCAAATAAATGGCAAAGATTTGTGCCCTATCGAAAAGCCGGTCTAACTGAATCCCAAGTCGCCACAGGAACAACATATTGACGCCAAGGTGCACAATGTTTGAATGCAGGAATACTGAAGTAATGACCCGCCAAAACTGACCGCCGAGTGTAAGCGGACTAAAGTCGCTCCCCCATCTCTGCAATAGTGCAGAATCGAAAGCGGCGCCTATTCTGGTGTCAAGAAACTTCTCGGCACCAGTGATATATATACTGTGAACCTGCATTGCCAAAAAGACCAAAATGTTCGCAGCGATCAGGATTGCCGTAGCCGAAAAGCGCTCCGTGTCCGGAGTGGCGCTTTGGAAAGGCTCAGATGATTCCTGGGAGCCGGAAGAGACCGGTGGGACTTCAGGTTCGCTGAATTTAGCTGGCGTCGACACGTTCCCTCCTGCCGTACATGAAGCATCTATTTAGTAGTGACGGCAGCGAGCAAAACGTTTCATTAAAATATCCGGCCATTCGGAAACTGAGATCCGCTTGGCGGTATTCGCGTCAATGTTACTTCATCTTCCGCCAGGTGATTGCCCAGCTTTCAACCCCGGGTTCGTTTGTCGCTTTGCCGGAAAAAGTCAGCAGTTCGCCATCGAGTGTGTAAGGCCGCACTTGCCTGGTTCCCACGTAATTTGGCATCCACGCGACTTCGGGGTAGTGGCAGATCGCTTGGTTCGCTTCATCAATTTCGTAGCGCCCACAGTAGGCAAAGAAGCCCTCAATTGCAGTCAACTTTTCTGCATCTGACGGCTGGTTCATGTCCCGCCATGGCAGCCGGTCAGGATTCATGCCCGCTGCACACATATAGCCGTCCGATGAGTACATGAGGTATCCCTTACCATTCAATCCAAGGTTTTGGTATGGCCGTTTTGATCCATCCGTCAAGTGCTCCTCTGCCGACACGAGTTCCCAAGTTCCGATAATTTGCGCGCGGACGTTGCTGACACTGTTCTGGTCTTGCTGGGTAGCCATTTTGAAAATAAACCGCCGTGAATATACTAAAGAGTTTTCATGGTCGCTGTAGTCTTTCTCAATTGCGGTGTACTCCTGGCCCGCCTGAGCACTTAGCACTCAGCACTCGGCATTCAGCCCACGAAGCATCTTGGCGATCCTTAAAAGCTGCGCCGGCATGGAAAGGAAAACCGCAAAAGACCCTACCACTGATGACGGTGATCAGACTGATTTCCACTGGTACGACGAAGGAGAAAAGTGAGATCATTTGGAAAGGGATTTTTTCTCACATTGTCTGCACTTAGCAACGATTGTGAACCTCCAAACGCGAACCGCGCAGATTCATCCCATCAAATTCGTCGCCTGGCGAGTTGAGTTGCAGCAGGTGTTGGCTGAAGAAAGCGCGGATGGTGGAACTGGCAAGAGTCAAGGTTTCCGGACCATCCATTCTTGTGCCGATCAGCTCTGCAAATCGATCCTCTGCCTCGAAGAAGAATGCCTGATCGCTAATGTTCATGTGGCTCAATTTCGGCACGGTAAGACGAACCGCACTGCAGGAATGCTCAAACAACAAATGGCGCGCTGGCCAAAGCCTGCAACTACACGCTCACGTTGTGGCAGAAGCTCACAAGATTCTTAGAATATCCCGCACTGGAGTTGAGCAATCATCTGGCGGAAAACTCGAAGCGGCCCGTCGCATTGGGCTGCAAGAACTGGATTCACATCGGCAGCGCACAAGCCGGCCCCAAGATTGCGGCGATTCTTTCTGTGGCGGAAAATTGTCGTCGATTGAAGATTCCGGTGCGCGGATATCTGGCCGCGGTACTTCCTAGGTTCGCTGATTTCCCGATTCAGCGCCTGCCAGAATTGACCCCTTATGCCTGGGCCGCATGGCAGCGGAATGGTTAGGGCAACTCTATGGGATCACGATTACGGCAGATTGCGAGACGTCATGGCGATTATTTGTGGGATGTGGGCGGAATGTGTTCTGGCATGCTATGGGAAGGGATGATCGATCTGGGTGATCTCGCATATCTCTATGAGAAAATGAAAGTTCTCGAACAGTATGGCTACCCAAACTGACCACAAGAATCCACTCCTAGAAGAACTGCGGTGGCGAGGCTTCCTTGATTCGGTGACTTCCGATGATCTGGACGCGTACCTGAACGAAGCGCGCCGGACGATCTACGTCGGATTTGATCCTACCGCCGACAGTCTCCACCTCGGTAGCCTAATTCCGGTGATGGGCTTGGCGCACGCACAGCGCAGCGGGCATCGACCATTGGTGCTCGTGGGCGGGGGCACTGGACTGATCGGCGACCCCAGTGGCAAATCGTCCGAGCGAATGCTGATTACCAAGGATTTGGTCGAGCAAAACTCTGCAGCCATTCGCGCACAGTTGAGCCGATTCTTCGACCTGTCGTCGGATGAACGCGCCCTAATGCTGAACAATGCTGATTGGCTGGTGAAGTTGAACCTTTTGGACTTCTTGCGCAATATCGGCAAGCACTTCTCGGTCAATGAAATGATCAAGCGCGATTCCGTACGCGTGCGGTTGGAGGAGCGCGAGCAGGGCATCTCATATACCGAGTTCAGCTACATGCTGCTGCAGGCTTATGACTTCCTACACGTGTGCCAGCATCACGATTGCACAGTCCAGATGGGTGGCAGCGATCAATGGGGCAACATTCTTTCGGGCAAGGAACTGATTCGGCGGATTTTGGGGCAGCGCAGTGAGGGTATTACATTTCCACTTCTCACCACATCTTCCGGGAAGAAGTTCGGTAAGACAGAAGAAGGAGCAGTGTGGCTCGATCCAGCCCGCACCAGTCCCTACCAGATGTATCAATACTGGCTGCAGACAGCCGATACGGATGTGGTTCGCTTCCTAAAGCTCTTTACGTTCCTAGAGCGCGAGCGAATTGAAGAACTAGAGGGCGAAACGCAACGTCGGCCGGAGATCCGCGAGTCGCAGCGCGTGCTGGCTGCCGAATGCACGGCAATCGCGCACGGAATCGGGACGGTGCGGGCTGTGGAAGCGGCCAGCAGGATCTTGTTTTCGGCATCGAATGAGGTTCCAACGTCCGAGACCATCGCCATGCTGGCGCGAGAAGTGCCTGTCACGGAGATTCCGCGGGCCGACCTCGAAGCTAGGATCGGTCTGGTGGATTTAATGATTCGCACCAGGCTGGCGGAGAGCAAGGGTGCGGCGCGCAAGCTGATTGAAGCCGGCGGCATGTATCTCAACAATGAGCGGCAGACCGAAACCCAAAAAGCAATCACAACTGACGATCTGAGATGGCCGGCAGCAATTCTGCTGCGCACGGGGAAAAAGAACTACCATTTGGTGCGGATAAAGTAACCGTGTACTTCCTCTAACGCTTACTGTCAAACCATGGGCGAGCCGCTGTGCCGACAATCATCCGCTGCAAGAATGCTCCAATTGAACAAGTCTCTTACCCAGCGAATCGCTATTTGACTTGCCTCGCAGAGTCGAGTCCTGAGTAACTAACGATGAACCGCCATTTCGCTCACGCAGTACAGGCAAACAGGCATAATAGCCTTATGCGACTAATCGCAAAACATTTCATGGCCGCATTGGCCGCCACCATTGCACTCTGGTCATCGACTTTTCCTCAGTCTGCTGCCGTTCAAGCGAAACCTGACACTGCTAATGCCGCGCCGCAGGTAGTTTTGAAGAAGTTATTTCCTCCGGTGTACTCTCAGATGGCAATGATCGCCAGGATTTACGGCGACGTAAGTCTAAAGGTTTACGTCCACCCGGATGGAAGCGTCGGTTCAGTCGTGGCCGATAGCGGGCATCCAATGTTGGTGCGAGCCGCTGTGGAGAGCGCAAAGCAATCTCAATTCGAATGCCGGGGTTGCAACGGCTTAACCGAGAAGACATTGCTATATTCCTTCCAAGTATCCAACGTACCTGCTGACCCGTGTTGTTGCACTGCCGGGCACGAGAGTTCGACTCCGAGGACCGAGCAGGTGACAGAGGCGGAGGGGTACATCACGATTACAGGACCGCCGCCTTGCCTTTGTCCAGACGCCTGTGCACGCGCCTGGGCGCAAGCCCATTCAAAGTTTCGCTCCGCGAAATGCTTGTACCTTTGGAAATGCGGCAATCGTCACATCGCCATCATGTGACTGCACGGAAGTGCCGTAAAAATCGCCATAATACTCACAACCCCAGAATCCGTCACCTCGCGAACTGTTGGCAGAAGTAATTCTGGAGCCGCAAGGACTGGGCTGGACGCTGGCGACGGCGGGAGCGGGAATTTTGTACCTCTGAATGGAAGATCGACGTCAATTGTCACAATGGGCGATAAATCGACATCTCGCCAGCAAGCGGTCAAAAAAGGTGACATCCTGTTGTCAATATCTATGATCTGCTTCACATGAAGGCAACGATCACTGCTGTCCGGGGGAAAACGGTATGAGGTCTTCGTAAGCAGCTGATTGGGGAAGAGATAAGGGGATTTAGGAGCGGGAACGATTTGATTGAGGAATGACACCCTGATCCTGCACGGGTTCAACCGGCGCATTCTGGCCGAGGGGTCTTACGCGTTGCCACCTTGCCACATGGTGCGTGACAAAACGCGGGCCGGTCACCTAAGATTTGCGGGCTGGAGGCAGGGCGGGCCAGCCTTCAACCTAACTTTTCCAAAGGAGACATTCACCATGAAACGAATTCAACCATCCTGGGTGCTGGTCGGCTTGTTGGCGACCGCTATTGTGCTTCTCATTCACCGGCAGGCGACCGTTTATTCTTTCTCGCCGACGGTATTTCCCACGGGCATCGAAGTAGACGAGAGCGTGAACGCGCAGGGATCGGGGTTAAAACACGCGCGGGCGGGCAGTTGCAGCCCGAGCTTCATGGATGCTTGCGAAGTGACCATCACCTGGCCGGGAATAGCTTTTGCCAACACGAACTACACCGTCGTGTGCACGCCCGACAATTACATCGGGAGGGGTACCGAGACAGGAGTATTTTCGATCATCAGCAAAACAACCACCAGCGTAGCAGTCGAATTCAAGTCCTCCGCGCCGACGGACGGCTTCACCGGGATCGAATGCATGGCCATGCACGACTAGAACTGAGCTCATCCATAAATCCATAACTTTTTCGCGCGAACCCCGCAAGCTCGCAGGAGCTAAAGCTCATGATTTTGCAGGCTGCTTTCTGACCGCTCCGTGCCGCTAGATAAAGAGGGTTTCCTGCACTCGGTTGAGCAGCTTGCTGAAATCGCGAGGGCAGGACGATTCCTTGGCGTGCACTGTCGTGCCAGCATTGGGCGTTCCTCTGTGCTTGCGGTGTCTGTCTTAAGTACGGCTTGGGTGGTGCGGCTTGGGTAAAACCCCAACACGGCGTTCGACGCCGTCGAATCGGCACGCGGTTGTTCCATTCCAGACACGCCGGGGCAGCGCCAGTGGGTGATCCAGAACGTTCCAGATACGCGCTGATGCATTGCTAAGGCTAAAATCTACACAATGTCAGATGGAATAATTATCGGGACACTTGTTTTGATTCTCAGTGGCGTTACGCATGGTCAAAGGGCTGCGATAGTCTCGCCATCCAAGCATGTAAACGGGGGCAATTCCGAGCCATCGCCGCTTGATGTAGTGAGAGTCTTCTACAGCTATATCACTCGACACCAGCCTCTCGGAATACCAAAAGGCAACGACAAGAAGGCTCTTTGGCCCCTGATGAGCAAGCAATTAGTTCAGCAACTCAATACCCTTCAGTTGTGCGAGGACGATTACTACACACGCTACGGAGAGCTTCTCCGTAAAAACGATTGGAAACCCAGCATCGGCTGGCTGGAGTACGGCCTGTTCTCAGGAGGAAACGAAGCGGCTACCCCTTCGAAGTTCTCAATTCTCAGCGCCGCCAAACGAAAGAGCAAAGTTGATGTTCATCTCAGGTTTACATACAAGCAAACCTACTGTTGCGGCGCCCCTCCGGCGTACGAACATTACGAAGGCATCGTGGAGGTTATTTCAGAAGATAATCGATTTGTCATCGACGACTACGTAGCACTTGGCGACTACAAGCCTGGACGTCGCTTGTCAGAGGGATTTTCGGAATGCCAGGGTGGCAAGTGGGTAGGGCGTCCTGAAAGACAGTCCCGGCGTGATTAGAGCGTCCTCAGAGTCATGGGAGGTCTAGACAAACGGAACGGTCCAGAGAAATCCCCACTAATTTGTCCTCAGGATCGGCAGCCAGTTCTCTTCTCTCTGGGGATTCACGCGCAGCAAACTCGAATTGCACGTAAACCACCTGTTCCTGGCAGACCCAGCCTTCCTTTTCATGAGCGATCACGACCAGGTCTTCTAATGCGCCACGCTTCGGGTCAACGCAGCACCCTTGGGAAAACGAGACGTACCTAGACATGATGAAGTACGTTTCCACCTCGCTTCGCTTCATACCCGGTTTAAGCACGGCAGAATAGGTTTTCAGGGTTTTACGGTATTGTGCGTTCCGTTGCAAGATTCCAATGATGTGCGCCAATACAAAAATCAAAGCGATACTCGATGCGATTAGTGCGACCCAATATTGCGCTTTGACCCTTATCACGTTGAACGCCTGGCAAGATTATGCCTGGTTTGATTATTGTTGAAAACAGGCTTATACGCTCAGAAATCAGTTTGAGTGAAATGCATTTTTTACATCAGGCGTCAATGTCACTTCATCTTCCGCCAGGTAATTGCCCAGCTTTCAACCCCGGGCTCGTTTGTCGCTTTGCCGGAAAAAGTCAGCAGTTCGCCATCGAGTGTGTAAGGCCGCACTTGCCTGGTTCCCACGTAATTTGGCATCCACGCGACTTCGGGATAGTGGCAGATCGCGTGGTTCGCTTCATCAATTTCGTAGCGCCCACAGTAGGCAAAGAAGCCCTCAATGGCACTCAACTTTTCCGCATCTGTCGGCTGGTTCATGTCCTTCCATGGCAGCCGGTCAGGATTCATACCCGCTGCGCACATGTGGCCATCCGATGAGTACATGAGGTACGCCTTACCACTGGCCCCGATGTTTGGGTATGGTCGTTTCGATCCATCCGTCAAGTGCTCCTCTGCGGACACGAGTTCCCAAGTTCCGATAATCTGCGCGCGAATGTTGCTGACGCTTTCCTGGTCTGGGTGGGTAGCCATTTTGGAAACAAACTGCCGTGAATATGCTAAAACGTTTTCATGGTTGCTGTAGTCTTTCTCAATTGCGGTGTATTCCTGCCGACCTGAGCACTCAGCATTCAGCACTCAGCCCGCGAGCAGCCTTGGCAGTCCTTCAAAGCGTCGTGGGCATGGAAACAAAGAGTTCACAAAACCTTACCACTGATGACGGTGATCAGACTGATTTTCACTGATAAGGCCAAGGAGAAAAGTGAGATCGCATGGAAAGGGGATTTTTTCTCACGTTCTCAGCATTCAGCCCACGAAGCATTTTGGCCTAAAGGAATTACAGCCTCCTCGACATGGTCAATGATCGGACGAACCGTTTCTTAATCGTTCACCTTAAGTGAGCGGTATTGGGGAACCCGGAGATCGGGTGATCGCGCGTGATCGGAGAAAACACCCAATGTCTCGATGTGGGTAAGGGCCTTGCTGATTGCAAGTGACTTATTGAGCAGCCAGCCCCCCAGAAACTTCAGTGCAAGGGTTTAACGGTGTTGTGAGAACGCCTCGATGCAGCATGGCCAGGGACAGGTTCTGGGGATCCTTCACTTTGCCGGGCTCCTAACGTCGCGCGGACTAACGTTCAGGATGACAAGGGGAAAGGTTATCGCAGAGGAGTAGAGTTTCTGGTTCAGGCAAGAGCTGCTCTGGCGACGCTTAGGGCTGATACAAATCATCTGTCGCCGTGGTGTACAGCATCTCTCCAGAAACTCCAGTGCAAGGGTTTAACCGTGTTGTGAGAACGCCTTGATGCAGCATCGCCAGGGACAGCCCCGCCACCGGTTTTGAACCGGATTGAACGAGCTGTGTCTGGCGGGAGATTGCCAAAATCGCCCCTTCGGCTCCGCATGCTCGCCTCGAGGGCAGGCAACATTGCCAAAATTGCCAAAATTGAAAGGCAGTAGCGACGGAACCGCAAGGTCCTTCCGATTTACCCCCGCTCACGCGTGGGTAAACCCTCAGGATGACGAACGAGTTTCTGGCTTTTCGCAGATAGTGACTCGCACTTTTAATTACACCCTCTTTCACCCAATTCCCAACTCATTGTGGTCCAAGGCGCCGGCCACGAGATCCAGACCGACAAACCGAGCATTGTGGTGGACGCAATCGAACGACTTGTCCAGCAGGCACGCGGTATCGCCAAAGGAGATTGATTGGGAATAGAAGTCCCGCGCATTAGTTCACAGGACTCAAATGCGCTGTCATGCATCTGATTCGACGAGCGCGGTTTCGTGGAGCAGGGCGGCGATGATCGAGTGAAGTTTTTTGGAATCAATCGGCTTGGAGATGTAGGCATCCATACCGTGGGCCAGACAGCGTTCTTTGTCACCGCTCATTGCGTGGGCGGTCATGGCAACGATGGTCAAGTGGCCGCCGGTCACGGCTTCTTTCGCCCGGATGGCTGATGTAGCAGCGAATCCGTCCATCTCGGGCATTTCAACGTCCATCAGGACCGCATCAAATCGATGCTTATCCAGCATCGCCAAGGCTTCGAGACCGTTGTCCGCTACACTCACGCGATGGCCTTGCTTTTGGATGAGCCGGACCGCCAACGCCTGGTTCACACGATTGTCTTCGACCAGGAGGATGTGCAATGTCTTGCCAGCACCGCTTATGGAACCAGCTTTTGTGGTTGACGGCGCGGTTTTTTCGCTTCTTGTACCCAGACTCGTAAGAATCGCATCCAACAACTCCGCTCGGAGAATGGGCTTGGTCAGGAAAGCGCTGATGCCCAGTTCGCGACTCCGGACCCCATCACCCGAGCTGCCGGCAGAAGTCAGGATGATGAGCCTGGCTTTTCTCAATTCCGGAGTCTGCCTCATGCGTTCCGCCACCATGAAGCCGTCCATGTCCGGCATATGCATGTCGAGCAAAATCAACTGGAATGGCTGAGCTGCCTTTATGGCATTCACCGCAGCCTCCATAGCAGCGGCGCCGGTGTTGACTGCCGTGGGCTTCATGCCCCACCGGCTTAGCATTTCCACGATCAGATGACGGTTCGTGGCGTTGTCGTCCACAATCAAGACAGGCATATCGCGCAGTGCTTCCGTATTCAACGGAATCGGCCTGGGGGAGGATTCTTTCTGAAAGCCCAGGCAAGCAGTAAAGTGAAAGACGCTGCCTGGCTGGTCCAGTCTGCTTTCCACCCAGATCTTCCCTTGCATCATCTCTACCAACCGCACGCAGATGGCCAGACCCAGACCGGTGCCGCCGTACTTTCGCGTGGTGGAGCTGTCTACCTGGGTAAATGATTCGAAGATCGATTTTTGTTTTTCAAGCGGAATACCAACGCCTGAATCAGTGACAGAGAAATGCAGGCCCAGGGCGTCTTCTTCCAGCTTTTCGATATCGTGTTTTTCAACCCGAACCACGATTTCACCCTGATCGGTGAACTTGATGGCATTACCCACAAGATTGAGCAGGACTTGACGCAGGCGAACGGGATCACCCACGACCGTGTCCGGAACTTGTGGGCTGACCTCGTAGATCAGCTCCAGGTCTTTCTGAGAGGCCCGGAAGGCGAGAGGCTTCATTGCCTCGCCCAGATTCTGGCGCAGGTCGAACTCCACTTTCTCAAACTCCAGCTTGCCCGCTTCAATCTTGGAAAAGTCCAGTACATCGTTAATGACGGTCAACAGCGAATCGGCAGAGGATTTCACCATACTTAGATCGCTCCGTTGTTCCGGCGTGAGCGGTGTTTCCATGACCAACTCGGTCATGCCGATGATGCCGTTCATGGGTGTGCGGATCTCATGGCTCATGGTGGCCAGGAAGAAGCTCTTGGAGTGATTCGCTGCCTCGGCCGCTTCTTTCGCATTTTCGGCCATCTCTTTGGCTTGTTTCAGTTCTCTCTCAGATTGTTTGCGGACACTAATGTCCACGTACATGCCATACATTCCTTCCAGTTGTTCTCCATTCAGAATGGGAGCGCCATAAACTTCGACCGGCACCAACACTTCGTCCTTCCGCTTTCTCGTGGTTTCCCGGCGGGTGGTTTGTCCAGCGGCGATTTGCCTGGATATCGCTGTAGCCTCCTGGGTGAAACCCTCGGGAACGATCACATCATTGATGTATCTGCCTGCCAGCTCTTGGGAAGTGAACTGAAAGGTTCCTTCGAAAGCGCGGTTGACCGCAACGAACCGGTCTTGGCTGTCAAGCCGCACAATGCCGACGGGAGCATTCTCAAAAAGCTGCCGCAACTCCCTGGTCCGCTCGTTGACCCGGCGCGACAAAGCTCTTTCGCGCGCCTTCAACTGACCTACCCGAAATCTATATCCGCCTGCTATGACAAGCGCTCCCGCCAACATGCAAAGGCCCTGAAACCATGCTGCCTGATAGAAATGCGGCTTCAGATAGAAATCGAAACTTGCTCCCCCGGCGTTCCAAACGCCATCATCATTCGCCGCTATGACCCGGAACCGGTATTGTCCGGGGCGAATATTCGTGTAGTAGGCGACGCGCCGGTTGCCCGCTGCAATCCAGTCAGGGTCATACCCTTCCAGCTTATATTTGAACTTTACCTTGCCCGGTGCGCGGTAGCTCAGGCCGGCAAACTGGAACTCAAGCTCGCCTCTTCCCACAGACGCGCGGGCCTGCGCCAACTGGACTGCATTGTTGATCAGAGCTCGTTCAATCCTGACCGGAGGTGACAGCGAGTTGAAGGTGAGCGCAGTGGGGTTGACCACGACAACCCCGCCCACGCAGCCAAACAGAAGCTTCCCATCACTGGTCTTTGAGGCAGTCGGTTGCGTACCTCCGGCACAATCCGCACTCAACATACCATCGGCAATTCCGTAAGCGGTCCCCTGAATGGAGTGGACTATGCCATCGGCATAGTCATTCAAGCTGGCTCTGCTCACACGGAAAATGCCCAGGTTTGACGCCATCCACAAGTAGCCCTGGCCGTCTTCTAGGATGTTCCAGACGTTGTCATCCAACATGCCATCGCGGGTTGTAAAAGTGGTGACTTTGCCGTTTTTGAATCGCTTCAAACCGGCCGCCATAGTTCCCAACCAGAAAACGTGTTCACTATCTTCATGGATTGCGAAAACCTGTGGCGGCGTTCCCGTAGTAAAGCCGTTCTCCGCATCTTCCGGGACCGCAAAGCTGGAGAATTTTCCATCGCGCAATCGGGTCAATTTCCCGTCTTGTCCGAACCATATGCTTCCCTCGTGGCCCTCCTGGATGAACCAGATGTTATCCCCGGCCAAGCCCGTTTTTGCAGTGAAGTTTGTGAATCTGCCTTTCCAGAACCTGCTAACGCCGAAGCCTTGCGAGCCAAACCAGAGGTAGCCCTTACTATCCTGATATATCGCCCGAATCATGCCGTCTACCAAACCATTCTCATCGCTGAATTCGATTGGGCGATAAGCGTTTTCTTTGACAAACTCGGTTACCCCGCCTATAGGTCTCGAAATCCATACGTTGCCTTCTCTATCTCCAAAGACGCAAGAGGTGTTGGTGTGAGATCGAGGAGATTGAATCGGATTCGCTACTATGCCATCGCGTCGAAACTGCTCGATGCCGGTATCAGTACCCAGCCAGATAGTCCCATTCTGGCCGGCCGCAACGGACCATACCATCGAAGCCTTCAGTCCTGAAGCCGCACCGTAGGTGGTGACCGCTCCATCTTTGAAGCGGTTGATACCGCCTGATTCAGTTCCAACCCAGAGGCTGTTCTCACGGTCTTCATAAATGCTGAGCACCCGCTCGCCACTCAGCCCCTCCTTTGAGGAAAAGCATTCGAAGCGCGCCTGTTGAAGCCTGCAGAGTCCTCTGCCAGTGCCCACCCAGAGGTTATTTGCGCGGTCCTCGTACATAACGTCGATGACCGGATCTATGAGACCTTCCGCGGTACCGTATCTGGTTACTCTGCCACCACTGAATTGAATAACGCCCTGGGTTGAAGAGCCAAGCCAAAGATCGCCCTTTTTGTCGATATACAACGCGGCGAGGTCAGTCAATTTCTGCAGCGCCTGGGGGATTTCTGAACTCGCCGCACGGCCACGCCGCACCAACTTGAGCTTCTGGTCCTGGAGCAGCCAGACACTGCCTTTTCCGTCCTGCTGCAGCCTCCGGATATTGCCGTGAGACAGTTCGTCCGAACCAAACTGCGTTATGAATTTCCCGTCCTTAAACTCGTTCAGCCCCTGGCTAGTGCCAATCCACAGATTGCCGTCAGGATCCTGCGCCAATGCGGTCACGTGGTTGCTGGAAAGACCATCACTGGTCATGTAGTTGCGAAATTGTCCATGGTTGTGGCGGACCAGACCGCCGCCTTCCATTCCGATCCAGAGCGACCCGTCGCGGTCTTCAACGAGCGCCTGAACCCAGTTGTAGCGGATGGCTGCTGTATTGGATCGGTTGAAGACTGTGAAGCCTTGTCCGTTGAACCGGGCTACCCCCTCCTGGGTGCCGAACCAGAGATAGCCGTCGCTGGTTTGTATAATCGCCTGGCCGCTATTCTGGGGCAGGCCATCCTGGCTGCGCCACGCGTCGTGAACGTATTGCGGAATTTTTTTGGCGGGATCGAGCGCACAAGACCGGGAGACCATCCCTAAGGCAACGAGGCACCAGACGAAGAGCGCGCGACTTTTGTACTGATTCTTTAACAAACTGTCTCCTGCGGGGCGTTTTTCCGGTGACACCCTCAAGTTCGCTGGGCGGACGGGACTTTACTGACAATCTGGGGCCATTACCTCTTATTTACTATCGGTCGCAAACCGCTCGATCTAAGGACATGCCTTCTCATGTTTCAAACAAAGATACCCATTCCGCGTGCGGAGAATCGCTCCTACAAATTGACGGCAGAAGGCCATGATCCGTTGTGAAGACCACGCGGATATTGCTCCGCAAATGTAATCATCCAGTACAAGGGTTTAGCAGTCTTGTGAGAACGCCTTGGTGCAGCATGGCGAGGGACAGGTTCTGGGGATCCTTCAACTTTGCCGGGCTCCTAACGTCGCCCGGACTACGTCTCAGGATGACAAGGGGGAGGGTTATCGCCGGGGAGTGGAGCTTCTGGTTCACTCAGGGGCGACTATTCCGGCGTTCGCTGTCTCTGCCGCTGGTTCGCTCGCTTGTTTAATGACTGTACGTGATGTTGTCCAGGGCCATATCCCAGCCGCAGGAGCTACCCACGGTTACAGTGTGCGATGGCCTGGACCACTTGGTCTGCACAGTTTGCAACGAGTTGTTGGCAACCGTGTACGATGCAGTTTGCGCCTGGTCGTCTGCGAGGGTCACCGTGCAATTATCCTGGCTCGTGATCTCCACGCTTATCAATTTGGACGCAGTCACAAATGAGAAGCTCACTGAGTTCACGTTGAACAGGAACGAAATGCTGTTGTTCGGGTCGTCAGCAAATGCCGGCTCCCAAGACCACTTGTTTGTTCCCCAGTTAATGCCTCCGAAGATGCCGTTGAAAGCTACGTAGGGATTGCCGGGGGCCTTCGGGTTGTCAAAGTTCACCACCACTATTGAGGGTGTTGGTGTAGGAGTTGGTGTTGGAGTTGGGGTTGGTGTAGGAGTTGGGGTTGGTGTAGGAGTTGGGGTTGGTGTAGGAGTTGGGGTTGGTGTAGGAGTTGGGGTTGGTGTAGGAGTTGGGGTTGGTGTAGGAGTTGGGGTT
>Ga0070735_10002720_pt1 | contig 15810 bp, 14 predicted proteins | sample Coa_R1_FD_66443 | JGI IMG/M metagenome (GOLD analysis project Ga0070735, IMG submission 66443) | Surface soil microbial communities from Centralia Pennsylvania, which are recovering from an underground coalmine fire - Coalmine... | ecosystem: Environmental > Terrestrial > Soil > Unclassified ... | reverse complement strand
TGGATACCGAATTGGCCAATGCGCGGAAGCGGGCTGCAGACCTGGCGGCCTCCTTTCAGATCTTGGCAAAATAAAAGAGCCCCAGGACGATACATTCGCCGAACCCTCGGAAGTGTCGGAGTGCATCCTGCGCCCGATCTTCGAATTCATCGGTTAGGATAAAACAAAAAAGCCCGACCCCCTTTCAAGGGCCGGGCAGTTCCAACAACGCAATAATCTGAGCCGCAACGCTTCAGTAGGCTCTCAGCGAATCACTCCGTTCGCGCGCCCATTCTGCAGGGCCTGATTCGGCGGTGGTGTGGACGTGAGAGAGATCCCAAGCCCCGTCCACGATACGGGATTGAGCAGGGTGCACGATGCGCCGTAGGGCGCGGAGGCCGACTGCGCATCGAAGAGCGGCGGCCCCCCGCCAAACGAACAACCGGCGGGACTTCGGGTGTTCATCGCGGGGCACGTGGTGTCCGAGCCCGTGCTGTAGAGGACGTACGTATCGTTGGCGGATCCCGGGATGGACGTCCCGAGCACGATGCCGCTGCCGCTGGCGGTCGAGGCGCGGTCGAAGTAAGGCACCGAATAAGCAGCGACCACCGTGATGGGAGAAAGCCCGGAGATGGTGTCGGAGCCCGCCGACGTCGTGGTCCCGAAGTACACATTCTCCCCGCCGCCGGACATGATCAGCGAGTACGATTCCCCGCGGGTGCCGGCCGGTGTGATGAGGCTCGGGCTGTAGAGGAGCACGGCGGCCCCGGAGGGAAGCCCGGTCAGGGTAGCGCTGCTGCTGGCGCACGCTCCTTTGAGGAACGTTCCGGTCGGCGCCGAGAACGACACAGTTCCCGCTCCGCCGACAAACTCGATGGTATTGTCCCCGCCCGACACCGTGAAGGGAGAGCCCGTCACTGCCGTGCCATTCACCGTCACCGGGTAGCTGCCCGGGCACAGCCCGACGATCAGGTACTGCCCGTTCCCGGAGATCCCGGCGTTGGCGGTGCTGAAGCTGGTGATGCTGCTGCGGCAGGCGCTGCCGCGGAAGAACAGCGACACCGACCAGCCGCTTGAATCGCTTGCCTGCGCCCCGTACCAGTTGGCGTCCGGGATGATCGCCGTCGTGGTGAGGGCCGTGTCCGAGGTCGAGGTCATGACCTTGTGAACCACCAGGGTCTCGTAGATGCTCACCGAGGTTCCACACGAACCCCCGCCGCAGATGTCGACCGGATCGGTGTGTCCGTGGCCTCCGGTGTAGTTGCTGCCGGTGGTGCAGTCGCCGCCGGCGGGACATACCCAGTTCAGGGTAATGGTGTTGGGCGAGAGGAACTGCGAGACCACCCCGTAGGCCGGCACCGGACTGCCGTGCGCATCCGCCGTGTTGCTCTCGGTCGAGACCACAACGCCCCCGTTGGTATTTAGCGAGGCGCATCCGCCGGCGCCCGGGCAGGTGGTATGGCCTTCGGGCTGCGGAAAGTTCAGGTTCTCGCCGTTCTGCACGTAGTGAATGCGCCGGCGGATCGCCGTCGAGCTCGCGGGCTGCGTGCTCGACCAGTCGTAGATGACGTGCGGCCCGGAGCTCGTTGGCTTCGATTCTGCGGTGCAGCGAAAGGCGTAGTTGAGGGCGGTCTGGTACACCGGGGCGATGTCGGCGCACACCGCCATGTATTGTGAGTTCTGGTCCCCGAACTTGGGAGAGTTTGCGCCGTGGGTGGCGCTCGCCCACATAGTGATGGGAGCCTGGGACAGCGTCCAGGGCGGCACGTTCGTCATGGTGGGCGGGCTTTGGAACGCGGGGACCGGGTAGACCGAGGTAGCGCCTCCGAACTGGATCATGTCGCCGATCACGGTATCGTCCACCTCGGCCGAGGCTCCGTTGCCCCACGGCGTCCCATCGCCATCGCGGCCCAGGAGGCCACCCACGCGGTAGAGCGCCAGGCAGCCTTCGCAATGCGCGTCGTGGTCGCCGATGTACGTGCGGAAGTCGAGCGCCAGATGGCTGGCCGTGGTGGTCCAGTCCGATTCCGACACCACCATGTCCCCCCGGAAGGCGTTCCCCCAATTCCAGCCATTCCAGGCCAGCACGCCGGATGTGTCGTTTTGCTGGAAGAGATATTGCGAGGGCAGGGAAGTGTACGACGCCGACGCGATGCGCGGGTCCTGCGTCAGCACCGTGAAGGCGTCCACCTGGTTCGTCCACATGCTGACGTTGCTGACGTTCGTCAGGAAGTACCGCAGGTAGTTGGCGTTGGCCGAAGTCGGGGCGAACGCAAACGCCGGGTCATAGGCATACCAGGGGACTCCGAAACCGCCGCTCGCGCCTCCCGATAGCACCACCCATGCGCTCACGCTGCCCCATCCGAGGACGCTCGGCGCCGCTGCGTTGATGCCACCGAACGGTGTCCAGGACTTATCCGGGTAGGCGGAAAAAATCTTGAACAGCGGGGAATCGAGCATCCATCCAGCCGGGTTGAGCGACTGATAGCTCGGGATGCTGTTCTGGAGCATGAACACCTTGCGGGTAATCGCCGCCGAGACCTGCGAGGTATAGGTAGGGCCGGTGTGCAGCCACCCCGCCCCATAAGCGCGAAAGTGCCCCAACTCGTAGTCAACCACGTATTCCCATTGAGCCTCGAAGGCCGCCGCGGCGCGCGGGTCGAGCGCCGAAAAGATGAGGTTCATGTCCTGCACCGACGCGCCTTCCTGCGCCGTGAAGTTGCCCCCGGTCGACGGCGTATTGAGCCCGTTGAAGGCCCCTGAGTTGTACGAACAGTCGACGTTATTGAGGCTGTTGCACTCCATCTGGATCGACGGCGATATCTGCCAGAACCAGCCGACGTCCCCGGGCTGCCAGCGCGGCATGTAGAACACGGGGGACGGTTGGTTGGCAGCCACGTCCTGATCGAGACGACCGATGTTCAGGCAAGTCAGCGAAGTGTCGCTCGCGATCGCCAGAACTTGGCAATGCTGGATGTTGTAGTTCCAGTCCTGCAGGATGCCGTTTCCGCCGCTCACCTTGGGATTGGATTGCAGGCTGTCGCCCACCGACACGCTCGTGGTGAAGTGCGTGTGATACCCGGTGACCGTATTGGTGGGCATGATCGAATACGGCGTGGTGTTCGTGGGCGCTGCGCCCGTCCAACTCGCGACCGTTGCGGTCCCGGAGGAAAACCCGGTGACGATGCCATAGTCGCCAACGGTGGTCCCCGTCGGGTAGACGAAGATCGCGTTACCGACGGCCGCGGTGTCGCCTACCGCCAGCACAATCGTGGTGGGAGATCCGCCCCGGGCGAAATTGAACGACAACTGCGCCGCCTGCGTCGGGTCCGACATCGAGATGTCGGAATAGATCTGGTAAGGGGTGGAGGCCGGCGGGACATTCGGCATGGTGTTCGAGCAGGTGGCGATCTTGGTCGTGAAGTCATAGGCCGACACCTGGCACCAGGAACTTGTCCCGCCGCCCCAGAACATCCAAATCGTGCTGTTCACGTAAAAGCTCGCGGTCGTCGATTCACTGCTGTTCAGTACGACCGTGGTCGAGCTGCTGCCCCCTTGCGTGGTGCAGGGTGAGCAGTTGATGAGCTGCTCCACATGGGAGGCGTCCCCCATGTTGGCGTGGGTGGCGGACTTGGCGTTCGCCGGATCGTTGACGTTGTTGTAGATCTGGTTCAGCCACGTGGTGGTCTGGCCAGCAGTCAGGAAACTGCCGCCCAACCCACCGCCGGTCAGGACGGCGTTCGCCACCCACGAGAACCCGTAGCTCGTGGTCGAGTCGGCGTTGTTGAAATAGCTGTTGCACTGCTTGTTGCTCGGCAAGGCGATCGCAAACTTGGCGACCGGGAAGCACCAGAAATTCCCCCCCACCGTATGAGGGAAGTTGGTCGCGAAATAAATCAGGTTGTCGCGCAGGCCGGCGTTTGCGGGGTCCACGAAAAAGAACATGCCCGCCGCCTGCATCGCGTAGCTATACCCGGCGAGACTGGCGGCGAGCGGCGGCGCCAGGCCACCGTCGCCGATCATCATGGCCTTCACGGTGCCGAGGGAGTTCGCGGCGTAGGTCCCCTGAAAAGACGTCCACTGGGGGTTCTGCTCGTGGGCGAGCAGCGACACCACCGCGCAGTCCGTCGTCCCGAATCCGCCGGTGCCGTTTCCGCCGCAGTGCAGGTTGGTCCCGGTGTAAGTGCCGTTCGTCAGCGTGGAACACGTGAAGGGGATGCTGGTGTAGCTCGAACTCGTCACCGATGCGATCTGGTAGCCCGCGAACTGGGCCGACAGTCCGCCGGTCCCGCACACATTCAATTGCGAATTGCCGGTGTCGTTGATCGAGAAGTACTGCCCGGCGGCCACCGGGATTGGTCCGAGCGTCAGGGGGTTGTACGACAGGTTCACGGTGACGACGCAGTTGTTGCCGCCCGAGCAGCCGGTCACCACGATCGAGACGAGCCCGTTGGTGGTATTGGTGGCCAGCGTCCGCATGTAATTGCCGGTCGGCCCGTCGAGTTGCCCGATCGGCAGCGCCAGCGTGCTGAACGGGTTGACGAGCCCGATGTACTGCGTCGTCGGCTCCTGCCCGGTGTATCCGCTACACCAGTTGCCGTTGGCGACGATGGGATTGCCGACGAAGGGCCCGGAGGAAGAAACCCCGGTGGTATCGTAGAGCGCCAGGTGCGACCCGTCGCGGTACTGTACGGTGTACAAGCCGGCCGGATACGCCGCCCCGCCGGTGGAGCAGGTTCCCTGCGCGCCGCCAGTGGTCCCGGAGAACAGGTCCGACACCCCGTCTGACGTCACCACGTAGCACAAAGTGCTGATGCCACAGGTGGTCGCCAGCCCGTGTGTCTCGCCGCCAACCGGACCGGTGTACGTGTTGAGCACGATCGGGCTGACGTTGGTGCCGTTGACGCAGGTCGAGCCGGTGCCCGTGCCGCATCCCCATCCGCTCAACGTCACGGCATGCGGCCCGGACGAACGCAAATAGACGGTAGCTTGAGCATGCAGCGTGGCCAGCGTGGCCAGCGCCGTAACCAGGGATAGTGCCAGTCGTCGCATCAATTCTCCGCTCCGAACGTCAGGAGGGTGCTCGCCGCCTTCTCGGCGTTTTGGCTGAGTGTCACGTAGCTGGCGGACCGGATGGTGTTCGAGAAACGACACTCGTCGATGGTGCCGTTGTAGTTCACATTGTCCGCCCAGCCGAACCGGATCACGCCGTTGCTGAGCCCCGAGGCCCCGCCGAAGGTGTGGCTGTAATTGACACTGCCGTTGATGTACAGCACCATGGCGAAGGCCGTGTTATCCCAGGTCAGCACGGCGTGCACCCAGGCGCTGTTCGTGACCGGGTTGCCGGTGCTCCCTCCGTTGGCGCCGGCGCCGACATACCAATGGGTATTGTCGGTCCCCATGAAGATGTTTCCGCCCGCGCTGGTCTCAGCGAAGAAACTGAAACCGCCTTGCGCCCCATTGAGGAAGCCCCACGTTTCGACGGTCCAGTTCCCGGTCGCGGTGACGTTCGAGCCGCTGACGATGAGTTGTGTGTTCGAGTTGGCCGAGAAGGCGCTCGCGATCTCGCCGTTGGCGGCCAGGGTGGAGGTATTGGCGTACCCGGTGCCGGTGTTGGCGTTCGACGTCGAGTCGGTGACCGTCGTGTTCCCGGCGTTCTCTTCGGCGTGATACACGACCTGGTAGTTCGAGTCCCAGACGTGAGAGGGCGCCATCGTGCCGGTGTTCTGTTGCGTGGACACCCCCGAGGCGTCGTAGCAGACCCAAAATGTGGTGTCGACGGAAGTGCTCACGCTCGGGATCTGGGCGTACTGCTCAAGGTATCCCCCGGCCTGGCTGCCCGAGGCCGTGCCGCTGGCGCTGTAATATAGCGTCTCGTACGGATAAGTGGTCGAGCACCCCGCCGTCGAACCATAGACCAGGTCGGCGGGTTCGGTGACGCTCGAACCGCCCGATTGCGTCACCGTGTGCTGGATATGTCCCCCGTTGCCGGCGGTCTTCATGACGCTGCCGACGCCTGAGGAGGTGTAGACCACGAGCAGCGGAAAGTTGCTGGACGTCACCGTGCCGGCCTGCCCATGGGCGATGGTGATCTGGATGCAGTGCGCCCAGGTGCCGCAACTGACGCCGGCGGCCCCGCTGTTAAAGGCGGCGCTGAGGCGCTGCGGATAGACCACGAGCGGCGCCCGCGGGACGCGCCGCGGCACGGCGTGCACCGTGACGGCGAACAGAAACACTGCCAGGAGTTTGTGTGCGTGCATAAGTTACTGGGCCTGCACCACCAGCAGCCGCGGAACCGTCACCGTCACCATCTGGAGATTGGCGATGGCGGTCTGGCTTCCGGTGCTGGCGATTTTGAAGTTCATGAGGTTGCCCGCCGCGCAGCTCGTCATGCTGGTGCCGTTGAGTTGCAGGGTCTGGGTGTAAGGGGTGTTGGCGGTACCGCCGGTGGTGGTGGTGGTGAACGTCTGCGCGGTCTGAAAGCTCGGGTCGTCGGTGGTTGAGGAACACCCAACGGCCACCGAGAAGGCGATCACCTGCGAGGCGGTGGCGGCGTTCTGCGTGTAGTTCACGCGGATGTAGGGGTTGGCGGCGGAATCCCAGTCGCTTGGCAGCTCCAGTTGGAACTGTGCCGACTGGACCGAGGCGGCGTATTGGAGATATCCGGCCTGGACATTCGAGCCGGTGCGGCAGAACGCGGTCGGGGCGGCGGAGGTCGGCAGCGACATGCCGGCGCCGGCGGTGGCGTTGTTGCAGTTCGCCGGCACGACCTGGAAAGGCTGCGGATAGTCGATGTAGGTGGGTTTGGTCGCGGCGCCCTGCGACACGAAAACCTGGCCCGAGGTTCCGGCGACGGCCGACTGCAGCGCGCCCGTCGACGTCGTGCCGCCGACGATCGGGGCATAGGCGGTGGTGCTGCCCAGTCCGGTGCCGCCGACGGTGACCGGCTGGACACCCTGTGCGCTCACCACGATCCAGTTGCTGCCGTTGCAGTACCCGATTACGGAATTGCTGCCCGAGCCGGTGATGGTCGCCCCCAGGGTCACGGTGGTCGAGTCGCTGATGATCGAGACGTACCCGTTGATTCCGGCGCCGCAGGCCGGGGTATTGGTGAACGCGGCCGCCGGCATGCTCAATCCGTGCCAGGCGCTGTTCGGAACCTGCGCGAACTGTCCGTAGTAGTTGGCCGAGCCGTCAAACCAGAAGAGCTGGTAGGTGTTCTGCGAGGGGTCGGGCTGCGCGCCGTTTTTGACGGCGGCCGGAAAGGTGTAGGGGCTGGCCGCCATGCTGACGGCCGGTATCGTCCACAGCACGTAGAACCCCGAGCCATGGGGGTTCGAGAACGCGAGCGTGGTGGTCGAGCTCGTCCCGGTGAAGGTCACCTGGCAGACATTCGACTGCGACCAGTCGCAGGTCGTGGTGCCCGAGGCGTTGAACGTCGGAGTAGACGGAGCGGCCAGGGTGAGCCCCTTGCTGGCGTTGTCGCTGCCGTCCCCGGCCTGCGACACGTTGGCGCCGGCGAAGCTGCCGCTGCTGTTCCACTGGAACTGCCCGCTCGACCCTCCCGGCGTGCCGCCGCCTCCGGAGTTCAACTGCTGGGTCCAGGTATTGGTGGCCGTGCAGAAATACCAGTTCTGTCCGGCGGTCGCGTCGGTGGCGAAATACACCTGTCCGACCGAGCACGTGGCGGGCTTGCCGGCCGTGGTTCCCTGCGTGTACCCGGCGCGCGTCCACGTGTTGGTGCTGGTGCAGACGTAGAGCTGCGTGGTGATTGGCTGGTCGGTCGCCTGGTAGATGGAGCCGGTCGAGCAGGTCGCGGGAATGGACGCCAGGGTACCCGCCGATAGCGTTCCCGGAATCGTGCAGGTGCTGCCGAGAGTACAGGTCTGGGAGTTGACGGTGGTCGAGGCGTTTGCGGCCGCGAAATCCGTGCCGGCGGTAGCCGCGACCGCGCCCCCCGAGCCATTGCCCTTGAGCACCACGGAGGTGGACGCGATCGAAGGCAGGGTGCGCGTATCCCCGAACGCCGAGTAGTTCGTGCCATTCGATTCCAGCAGGATCGCCGTGCCGGACGGCATCACGAGAGACGCCGCGCCGTTGATCGTGCTGGTGGCGGGCGTAATCGTGCATCCGCCGGCGCCGATGCAGGTGTACCAGGCGAACCAGCCGGCGGCAAAGTTTCCTCCGGACCCGGCCTGCGCGATGGTGTCCGACACGGCGGCGGCGTTGTTGCGGTAGATGGCCTTCCCGCAGTCGCCGTTCGGAATGGCGAATGCGCCGGCGCCGGTCTGGCTGTCGAGCGTGAGCACAGCCGAGAGCGTTCCCGCCCCGGTGATCGGCCCCCCGGAGATGAGGCAGGACGTGGCGATATTGATCGAAGCCGCGCCGACCGCCGTCCAGGTGTTGGGGGAGGAGCAGTAGTTCAGCGTGCCGGTGGCGCCGGTAGCCGAGAGAAACACCACCGCCGCCGGTACGTTCGGCGTACAGGTAGCCGGCAGGGAGGTGACGATGGGAATGCCGTTGCTCGGTTGGCTCGCATTCTGCGCAAAGAGCGTAGTGACGCTCAACAGAAAGAGCGCGGAGACGCTCGGCAGAAAGAGCGCGGAGACGCACACGGAGGATAGTGCGATCAGTCGTTTCATTGTGGGGAACCTGCGTTGGGAGAAGGGCTATTTGGGCGGTGGGAGCTTGTGTAGATTGAAACTCAGGCCGCCCTGCAGCACCGGATTCCATCCGATTCCGTTGACGTAAAGCATCCGCACGGGGGTGACGAAAGACAGCCAGCTATTCAGCCGGACCCGCGTGATGACCGAGAAGCTGCCAGTGGCGCTGATCGAGACTCCGCCGGCGGGCGTCGAAGAGAATCCCGGGCCGATGTCGGCGCCCACGTACACGCAGAACGGCCCGGTGCAGAGCAGCTTCTCGCTGACTCCCTGGCGGAGTTGCGCGCTGATCGCCGTGAACGTCCTGCCGGTCACCGGGTCCTTGGCCCCTTTCACCGGCACGATGTCGGCCGAGGTGCTGTTGGCCATGCCGATATTGTTCTGCCCGGTGGTGGTGTAAATGGCCGAGAGGCCCAGGGCCCACTGCGGAGTGGCGAGCTGGTTGAATTCGCCGATGATCGAGACGTAGGCAGGCAGGGGTGGGGGGGCGACTGGCGCCGGGATGGGTTGCGGGATGGTCTGGCCGGCGAGAATTCCGGCCAGAAAAAGAGTCGTGATCGCGAGACGTTTCATAGCTTGTAGATTTCCTCCCAGAGACTTGTCGATGGGCGCGCGGCGGGAATCGTATCCGGGGTTCTTTTTACAGGAAGGCCGCCACCAGCCGGCCGGCGGTCACGAGCGGCCCGAAGATCTTCTGCCACCAGTGTTTAGGCCGGGTGATCTCGTCGGCTTCGCGGGTCACGTCGTCGGCCACGCGGTGCACGTCGGCCACGATCGGAGGGGCGGAATCGCGGACGATCTTCATCGTCTGCGCCATCTCCCCGGCGCTGACTTTCAGGGCGGCCGTGAGCCCGAGAATTTGCGGCCGCAGGTCCGCCATCGTCAGGTTCGCGGTATCGGTCAGGCTCGTGGCGCCATGGGCGACTTCGGCCAGCGATTGGTTGGCGGTGTCCAGTTCCCCCCGGGCGGTCCGGTTGAACGCGGCGAGTTGGGCGGCAATCCCGCGGTCCGGGTCCGCCAGCTCCGCGGCCACGGCGTCCAGGTCCCCGGTTGCCTTTTCGGCTGCCTGCGCCATGGTGCGGGCCTGGGCGTCGATTCCCTGCCTGGGGTCGGAAAGCTGCCGGGTGAGCATTTGGAGCGAATCCGCGGCCTGCGCCAGGCTGGCGGCCGCGCGGGCGGCGTTTCCGGTGACCGACACCAGGTTGCTTTCGATCTCCTTGACCCGCTCGGCGGTGGCCGAGAAGAGAAACGCCAGCGACAGGAGCGCCACCGCGCCGGCGCCGAGCAGGAGGCAGGCGAGGATCCCCCGTATGGTCTTCACGCGCGCCCCTTCATGAGAGGAAGGTGCCGCGGCTCGTAGCGCCGGTCGGCTTCTTCGAAGATCGCCTTGGTGTGTTTCTCCAGGCGCTCCTCGGTTTCCTTTTCCATCCGCCGCTCGGACCCCTTCAGCAGGTTCACGATCTGGAGGTGCTGCCGTTTCTGCTCCGACCGGTAGAGCGCCCCCAGCAGGGTGAGAACCAGGGTGGTGACCACGCTCCAGATGGCCGGTGACGCGGCGAGGTTCCGGATCCACTGGGCGACCTGCGCCTGGTTCTGAAGCAGGAGAAAGGTGGTGGGCGACATGGAAATGGGGTCCTTTGGGGTTACTCGGTCTGCGGCTGGCGGGCGATCGAGACGGCGTTCTGGACGGTCCAGCCAAAGGCGATCGAGTGAAGGGTTTTGGCGTAATCGGGCGACGTGGCGTACTGTCTGGCGAGCAGGGCGGCGAAGCGCTCGGCATCGTGGGTCTGCTGGTAGAGCGACCAGGCAGCCCGGTAGCTTTCGGTCCCCTCCACCAGGGAAACGTAATCGCGGCAGGAATCCTCGAGCGAGGCGTAGTCGGCGAACCGGTCCGCGAGCGACACGCTGACGCTGCCGTCGGGGTAGGTGTGCAGGACCGTCGCCTTGCCGTGCGACCGTTCCCAGGAAGCCAGCTCCTGCCGGTTGAAGGCTTCGCTGGTCGCGACCGTACAGGAGAGGGTGTGCCGGCCGGGATCGAACTTGATGCCGAAGTAGTTGTGGGTGCAGGCCGGCTGGGCGCCCCATCCGGTTTCGAGCGCCCACTGGCCGACCAGCACAGCGGCCGGATAGCCGGTTTCCCGTTCGAGCCTCACGGCGATCGCCGAGACCTCGGTCAGGCGCTCGACGCGCGCCGGATTGAAGACGGAATCGAGTGCGCCGCCGAGGATCCCCAGTCCCTCGTCGGTGCAGACCGCTGCCAGGAACAGGGCGAAGCCCACCAGGCCGATGGTGGTCAACCGCCGGCCCAGGGGGCTGTGCAGAAATCTCAGATTCAGACGGAGAAGGCGGCGGTGCATAGGGACTTACTTCGCCTGGAATGCCGGCTGCTGGTTCGCCTGCTGCTGGCTCGTCGCGAGTGCGGCATTCGAGGCATCCGCCGTCTGTGCCGGCGGCGGGGGAATCTGCGGCATGCGGAACTTCGATAGGTTACCTGCGACGAGCTGGGCGAAGCTGTGGAACCACAGGTAGAACTGGCTGGAATTCGGCCGCGTCGGAGGGAGCGAGCCGATGGCGGCGGAGAACACCCAGTAGACGGCCAGCCACTGCGAGGGCGTCAAATGGATGTGAACGTGAGTCAAGGTATTCATAAGAGGCTGTGCGACAATAAGAAGTTCGGGGCGCGGTGAAGGTGTCGGCTACTTCTCGCTTAAAGAAACTATGCCGGCGCTGCCTGTTCCCGCCCTGTAAGATTACTTTTGGCGGCGGTGAAGTCGAGGGCTACTTCGCCTGTTAAGCGGGAGGTCGCGGGTTCGAATCCCGTCAGGCCGAATGGCCTGTAGCTCAGTTGGCAGAGCGCCTACGTTGCCCTCGGCGCCTGTTCCCCGCCAATGAATTTGTTCCGGGCGCGGTGAAGATCTCGGTTGGTTCCCGCCCGGGAAGAAAGGGTGACCTTTGAAGCTCAACACCGCTCCTGTGTCCTGCCGCCTGTCTTCACCCACGAGGGAGGTAAGGCGACTCCCACCAGTCCGCTGGCGGAGTTGCCCGGTCCGTTCTCACCTGTCTCCTCTGGGAGGATTCCTTTTACGAGAGCGGGTCCGAGGTCGCCCAGCGCATCGCCCACCTGGTTCCGCAGGTCAAACCACAGGAGGTGCTCGCCCTGGCGGTCGAAGCCCGCAACCGGATGAACCTGCGCCACGTGCCGCTGTTTCTCCTGTGCGAGCTCTCGAAAATCAAAGGGCAGGGCTCGGCGGTCGAGTGCGGGTTGCAGAACGTGATCCAGCGCGCCGACGAACTTACCGAGTTTCTGGCGATTTACTGGCGCGAGAAGAAACATCCGCTTTCCGCCGGCGTGAAGCGCGGGCTGGCGTCCGCGTTTCAGAGGTTCGATGCCTACAAGCTCGCCAAGTACAACCGCGACAGTAAGGTAAAGCTTCGCGACGTGCTCTTTCTGGTCCACGCCAAGCCGAAGGACGCCCAGCAGGAATCCCTCTGGAAATCTCTGGTCGACGGCACCCTCGAATCCCCCGATACCTGGGAAGTCGAACTCTCGGCAGGCAAGGACAAGCGGGCCACCTTCGAGCGCCTGCTCCGCGAGGGCAAACTGGGCGGCCTTGCGGTGCTGCGCAATCTTCGCAACATGCTCGAAGCGAATGTCGACCAAACGCTGATCCGCGACCGGCTGGCGGCCGGCATCTTCCGCGCCTTCCCGTACCGGTTCGTGGTGGCGGCGAAGTTCGCGCCCGTAATCGAAGACGCCATTGAGGCCAGCATGTTCAAGGCGCTCGATGGTGTCGAAGGGCTTCCCGGCCGGACCGGGTTGCTGATCGACGTATCGGGTTCGATGGACTACCGGCTCTCCACGAAGAATGAATCGCGGACGGTATTTCAGCCCACGAATGTCGCTTTGAAGACGGAGACTTCGCGCCTCGACGTCGCCGCCGGCCTCGCGATCCTTCTCCGGGAACGCGCCCAATTCGGTCTGATCGCCACCTTCTCCGAAGCAGTGGTCCAGCTCCCGCCGCGCCGGGGTTTTGCGCTGCGGGATGCCATCCAGCAGAGCCAGCCGCACAACGGGACGCATCTCCGTGCCGCGCTCGAAGCGCTGAAGGGGCAGCCGATGTGGCGGGAACTCGACCGCCTGATCGTCATCACCGACGAGCAATCCCAGGATGGAATCGCCGAGCCGTGGCTTCCGCAGTCCTACGTCGTCAATGTGGCGCCATACCAGAACGGCGTTTCCTATCGCAACGGATGGCTGCATATCGACGGCTGGTCGGAGCGGGTGATCGACTACATCCGCGAGATGGAAGGGCTAAACTCATCGGGCCCCGTGCCTCACTGGAACTGCTAGCCCCATGGAACCCGACGAGCTGCTTCGCGAAGTCCAGAAGCTGATCCCGAATGCGGTGTCTGCACGCATGAATTCCGACGGCAACACGATCCAGGTGGTCGAGAATCTCCCCGCGAATGTCTCCCGGCCGATTCTGCACTGGCCGAAGGACCAGTACTATTCGGCGTCGACCGGGGAAACGCTGAACATCTTCTCCGACAACGAACCACCTGCGGAGCAACAGGTGGCATGGGTAGCCACGCATCCCGATGCGGTCCGTCTGCGGAACTGTTTCGAGAAGCGCTGCCCTACCTGCGGTCAGCAGATCGAGGGCGAATGATCGTCGAAGGCGACAAGCTCACCTTTTCCTCCGGCCGGTCCACTCGGGCTAACCTGGCGGTCGTCGGACTCTCGGCAGCTCCCGGCGAGTTGTCGGTTTCCGAAGGTTACGACACAGAGCTCGCGAACCTTGGCTATCTCGAAGACCACTATGACGGGATTACCGAGGCGGATTTACTGGATCTCGCCGATCACATGGTCTTCCGTTGGACCGAGTTCCGCAACGAGGTGTCGCGCCGGATGGGCGAACGAAAATTATCTCTTCCGGACGGCATAAAGCGCATCACCGAAGAATGATCTTCCTATGAGCGAAGCACTCTACCATCCCCTCTCGGAAATCGTGCGCCGGGCGGCACAGCGCAAAATCACCGAGGACCCGCGCGAGGCGAAAATCAAGGCCCGCCTGGATGACGCGAGCGACGAGGTGGTGCTGCTGATCGATACCTCCGGGTCGATGAACGATCCCATCGGTGACATGGCGATGCACAAATCGGAGCATGCCCAGGTCGCCCTCGACGATCTTTTGGCGAACTACCCGAAGATCCGGGTGTTCGCCTTCGGGTCCCGGTGCGTCGAGATCCTGAACGGCAAGCTGCCCTGGCCCGCCGGCGGCACCGACATGGCGGGAGCCCTGAAATCGATCGCCCACATCCGCCCGCGCAAGACCGTGATCATCTCGGACGGCATGCCCGACAATGCCGATCGAGCAAAAGAGGCTGCCGAGAAGCTGACCGGCGTGATCGACACCATCTATTGCGGCCCGGATGGCCACCCGGCGATCAGCTTCCTCCGCAGCCTTTGCCGCCTTTCCGGGGGCGTGCATGTCACCTGGGAGGGCCGTCACACGCTCACCGGGACCGTCCGGGCGTTGATCGGCGCACCGCAGCCGTGAGCCTCGGGCTCGACCAGCTCACCGACGGGCAACTGCTCGAACTCCTGCAGGAGGCATGGGCCGAGGTGAGCACCCGCAGCGCCATCACCCAATCCCTGGCGGTCCAGGATAACCGGACGGCGGCCGAGAAGATGCAGGAGTTCCAGTCGCTCATCGGGAGGAGCATCGACGAGCACCGCCGCCTGGAGCGCGCGCAACTCAAGGACCTGGTGGATCAGGAAGCGCGCCGGGAACTGGAGGCCGGCGAGTTGCGATTGCTATCCCCGGAGGAAGAAGCGTCCCTGATTACGGAGGCGACCCTGACCGCGCGCATTAGCGTGCTAAAGGTCGTCTGCGAGGCGCTGCGCCGCGGCGACTATTGCTTCTCGTGTGAGATTGCCGGCCCGCATGTCGTAGTGGTGTCGGGCGGACGGAAGGCGGAGCGAACCGTCAACTGGTCGAAAGACCGGATCGGGAAGATGATCGCGGCTCTCCACATGGCGCTGGAGTAAAAGGGTATCAAATGGCGAGCTCTCCCTTGCGATTCGCTGCCATGGAATTCCTGCGGTGTCTGGTCAGGGAGATCGGCCCGGAAGGCGATCGCTTCCACTATGACGCGATGACCCTTGCCTTCGGCGCGAGCTCCGGGATCCAGTACGTACTCCGTAGCGAGGTCGTCACAGTCCCGCTGGACCTGGTTGCAGAGGCGACGGGGACGGGCCATCTGGCCAGCATTGGAGTCAATGGGCTGGAGCCTCTCGGCAAAATTGCGGCCGCGAATCTCGCCAATCAGATCCGGAGGAATTGGGTTCCGGGCTCGACCATCATCACGGTGGCGGAGTTTCCCCTCGTGGGCGCACAAGGGGAGATGGTGGCCGATCTGCTCAGCAAATTTTGCCTGACTATCTTTGAGGTTTACAACGCTCGCGAAAACCTGATCGAATACACCGTTCGGGTGCGGTATGGCATCGCCTCGACCGGGATGGTGTCTTCCCCCTTTCGGGAGAGGGCGATCGCGGTGTATGAGCGCCAGATCCGGCAACTGGAAGCAACGCTCGTCAGCAGACCGCGCCCTTAGCGGTCCCCCATCGCCCGCTTCTGTTCCATCAGAAACTTCTGCGTGGCGAAGGGATTGTAGGAGCCCCCCACCGCGCCAGGCGCCGCCAGGTTGACCATTCCCCGCACAAAATGGCTGCCCTTCTCGTCCGGGTTCGGCGGGAACAATCCCACCCCGACGGCCACATTGTGGTAGAAGCTGTTCATCTCCTTCACGGCCGCCGATGCGCGCCAGCCGCTGGTCTTCCAGAATCCGCCGGTCTTTTTGGGCAGCGCCGAGTAGGCTAGCGGCCGCACGATTCCGTTGCGGTCCCTCATCCCTTGTAGCGAGGACTCTGCCCCGAGGATACCGGCGGCCGCCGCTCTTGGGAATGGCCCCATGGCAGGCTGGATGGCGGTGTCGATTGCCTGCGCCCCCGCCTGTTCCACCATCTGCTCTCCGCTTCCCCCGAGGGCCATGGTCTGCATGGCGCTGGGCAGACCAAAGAATCGCGCGCCCCTGCCGTAATCCGGATGCCACGCGAACAGGTTGATTTCGCCGATTTCCGGACCCGTGCCCCACAGCGCATTCC
>Ga0070735_10002719_pt1 | contig 15821 bp, 20 predicted proteins | sample Coa_R1_FD_66443 | JGI IMG/M metagenome (GOLD analysis project Ga0070735, IMG submission 66443) | Surface soil microbial communities from Centralia Pennsylvania, which are recovering from an underground coalmine fire - Coalmine... | ecosystem: Environmental > Terrestrial > Soil > Unclassified ... | reverse complement strand
TTCGATTCGGACCCGCTGGGTAGATAGAATAACCCAATGCACTCCGTCACAACTCAGCGATAAACTGAAATTCAGAACCGAAAGCTTGAAAAACTCAATTCTTCAACAAACTGTTAGACGCAAAAATTGCAGAGATCCAGCTAGCTTGATAAGCGCGTTGTATTTTGGGGCGAATCTGTATCTTCCAGTGCGGACAAAATAATTCTGTTAGCCTCGTTTGGATCCGGTGGACAGCAAATGTAATCAAATGCGCCGACTCCCAGCGCTATTAGGTAGGTTTCCCATTCTGCGACATGGGAAAGAACGATTACTGGAGCGTCTTTGCCTGTGTTCTTCACCTCTCTCAGAACCGCGCGGTAATCACCATCGGTCAGAACATCGGTACACAGCACCACTCTGAAAGGCGCTTGGCTCAATAACGTGCGAGCTTCCTGCAAGTTGGAGCAGCAGATTGGATTCAGGCCGCAGCTGACCAGCGCTGCAACGGCCTTTTCTCGATCTTCTCCCTCTTTGCAAATGACCAAAGCGAGCTCGATCACTACCATCTCCCCTCCTCAGTTCGAAACTCACTTCGGAGCTATACGCCCAAGCTGAATACTTAATCTTATCCGTTGGCAAAACTCTCGAGGGCTGCCCGGCTCGGGATCATCATTGTCGATCCCTGGATGGCGACCAGGTGCCTCACCTTGAAATCGCTCAGCGTGCGCGTAACCGTCTCTCGCGTTGTGCCGATGAATTCAGCTATTTCCTCGTGAGTGAGAGGTATCTTGATTCGCGTGCCGCCTTTTGATTGCTCGATTCCCGCCGACCAGGTCAGCAAAAGCCTGGCGAGTTTTTCCTGCGCGGACGCAGAAAGGCCAACCGTACGCAATTGCTCGCAGGCTGCCTGGTACTGCATGGTCATTTGCCGGGCCACTCCTTGCGATGCTTCCGGATACTTCGCAACGAATCGTTGAAAGTCTTCCCGGCGAACGAAGGCAACCTGGCAGGGGTGAATTGTTTCCGCCGTTACTTCATAGCTACCGCCGGACAAGGCGGCCATCAGGCCCAGGATTTCACCGGCTTTGGCCACTCTCATGATAAGCGTCTTACCTTCACTTGAACTGATCGAGAGTTTCACTTCTCCTTCGCAAAGCACGAAGGCTCCGCGCGCATCTTGCCGCTCCATGAAGAGGAGCGCACCTTTGGGATAAGTGGCGGTAGATTTGATGACGTCAAAATCTTTTAATGCGGCCGGAGACAACTGGCAGAAGAAACCCGCTGCCTTCAACTTGCAAGTCTTGCAGCCGTCATTCAATTCCAATCCGTAGGGACCTTTCATTGCAGCCTCCCATTCTTTCAACCCAACTTTTTATTGCATGCCTCGCGTTGCTTCTTCGGCGAAATACTTTGTCATCGGCGTATCTGCCAGAAACTTAGCGCCCGTCTTGGAATGAATCTCGGCGAGCAGATGCCTTCCCGCCATATCCATGAAAGTTACGCCGCGCAGGTCGATCGAAAGTTTTCTCGATCCGAGTAGAGGTGCCAAGTCTCGCCACGTTCGAATGAGTTCATCAATCATCGGCATGGCAGTCCTTCCCTCGATTTTGAGAGTTACAACTTCGTCTGTCTCGTGAACTGAGATTTTCAAGTTTCTCTGCCTGGTTTGAACTACGCCCTAAGTAATAGCAATATGAGAGCCAAAGTCGGTTTCAGATGCGGCATCACAACATCCCTATTTGGCACAGTGGTCTAGCAGTCAGAGGCGCAATGGCGGGAAACTGACGAGAGGAATGTGACGAGAATCACTGACGATTTATCGTCAGACTGGCTACATATAGTCAGTTCGTTCGATTCCTAGCTTCTTTAACTTGGAGTTGAGGGTTGTTCGTTTCAGACCGAGCCGGGCCGCGGCGCCCTTTGGTCCCGCGATCTTGCCTTTTACTTCCCGCAGAACGCGAAGGATATAATCTCTCTCCGTTGCCTCGAGCGTGGAACCTCTTGTCGGGATCGCTTCCTCCGGAAATTCAAGTTCGGCCAAGGGAGCACGCAGGACAGGCCCATTGGTCAGAATGACGGCCCGCTCGATGAAATTCTCCAGCTCTCTGATGTTTCCCGGCCAATCCCAGCGCGTGAGGGCTCGCATGGTTCCAGGCGGAATAGTCTCAATTTTCCGATACAGCCGCCTGGCGTGCTTGTCCACGAAATAATTCACCAGCAGGGGGATGTCCTCGCGCCGCTCACGCAAGGGTGGGATCGTAATGGGAAAAACTCTCAGCCTATAGTATAAGTCGCTGCGAAATTCCTTGTCGGCGACCATCTTCGCCAGGTCTCGATTGGTGGCGGCTACCAATCGCACGTTTACAGGTATTGTTTGCGTGCCGCCAACTCGTTCAAATTCTTTTTCTTGCAAAGCACGCAGGATCTTTGGTTGAAGCTCGAGAGGGAGATCTCCAATCTCGTCCAGGAACAGCGTCCCCTGGTGGGCCAGCTCCAGCCGGCCGATTTTTCGGGAAATGGCTCCGGTGAACGCTCCTTTTTCGTGTCCGAACAATTCGCTTTCGAGCAACCCAGTGGGAATGGCGGCACAATTTAGCTTCACGAGAGTGCGCTCATGCCGGGAACTGAGATGATGGATCGCTCTGGCAATCAGATCTTTTCCCGTTCCGGTCTCTCCCAGAACCAAAACGGTCACATCCGTCGCCGCCACCGTTTCGACATGTTTCAGGACTCGCTTCAGGCCTATGCTTTCGCCAATGATGTCTTCGAACCTGTATTCAGTGTTGAGTTCTTCTTCGAGGTACTGCTTTTCCTGTTCGCTTCTTTGCAGAGCCTCCTCAGCCTTTCTTTTTTCGCTGAGATCACGGATCACACTTAAAACGATTTGACCCGCTTCTGTCTGGACGGGCCCAAGCATGATGTCAACAGGGAATTCACTGCCATCCTTGCGCCTGGCGTAGAGTTCCAGTCCGGCGCCCATCTGGCGTACACGAGGCCGTTCGGAGTAATCGTTGCGGTGAGCGGGATGCGTCCGACGAAATCGCTCGGGCACCAGAATATCTATCGATTGGCCCAGCAGCTCCGCTTTGCTGTATCCAAAAAATCTTTCTACTTGCGCATTCGCCTGTGTGATTCGGCCCCCCGCGTCGCTGGCGATGATAGCATCGGGCGAAAACTCAAAGAGCGCGCGCAACTGTGCCTCGCTTTGTCGAAGAGCTTCCTCGGTTTTCTTCCGCTCGGTGAAGTCGCGAGTTACCTTCGCAAATCCGACCAGCTCTTTTTTCTTATCCCGTATAGCGGTAATGATGACGTTGGCCCAGAAACGCGATCCATCCTTGCGAACTCGCCAACCGTCGCTTTCAAAGCGGCCTTGTGTGGACGCCAATCGCAGCGAGTTCTCCGGGATCCCTTGCTCGATGTCCTCGGGGGTATGGAAGCGGGAAAAAGAGCGGCCGATGATTTCGTCCGCACGGTATCCTTTCAGGCGCTCCGCTCCAGGATTCCAGCTGGCGACGTTTCCGGCAGGATCCATCATGAAGATGGCATAGTCTCTGACGCTATCCACGAGCAGATGGAAGCGCTGTTCGATGCGGTGGAAATTGTCTTCGCTTCTTTTTCTTTCCGAGATGTCGCGAATGACGCTGATTGTGACCTGGCCCTCCTCGGTTTCGACAGGGCTAAGCATGATATCGACGGGAAATTCAGTGCCATCCTTGCGCAGTCCAAAGAGTTCCAGGCCGACGCCCATGGGCCGTATCTCGGGTTCTGCGTTATAAGCCTGCCGGTTGTCTGGATGCGCGCTTCGGAATCGCTCGGGAATCAGGATTTCCACGGGCTTTCCCAACAATTCTTCATGGGCATATCCAAAAGCTTGTTGAACCTGCGCATTTACATTCGTGATTCGACCTTCCGAGTCGGTCACGATAATGGAATCGGGAGAGAATTCGAATAGCCGCTCGAATAATGCTCGCGCCTGGACAGATTGCGTTCTTTGTTGTGCTTCGTTCATCGCGGGTAGCCACAACTCAATAGTTGGTGAAAATTTCAATGCCAATCTCAATCCTACAACGTGAATCTCCGCAATGGGTAAATTATATAAATAAGGCAAGATAGTTGCTTTAACGCACCTGTTAAAGTTTCAATTTGCCGCGCCCCACCTGCTCTGCCCGTAACCTCAATTCTATAGAACACGCCTAGGATTTCGACAGTTACCCGGAACGTGACACACATTACATCGGATTGTGACGCTGGATACATACGTTCGCTATTCGCAGGCGATAGACTGAAGACTGTTAGGCGAAGACCAGAGGGAGGAGAGAAATGAGCGCACAAACAGCGCCAGCACTCCAGACAGTTAAGGCTCCGGTACCAGTCAAGCAGTCCACGACCGATGATGTTTTCGATCGCATTCAGAAAACGTATGACTCAATCGCTCGAAGAGCGTTCGAGATCTTTGACAGCAACGGCAGGTGGCTCGGTCACGAATTGGAGGATTGGTTCCGCGCCGAGTCAGAATTGCTTCATCCCGTGCACCTGGAAATAACGGAAACAGAGGAAAAATTGGCCGTTCGGGCGGAAGTTCCGGGTTTCACCAATAAGGACCTAACGATCGATGTCGAGCCACAGAGGCTTACTATCGCCGGCAAACACGTAGCCCAGGAAGAGAACAAGAAGGGGAAGACAGTGTATTCCGAACGGTGTGCAAAGGAAATTTTGCGTGTCGTTCATTTGCCAGCAGAAGTAGACAGTTCCAAGGTGAATGCAACGTTGAAAGACGGTGTCTTGAACATCGAGATGCCTAAGGTCGCCCAAGCCAAGACAATTCGCGTTGAACCCAAAGTAGCGTAAGTGGCGGTGAATCAGTAGGGCGGGCATGTAATGACATCGGTGCCCGCCTTTTCAAGCGTGGAAGCACGAGAAATGAGGCTGCACGGTCCGGGAGGGACCATGTTTTCAAAATGTTCAAATCCTGATTGCAGTGCAACATTCGACTATCGTCAAGGACGACTGATCCGATTTGACAAGCCTTCATCAGATTTTCCGTTTCCGACGGACCGTAACTGTGTTCAGCATTTTTGGCTGTGCGAAAACTGTTCAACATTCTATGCACTCGATTTTGAGCGCGGAACCGGCATGAAAATCAAAATCCGTGTCATTCCTGTGTCGGAACGACACGTCCCAGTTGATCCCAGCCATCGGGAATCGAGTCGAACTGCGGATGGTGCACGTGCAGTTACATCGCAACGCTCAATACTGTTCTAAAACACGCGTGACGGAGGGCACCGCAAGATTTGTGATCAGCATCACACGCGAGGGTAGTGCAGATCACATCTGTAGTTAGCCTCAAGCTGTATCATACAAGTGTTAAAGGAGACAAACAGGAGGATGCCATGGTCAGCCAGGATTATCTATTCATGGTATTGCTGGTCCTCACCGTTCTGTTTTTCATGCACTGGAGTGGTGGTCACTCCTTGAGGCACTGAGGTCGTAACTCGTGCTCCGGCGGATTTCAGGGGGAAACCCGCCCTCCATGCAGAGGCCCAGCCTTTCGCGGGAGGCTAATATGAAAAGCCACAGTGGACCACTTGTTTTGTTGGGTGTCCTTGCTACGTGGTTTGCCTGTGCGGGCGTCGCTCAGGCCCAGATGAATGGCAACGCACAGGGCGAAAATGAACGCTTGATCTATTCTGTGAAAGGCCAGGATCTTTACCGAGCACATTGCGCTTCTTGCCACGGTTGGGAGGCCAAAGGCGATGGTCCGGTTGCTCCAGCCCTGAAAACGAAGGTTCCTGACCTGACTTTGCTGGCAAAGAGCCATGGGGGAAAGTTTCCATCTATGCAGGTACGCAGTTGGATCGCAGGCGATGAAATTGTGCGATCTCACGGTTCACGAGAGATGCCGCTCTGGGGGCCGATCTTTCATCAGATCGAGACGGACCAGGATTTCGGAAATGTCCGGCTGCAGAACCTGACCAAGTACCTGGAATCCATTCAACAGAAGTAGAAGCGCCATTTCTCAGACATCTCAGGGGAATCATGGATTCCCCTGAGCCATGCATTTCGTTTACTTTGTGCTTTTGCACGAACCATTACCGCGGCCGCCCCGCCTACATTCGCGGTCAGGAGGGATGATGATCAGGAAGGTGAAAGCCGGCTATAAAGTTTTATCGAGCAAGGGCAAGAATCTAGGAGGCCCTTACAAGACGGAAGAAGAGGCCAAGAAACGCCTACGGCAAGTTGAGTTCTTCAAGCGCAAGAAAAGATAGTCAACGCGACCGGGACGGGGACTTTTAAGGCCGCACGAAATTCGCAATCGCACGGAAACTGAAAGTGTGCAACGATTAAGCTGCGCAGCCCGCGATTAAGGCGGCTTTACTTCCATGAAAGCCTGCTTGCTCGAGCATCCCGCTCCCATCGAAACGAACCCACTAAGATTTACTGATGTCCAGGAGCCGGTACCTGGTGCCGGTGAAGTCCTGATTCGCGTGAGCTGCTGCGCCGTCTGCCGCACGGACTTGCACGTCGTCGAGGGTGAATTGCCGCCGCGCAAGTCGCCGGTGATTCCTGGGCACCAAGTCGTAGGCGTCGTGGAGAAAGCTGGCGAGAACGCGCGCCGGTTTCCCGTGGGATCTCGCGTGGGTGTCGCCTGGCTGCATCACGTGGACGGCGTGTGTCCCTATTGCGTTCGAGGCCAGGAAAATCTTTGCGACCATCCAGGCTTTACCGGCTACACCGAAGACGGAGGCTATGCGGAATATATTTCCGCGCCGGAGAACTTTGTTTACGCGATTCCGGAAATATTTCCCGATGAACAGGCCGCACCTCTGCTCTGCGCCGGAATCATCGGCTTTCGTTCATTGCGGTTGTCCGGAATCAAACCCGGAGAGCGGCTCGGTTTTTACGGTTTCGGCGCGGCGGCGCACATAGCCATACAAATAGCTCGCCACTGGAACGTGGAAGTTTATGCTTCGACGCGGGACGCGCGGCACCAGCGCCTGGCTCTGGATCTCGGCGCCGCGTGGGCCGGAGGAACACTTGCCGAGCCGCCCGTAAAACTTGATGCCGCCATCATTTTTGCGCCCGCAGGTGAAATTGTTCCCGCCGCGTTGAAGGCACTTCGCAAGGGCGGAATTCTGGGGGTCGGCGGAATCCACATGAGCCAGATACCTCCGCTTGATTACAATCTCCTGTATCAGGAACGCGTGATTCGCAGCGTCGCGAATAATACGCGTCAGGATGGAGAAGATTTTTTGCGCGTGGCCGCGCAAATTCCTGTCCGCACTCGAGTTCAGTTGTTTCCGCTGAGCGAAGCCAACCGGGCGCTCAACGCGCTGAAGAACGACGCCATTCCAGGAGCGGCGGTGCTCAAGGTCAAACCATAAGAGTTCGCTTGATGCTTCAGTGCGTTTACCCGCGAATTGTCAGGACCGGGCATGTCGCATTAGCCATGACTTCGTAGGCGATTGCGTGAGGGAAGCGCGCAATCACTCCGGGATATGGGGCGTGTCGCACGCCCAGAACGATTAAATCGGCGTCGTGCCGGGCAGCAACTCCGAGGATGGCTGTTTCAGCTATGCCCGGTTCTACGACCAACACAGGCTTGAACTCCAGGCTCGCGCCGGAAGGGACCACATCTCTAAGAGTTTCGTACGCGCTATCCACATACCCAGGCTCGCCAGTCTGAATCGAGTGCATCAGAATCAGCTCCGCGTGATGTTCTTTCGCCAGGCAGACCGCGTACGGAGCAGCGGCCAGTGACTCCTGTGTGAAATCGGTCGCGTAAAGGATTCGACCGAGTTTCGCGGTAGGACCTTTCTTTGTTTTTGACGAAACGGCAGGGCCCACCGTAAGGACCGGGCACGCGGCGCGCCGGAAAAGCTCCTCTGCCACGGAACCGAGCAGTATCTTTCTTATGCCTGTTCGTCCATGAGTACCTAGAATTAAGAGGTCGATATCTTTCTGTTCGAGGATGGTTTCAATGTTGTCCCAGACATGTCCGGCCGGAAGTAAGAATTCATGCGGAATTCCGCGCAACGCTTCTTCGAGTTGATTCTTCCTCTGCTCACGAAATTCTTTTTCCTCTTGAGCCATCCTGGCCCATTCCGACGGCGGGAGGAGAGGATAGATGTCCGGTTGGATGACGTGTACGGCATGAATCGTGCCGCCCGATTGGCGCGCGATTTGGAGAGCGTAAGGCAGCGCCAATTCGGTAGTTGAAGAAAAATCAGTCGCAAATAGAATATTTTTGAATCCAATACGACTGGATACACGCAAGTTCTCCAAATTGCACCCCCACGAATGTAGTCCCGGTGAATCAAATCCCTCACGATATTCGTTTGTATGGTTCATCGCGTCACCCCCCTTGAGTGCGGACTGCTTTTTACAGTCCCTAAGAATCGTGAATTACCTAATATCGTAAAGAATTCACGACACCTGCACTGGATGTGCTGCAATTACAAGCGCGGGCTCCAGGATAATTGGGCAAGCCAGCGAGCGGCCCACCAGGCAATTCTTCTCGGCTTTATGTAGCAAGCGAGTGCCTCGCTCCTTGTCCTTTTCATGCGCAATCGTTAGCCGCGGACGAAGAACAACTTCCTTGAACCGCCAGCCGGCTTGTTCCTGCGCAAGGATTCCCTCCGTGTCCAATTCGAGAGAGTCGAATTCAAAATTGGAGTTAAAGGCCATTCCCGAAAACGTGCTTATGAAACAAGTCGCTACTGCCGCCACCAAAAAATGCTCCGGGGTCCAGCGTCCAGCCAGGCCGTTGAACTCAGGCGGCGCGCTAAATGCAATCATGGGCTCAATTCCTTCCGCGATCGCTACACCGCTTCTGACTTCGGTGGAAGTGGCTGTAACTCGGTATTTGTGAGTCATGTCCATAGCCTTCCTCCTGTGCCACCTAGATCGAACCTGGCGAAATGCTATCAGTGGACCTGTGGGATGGCTGTGGGCGGCATCACACGAGAAAGTGACTCACATCACAGCGCTAATACCATCTTCAATTCAAGCTTTTTGGTAGAGGAACCGCTTATGAGACACATGATCCGACGTCATTGCGCCCTCGGTAGCAGCGTTTGTAGGGGTTTCAACTTCATATCCATTGTCGGAATATTGATTTTTTCAGTTTGCACGGTGGCCGCACAAACGAAACTTGCTGAAGGTGAGTATGCAATCTTCGAGCAAGCAAACGGTGGTGCATTCGGACCGCTCGGAGAAGAAGTCTATGATTTTCATGAATCGTGGACGCTCTGGCGGACTGAAAAAGGCCAGTTTCGAGTCGAGGGCGAACGAAAATTCAATTCGCCAAAGTTCACCCCGCATACCGCCCGCTTCCTTGTCGAGCTTTCTCGTGACATGACCGTAACTCGGGTCACCGAGTTCACACATTTGACATGGAATCGCAAATCCGGACCTTTGGTCTGCGAATTCCTGGCCAAAGAGCTTCATTGCTCCTCGGGCAAAGCGAATCCTGGCCAGCCCGCCGAGTTGCGCATCCCAATGGATGATCCGTTCGCATTCCTGTGGCCCATTTCTCCATTTTCGCTGAGCAGTCTTACGAGAGAGTCGGAGCGCGACGCGGCTCATCCCACCCAAGTTCAGCTCTTGTCTATAGAGCAGCCCAGTGCAGATCTGCCAGTCTATCCAATGGTCCTGTGCGGACAGTTGCAATATCTTGGCGAAGAGAGCATTGAAGCCGCCGGGCAGATATGGGTCGCTCACAAATTCTCTCTTAAGGTCGCGATGCATCCGCAGATGCTGCTGTGGACTTCATCCAGAGGCGTACTGCTAGGTCTGACAATTGAACACGCGCATCCTGATTGGCCGCAGGAGGGGATGAAATTAGTTCGTTTCAGGGAGTGGGCCGAATTCTAAAAAATGCTGATGTACAGTATCGTCGACTCTAAAAGTAAGGGGGGCGATTATGTCACTCAAGCCGAACAGACAAGTGTTTGGCGCTGCTCTATGGTGCGCCAGGATCGTGGGCTGGCTCCTGATCATTCTCGCGATCCTTGGACTTCCTCAAATGCGAAACCTGGTGGGACGCTTCGCGCCCAGCTTCGGGCTCATTATGTCTGTGGTTCTTGGATCGGTGGGCGTGGTGTGGCTCTTTGTTGTGCGGGCATTCCTGCATTTTTTCGACTGCTATTTGTCGCGCAACTGACGCGGAGTCGGCGAATTGAATTGCAAAGCTATTTCGGTGACGTGGATCACGGAAAGTAGGCTCGACTGGTCCTAACGTGGATATCGTTTAGAGTGAGCTTAACACGAGAGAAATTTAATGAAGGTCCTCTTAGCTATCGACTATTCCACGTTCTCACAGGAAGCGGTGCGGTCCGTTATCACGCAGATGAAAACGAATGGAGCTCAAGTTCGCATTCTTCACGTTCTTACGCCGGCTCCGGCATTGCCTTCGACACGCATAACCCCCGCTGTTGTCCCATATTTTCAGGAAGAGGAAGCAGACAGGCGGAAGCAGGCGGCGAGACTTGTCCTTGGCGCGGCCCAGAGGCTCCGGAATGCTGGTTTTAAGACAAAGGGAATCCTTGACACCGGAGATCCAAGGGAGCGAATTATCATCCACGCCGATCAATGGCCCGCCGACTTGATTATCGTCGGCTCACACGGCTGGAAGGGACTGGGACGTTTTCTAATGGGAAGTGTCTCCGATTCTGTGACCCGGCACGCCCGGTGCTCGGTCCAGGTCGTTCGCCGTCGAAGCGCTACAAGAGGAACAAAGGCCCTCAAATCGAAGCGTACAACGTGAAAAAGGTGAAATATGACAACTCAAGCTGCCTCGCAAGTTGCATCCAAACGAGTGGCCCTCGAGAAAATTGTCTTCGCAACGGATCTATCCAAGGACTCAGCGGAAGCATTGCCTTACGCACTCTCCATTGCGCGGAAGTATGGATCAACAATATTTGCAGTTCACGTGGTCTCTTCGCTCGCCTTTGATGTTACGCCTCCCACCATGGCGGTTCAGGCGATCGTTGCTCAGGCGCTTCGAGAAGCGAAAGAAAGTATGGCGGTCCTCGCGAACCAAATGAAGGGAATTCCTCACGAAACCATCGTCCGAAAGGGTGACATTTGGGGTGAACTCTCTACGATCGTAAACGACAAGGATATTGATTTGATCGTGGTTGGTACTCACGGACGTTCAGGAGTCAGCAAGCTGCTCATGGGTTCTGTTGCGGAAAAGATTTTTCGCCAGGCGCCCTGCCCAGTGCTTACAGTCGGACCGAATGTGTCCGGAGAGCCGCGTAGCATTGTAGACATCCATACAATTCTGTTCCCGACTGATTTCTCGGCTGAATCGCTGGCCGCTGCTCCGTATGCAATTTCGCTGGCCCAGGAAAATCGAGCGCGCCTTTATTTATTGCATGTCGTCCCGGATTCTGATCCCGACTATGACGAAGCTTCCTTGTCGGCTCGGTTGCTAGCGCTGATACCGCCAGATGCAAACCTGTGGTGCGCGCCCAAAGCGTTCGTGGAATATGGGGACGTCACGCAAAAAATTATCGATTTGACTGATGAACTTGCTGTGGACCTGATCTTGCTCGGAACCAAAGGCGCTTCCAGACTCGCGGGAATTACAAGCCATTTGGCAATGGCCACCGCGTGCAAGGTGGTACGAGAGTCAGTGTGCCCGGTCCTTACAGTTCACGGCTGAGTCTGCGAATAGATATAACTATAAGAAAGATTTGCAGCGTTCCGTGCCGAACGTCGATCAAATTCTAAATTGAGTCTATTTCGCGTCCTTGAGGCTTTGGGCAAGCGAACTTTCGTGCAGCAGTGGCCATGATGGTAAGTGATCCTGCGGCAAAGAACAATAATCTGAATCTTTTTGCTCGATCGGAATCTCTTGATTTGCAGGGCGAGACGAGATCTTTTAGTTCGAATCTCTTTGTGTCCGGTTCGTGATTTCAGCGTGCGCCGTTGTGCCTTCGCGTTGCGCAGTAACTAATTCTTGTAACAGTTTCATGTCGGTGCGCACTGCGCCGCTGGAAGTCCTTGGAGCACGCCATCGCGCCAGTTCCGCTTGCACTCGGGTCACCAGAAATTGGCACTGCAGTTCTGAAGGATCTCCCGTGCTAACCAGGCTGCTGCGTGAAATTCCAAGTGATTCCGGCTTGTCAAAAATTTGTGACTGCAAGATCGGCCGTCCGAACGAATCGAAACCCGGTTTCGCGGTTTGCTGAAACCCGCGCCAGGATGACGCCTCGCGAAGCGCCCTTTCGTCGGGAGCCGCTCGCAACAACTCGTCCAGATTTTTTTGATATGTGCGGCGTTCCTTCGCAGTCAGCGGTTGCTCGAGGGTGCCATTCGGATTGAAAACCAGCGCATCTTTTGCCGGATTAAAGCGTGCGCCCACTAAGTACACGGAAGCCACGCTTCCCGCTAAAAACGGATGAAACACTGCCAGCGGTATCACGTACTTCTTAGCCTTGAACACCGATTCGACCACTCCCCGAACCGGCCTGCTTCGTTTGATGTTTCCGGGTATCTGCGGAATGACAAAACTCGAAAATTCCAAATCCCGATGCCGTTCAGAGTATTTAACAAATGATTTCGCAGTCTGCTTGGGTGTCGCGACATCGAGGTCGGAAAAAATTCCCCGCGACACTGCTTTCGGATAATAAAAATTCACAATTTCGCGAACAAAGTCAGCGCAATTGCGCGAGACCACTTTGTAGGATTTGGCGTTAGGCCGCGTGTTTAGCCAGCGGATCAGTTGGTCATCTTGTTCTGAAGTTGTCTCGAGTTGGAATCCGTAGCTCGTCCGGTCGTAGGAAGATCCGATCAGCTGTACCCAATCTCCCCCGGGAATCTCCCCCGGGTGCTTGTCCGGCGCCAGATCTTCCAGATATTGTTGTCGATACCGATTCCTGAGGAAGGTAACTAACCTTGTGTCTGCATAAAGGGGTATGTCGTCCGGTTTTGCGACGGCATAGAGGTACGGGAGCAGGGGGATAGCGATCCAGTCATACCCAGCGATCCGGTTATAGCGGCTGATCACGACCCCGGCTTCTCCCGGATTGCACCTGCGCAGAAGGGTAGGGGAAGCGGCACACACGTGGGTGAGGTAGACGGCTGTGTGACCGGTCCCGGCGAATGCGCCATCATAGCTATATGGCTCTTCCAGTAGAACCGTCACCGCCGCGTCTGCGTGCGCCGTCAGACACAGCAAAAGAAGGAGCAACCCGCCCAGTTTCAACATTTTCATGTCTCCACCAGTCAGACCGGGCTGACATTTAGAACCCGGACGGGAGCGGTTTGGTTGCTTGTTGTTCCCTAACGGCAGTGTCCAAGAAGTAGAGGCCGACTCCGATTTATGCCCGTGGCGGGATACGCGTCATTGAATAATCGGGAACAATCGGGCTTGTCTCAACGAATGCGGGGACAAAACAGAGTTGTAATATCTACTTCGTCGCGCCCCTTTCGGTGAAAACCTCTTTTGCCGCGTGCATCCCATTGATTGCGGCCGGAAATCCGGCATAAAGGGCCATTTGGAGAATGACCTCCACCATCTCTTCCCGCGAACAACCAACATTGAGGGCGGAGTGAATATGCGCGCGAAGCTGCGAAGGCGCCGTGCCTAGTGCCGTCAGTGCCGCGACGGTGGCAATCTCGCGGGACTTCAGGCTGAGTCCCTCCCGGCAGTGAATGTCTCCGAATGCAAACTCGACGACGTATCGGCTAAGATCCGGCGTGACCTCTCCCAGCGCGGTGACAAGCGTATGGGCTCCTTCGCCATAAATCTCCTTGAGTTTTGCCAATCCACGCTCATATCGCTCGCTCTTGTCCATGCCCCTCATTCTCCTTTGGATGCGGTCTTATTATCCTTATACTTCTGGACTTTCACTTTCGTTTGGCAAAGCGTATGTTCTACATTTTTATGAGCCATTTTTAAATCGGAAATATCATGTTCGATTCGAAGGGTGCCGGCTCTACTTGGAGCCCGCCAGAAAAAAAATGCGGGCTCAAGTTTGCCTGCCTGAAAAAAGTTGCGGCTAGAGTACTTGACGTGTTCAGATTATTGCAGGCAGTAGGCTGCGGCGAGCCTTTCCAGGCCTCGCCAGCCGCTTTTTAAGAAGAGCTCATGTCCTCGCGAGTAATCGCGTAAAGCGCAAGTTCAACCCTGCTGGAAACACCAATCTTGTCGTAAATATTGCTCAAGTAGTTCCGAATCGTGTGTTCAGTGACTCCAACCTTGAGACTGATCTCGCGTGTGCTCATGCCCTCCGCCAATAAGTGCACGACTTCTCCTTCGCGTGGTGTCAAAAGGCGCATGCCGCCCCCGGCCTTGACGGTTCGCAGGGGCTTGAGCTGCGCAAGGAAGTCGAGCAGATAGACGAGATCCTGGTTGTTGGCCCAAATCTGTCCGCGATGTACGGTTCGAATGCACTTGGAGAGCGACTTGAGGGCATTAACACGGCATATGATCCCTCGGGCTCCGCCTCGGAACGCGTCGATGACCAGTTCGCGGTCGGATACCGGGATCATCATAATCGCGGCGGTTTTCGGACAGGCCATCGGCAGACTTTGCAAAACGCGATAGCCGGCCACCTTTCCATCCTGCAAATGAGTGTTGATCAGAGCAATATCCGGCTGGAGCTTTTCCAGATCCCGGATTGCTTCGGTAGAGTCCTTGGAGACGCCAACGACGCTGATCTCCTGCTTGCCGCGTGCAAGCTCGCCGGCCAGTAGGTGCGCGCTCATTTGGTCGGCGTCAGCGATGAGGACACTTACTCTTTCGGTAGGAAGACGTAAGGGATGGCTCATTGTTTACCTTCCTAGTTATACCAGACATGGTATATACCCGGGAGCCATTAACTAATCAATAGTCCGTTAGTCTATTCTAACCATACCTGAAATTTCAATAGATATTACTTGAGAAGTCACCATTCGTGCCTTTGGTTAGGAAGCTGCGGGTGGAGGGCTTACCCGCGCTATTTAAAAGGGGTTCCGGTCGAGGCTGTGCGCCCACCTCTTGCGAATGGGAGGGCAATTGCCTTGCGGCGGGGTGACATCACCCTGCCAAGCTCAGTCCATAATAATCATCGCAGTCATGCGTATGAGCGTAACATTCCGGCGCGGTCACGTTACTTCTTGCGGGCAGTGTATCAGTCGGTTAATGTGCGACGGTCCCGAAAGGAGTTGACTCCATGCAATCAAAGTCAATCAGCTTTGTTCACTCACAAAGTGAACCGATGGAATTAAGGCGGGAACTCCGCTACCGATTGGACGCTCCAGCCTTCTTTATCTGGGAGACCGCGGAGCACAAACGTCTTCATGCTGAAGGAATCACTCGCGACATCAGTGTGTTTGGCGCTTTTATTGTGACTGCCACGTGCCCCCCTGTCGACATTCCGATTCAGGTGGAAGTCGTCCTTCCTTCTCTCACCGGACCAAAGCCCGTCATACGGGTCAGTGGCGCGGCGCGGGTTTTGCGAGTCGAGCACAGTTCAAAAGACGCCGGGGAAAACGGCTTCGCCGTTGTCAGCGAGGATTTCTCGCGCTGGAGCATGTCCGTGGATGAGGATGAACCTGCACTCGATTTTTTTGAAGAGTCTGCAGCGGTGGACAGAACAGAGCATTGATATCTCCAGACGGCGGGACTCAGCGCCTCCCCCCCTCAGAGATGACGAGTTTGAAGGGCTTATCGTATCGAGCTGTCTTTACCAATCTTCCATGTAAGTCACAGGGCGGAGCTGCATGCAATTGACAGCGGATCACACGAAAGCACAGGGCTTGGGCGACACGCGTCAGTGGCACGCTCTGTATACCCGCCACCAACATGAGAAACCTATCGCCGGGATGCTTTCCAGCAAGGGCCATGAAGT
>Ga0070735_10002718_pt1 | contig 15822 bp, 16 predicted proteins | sample Coa_R1_FD_66443 | JGI IMG/M metagenome (GOLD analysis project Ga0070735, IMG submission 66443) | Surface soil microbial communities from Centralia Pennsylvania, which are recovering from an underground coalmine fire - Coalmine... | ecosystem: Environmental > Terrestrial > Soil > Unclassified ... | reverse complement strand
TCGCCGGATTCCGCGGGCTCGCCGGCCTCCAGTGACGGGATGACGAAGTCCTTCGTCGAGACCCCGGACGCGCAACCAACCAGACCCGCGATGCCCGCCAGCGCGAGGTCCCGCCGCACAGCGAACCGCCTCGGAGACTGATGTTCGCTCCAGCTTGTCCTCATGGGTCCGGCTCCTCGGCCATACATGCGGCCTGGACGCCGTTCGATCACGAAAAGCGTACTGTTGTGGAGCCCGCCGGCGCCGAGCGCGAGAGGAGGCTCGACCGCGCCGCGCGCAAGCGCTAAGTCCGCATGCTCGAGCGAAGCGAGAGAACGGACGACACACCCGACCCGTCCGCATGCGCCCGATCAAGTCCGCAGCGAAAGGAAAGAACGCCATGCGTTACAAACCGTTCGGAAGGACCGGCCTCTTCATCTCGGAGCTCTGCCTCGGCGCGATGACGTTCGGCGGCAGGGGCATCTGGCAGGCCATCGGCCAGCTGGGGGTCAAGGAGGCCGAAACGCTCATGTCGACGGCCTTGGACGCCGGCGTCAACTTCATCGACACCGCCGACGTCTACTCGGACGGCGAGAGCGAGCGCATCGTCGGCGCGGCGCTCAAGTCGCTCGCTCGGCCGCGCGAGCAGCTGGTCGTCGCCACCAAGGTGCGCGGACGCGTCGGCCCCGGCGTCAACCAGGTGGGTCTCTCGCGAGCCCACATCTTCGCGAGCGTCGAGGGCAGCTTGCGCCGCCTCGGCCTCGACCACGTGGACCTCTACCAGATCCACGGCTTCGATCCCGCGACCCCGATCGAGGAGACGGTGCGCGCGCTCGACGACGTCGTGCGATCGGGGAAGGCGCGCTACGTCGGCTTCAGCAACTTGCCGGCTTGGCTGGCGTCCAAGGCGCTGGCGTTCGCGGACGGCCACGGGCTCGCTCGTTTCCAGAGCGCGCAGGTCTACTACTCGCTGGCGGGGCGGGACATCGAGCGCGAAATCGCCCCGCTCTGCGCGGCCGAGGGCGTCGCCATCCTGCCTTGGAGCCCGCTCGCGGGCGGCCTCCTTTCCGGCAAGTTCGACCCCGACAAGAAGGGGCCGGCCGACGCTCGTCGGGCGTCGTTCGACTTCCCGCCCGTCAATCCGGAGCGCTTGCCGCGCGTGCTGGCGGCGCTTCGCAAGGTGGCGGAGGCGAGCGGCACGTCCGTGGCGCGGGTCGCGCTCGCGTGGCAGCTCACGCGACCGTTCGTCACGAGCATCATCCTCGGCGCCAAGACCAAGGAGCAGCTCGTCGACAACCTCGCCGCGGCGGACCTTCGCCTCTCGGACGACCACGTCAAGCTCCTCGACGACGCGAGCGCCCTTCCGCTCGAGTACCCGGGCTGGATGGTCGACTTCCAGAACGCGCGGGATCCTCGAGGCGTGGGGCGGATGCCCACCGAGGCAGAGATTCGCGCCGCGGCCGATCGCCTGAAATGACTACCCGGGGGGACACTCGTCCCCCCGAGCCCGTCCTGTCACTCCGGCGGCAGGGCATCGACGCCCGCGATCCGCGTATCGACCTGCTTCGACGCGAAGCCTGTGCCCCCGGTCGTCAAGAACACGTAGTAGTCGTCCGCCAGTCCGTTCTCGGCGTTCTTCGCGTGCGCGATCGTCGAGAACGGCGCGTTCTGCGGGCCGCCGCTGAGCGGAGGGGGCAGCGTCGTGTACGGCGCCTTCGAGCCGGGGCTGAGCGTCCACGCGCTCGGCGCGGTAAGGGCGGCGGTCTTCTGGGTGAAGCGCGAGAAGTTCGGCCCGGGCGAGCCGTCGTCCCTGACGATGCCCTTCGCGAGGAGGTTGTCCACACGCTGGCCGCCCTTCGGCTTGTAAGTGGCAAAGAGGTGGTCGAACGTACGGTTCTCGCCGATGATCACGATGACGTGCTTGATCGGCGAGCGCGTATCGTCGTGGAGACCTCGCGAACGCGGCACGACGCGATGGCGCCGAGCGCTACCGGGTGGACCGCGAGTTCGTGACGCGCCGCCGGTGGTGGTCACCGGCGTGACCACGCAGTTCTCCCGCCGAAATCCCGGGCGGCGCCGCTCGGCTCCAATGTGAGGGTGTTCTGCGATCGTCCGCCCTTTGCGGCCGCACTTCGCGTGACGCTCGCGATATAGTGATCACTGTGGGGCGAGCACCGAACGCGCAGGGAGCCGACGAACCACCCATGTCCCAGAGTCCAACGTGCATCGAGTGCGGCGCCATCGCGCCCGAGACGAACACGAACTACACGCTCATCAGCACGTCGTTCGGGTGGCGACTGACACGGCGAAACTTGCCTGACGGGACCGTGACGACCGAGTGGCGCTGCGCGACGTGTTGGCGCAAGCACAAGGGCCGGGCGGCGGCGGTCGCCGCGAACGGTCCGGGCCGCCGCGGGGGCTAGAACAAGACCAAGCCCGCGATTGCGGGCACCCTCGGTCGCCGAAGAAGAAGAGGCTTCCGATGCCTCGCTCGTTCGTGCGAAGAGGGTCCCATGGCGCCACGGGATCGCATGCGGGAAGTGATGGCGGGGCACGTCGAGCGGGGGACCGTGCCCGGGGTCGTCACGCTGATTTGGCGGCGAGGCGAGACGCGCGTCGAGGCCCTCGGGGCGACGGGGATCGGCGGCGCCACCCCGATGAGGCGGAACTCGATCTTTCGAATCTCGTCGATGTCGAAGCCAGTCGCCGCCGCGGCCGCCATGATCCTGGTCGAGGACGGCACCCTGCGTCTCGACGACCCCGTCGATCGCCATTTGCCCGAGCTCGCCGATCGTCGGATCCTCGCGCGCCTGGACGGGCCCCTCGACGAGACCGTACCGGCCGCACGTCCCATCACGCTGCGCGATCTGCTCACGTTTCGCATGGGGTTCGGGATGGTCTGGGGGCCGCCCGAAGCGTACCCCGTCGTCCGCGCCGCCAACGCCCTCAAGCTCGGCGCCTTCGGCCCGCCCAAGCCGCACGAGCCCCCGGCCCCCGACGAATGGATGCGCCGCTTCGCGACGCTGCCCTTGATGCACCAGCCCGGCGAGCGGTGGATGTACAACACGGCAGCCGAGGTCCTCTCCGTTCTCTTGGCGCGCGCCTCGGGCAAGACCCTCGATGCGCTGCTTCGGGAGCGCATCTTCGAACCGCTGGGTATGAAGGACACCTCGTTCGCCGTCCCCGCGTCGAAGATCGACCGCTTCGTGACCAGCTACATGGCGCGCCACCCCATGAACCCCGACGGCGGCCCCTCCGACGTGTTCGACGAGGTCGACGGCCAGTGGGCGTCGCCGCCGGCCTTCCCGTCCGGCGCCGCAGGGCTCGTTTCCACGGTCGACGACTACCTGGCGTTCGGCCGGATGCTCCTCGGCGGCGGAAAGCTGGGAGGGCAGCGGGTTCTCTCGGCCGACTCGGTCGAGGCCATGACGACCGATCACATCACGCCGGCGCAAAAAGCGGCGTCGGAGTTTGCGCCCAACTTTTGGAAGACCCAGGGGTGGGGGTTCGGCATGGCGGTCGTGACCGCGCCCGACCACGTGTCCCCCGTGCCCGGCCGGTACGGATGGGACGGCGGCCTCGGCACGTCCTGGTGCTCGGACCCGAAGCGAGACATGGTCGCGATCCTCATGACGCAGCGCGCGGCGTTCCCCGGGGCGTCCGCGGTCCATCGCGACTTCTGGACGATCGCGTACGAGGGTCTCGACGCGTGACCCCGGTCGCGACCCCGTCGCCCATCGATGCCCTCGGCGCCGACGTCGCCGGCGCGTTCGAGGGGACGAACCTCCTCTTTTACGCGGGGGCGGTCGGGAGCAGCGCGGCCCTCTCCCTCGGCGGCGCCGATCAGTGGATTCGAGTCGCGATCCAGCGCGACCTCGCCTCGACAGCGTACGGTGAAGGCGCCGACGTCGCCGGCTACGTCCTGCCGCTGGTCGTGGCGCCGGGCGCCTGGCTGACCGGCCTTGCCTTGGGCGATCGCGCGGCGACGGGTGCAGGAAGCGCCGCGATCCAGGCGCTGGCGATCACCGCGATCACCACCGCCGTCCTCAAGATCGGCGTGGGTCGTGCGTATCCGCTCGACGGGCGGGCTCCGAACGCGCCGGACCGCCTCGACCACCCCGAGGACGCCCGCACGTTCCGACCCTTCCAGTCGTGGTCGTGGCCCTTCCCCGCCTGGCCCTCCGGGCACGCGTCGTCCGCCACGTCGGTCGTCGCGGCGCTCACGGGGTACTACGGGACCGACGCGCTCTGGATCCCCTTCGTGGGCTATCCCGTCGCTGCGGCGATCGGCGTCGGAATGCTCGCCGGCGACCGCCACTGGGCGTCCGACCTGCTCGCCGGCGCCGTGCTCGGACAGTGCGTCGGCTGGTCGATCGGCCGCGCCTTCCGCGCGCGCGCCGAGGGCGAGAGCACCCGTCGCGTTTCGCTCGTGCCGTCGGTGGGGCCATCGGCGGTGGCGGCCGCTCTCGCCGGCGCCTGGTGAAGAGAGCGGCCGCTGCGGAAGCAGACCTTGGCGAAGGGCATCAGCGCCTGGAGATCCATCGTCATTGCGTCAGGCCCCCCGGCCCCTGCCCTTGCGCGGGGCGGCGCCGCACCTCCAGGCCGTACTTCTTGATGAGGCGCAGGAGGCTGAAGCGGCTGGACAGGCCGAGCGCCCGCCAGGTGCGTTCGATCGATCCGTTGTTCGCGTCCAGGCACTGCTTGATCGCCTCGGCGCTCGCGGGGCCCTTGAAGGCGGCCGGCGGCGGCCCCTCGGACGGCTCGCCGCCCCACTTCGCGACGACCTCGGGCGCCTCGAGCGCCTGGAAGATCATCATCTCGATCTCGCGCACGTTCGTACGGAAACCGTGGTGCAGCAGGCCGGTGATCCACGGCAAGGGCACGCGCGGCTCGCCGCGCGGGTCGCGACCCGGAAAGAGCGCGAGCGCGGCGGCGTCCCCGCGCTCCCCCATGCGCCGGAGCGCGTGGCGCACGAGGAGCGGGATGTCCTCTCGCCGCGCGTGCAGATCCGGGACGGCGATGCGCAGGGGGAGCCGCGCCAGCAAGTCTGGCTTGAGCAGCGCGAGCTCGCGATTGGTGGCGGCGATCAGCCGGAAGTCCGAGACGCGCACGTGCGCCTCGCCGAGCCGCTGGTATTCCCCTGCGTCGAGGACCCGAAGCAGGTGAGCCTGTGCCGACTCGGGGAGCTCGGCCAGCTCGTCGAGAAAGAGGGTCGACCCGTGGGCCTCACCGATCAAGCCCGGGCGATCGGGGATGCCGGGGTTCGGGTAGCCCCGGGGGTTGCCGAAGAGCTCCGCGTCGATGAGCGACTCCGGGAGCGTCGCCGCGTTGCGTGACACCATGCGACGGCTCCCCCGGCTGGAGAGCGCGTGGATGGCGTGCGACACGAGCTCTTTGCCGGAGCCGCTCGAACCCGAAACAATCACGTGATCCGGCTTGGTCGCCGCGGACGCCAGCCGCCGCCGCAGCTGCCAGACGGCCCAGGACTCCCCGACCAGACCAAACGGATCGGGACCGCCGAACCCAAAGTCGGGATACCCGTCGTCGTACCCCCCGAGGGTCTGGGGGCGAGGGCAGCAGAGGAAGAGAAGCTGCTTGCCAAGCTGAAGCAAGTCCCCGGCCTTGACCTCGCAGCCGGTGACCGCGTGCGAGTTCACGAAGAGCGGGCATTTGCCCTCGTTCTGAGCGACTTGCGTTGCCCCGACCTTCCGGAACGCGATCTGGTACCGAGAAATGGCCGGGGATGCGATCGCGGCTCCCGGGGTGAAACGGCCCGGGCGCTGCTGCCCGAGGATCCCCTTCTGTGGCCCGCCAGGGGCGCTTGGACCACGCCCCAACCAGACGGTCGTCTCCGGATCGTCGGCGAGGAGAACGGTCTCGGCGATGCGCCATGGCTCGTCCTTCGACCACACCAGGACGAGGGCGAGCCTGTCGGGAGATTCGCAGACAGACGAATGGCCGCGCGGATCGTCCTCCGCCGCGGTCGTATCGTTTCCGGCGGCGGGGATGGGTGCATCGTCGCGATTCATGTCAAGATGCCGCCCGGGAGATGGAGACACACATTGGCACGATGCCATCGAGAGGCAAGCGCCATGTCGCTCGGCACGAAGGGGACGGGGCGGAGGCGCTCCTCGGACGGCTTCTTTGCGGCAGGTGGCGCATCGACGGACTCCTCAATCGCGGGGGCACTTCCTGGGTCTACTCGGCGAGTCACCGAAACGGCCGGCGCGTCGCCATCAAGGTCCTTCGGCCGGAGCTCGCGGCCGACCCGCGCATGCGGAGGCGCTTTCTCAGTGAGGGCTACCTCGCCCAACGCGTCGGACACCCTGGCGCCGTCTCCATCCTCGACGACGACGCAAGCGACGACGTCGTCTTTCTGGTGATGGAGCTCCTCGACGGCGTCGGTCTCGACCGCTTCAGGACCGACGCCGCGCGCGCGCCGGGCGAGGTCCTCTTCCTCATGGACCAGCTGCTCGACATCCTCGCGGCAGCCCACGCGAGCGGGATCGTGCACCGCGACGTCAAGCCGAGCAACGTTCTTGTCACCGCCAACGGCGAGGTCAAACTCCTCGACTTCGGGATCGCGCGCCTCCGAGATCGGTCGAGCACCCTCAACCATACGCAGAACGACGCGGTCCTCGGGACGCCCGGGTTCATGGCACCCGAACAGGCCCGGGCCCGCTGGAGCGCGGTCGACGCGCGCACGGATCTCTGGGCCGTCGGCGCCACGATGTTCTGGCTGCTCACCGGTCGCCGCCCCCACGAGGCGCCCTCCCCGCAAGAGGCGATGATCGCGGCGGCCACGTCCGCGGCACCGGCCATACAGGCTGTTCGAGCCGACCTCCCCGCCTCGCTCGCGGCGGTCGTCGATCGGGCGCTTGCGTTCGATCCGGACGCCCGCTGGCAGAGCGCCGCGGACATGCGGGCCGGCTTGCGCGCCGTTCGCGCGGAGCTCCCTCCCTACGCGTGGATCGCCGGGCGACGCACCGCCGACAGGGGCCCGGCGGCCGAGGGGCCTACTTCCGACGAGACGCCGACCGCGTCTTTCCTCGACGGGTCGAGGCTGCGGAGGCTCCGCCTCGCGCGCGAGGGCCGACCGTTCCCGCTCGGCCTCGCCGCCGCGGCGCTCACCGCCGTCGTGGGCGCGGCGGCCGTCCTCGCGGCCCTTCGCGCGCCGACGCCCGTCGATGCGCAGCCCTCCGCCCGACGCGCGACGCCCGCGGCCGTCCTCGCGAGCATGGCGGACGGTGCCGACGCTCCCGCCCCGACGGCACGCGCCCCCATGACGGAACGAAGGGACGCCCCACCACCCAACTCGACGCCGGTGACGTCGGCGGCGCCACCCGCCGACGGACGCGGCTCTGCCCTGCGCCATGGGCTGGGACGGCCACAGCCCCCGATCCCCGAGTCGGTCACGGCAGATCGGCCACAGAGCCCTCCGTCGCCGCCAAGCGCGTCGGAGGCGAAGGCGCCCCCGCCCCTCGAAGAGTTCTTGAATGCGCGCCGCTAGCGAGGGGGGCCTTGCCGTCCTCCTCGTCGTCACCGCCCTCCTGACGGCGCGGAGCGCGCTCGCCGACGACCCCCCGCTCGCCGACCGCCTGTTCGAAGCGGGCCGCCAGGCCATGGCGGTCGAGGACTACCGAACGGCCCTCGCGCGCTTCGAGGCGAGCTACCGCGCCGAGCCGGCCCTCGGAACTCTCCTCAACGTCGCCGTCTGCGAAGAGAAGCTCGGGGCGTGGACGGCCGCGCTCGGCCACCTGGCACAGGGCCTCCAGGAGGCGGACGCCTCCGATCGGAGGCGACCCTCGGTGCTGGCGCGGTTCGACGCGCTGAGCGCACGCGTTCCACACCTGACGTTGCGCGCCAGCGTACCGCTCGCGCCCGGCGTCGTCGTCACCCTCGACGCGACGCCCGTCGACGCGGCGTCCCTTGGCTCACCCCGAGCGGTCGACCCCGGGACGCACGTCGTGCGCTGTCAGGCGGACGGGCGCGTCGTCTGCTCGCACGAGATCACGGCTGCGGAGGGGAAATCTCTCGAGCAATGGGTCGAGCCCGATCTCGCGGTCCCGGCCACGCCGACGGCGATGACGACGACCACGGCGACCGACGCGGGTCGTCGAACGCGCGCGACGATCCGAAATTGGACGGGGGGCGTGGGAGTCGCGAGCCTCGCGCTCGGTCTCGCGGCGGGCGCCGAAGTCCTCGCTGCGAAGGGGACGATGTCGCGTCATTGCGACGCCGGGGGGTGCGATCCGTCGGGCCTCTCGGCGGCCGCCTCGGGCCGGACGTGGTCGTGGGTGAGCACCATCGCCACGGGCGTCGGCCTCGCCGGCGTCGGCACGTGCGTCACGATGGCGATCACACTGCCCTCGTCTTCGAGAGTCGGAGCAGCCGAGGTCGCGATCCGTGGTTCCTTCTGAGCGCCGCCCGCGAGGTCGCCGGGTGTTCCGCGGGCTGTGGCTTGCGGCGTCGCTCGCGGGGTTCGTCTCCTGCGCGGATCTCGTCGGCGCCGACTTCGACCACGCCAAGGCCAGGGCGAGCTCCGTCGACACGAGCGCCCCCGATGGGGACGCTCGCGACGCCATCACTCCGGATGGCGCCGCCGACTTGGGGATCGTCGCCGACGGGGCGGACGAACCTCTGCCGCTGCAGGGGGTGCATTCGACCCAAACGGCGGCCCAGTTCGGGGCGGCGGTCGCGATCGACGCGCGCGGCCTCGCGATCGCGGCGCCGCTCGAGGACGTGCAACCCCCCGCGGGAGACCCCCTCGCCGACGGCAACCCGCTGGTGAGCCAAGGCGGCGCCGTCTACTACTACGATCTCGGCGCCCCGTCGGCACAGCCCCAGCGCGTCGTAGCCTTTAACGTGGCACCTTTCGACGGCCTCATCCCGCCCGACATCCACCCGATCGGATTCAACCCGGGCTTCCCGAGGGGCAGCGTGAGCCTTGCGCTCGGCGACGCGACGTTGGTCGTCGGCGTCGGCGCGGAGGGGACCTCGGCCGAGGGCCAACCGTGGGATCGCACGGCCCCGTTTGCGGGCGCCGCGTACGCGTACGACAGAGCCGCGCTCGGATCGGCGCCCCAGTTCATCAAGTCGCCCACCCCCCACCCGACGGACCTCTTCGGTCTAGCGGTCGCCATCTCCGGCCCCTGGCTCGCGATCGGCGCGCCGGGCGAGGACCAGGTCGCGACCGACAGCGGGGCTGTCTACGTCTACCAATGGCTCGAGGGAAAGTACGTCGTCCAGCAGCGCTTGCAGCCGAGCATCGCGCACCAGGGGGACTCCTTCGGGTACTCGGTCGCCGTGGACGGGGACCTCCTCGTCGCCGGCGCGTGGGGGGAGAGCAGCGGTGGTACGGGCGTGAACCCCGACGCCCGCGACACCTCCGTCCGAGGCGATGGCGCCGCGTATGTGTTTCGCCTCGTCGCAGGTACGTGGACGCAGGAGGCGTACTTGAAGCCCGGCGTTCCGTTGGGCGGGAGCGTCTTCGGGAGCAGCGTCGCCGTCTCGAAGGGGACGGTCGCGGCGGGAGCGCCGGGCGGCCCGGGGTGTCCCGACGATAAGCCGAACTTCGGCTACAGCGGCACGGCGTACCTGTTCGCGAAGCAGGACGGGGGATGGATCGCGGGGCCGTGCGTGCGTCCAAGAGTGCCCGGGTACCAGATCTGGGGATACAGCGTCTCGCTGTTCGACGACCTCTTCGTCGTCGGTGCGCCGTGGGAGGGCAACGCTACCCGAACCGAACCGACGAACCCTTCGATCCCCACTGACACGTCGCTCTTCGCCGGGACGGCACATCTCTACGTGCGCGACGCGACGGGCGCGTGGCGCGACAGCGCGTACGTCAAAGCGCCGGAGGTCAACGCCAACGACGTCTTCGGCTATTCGGTCGCCGTCACGCCGAGCCTGATCGCCATCGGCGCCCCTTACACGGCCGGCGGGCCGCACGCCCAGGACGCGAGCACCTACGCGGGGGCGGTCTATCTCTTTCCGCCCGCCGACCCGACGCGCGCCGCGGCGTCGATCGCGTACCACTGACCCTCACGAGCCTGCGGACTTCTTTCGGTGCGTCGTCCGAACTCTCGCTTCGCTCGAGCCTGCGGACTTCTTTCGGTGCGTCGTCCGAACTCTCGCTTCGCTCGAGCCTGCGGACTTCTTTCGGTGCGTCGTCCGAACTCTCGCTTCGCTCGAGCCTGCGGACTCAGGGCGACGCGGCCGTTCGAGACAGGGGAAGGAGCGCGCGGATTCGCGGGTCGCGCAGGAACAGGCAGCCCCAGACGATCACGCCGAAGACGACGGGGAAGAGAAAGGGCTGGCCCATACGCACGTGGGTGGCCGTCGCTCCGCCGAGGTACCCGGTGAGGAGGACCGCCCCGAGCACGGCCGTCCGCGGGATCATGTAAAGGATCGTGCTGAGGACGAGGACGACGCCGAGCGGCACGAGGCACCCATCGGGGTACCCGACCTTGGCCGTGCCCTCGACGTACGGGGCCAGTCGCAGAATCTTGCCCGCGCCGTCGACGAGCAGAAAGAGGGTCACGAGACCCCCGACGATGCGCGCCGTCCAGACGGACTTGTCGCCGACGCGGTTGGTTTCGGTCGATTGAACTCGGTTGAGGATGGCTTCCATGCCCAAGGACGAACGGGCGGGAGCGACGCCGACACCGGCGGGCGTTTTTTTTGGCCGCGAGAAACGCGCGGCCATCCCGCGATGCTAGCGTCCGGTGGGGACGAGCATGAAGCGCGCGGTCGCCCTCGTCTCCGCGATCCTGGGCGCATGCACGTCCCCCGCGGCCCACGGCGGGGATCCCTTCGAGATCCAGGTCTACGACGGCACCGCGAACGCCCCCGGGGTCCTGGGCGTCGAGCTGCACCTCAACGACTGGGCGACCGGCAACCGCGCAGCTACGCCGCCGGAGGCCGCGCTTCACGGCCAGGCGCACGCGACCCTGGAGCCGTCCTTCGGCGTGATGCCGTTCTGGGAGGTCGGGGCGTACCTCCAGAGCGCGGTGCGCACCGACGACGGCGTCGTCGACTGGGCGGGGGCCAAGCTGCGATCCAAGTTCGTCACGCCACCTTCATGGAACGCGCACGTTCGCCTCGGCGCCAACCTCGAGCTGTCGTACTTGCCCTCCACCTACGACCGCGCTCGATGGGGAATGGAGCTGCGTCCCATCGCGGCATGGCACGACGACGACTGGCTCTTGGTCGTCAATCCCATCCTCGACCAGCCCTTCGCCGGATCGGACGCGAAAGACGGGCCGTCCTTCGAGCCTGCGGTCAAGCTCGCCCGCACCGTGGGCCCGGTGGCGCTCGGCATCGAGTACTACGCGACGCTCGGGCCCCTGTCGGCCCTCCGGCCGTGGAGAGACGAGCAGCAGCAGATCTTCGAGGTCATCGACTTTCTGCGCCTGGGCGACATCGAGCTCAACGTCGGCGCCGGCGAGGGTCTCACCGCCGCGAGTGAGGGCCTCGTTTTCAAGGCCATCGTCGGCTACGCCTTCGACGCCACCCGACCGGCCGGTATTCGAGAGGGGGAGTACTCGCCGATGTCTCATTCGGGGCTAACGGCGAAATGAGTCTCCGGTCGCGGCAATCGCGCACGAAGCCGGCCATGTTGGTTCGCCGTCTGCGACGAAAGGGGAAATGTCATGCGCTTGGGTCATTGGTTAGGTTTCGCCTTGCCCTGTCTCATGGTGGGGGCTTGGTCGGCGACGGCGGAGGCCGCAGGCCCTCCCACCGTATCCGTCCCGGGGTTCTCGATCGTCTCGGTGACCGACCAGACGAACGGCGCGTTTCGCGACATCCAGTACCTCGTCCAGAATGGGTCCGACCCGACGAGCCTCTTCGGCGTCGAGCGCATCTCGCTCGCGCCGATCCCGATCGGCAGCTTCCTTCCGCCGATCATCCTCGAGCCGCCGCTCGGGGGCAGCGCCGCGTTCTACAAGCGCGGGAACGCCCCGGGGGGGGCGGACTTCCAGAACTCGATCGCCGCGGTCCTCGCGACGGGGGGGGTCGACGTGTACCTCATTTCGTTCCGCGACTCGTTCTTGACTCCGAACGAATGCGCGAGCCAGGGCAGCTGCGCCTTCGCGGCGAACTGGGGGTTCTCGGCGTTCGTCAGCGACCTCACGTTCATCCGCGCGCTCGTCGCGGTCGACCACACGAAACAGCCGGCGATCGGCGGCGCCTCGCTCGGGGGCATCGTCGGCTTCGCGGCGGTCAACCAGAACCCCACCGATTATGCCGGCCTCGCCCTGATGGACTCTGCCCTGTGGACGACCGATACGACGCTGCGCGCCGGCTACGAGCAGCTCTGTCTCGGCACGGAGGCGGCGATCGCCGCCGGACAGGTGGTCTCGGTGTTCGAGCCGTTGGAGGCGGAGTTCGTCGAGCTCGAGCTCCAGAACCCGAACGGTCCCACACCGTTCCCGCAGTTTCCGGCGGGGACGACGAATCGACAAGCATACCTCCTTCAGCTGACGACGCCGTCGCCCGGACCTCCGAACTCGATCTTCCCGCCCGGGGCGGTCGGCGTCGCCGGAAGCGAGCCGCAAAATCGCCTCTTCTTCGCGTCGGAGAGCCGGATCAACGCGAAGGGGCTCACCGACAATTTCTACGCAGCCAACGCGATCGTCCGTGACTTCGCGTGCAGCTTGGGTGGCGACGAGACGTTCGTCGCGAACCTGAACCAGTACACGCGGCCCATCCTCGCGCTCGAGGACGGCAAGGGCCTCGGCTCGCTCGCGGACTCCACCATCGCGCTCACCGGCTCGAAGGACGTCGACAAGATCGTGTACGCGAACTTCGGTCACAGCGACCTCACCGAAACCCCGCTCCACGCCGCGGTACTCGAGGCTCCGACGATCGCCTGGCTGTACGGCGACGTCGCGAAGTTCTGACCGCACGAAATCAGGCGAGCGCGGCGCGTTCGCACGCGATTGCGTGGGCCGTCACGACGTACATCAACGGGATGAAGAGCAACCCGGTGACGAACGTGATGGCCCCCGGAATGCCGAAGGGCACGCTCGCCACGCCGGTCGTGATCAAGAGGGCGACAATCCAGGCCCGATGCACGTGGGCCTTCAGCAGGTGCGTCTCGCACTTGCGCAGCGCGCTTGCCCACAGGACGGCGCATGCGGCCAGGGCCAGGTGCGCGTGACCGACGAACATCGCCGAAAGACCGATCCACTCGCCGAAGTCCTTGGCCGTCACCCCGTTGGAGGAGCCATGGGCCGCGTCGACCACCGCCACGAGCAGCCAGTGGATCGTGAGCGGACACGCGAGCGAGAGGGCCGCCAGCGGCAACGCCACGCTCGCGAACTCCCAGCGCATGGCCCTCGTCCGCGCGGTGAGCAGCGGATCGGCACCCTCGAGCCACGAGAGGGCATGGTCGGGATCGGGCGCGGAGAGCTCCGGTACGGCGCGCGCGCCCCAGACCCGGGCGATCGCCCAACCAACCACCCAGGCCACGCCCGCGAGCGGCCACGCGAACAAGAGCAGCTGCGTGGCGGCGGCGGCGGCCGATCCGTGGCGGCCCGAAAACGCAATCGCGCAGAGGCCGTCGAGCAGCGCCGCGCTCGCCATCAGGACACCAACGGCCCCCGCCGCCGCTCGACCGAACCTGGACGCCATGACGCCCCGGGCCATTTGCACCCCGGGTGCGTCCGCGGCGCGCCGCACACGCTCTTCGGCGACGCGCTGAGCCAGCACGGCGTCCAGGGTTCGGTACGCGAGCGACATCGGGAGCCCGCAGGATTGGACGAACGCGCCGGGAAAAAGATTCCCTCGCGTGCCCACTGCGGGCGACCGCCTACACGTCCTTTTGATCGCGGACGCGGGCGGCTTTCCCTGCGAGGTCGCGTAGATAGAAGAGGCGGGCACGGCGGACCACGCCTTTGCTCACGACCTCCACCTTCTCGATGCGCGGCGAATGGGACAGAAAGACGCGCTCGACCCCCACGTTGAAGCTGATCTTTCGCACCGTGAAGGTGCTCCGGGCGCCGGCGCGGTGCCGCTTGAGGACGACCCCCTGGAAGACCTGCGTGCGCTCCTTGTCGCCCTCGACGATTCGATAGTGAACACGCACGGTGTCGCCGACCCGAAAGTCCGGCAGGTCGCTGCGTAAGAGCTTGGACTCGATCTCGGCAAGCTTGGGCGAAGTAATCATGGCGTGCGGGGGGCGGTTAAAGAGCACGCCAGCCGCATGGTGTCAACGCGCCGTGGGCCGGCTTGACGCGGCCGCACCGGCGGATACATTGCGCCCCCCCGCCATGAACACTCAACCCGGCATTTTTGGCCGAAAGCTCGGGTCGACCCAGGTCTTCGAGCCGGACGGCTCCGTCACGCGCGTCACGGTCATCGAGGCGGGCCCCGCCCTCGTCGTCGGCAAGCGCACACCCGAGAAGGACGGGTACACCGCCCTCGTCCTGGGTCTCGAAGAGCGCAAGGAAAAGCACACCTCCCAGCCGGTCATGGGCTTCTTCAAGAAGGCGTCGACGACGCCGAAGCGGGTCGTCAAAGAGCTCCGCTGCGACGCCGAGTTCGCCGCCAAGTGGGAAGTCGGCAACACGCTCAAGCTCGACGAGATCTTCCAGCCGGGCATGCTCGTCGACGCCAAGGGCACGACGCGCGGCCGCGGGTTCACGGGCGTCGTCCGCCGCTGGGCGTTCGCGGGCGCTGTCACGACGCACGGCACGCACGAATACCGACGGCACGGCGGCTCGATCGGCACTAACATGACGCCCGGACGCACGCTCCCCAACCTCAAGATGAGCGGGCACTACGGCGACGAGGCGGTGTCGATCCTCAACCTGAAGGTCGCTCGGGTCGACGCGGAGAAGAACCTCGTCCTCGTCGAGGGCGGCGTTCCGGGGGCGCGCAACGGGCTCGTGCTCCTTCGCCGAGCCGTCAAGGCTCCCAAGAAGTCGACGAAGCGGTAAGGCGCCGCCGGCGGGGTGGGTTTGCGGCCGCGCAAGAATCCTTACGCCAAGCCGGATCGATTCACCCGCGCGGCGAAGGACTCGGGCTATCCGGCGCGCAGCGTCTTCAAGCTCGAAGAGATCGACCGCAGGACGCGGCTGCTCCGCCCGGGCGCGCGCGTCCTCGATCTCGGGGCGGCGCCAGGGAGCTGGGCGATGTACGCGGCCCGGAGGATCGGGGCGACCGGCCGCCTCCTGGCCGTGGATCTCGCGCCCCTCGCGGTCGCCCTCCCGCCCGGAGCCGAGTTCTTGCAGGGCGACGCGCTCTCGCTCGACGACGACGCGCTCGCCCGCTTCGCGCCTTACGATGTCGTCCTGAGCGACATGGCGCCCAAAACGACGGGGCAGCGGGTGACCGACCAGACGCGCAGCTTCGAGCTCTTCATGCGAGCCCTGGCGGTTGCGGCTAGCCTGGGGGGGCGTGGCGGCGCGTTCGTGGGCAAGATCTTCATGAGCGACGACCTCCCTGCGGCGCGCGCCGAGCTCAGACGCCTGTACGAGACCGAGCGGCTCCTTCGCCCGGAGGGGACGCGGTCGGTCAGCACCGAGATCTTCGCCGTCGGCATGGGGAAGCGTGCATGACCGCGCCGGCCGCGCAGGCGCTCGCCGGGCGCTTCGGCGTCGAGCGGGAGGTCGGTCGCGGCGGCGTGGGCATCGTCTATCGTGCGCACGACGCGGTGAGCGGACAGCCGGTGGCCTTGAAGGTCATCGCCCTCCCGGGGGTCGACGCGGGCGAAGAGGCGCGCTTCCGCCGCGAGGGACGCATCCTCGCCGGCCTCCACCACCCGGGCATCGTGCGCGTCGTCGCGTTCGGCCAGCTCGAGGAGGGGCAGCCGTACATCGCGATGGAGTGGCTCGA
>Ga0070735_10002717_pt1 | contig 15830 bp, 18 predicted proteins | sample Coa_R1_FD_66443 | JGI IMG/M metagenome (GOLD analysis project Ga0070735, IMG submission 66443) | Surface soil microbial communities from Centralia Pennsylvania, which are recovering from an underground coalmine fire - Coalmine... | ecosystem: Environmental > Terrestrial > Soil > Unclassified ... | reverse complement strand
GGAGGGGCGTTCGCTGTCCCGCCGGGCAGCCGGGCATACGACATCGCCTGGGACGCGCTCCTCGCCGGGACGATCACAGCCTTCGTCGTCAACATCGAAGGCTCGATGGACGCAGCCTTCACCAATCCCGTCGTGCTCGACACCTACACGGGAACAACGAGCAAGGGGCAATTCATCTCTGGGAAGACCATGCCTTTCGTTCGGGCGAACATCACGTCGCTGACAGGCGGCGGAAGCGCCACTGTCAGGGCTTACTTCCGGGCGCGCGGCGGAAGGTAAGGGGATCCGAATGCCAGACGTGCTTGGCTTAACCGAAGTCCTTGGAACGAAGACGCCCAGGGGATACGAGTCGTTCTGGAAAGGAATGGCGCTCTTCCTCGCGGGCGCGTGTCTGAGCGGCATCGGAGCGTGGTCGACCTACGTGCGCACCGCAGTCACGAGCCAAGAGGTCCAGGCCATGATCGACCAGAACAACAAGCCCGTCCAGATCCAGATCGACAGCGAGCAGAAGCAGCTCGACCAAATGAACGGAAAGCTCGACTACATCATCGAGAATCCAGACAGGCCAAGGAAGCGATGAGCGTCCCCGAACAAGTAACGCGCTGGCGAACCCTCGCGGAGAAGTACGCGCAGCGCCACACGGTGCTCGAACCGGAAGAGGTTCTGGCAATCATCTGGTCAGAGTCCTCCGGGAACCCGAACGCGGTGAACCTCGGAGATCCGTCGTATGGACTGATGCAGGTGACGATGCCGATAGCGAAAGCGTTCGCGGGCGTGACAGATAAGAGGCAGCTCTATGACCCTGAAACGAACATAGCGGCTGGGTCAGCGTTCTTGGCGCATCTGAAGACCACGCTCGCGAAGGATTATCCGCTGACGGATCCCGAGACAGCGTGGGTGGCAGCGTACAACGAAGGCGAGCCGAATCTTATAAAGCATCGGCCCGACCCGAAGTACATCGCAGCTTTTGTTTCGCATTTGAAGGAGCTGAAAAGCCAAGGAGAAAAAGCATGAGACGCAAAATCTGTACGTTCCTGCTCGCCTGCTCATTGACGGTGGCTATCGCCGGATGCGCAGCTCGAGTTAAGACCGTCACGAACCTGCCAGCCGGAGTGACGCAGACGCAAGTGCAGAACTGGGACGCGGCCGTCGCGGACCTGCAAAAAATCGCATCGGTCACAACTTCACTGCGGCAGTCAGTGATCTCCCTCAATAAGGCGGGAGTTTTCCCAGACGGTCCAGCCTACGCCGACACTATTACCGGCATCGGCAAGATCGACGAGCTGCAAATCGAGGCGTCGAACTATCTGCAATCAGTTCCGAGCGACTGGTCGCTGCCGACTCAGCAGAAGATTCTCGCCGAGACGCAGCAGATACAGGCCATCCTCACCGACATGACGAACACTGGCATCGTGGGAATAAAAGACCCAGCGAGCCAGTCGCAGGTCGCGACGCTCATTTCAAATATCGGAGCCGCGGCGGCGTTGATCATCAGCCTCACGGCGTAGAAGGGGATTCAGGAAGGGCAGCGAAACCAAGTTTCACGAGGAGAAGAGAATGTCAACGAAGCCAGTGGCACCAAGCCCAGCAACGGGCGCGCTATCGGCCATTCTCGCTGGCCTGGGGCAGACGAACATGATCGTCTCGCTCGGGCTGCAGGTCGCGGGAATCGTCGTCCCGCTCGCGAAAGGCCTGGTAAGCCAGATCAAGCTTATCTCGCAGGGCCAGACGACGGTGACCTATCAGGTCGTCGTCACGACGGATGAAAACAGCTTGCAGCAAATCGACGCCATCAGCGACGCAGACCTCGCCGCAATCAATGCCGAGCTCGCACGGCTCGGGAAGCCGCCGCTTCCGGTCCCTACGTCGGCAGCACCGCCAGCCGCGGGCAGTTAGGCCAGGGAGCCGACATGGAGAAGTGGAGCGCGTTCCTAGAGTCGCTCGCGAGCAGAGGCGGCAATCTGCTCGTGATGATCATGTTCGTCGGCGGCATGCTGAGCCTGCTCGTGATGTTTTTATATCACCCGGCAAGCCAGGCATCCGACCGGATCATCATGGTCGTGCTCTCGACGTTCTCGGGCTTCGCGGGCGCGCTGCTCAATACGCTCGTAGGCTCCGCGACGCACACAGCAACGCAGGCAGCCGCGCAGGCTGCTAAGGCAAATGGTAACGGAAGCACACCGCCGGCACCGCCGGCAGGAACACCAGGAGGATAGCAATGGCAAACAAATTCAGTCCGGCGCACCAATCCGGAATGCGCGGAGGCGAAAAGCCCAGCGTATCAGGCGATGAGGCCGATCAGCTCGCGCGCGCAGCAGAGACAGCCGAGGGCGAATCGACCGAGGACAAAGACTTCGACGTGAACGAGCATGTGCACGGCCCGGACGAAAACGGCCATCATCATCTGAACCTGACCACGATGGCCGAGGCGATGCACAAGAAATCGGGTCTGCACGACGTATAAACGAGATTCGCGCTGGCGCATGGTGTCCGGCGAGATGCCGGGACGCCGCCTCGGGAACGTTCGGCCATGAAACACGCCGGCGCGAGTGTAAAGATGTAATTTACGTCTTGACGCAGCGTGAACGAGGAGGCAGTCGATGGCGAGGGTTGGAGTACCCGCATACGATTCGGGAATGAGGGGCAAGGAAGCACCGAGTGAGAAGCCGCGCCGAGCGCGCAGTAAAAAGGGCGCGAAGCGCGGAGTGAAACGCATCACGATTGAATCGGGCAAGACCGGCCACGAAGTACAGATCGAGCGGCACCAACCAAAGCCGAAGATCCAAGACGGCGTATCGAGTCCGGTGTCTTACGAGGAGCCCGAGAAGCACCACTACTCGGACGTCGGGCAGGCGAAAGAGCACGTCACGTCAGCGATGGACGAGCTCTCGGATGGCAGCGAGGAAGATTGAACCATAAATTCCAGTGCCACTTCTGCAAGGCGAGCTTCCCGCACGCGCCAGGAGTCGGGCTGTACTGTTCGGCGAAGTGCGCTAAGGCTGACGCCGAGCTGCACAGGCGCATTGCCGAAAAGCTCGTCGCCGCCGGATTCAAGCAGCACAAGACGGCGCCGAATCTCTACGTCAAGGACGGCGTCGGAGTCACGACGCACGAGGTCAAGCATCATGGCTTCAAAGAAACGCTCGCAAAGCACAAGGAAGCCGTCGCCCATCTCGGTTGATCCGACGATAGAGCGACTGCTGAAAATCATCGAGGAGCAGTCCGCCCAAATCAGAATGGTCTTGGAAGAGCGCTTCTACAAACCGATTCAGCCAGCGCCGAATCGGCAAATCGAGAGCACGGTTGTCAATATGCCCGAGGACATCACCGACAACGTGCGGTTTGATCCTGGCGAGGACAGAAAACAAATAGCGAGAGAGACAAAAGCCGCAGAAGCAGCGCAGACGGATCTCGATCAGCTGCTGAGTGAGGAAGCTGTGAAGATAGCGGCCGAGCATGAAGCCGCCCACGCGGGCGAAGAAGTCCACAGCGAGGAGCCGGTCGAAATGCTCGATCGCGTCACAGCGAGGATCGAGCCCCCCAAGGGCCGCGCCGCCCGCTCAAAGGAAGCAGCACGCCAGATCGCCGGAGGGCAGGAATGAGGTTTGGGCCGCACTTCCGAACTGCCAAGCTGAGAGCAGCCTCGCAATGGTTTGCAATGGCTTTGTGCGTGGCTGCGCTGATGCTGTTTTTCGCCCCGCGGCGAGCTTTCGGGCAGACAACCACGGTCGTTACGGCCACCGTGAAGGACGTTTCGGGCAACGTTGTGCCGACAGGACAAGTCACTTTCGACCTGAAGCCTGGCATCGACACGACGATCAGCGGCAACGCTCGCTTCACTCCGCAGACCACTGTCTGCATAATCAACGAAGCGCAGAACGGCGGGACGGGAACGATCACTTCGCTTGTGCGCGCGTCCGATGTTGTGACCGCGACCTTCAGTTCGCAGACAACTTTCATTGCTGGCGACACGCTTTCGCTGTGCAGTTGGAGCGATGCGACTTTCAATGGCTACAACGCTTTCACCGTTACGGCCGTATCGAGCGTGGCGCCGTGGACTGTGACGTGGAACCAAGTGGGCGTAGATTCGAGCGCGACCGGCGGCTCCATCTCAGCGCTGCGCGCTAATCCCAACGGGCCGTGCACAGTGACGCAGAACACGGCGCTGACCCCGGCCGGCACGTATTACAAAGCGACTTTCTGGCCGAACTTCTCACCGACCAGCTCGATAAACTTCTACGCGACGACGAATACGATTGACCTCGCTAGCGTCGTGCCAACGCCAGCGACGGTTCCCGCGTTCAGCTTTGTTGACCTGTTCTCGAATCAGACGATCACAGGGCAGAAGACATTCTCGAATCCCGCCGACACCTTTGCAGGCTCGGTGTCAAACTTACTTGGCCCGGGCTCCATCTCTGGAACGTTCGGCGGCACCGCTTTCATGACGGGGCCCTGGGCGTTCAAGAACGTCAACGCTGTCCGCTTCGCCGACCAATTCCCCGGAGCGACGATGGATGCTCAGGTTGCCGCGGCCATTGCGGACTTGCCCACGAACGGCGGAACGGTGGACGCGCGAGGGTATGGAGCGACAACGCAGACGTGGGCTGCGAACGTAGCCGTCGGCACGACGACGAAGATGGTGACATTGCTGCTCGACCGAGCGACGAAAATCACGCCGACAATATCGAACGGCACGTCCTACATGATCGATTTGGGGCCTGGTTCTGCTGTCATAGCTCCTGGCGACACGCAGATGCAATCGAACATTGGCGGCATCCAGATGACCTCTGCAACCAACATGGGAGGCATAATCCGGCCAGTGAATCAGGGAGTTTCAGGGGCGGGATTCGAGATTCGTGGCCTGACCATTGGTTGCCCAAGTACACCCACTATCACGGGCGCAGTAATAAATCTTACTAACGCCCTTCAAATTGGAAGCTATGCCGACAACAACATCACCTGCGGCCTTAACGGAGTATTGGTAGAGCTGACTCAAACATCCGGTGCTCCACTTGGACCGATCAACCTGACGAATGATACGACGGATTGCGCCGGATTCACTGGTAGCTGCACGCCCTTCCTTGAGCAAGCTGTCTCAGGCGGCGGCGTTATGGGGATGGTCGACGTTATTGGCGGAAGCTGGGCGCATCCCGGGACGACCAGCAACAAGATATTCGATTTTGAGGGCATCACCGCCAACTCTGGAAATGATTGCGCGGGAGTGCTGCTCTCCGGCGTTCAGATTGAGTCGTCGAATCTCGCCGATATTGGCGTGAACCTCGTAAACTGCACGAACGTCAAGATCGATGGTCTGCTCGCAACGGCCGCCGCGCATCCCGGAGCTGCCGTTGTCCAGATCAGCGGCGCGAATTCGGACGGCATCAACATCACGGGAGTACACAATCAGGGTGCCTGGACGAACGATATCGTGAACTCGACCGCCTCGCCCACTGAGACGATCCCTGTGACGAATGCGAATCGCTTCGAATATCACTACACGGCTGCCAGCAAACTCAATAGCTACAGATGGTCAGGCCCAACCGGGGTGTTCCTGAGCGTCGATAGTAACGGAGTAGCCGTTCCGGCGCTCACCTCCGGAGATTGCGTGCAGGCTGGCACAGGCGGAAAGCTTTCAAGTACCACGAGCCCGTGCAACACGGTAATTCAATCGAGCGCGCGAGTGACTCTGGCGAGCGACATCGCCCTTACTTCCGGCACGCCGACGACTGTGCTGACGAACAGCCGAACGATGCCGTCAGCCGGATGCCCCTGCCGCGTGATCGTGAGCTACGGGGTCTACGCCACGACGAACAATCAGACCTTCAGCAGCTGGGTGAGCGACGCGACAAACATCATGGCGAGCGCGCAAACGACAGGTACAGGGACGAGTACGACGGGGCTCGGCGCGACCGAAATATCTCCCGTCACCTACGCAAACAACGCGGTCGTGACGTTCACTCTGACGATTGAGGACAACGGTACTGGCGGAACGGTGAAAGCCGCTCCGGTACAGGGCTCAGGAACAAACACCTGGATGTCCCTCAGCGTTTTGACGAGCAACTAAATGGACCAATACCCAGAAAAGCCGAGCAGCCCAGACGCAGCCGAGCCGATCGATCCCAGGCAAGCGGCCGTCGAGCGCGTGCTGATGTCGTTTGGCGAGCAGAGCTTCGCGGAGTTTTCGCGCTTCCGTTTCGCCGAAGAACGCGAATGGTACGAGCAGGCGCTTTTCTATCAGCGCCGGCAGTGGCTCAGGTGGAACGACTCATCGCGCCGCTTCGACCAAGTGAAGCAGGACCCTGACAGGCCGAAGCCAATGCCCGTCTCTAACTACTTCGCGAAAGCCATCAACGACAACGCGAACCAGCTTGGGCCTGTGAGAATCACGACTGTGCCAGGCGACGACTCGGACCCGAACCGGAGAAGCGCCGAATACGCGCAGCGCGCCATCCCAGCGATCGACAAAGAGACGGGCTTCGACTTGCAGCTCCCGAAGCTTGCGAAGCATGTCCCCCTCTGGGGCATCGGAATCACGAAAGACCTTGTCGACACTTCGCTCGCGACGGGCCAGAGAAATCTCGCGACGCTTAAAGCGAAGAGCACGTACATGGTGTCGTGCTTCGACTGCGGACAATCGTCCGAAGTGCAAGGTCCAGCTCCGGCGCCAAGCGCGAACCCGCAGAACGCCGACCAGCCCGCGCAGCCAATGAATGAAGAGCAATCGCTCCCGGGCGGCGACTCGGATGCAGAACTCCCGCAAACTCCGTGCCCAAAGTGCGGAAGCGGAACGACGCTGCCATATCGTAAGAACACGTTACAGGTCGACCAGAACTACGTGCTCCCGCTCGGGAAGCTCTGTACTGAAGTTGTCCCCATCTTCGAAGTGTATCTGCCGCGCGACTGCCGGCACCCGAATCTCGCGAAGCGCATCGTGCACCGCTACCGCAAGAGCCTCGGCTACCTCCGCGACCGCTACGGCGACCGCGCGAAGAACATCAAGGCCGAAGCTCCTTACGACGTCCACCAGATTTACATGGAAGCGCTGCGAGCGCTCGTGAACTACAACTACATGCACGAGCAAACACTCGAATCGACGACGATCACGGAAGTATGGTGCGACTGGGACGACTTGCCGCGCAGGCTGCAAACGAAGCTCGAACAGTATTGGGAAGCGATCGGCGACTTCGACTCCATCGAGACAGCCTATCGCTCAGGAATCTACGAGATCCACGCGGGCGGCGTGATGCTCGATTGGGGAGTGAATCCATGGTGGGACGCGACCGAAGAGTGCGCCTATAAGCCGTTCACGTTTTTTCTGTGGGAACTTGACCCAGCAAACGTTTATCCCAAAGGCAACGCAGTCGACCTTGTGCCGTTGCAGAAGAGGCTCAACCGGCTAGATTCGCTGATCGAGTTGGGCGTGCAATGCAATAGCGCAGGGAAGTGGCTATGGCCGACGACGCAAACGACGAAGCCGCCATCGGGCAGCCCGAACGAAGTTGTGGCCTATGACGTCATCGGCGACGGCAAAGTAGCGCCGCAGTTTGTGCAGCCGTCACCGTTTCACGAGATGATTCCGGTACTGAGGCAGAGCATTCTTTCGGACTTTCAGCAGCTTGGCAACACGCTCGGCCCAGCGCAAGGCAACGTTCCGTCGAACGTGAAATCCTTCAGAGGGCAAGCTCTCGCCGCACAAAAGGCGGAAGAGACGACCAACACGCAGCGCGCTCTCTGGGAGCAAGGGCACGCTCTCCGCTACCGGAAGCTCCTGCTCATGGCGCAAAAGACTTGGAGCCAGCCGCGGAAGACGCGCGTCGCGGGATACAACGGCAAGTTCGGCATGATGGCGCTCGAGGGCCAGATGATGAGCGGGAATTACACAGTGGGCTACGTCGCCGATTCCAGCCGGCCAGTGCTCCCAGCCGAGAAGAAGGAAGCATTCGCCGAATTGCTCAAGGCTGGCATGGTTGACCTGACCGACAGCTCGATCCGCGAGTACATCACCGACCTGCAGAATCTGCCGGACCTGGACCTGACCGACCATCTGCAGTACGAGAAGGCGGAGCGCGACCTCGAACTCCTGAAGCAAGGGCAGCTGCCGCACGAGTCTCCATATCAGAAGTGGGATATTTTCCTGAAAGTGATCGGCAACTTCACGCTCACCGAGGAATTCGAGCAGAGCCAGCCGCAAGCGCAGCAGGCGATTTTGCTTTACGCGCAGCACGCGAGCCAGATGCTGCAAATGCAGGCTGAGCAAGCCGAGCAGGCAGCCATCGCATCGGCGACCGAGGGCAAAGAACTCGCGACGAAAGGGTCAATCCAGTACGTGAACCCACAGGCCGCGGGGCCGGATGCGGGAGCGCTCGCAGATGCGATGAAGGGCACAACGCCGCAATCGCCCGGGCAGAAGCCGTTGCAGCAAACACCGGGCAAAACGGCGTCGACGAAAAACGTTCAATCAGCCGCAGGGGCAGCAGCAGGGAAGGTAAACACGCCGCCGAGGCAGCAAGCCCCGGCGCGCGCATAGGAGGAAGTCGATGGCAACGAAGAAGAAGAAGGGCATCGTGGCAGACGTAGTCGACGGCGTGGAAGCAGTGGTCGGCGAAGTCGTCGGCACGAAGAAAAAGGCCAGGAAACCAGCGAAGAAAGCACCAAAGACGACGCCGAACCCGAGCGCAGTTGATTCTCGTGGTCGGACGTTTGACAGGAATCTTCACGCGCACATCGCCGGCGTCCCGCAGATGGATTCGACAGGCGCGTTCATTCCGGCAGACGCGCATTACAACGCGCCGGCCCAGCATCACTACGGCGACACGTATCGCCATGCCCCCGCCACCGAACCGGCGCCGGCAGCTCCGGCAGAGCAAGCGAAGAAGTACAACGTGGCGAAGCCGAAACGGAAGGCGAAAAAGCGCCGCAGGTAGCGGAACGAGTCAAATCTAAGCAGTCGCAGCGTTAGCCCGCGGGCGCGCGAGCGACAAATGAGAGGATGAGAATGGAACCTGATGAACTGAACGGACAAGATGCACCGCTTGTGCCGGACCGCGAGGACCGCACTGAGGCTGCGCTCGAAGAGTGGAACAAGCCTGCCGAAGAGACTCCTCCACCAGAGCCGAAGCCAGGCGATGCAGGCGCGGGAGCAGGGGACAAAGGGGCAGTAGGCAAAACAGAGGCAGCGGACAAGACCGAATCTGGCGCTGCGGAGAAAAAAACCCCAGAGGCTCCCGCACCTGCAGACATAACGAAGGCTCCGTTTTTCAACGAGCCAGCGTTTCAGGAGTACTACAAAAAGGCGGAAGAGAACAGCCTCCAAGTCGCAGCGCTCCATGACGTGTTCGAAAAAGGGCGCTACGCGATCAGAGACGAGGCAACGCTCAAAGCCGTGCACGAGGACGCGTTCACCCTTTACGACATCGCAGCAGGGAAAGCGAAAGTCGATGGGCTGCTCGACCTCTTCGAGAAGAACTGGGATCCAGCCGTATTCAAAGACGTGCTCGGGCAGATGGTCGCGTACGCAACAGCGAAGGGAGTCACGCCACCGGAGCCAGGTGCGGAGCAGACTCCGGAGAACAAACTCATCGCCGAGCTGCGCGACAAAGTAACGAAGCTCGAAGCGACCGTTTCTGGCAAAGGGCAGCAGACGCCGCCGGCCGAAGACCCTGAGACAAAAGACCGGATGGAGAACGTTGTCACGCCGTTGATGAGCAAAATCGCCGAGCTTTGCAAAGCCGAGGATGTGACCGACGAGAAGGAAATCTACAATTACAACCTTGGAGTGACCGACATAATCGGCCGCATGAAACCAGCCGAGAAAGAACGCGTGCTCGCCCAGGTGAAAGCAGGGAAGTGGGGCGAGGTCGAGCGCCTCTTCGCCGAGTATCACAACGGACTCGTCGAGCGGGCAAGGAAGACGGCGAACGCAGCGACCACCAAAGCGCTCGCTGATTCGAAGAAGATTCCGAAAGTGCCGGCAGGAGGCTCGAATCCGTCGCCGGCGCGGAAAGTGCGGGACTTGAAGACTTCCGACGGACGCACGTCGGCCGCGCTTGACGAATGGAAGAAAACGGGCTCGTAGTTTTGCAGACAAGTTTGCTGTAGAGGCCGCTGCCATCGCGTAAGGGCAAACCGCCCGCGCATCGGTCGAGCGGACCTTCCAGCAGAGATAGGCAGTTCGATTCTCTGTGTTAGGGGAGGCCACTTTGGCTGATGCAAATACCATCACCCGCATCGGCGGGATTCTGAAGAACGTGTACTCCGATGCGATTGTGGAGCAGCAAAACTTGGCCGCAGTGATCCGGAAACGGTTCACCAAAGCCAAGGGAACGCGGATGGGCGGCGACCACCTGGAAGTCTCGATTCGCATAGGTGGGAACCGCGCCGGCGTCGGCGCTCGTCTTTCCGACGATGCGCTGCCCGTTCCGCTGCGCCAGCAGGAAAAGAAGTTCACGATTTACGACCGCGCTGTCTTTGGCGTGATCAAGGTCTACGACAAGGACATCCAGAACACCCGGGAAAACGCCCAGGCGTTCATCAATCACCTCGACGATGAAGTCACGGAGATTGCGAAGGACACGACCAAGGTGCAGAACATCGACACCTACATGGACGGGTCCGGCACTCTGGCGACTGTCAACGCCTCAACCGTGGCGTCGCCCACATTCGTCGGCAAGGTCGGGACTGCGTTCGGGCTCTTCGGAACCCGTTACCTCCAGCTCAACGACCAAGTCGACATCTGGGATCCGACGTTCACGACTCAGCGCACCCCGGCGGGCGGCTTGACGATCACTGGCCTCGTGCCCAGCACGCAGACGGTGACTCTGTCGGCCAACGTAACGCTCACCGCAGGCGACATCGTGGTGCGCGCGAACACCGTCAATAAGACGTACATCGGCCTGCAGCTCGCGACCGACAACTCGACCGCCGTCACGTTCCAAGGATTGTCGCGGAATACCTTCCCGATAACCCAGGGCAACGTGCTCGACGTCGGGGGCGCCTCGCTGATCGAAGCTCACCTGCAACAGATACAGTCGCTGATTCGCCGCGTTTCGGGCGAAATCAACGACATGTTTGTCGTGGGTGACGCGCAGTGGGATGCCTACGTGGCTCTGGGCCAGGCGCTCAAGCGCTACGTCAACACCATGAAGCTCGACCGTGGCTTCATGACTCTCGACTACAACGGCGTGCCGTTTGTGTACGACCCTGACTGCCCTCCGGCCGTCATCTTCGCCCTGCGCGAAGAGTTCGTGCAGAACGGTGTGGTGACGCCGCTCTCGTGGTCAGAGGAAGACGGCGCGATCCTGAAGTGGAACGCGGGATTCGCCGCCTACACCGCTTTCATGCGGGAATACGGGAACTACGTCTACCCGCGGCCGAACGCACTCGGCCGAGTTCAGACGCTCGCAGTGCCGGCCGCTTACGTAGCGTAAGCCTCGCCGAAGAAAGGGAAGTGGCTCGTGGGCGAAGTCGAACCCATCAACAGGATTCTGATGCCGGGGCAAACCGGGGAGGCGCCCGCAATTTCTGACGCCTTTCGCGAGAGGCTCCGGCAGCTTGACCCTGACCTATGCGTGGCGTGGAACTACGTCAAAAAGCGATTCGTGATCGAGCAGTGCGTCAAGCACCTGTCCGGCACGGCGGAGCACTCTCACGTCTGCGACCGGAACTACGTGCTCATGGTGCAGGACGAAGACGGCTGCATGATGTCGCTCGGCGAAAAAGTCATCGAGATGGTCAAGGCGCGCGATGTCTCGCGGCTCGGATACGGGCCAAACGATCTAGCGCGGTTTCAGACGGACATCAAGGCCGCAGCGAAAGAGGAAATCAAACGGCGAGAAGAGGCTGGCGAAAGCGTGATCCGCTATGCCAGCCGCCACAATCGACGGCAGCTCTTGTCGGCGATCCACCTGATTCAGCAGCACAACTTGACACCCAACAGATAAGCCGGCTCGCCCGCACCGCGGGGAGTGACGGCCAAACGGAGGAAGGGAAAATGTCACCAGCAGGAATCGGAGTTCAGACTCTCAGGCCGCACAGGCTTTACAACGCCGGCGACCGCATCACCGAAGCAATGACCTATTCGCTGCCCGACGGGCATGACGTTCACTGCATCGCGCGCTGGCAACTTGACGCGCCGGAGCACGATTTCTTCACCGTCCCGCAGGAGCTCATCATCGCGGGAGCTCGCGTCCAGGTCAACTTCATCGAAACGCTCCTGCGCGACGACAGGCTTGGCCGCCGCGGCGTCATCTGGGTCGACGCGAACTGGGAAGCTCCCGACGACGAGCAGGAAGCCGAGATGACGCCCGTCGCGAAAACCGACAAGGACGCCATCGTCAAGGGCGCGCGTCGGTGGAAGGATTACTTGCTCAGTGTCGCCCAGGCGCACATCGATTCCTGTAACCAGATCCGCGCGAATGGCGGCGTGCCGCTCGAAGCGCAAGGATTCACGAAGCGCGCGCTGCGGGAAATCGGGTGGGTCGATCCGGCAACGGCTGTGCTGCTCGCGGCGCAATCGAACAAGGCAGAGAGCGACACGGTCGAACAGCTCAAGAAACAGGTCGAAAAGCTCACGGCGATTGTGGAAGGCAAGGAGAAGTCGAAGGAGCACGCAGCAAGATAGCCTATGAACCTTCAGCAGATGCACGATCTGGCCGCGAGTCGCAGCTACAATTCGCGGCCAGATTCCGAGGTCTACCAGGCGCTCAATTCGGCGTCGAAGAAGATCTATCTCTGGACGGCGCGCGAATTCAGGAACTACTTCATCAAGACCGACACGACGACCATCGTCTTCACGCCGCAGGTGCAGGAATACGCTTGCCCGCCGGATCTTCGCATCATGATCAAGTTCGGGGAGCAGCTCCAAAACTCAGCGCCGCAAACACCATTCAACTGGCTTCGACCGGCGGACCGGAATTCGGATCTCTTCATCGAGCGGGAATTCAATTCGCTAATTGTGAACCTGTACGGGCCATCTTCGGAATTCGTCTACGACGGGCCATATCTCGACCTGGCAAGCTCAAAGAGCGTGGACGGAGTAGCGCAGCCCACGCGGCAGCGCAAGGTGCTCATCTCGCCCATCCCGAACGACACGCGCGTCACGAAGCTTTACTACGCGGCGCAGCACGTCGACATTGTCGGCCCGCAGAGTTTCATCATGATGCCGGAAGAGGCGCACGAAGCCATGCTCGATTACGCTGTGGCCGAGCTGGTGAGGCCGAACGGCGACACGATGCATCAGGTCTACGAGGCCGCAGGGAAGGACAAAATGCAGTCGGACTTCCTCCCGTTCATGCGCGAAGTGCAGGCTCAGCAGGTAATCGCGACGCAAGCGCCTTTCATCTCGGACCTCGACTGAAATGGCTGCCGCCCCTCCACAATTCGGCATCGAGCTGCTCAACGCGGAAACCTACGCCGACTTCCGGCAAGGCCGCGTGACCGAAGACAATCTCACCGAGATGACGCCCGAATCTCTTCTGCTCGCGAACAACATCCTCATCCTCGCCGACAAAATGCCGACGAAGCGCCCTGGCTATACGTTCGTGCAGAATCTGGGCAATGGGCCGGTGCTTGCGACGTGTGACTACCAGCGCGACGTCGACCTGCAGCAGTTCCTGATCAGCCAAGTGGCAGGACAGCTTGTGCAATCGAAAGTCGACGGTACAGGGACGCCGCTCGTTCTCTCGACGGGAGAAAGCACGACGAAGATTTACAGCTTCGTTGTCGGCTCGCCTTTCGCGCTTTACATGGCGAACGGCGTCAGGATGTACGGCCTCTTCGACAGCGGCGGGACGAACAAGCTCTTCACTATGGGCATCACGCCGCCGCCGACGGCGCCGTCGGTAGCGCTCGCGGCCGGGACAGTGACAACGACTTACGGCTGGCAGTGGTCCTATTGCTACGTCCGCAAAATCACCGACGGCGAAGGCGTGACGCGCATGCACATTGGGCCTCCGTCGCCGCTCTCGGCTTCGAGTGGGCCGCTGACAAATCAACTGGCGAACATCTCAGGCTTCGCCCCGCCGCCGGATCCGTCGTGGAACTTCATCTGGATATTTCGGACGAACGATACGCCCTCAGGCTCGACCAGCGCGGCCTTTTTCGACGCGGAGATTCCCGTCGGAACAAGCACATTCGCGGATTCGAACCTCGACGGAGTGCTCGACCTGACGCGGCCCGTGCCGTACGAAAATTTCCCGCCGCCGCTGGGCGAGATCCTCGTGATGTATCAGTCGCGAATCGGCGTCGCAGGCCTTGTCGGCCAGGCAAACGTCGCGGTGCTCGGCGGATTCGAGGAGATATTGCTAGGGCTTCCAGCAGAGGCTTTTCCGCCATCGCTTGCGTTTCAGGTTCCGGGAGGAAAGCACAAGATTTCAGGACTGGTCGCCACAAATGAAGCAGGGTTCGTCGGGACGAAAGACCTCTGGTTCACGATCACAGGCTACAACGCGGCGACGCTACGCAAGAGCGACGTCGTCGTAAGGCCCGGCCCGATTGGCAAGAAGGCTTGCGTCGTGACGCCGCGGCATCTCGTCTACCTCGGCAGGGACCGCAAGCTCTACGGCTGGGATATGGCCTCGCCAGAGCCCATCAACCTATCAGTGAATTTGGGCAAGCCGCTTATCGGTTCGAAGAGCATGGAAGACATCTCAGACGCTGACGTCGAGAACGCGGAAGTGCGCTGGTTTTCCTTCGGGCGCAACTCTTTCATCATGGTGCTCGTCAACACCGGCGCCGTGCCTCTCGGGCAATTCGATTGGATTCAGATGTGGAACGCGAGCTTCCTCGGGCAAACGCTGCCATCAGACGGTGTGACGATTGTCGGGTTGATCGAGACTGACTTCTGGCCGACCGACGTGATGAGCTGCTCGGCCATGGTCGAAGTAAAGAATCGCACCTACGTTTTTCTCGGCGATCCGCACGGCAACATCTTCCGCTGGCCGGACGGCTATCTCGACAACGGCAAAGGCTTCAACGGTGTGCTCGGCAGTCCGTGGACGCCGCTCCATGTTTTCATCGGGCAGATGTTCCACCCCGTGCCGCCGCCCGAAGTGGTGAAGCGGCTGTTCTGGTTTGACCTGCACACAAATCGCCAGGACGCACTCAGCTCGTTTCAGCTTGAGGCTGTCGTCGCCGATTCTCCCGACATGACGCTCACACCTGTGGGCGTACCGTTCGGCCCGCTCATGGCGAGCGACGGGTCAGGGCCAGTGCCAGCAGCCGCACGCGCGCAGTTGCATCAGACGCCTCGCGTTTCAATCGGCCGCTGGGCGCGATTTTTCGTCGTGTTCCCAGACGACAACGCGCCAGCGCAAATCACGCGCTTCGCTGTTTCGGCAAAACCGCTCTACGGAGTTGCGCCATGAAGTCGGCAACCTCGACACCGGCAGGAAGAGCGCAGCAAGAGTACGTCGAACTTCGCCTCGACAAGCTGCAGAACCTTGGCAGCGGCTTCACCAATCCAGTTCAATTCATCAATGCCCTCAACGGCCCAGCCAATATCGGGGCCCACGTCCAGTTCCAGCTCTACCAATCGACGGGCGTCGGCGCGATCGAGGTCCTCCGCAGCATCGCGCGCGACCCGAGCTCAGCTTCGATTCTGCAGACTTACGCAGGCGCGAATGTGCCCGTGAAGCAGCCGGTGAGCTACTACGATACCGACACATCAATCATCGGGAAGAAGGTCTACTACTGGCTGCGCGTCACCCCGCTCAACCAGGCCCTCGCTCCGATTCTGCAGGGGCCAGTGACACTCATGGTTCCCTCGACCGGCAGCACGCTGCTCAATGCGCCAAACGAAGCGACGAACCGCACGAACTTTGCCACAGTTGACT